>Ga0123336_10004755_pt1 | contig 10931 bp, 15 predicted proteins | sample SSSSmetaG_FD_96466 | JGI IMG/M metagenome (GOLD analysis project Ga0123336, IMG submission 96466) | Glacier valley bacterial and archeal communities from Borup Fiord, Nunavut, Canada, to study Microbial Dark Matter (Phase II) - ​SSSS metaG | ecosystem: Environmental > Aquatic > Freshwater > Ice... | reverse complement strand
TATGGTGACCAGCGCAAGGAGATGTTGCAGTTTTGGGCAGATTTTGTCGACGGGATCGCAGCCGAGAATGGCGTGACTGTGAGCAACTTCAAGCGAAGCAACTAGGGAGGAACGTTAGAATGCCAATCAGGTATCTTAGGCTCGCGTACGTGAGCTTAGTAAACCTGAGAGATCTTACCGCATCCGGTTCGGAATTATGAATGTCCACTTCTCCTTGGCAAGAACTAAACGATCATTACTCAAACCCCCGTTTCCTTGCTCTCTATAAAAACGTAAGAAGTCCGAGACAGTGGTACGAGCAGGTTTCCGTGCGCATTGCCCTTCAAGGCCTAATAGGTTTGAGGGAAGAGCAATCAAAAATCTTCGGTAGGTCCGACACAAAGTCGATTGTTGAGCGGGCCGCAATGAGCCTGAAGACGAATCCAATAGTGTCCAGATCAGCGTCTCCATTCAATTCCAAGCACTTCTTTGATCCCTGCCTCGACAGCATAATTTCAGGCGAAACGAGTGAATTCGCCGGTGTCCGGCGGATGACGCTCCTTGATCTCTTCCACGTCGAAAGAACCTTACCGATTGACCTTAGCCAATCGGCTCGGCGATCATTCCGCGCCGAATTTCCAGAGAGCCTGGCGCACGAGCGTCCCGAGGGTCTGGAAAGAAGCATTTCTCCGTCTGCCGATCACCTAATCTATCTGTCACTCGACCCCACAGTATCTTTGGATGTAATCAAGAATGACTTCGATGACCTTCTTACCGAGATTCGAGGATCCGCGCCAATTAGAGATCTCGCGAAAATCCGCCACCCGAACCTTCCGCTTTGGAGTCGGATGCACTTGCTCGCGTGTCTGGATCTACTCATCCTTGTGTACGCACTTCAGATCACCCCCCCCCGAGGTGCCGTCCTGAATACATTGGCCCCTGGCAGAAAAGCGGATTCGACAGTAACTCAGACACTAATGCCACTCTGTCGAGACTTGCTAGACCGCACGCCCCGTGGCGTCGCGCTAATGCGTAGGTTAGGGCGAATGGTGCTTTCAGAAGATAGACGTAACTTTAAAGTTAAATCTTCCCAAGCGGGTTGACCAGTCCCCTACGGTTCAACTGAGGCTAATTAGCGTTAGCCGAAGGAGAAACGAATGGCACATACTTTTCTGAGACTTCCGGACGTTCTCAAGCGAACTGGCTTATCTCGCAGCAGCGTTTACCTTCGCGTCCACCAGCGATGCTTCCCGCAACCCGTTTCCCTCGGTTCCCATTCTGTGGCTTGGGTGGAATCGGAAGTAGAAGCGTGGCTGGGAGATCGGATCGCACTGAGTCGCGCACTTCCCCAAACAGCAGGAAAAGGGAGTGTCCGATGAAGGAGAGGAGCAATGCCTCAGGGCGAAGAACAAAATGCTCGGGAACATTGAGTACAGCGTCCGAAGAACCCTGTCCTTCCGTATCGCGCCCGCTCGCCACAAGCGACATCGACTCCTCCCTCCTGTCGCAGCAACTCAAGTGGTATGCGAAGGGCCTCACCCACGAGCGGGAATATCTATTGGCCTACACAGAATTGCTGTTGGAGGCGATAAAGGATGCGAGGTTGTTGCAGCATAGCTTCCAGTTAGTGGGGTGCTTTTGCCATGACGCGGCAGCGAAGGAAGCCGATTCCTGCCTAATCCACGGGGAGGAGCGTTGATCATGAAACGACCTTCCTATCAATTTTATCCAGGTGATTGGTTGCAGGAAGTCTCACTCCGCGCATGCACGCTGGCTGCGCGTGGGCTCTGGATCGACATGAACTGCCTCATGCACCAAGGACATCCCTATGGTCATCTCACCTTTCCTGCCAAGGATGGGGCAAAGGATGTCCCTTGCCCCATCCTCCCCGAATACCTTGCCCGGATGGTCGGTACGACCGTAGAGGAGGTGACCTCGTTACTCACGGAACTTGAGGATGCAGGTGTTTTTAGCCGCACACCCGAAGGTGTCATTTTCTGCAGGCGCATGCCCCGCGATGAAATACTTCGCGATCTTCGTGCCAACTGGGGTAAGAAGAGCCTCGAGAACCCAAATGTGCCCCGGCCAAAGCCAAGAAAGGCACTCGAACCGATACCCAAGAGCCTACCCTCAGGGATATCCTTGACGGGGTCCCCTTCATCTTCATCTTCATCTTCATCTTCAAAAGATGAAGATGTGACGACCGCCTCCATGGCGGCGAGGATCCTTTCAGAGAAACTGGGCACGCCGAACCTCCAATTCCAGAAGCAACTCTCTCGTCAGTTGGCGACGGTGGCCCACAAATTTGGCGAAACCCCTCTGCAGGCAGTCGACCGAATGGAGTCTCAATGGCTGTCGTATAACGTGGCCCGACCGTCCTTGAGCTACACCGTCTCCTCAGCGCAAAAATTCTTCGAGTCCGGCATATGGCAAGAAGAAAGTTTATGGCCCTGGAAAGATGGACGAAAGCCGCAGCAGGTAAACCCGAATCGCTATTTTAGGGGGAACGCTCATGCCTAACCCCGAAGCCTCCGAAAGGGCGATTTTAGGCACCATTGTCATAGACGGTGATCTCGCGCTCCAGCATTGCTCTCGTCTGCGAACCGAAATGTTCTCGCTGGATTCCCACCGAAGAATCTACGGGGTGGCGACGGAAATGCTCGCTGCGGGTTCCACCCTCGATTACCTGACGCTCATTCACGAGCTCGATCGCAGGAAATGGCTCGATGGTATCGGCGGGGTCGGGTACATCACGGACCTAGGCAACCTTCTTCCTCGCCGCTTCGACCCGTCAGGGCACGTAGAGATCGTGATCGATAGTTGGAAGCGGCGCCAAGTTGCGGGAATCTGTCAGACATTCTCTTGTCGCGCAGACGGTACCGAGGATACCAACGCTTTATTGTGTGAAATGCAGTCCCGAGTGCTGGACGTCCTCGCGGAAACGGAGAAGCGTGACGAACCTCTCGTTGCTGCATACTCCATGCTTGAGTTCGACAACCTAGTGCAACAGGCGAAACGCCATCCCTCAGCACTAATGGGAATGAGTTATGGAGTAACAGACCTAGACACGATGACCAACGGGATGCGGGAAGGACAAAATACCGTGATCGGCTCACGATCGGGTGTCGGCAAATCATCTCTTATGCTTCAGGCTGTCAATGCAAACTGTTCGCTCGGTATCCCGGTTCACCTGTTTTCCCTCGAGATGACACGGGAGCAGTGTCTTCGTCGGCTATGGGCGATTGAATCGCGTGTTCCTTTTCGCGTCGTAAACAACCCTTCCCAGGCATCGCCCGATGAGCTGGAACGGATCTCAACCGCTGCAGCGCGAATCGCCGAATGGCCGTTACGCATTCACGACAAAGCCGAGTTGAATTTGGGCCAGATCGTCTCCCGGGTCAGACTCTCAATCCGGCAGCACGGCACGAAGTTGTTCTGCGTTGATTATGCGCAAAACGTAGAAGCAGACGGCCGTGATGAACGTACCCGAGTCTCGAACGTCTCAAGGACGCTTACGAAATTGGCGAAGGATGAAGGGGCCCATGTGATGCTCCTTAGCCAGCTTCGCAAGGCTCTTCCCGAAATGTATAGCAGACCGCCACATGTGAGCGATTTACGGGAGACTGGGCAACTCGAGAATGACGCCCATGTAGTTCTCCTTCTCCATCGGCCATGGGATGAGGAAACGGCAAAGGTCGCGACCGACGGCGAAATCATTATGCCGAAGCAGCGCGAAGGTGAAACTGGTGCAATCGAAGTCAAGTTCAACAAAGACTGGCTGATCTTTGAAAATAGAAGAGCAGTCACGGCGATGAAGATGGTACCGCCGAGATGACCGAAAAATTGGCAAAGCATTGAACTGCAAATTCTCCGATCCGTCTCGACTACCGCGGAGCCATCTCCAAAACTATGGCTGCGAAGCCGATGTACTCGCTACTCGCTGTAGCGCATCTTCTCTTAGTTTGGTTACCTCTGATGCTCGGGGTCATGGGTACGGCGAATCTATGCAGACGCGCACTATCGAGGAGCCTAATGCTCTATGAAAATCACTACGCAAGCGAGGAATGAAAGACGAGCGGCGAAGAAGCGAGGATGCGAAAAACTCAATAGCGGCGCAGATAGAAAGCTGATGCACTCGCGAGCGCCAGGCGAAACGCGGCATGCGCCGCGTCACCGAATAACAGCGTACAGGGGAGCAAGTCATGAGCGATAAACTTATTTGCTTGGTATGGGGAAGGTTCCCAGGTAGGAGTTGCGAACTCCTCGTCTTGTTGGCGATTGCGAGCGCGTGCAGCGATCAAGGTAATTGCTACATCCCCGTGGCCGTGTTGGCAAAGAGCGCGGGTCTGTCCTCATCCACGGCTTTTGCGGCTATCAAAGGGCTGCGAAAGGAACGCTGGATCGTCACGCACCGTAGGTTAGGGCGCGGAGGGCGCTTGATCTTCCAGATGAACATATCGCAGCTGAGCCGAATTAAGATCAGATCATGACCCCTGTCTACCAACCCACCTGAATCCTCCGCTTTCTTCGGACCGTTGAGAGAGCGCGAGAAGATAAAAGTAAGAACTGAGATACGCGGAATTATCTTCCCTACGCTAGAGGAAGCCAGCAAACATAGGTCACAGCCAGCCCCTCAACCGTCCATTGCGTGGCAATGCCCAACGCTCCGCCTTCTATTTGGTAGAAATTTAAGGAGGCGCAGGAATTGCCAAGATTGTCTTCGTGCCGGCGGATATCCAAGTCTTGTGTAAAGGTCTGCCGCCATTGCGAAACTGCATCTTGGAAACGCAGTTTGAATCCCCGTTCGAAATAGACGATGGCTTCCGCATATTGTCCTTCAGCCAATAATTTCCGGCCTCGCACCCAACAGCGTACGGCTTCTGCTCTTGCGACCAGATCGGACCGGCCTCGTGCGGCTAGCGATGCTTCCGCCCCGAGGACCAGGCCGGTCGACGACAACGGAACGATTCTATCGGCCCCTAACTTATCTGTCCTCATTGTCGTCTCGTGGCTGAAGTAAGAATTTCGAGCTGCTGGCGCGCGGCATCAATTTGGTCTTGAACATCTCTGGCCATCCCAATGAGGAAATCAAAATCTAGGTTGCTAGAGGTCTGCACTTTTGCCATGAGTAGCGCCAGATCAGACATGCTTAAACGAGTGATCTCACTATCGATCACCATTAATTTGGTAGAAATCTGCTTGATTTGCAGGATGACGCGCTCTAACTCGAAAGACACACCCTCGCCACAAACGGATTCAGGACTGTTCTTGTATTCTTCCATGATTCGCCGGAGGGCCTCAATATCTCTTCGTGAGTAGGCGTTGCTCGCCTCTTTACTAAGTCTGTCGCGCAGTAGGCGATCAGCTTCTCCGGAAGCCCGATCGGGATGGATCACCTTTAGAACCTCCCGCCAGAGCCTCCTCAAGGCCGGCGAAACTTCATGCGTGGCTATTGTCGGGGCTTTACTATGGATGGCGGCATCAGTCTCATTGACTTGTTTGCGGGCGTCAATGGCGGCGGATCTGGCTTCGGTGGTTAGTTGGACATGGGCGATCAACTCCGCGACTCTTGCATTCCACTCGTCCAACTCTGCATAGAGGACACCGACCTGTTGGAGATATCGACCCTCAAAGTTGGCCAGTTGTGTCTTCAGATCGGCTATTTGGAGCTCTCGATCGACTAGCCGAGACAATAGAAACGAGAGCTCACGCTGTTTGTCGGCTAGTTCCTGCTCTTCCGATGACGAGCGCCGGATCAACTTCGTTAGCAAGTGCTTGGAAATCCCTGAGCCTTCTTGGCGAGTTGGGAACTGAGTAGCCAAACATCATGGCTTAGGGTCTGCACCTGCCCAATGAGAGGCGATCAATGCACTTAATTCGTGTCCCGGAAGTTACAGGTGGCGGGGTAGTTACGGCGATCCCTACCATAGTAGGGATGAGGGCTTCAGCCTAACCCCACGATGGTAGGGATGGCAAGTGACGTCTGCACCCTGCTCGGGCAGAAAATCCGTAAGTTGAGGAAGGCTCGAGGATGGCGCCAACTCGACCTAGCGGAGCAGGCAGGCATCAACGAAAATTATGTCTTCGATCTCGAGCTCGGGCGCAAGGAAGTTTGCCTGAGGACTCTGTCGATTCTGGCAGGAGCCTTCGGTCTAAAGTTGCACAAGCTCTTGCGAGGCATCGATTGATCTAATCTCCACACGTTGAGTAGAGAACCAAGCACCTAGTGGCAAAAGGGACAAGGTTTCCGCAGGCTTTCGCCGCATAAAGACAGAAGACCCTGCAGCAAGCTGGCCGGGAAACCCGTACTATAGCGGAACCGCTAGGCGACACCATTCAGTCGCTACACGATCGCGGAGCGACAACTTTCCATCGCTTGCCGTCGCGGAGCGACAATCTTCTATCGCTATGCGATCGCCTAGCGATCGCTTAGCGACTTGATCTTCGGGCGCCCAAAGACGCGGTCAAAACAATCTAGCAACTCAATTCCTTTGGAGCCGGCGCATGTGCACTAAATCGTTTCCGCCCTGACGAGGGATCACATTTTTATCGGATGACGCAGTTCTGCTGGACTTCCAAAGATCGAGCAACTCCGACGAAATAGTAAGCAATCCGGAAATGATCGGGAGCGCCAAGTTCCGCACCAGCGCGGCAGCAGGGGTACACCGTGTTCTATCGCGGTCCAGAGCGCGACTACAACGACAAGGCTCTGAGCCGCTGGCTCCGCACCGTTTTCTTCAACGGACAGAGCCTGCTTGAGATCTACGGTCGATCCTTGGCCGAGGGAGTGTTTGTACTCCTGGTCACTCTCTTCTTTGCGGCACGTGCCGGCAAAACCCGGGGTCTATTCGAACGAGAGGCCTTCACCGCTGCTAGATGTTGGACGCGTATTGCTTGTCCAGGCGGCAGCAGGCCTCTCAGGGAGCTGACTTTAGTTGAGCTGAATCGTTTTCTACAATACGCTGTTCCGCTCGCAAGCCCGCGACAAAAAGCGCGTGATTTACGGGCCATGTGATGATCGAGTCATCCACCCAGAGGATCTAAATGAAAGAGATAGACGACAAAGTTAAAGAGCTGAAACTGCACCTCACGAATTTGGAAGAACAGCTGAACCATATGGACACAAACATTCGTGAGAAAGTGCGGTGCGCCGATCAGCTCGCGTTGATCCGAACGGGCTTGGCAGCAATCCGGGATTTGGCGTCGGGCAGTACAAATCTCAACAAACTTGGGCAGCCTGACGTTAGTTTGCCCTTCTTTTCGTATGGGGCCTTTAAGCCCGGACAACTAGCATTCACGCAATTGGAAGTGTTCATCGACCCCGAAAAGCCACCCGAGCGCGTATCTGTGAGCGGAAGACTACTTGTACGCGACGGTTTGCCACTATTCGCACCGGGGGCTCACTTGATTGAAGGGTACGTGCTTCACTTCACGAAGAAAGATCGTGCGCAGGCTTACAAAGTGATCCGCACGTTTGAGCCAGCGGAAATCTATGAATGGGACACTCTTGACCTAGATGATCAAGGACTCCTCCGTGGCAACGTGCTGCTAGGGAAGTTCCTCGATCAGGGCAATCCTGCGGAATTGGAAAAGAACAGTTGGTCCTTTAGCGATGATCCGGTTTTCAAAGAGGGGCTCAACATGGTGGCGGCAATAATTGAGGAAGACTGCGATTCACAGAAGGAACAAAAGAGACCTTTCGAATGGGCGCGCTTTTTTCGTTTGCAGATGGCATACCTTCTGCTTTGGTCTGCAGTGCAGCGCTTCACGTGCTTTTGTTACAGCCCGAAATTGAACGATGCGGAGCGGAACAACAAACTGAGTGCTGACCCCAGATTCAAACAAGCTCTGCTGAAGATTCAGCCTCAAGTACGGTCCGTCTCGACAAGCCTTAGGCCAGACAAGGTTTATAGCCTGAATTCCCAATCACCCAAGGATGCAGTCGACTACTACTATCAGATTCGCTGCAATCTTAGCCACAGGGGCAAAGCGAATTATGTCGATCTAGAAACGCTGGATTCCTCTCTTTGGGAGCTTTATCAAATTCTGTGTCGAATTTTAACGGCAACCAAGTTGGAGGAAAGCGGCCGTAGAGAAGATTCGTCTCTGGGAAGGGTGGTCGGCTACGGCGGAAGTAATTCGTGGCGCAGATCTCGATGAGCGCTTGATAGCCAACGGACCCGACGACGCAGGATTGGCCCTAGTATGTCTCAACAGCGGAAGTAGCCGGGGCCGTCTGTGGGACTCCGAGTCTACAGACGTATTAGTTATTCAGCAGACCTAAAGGCCCTTGCAGAAGGATGCGACCTTCTCATCATTCCCGCCGTTCCCGCCACAATGGATAGCGACGGCCTGCGGCAAACCATAGAGGCCCTTACAGAGATGAAGGCCGACAACTTCCGCGTTCTCATCACAAAAGCACCACCACCACCGCAGGCAGAAGCGACAAACCTGCGTAGCGCGCTGCTGAAGGCAGGTATTCCCACCTTCAGCGTCGCCATCCCCCTACTAAAAGCGTTTGAAAAGGCAGCGGCGGCAGGTGTAATCGTCTCCGCTGTAGATGATCAGCGTGCAGCTCGGGCCTGGGAAGCGTATGTCTCTACCGGAAAGGAAGTCATAGCGTATGGCAACAGCAACTAAGACCACCGGAAGCCAATTCGACGACCTGCTCGCCCCACGTAAACGCCCCCACCCTAAGCAAGCTGATATGACTCCGGTTGGCGCAAACGACACGGCTCCAACGAGCCGGCCGTCTACTGCCAAGTCAGGAACCAAGTCTTTGGCGAAGAGTAAGGACCATGCATACCAGGGAAGAACTTTCTATGTTCGCAAGAAGACTTATGCCGAATGCGATTACGTCCCGAGAAGCAATGACGATCCACGCGATATGTCGGACCTGGCGGAAGAACTACTCACCGCGTGGCTTGCCAACGACGCTAAACGGTCAGCCATTTAGCGTTCTAGTGCCTTGGTACTCTGAAAGTGAGGAGCAATGGAACGTCTTTCATCTATCGCCGGCAAAACGTTCGTCGATGATCTACGCAGTGGGCCGAGGCCTGCCGATGCGCGAGCCCCTGTAAAGAATCCAATCAGCCTTGCACCTCCCACAGCGAAGAAGCTCGCGAAGGTCGCAAAAAAGGACGGCCAGCGGGATTATACCGCCGAGCGGACAGAGGCCGCATCGGTTTGACTCTGAAAGGCTAGTAACACCAAGCGAACTTGCCGGCACGCGGACTGAGGAGCCTTCCCTCATCGTGACTTCCTTGTTTCGGAGTACTGAATAGACGGCCCTGCCGCCGACTTCTGACGGTCGCGGCCTACGATACAACGGAGCATCGAGCGGCGCACCGCGTTCCATTGACATCTAAAGTTCTCCTCCCCCTTGGGCACGCTTCAGAACAGAAATTCCACGTCTTACCTCATTTCCTGAGTTCCATAGAAACCAAATTCTTAGAGTACTCTCGAAGTTGTGTCAACGGTTCCGTATTCAGCGAAGACTGGTGGACGTAAATCTTATCTACTACCTGCCGGAGTCTTCGGCTGGTAATCTAATGCCAGAAACCTTACTCCTCGCATGCCACCCATCTCAGAGACCATTCTCGAGCAGCAATTCATTGGTCAGCTTGAAGGTCTAAAATACGCCTATCGTAATGACATCCGCGACCGCGCCTCCCTGCATGCCAATTTTCGTGAGAAGTTTGAGTCGCTCAATCAGTGCAAGCTGACCAACAAAGAGTTTGACCGGCTTCTCCAGCAGATTGTCAGACCGGATGTCTTCCTCGCGTCTCGCAGTCTCCGCGAACGTGACACCTTCGAGCGCGAGGATGGCACACCGCTGCATTTCGAACTGGTCAACACCCGCGACTGGTGCAAGAACTCCTTCGAGGTGATCAACCAGCTGCGCATGAACACGACCAACAGCTTCCACCGCTATGACGTTGTGCTGCTTCTCAACGGCATTCCGGTGGTGCAGGTCGAGTTGAAGCAGCTCTCAGTGAATCCGCGTAAGGCGCTGGAGCAGATCGTCGCCTATAAAGCGGATGCCGGCAACGGCTACGCCAACTCCTTGCTGTGCTTTCTGCAAATCTTCGTCGTCAGCAATCAGACGGAAACCTACTACTTCGCCAACAATAACGATCGTCACTTTACCTTCAATGCTGAAGAGCGATTCCTCCCGGTCTACAAATGGGCCAAGGAGGACAACACCAAGGTCACGCACCTCGACGACTTCGCTCAGCAATTCCTGGCCAAGTGCGTCCTGGGTGAGATGATCAGCCGCTACATGGTCCTTGTCCAGACCGAGCAGAAGATCCTCATGATGCGGCCATACCAGATCTACGCCGTACGCAACATCGTCCGCTGCATCGATCAGAACTGCGGCAACGGGTACGTGTGGCACACCACCGGCAGTGGTAAGACTCTGACCAGCTTCAAGGCGTCCACGCTGCTGAAGGACAATCCCTTGATTGAGAAGGTGCTCTTCGTCGTCGATCGCAAAGACCTCGACACACAGACGCGCGATGAGTTCAATCGCTTTCAGCCAGACTGCGTGGAAGAAAACATCAGCACCAAAGCGCTCGTGGAGCGGATGCTGTCGGACGACTATGCCGACAAGGTCATCGTTACGACCATTCAAAAGCTGGGAAACGCTCTTGACAACGCGAACGGCGTCAAATTCGCCGACCGCCTGAAGAAGCTAAGCGACAAACGCGTCGTCTTCGTCTTCGACGAATGCCACCGTTCACAGTTCGGCGAGACCCACAAAGCGATCAAGCAGTTCTTCCCGCGCGCCCAGATGTTCGGCTTCACCGGCACCCCCATCTTTGAAGACAACTCTACGGCGGAAGAGCGAATCGGCGACCAGAAGTACAAGCTCACCACGCGCCACCTTTTCCCGCATGAGCTGCACCGCTACACCATCAGCAATGCCATCGACGACCGCAACGTGCTCG
>Ga0123336_10004753_pt1 | contig 10932 bp, 7 predicted proteins | sample SSSSmetaG_FD_96466 | JGI IMG/M metagenome (GOLD analysis project Ga0123336, IMG submission 96466) | Glacier valley bacterial and archeal communities from Borup Fiord, Nunavut, Canada, to study Microbial Dark Matter (Phase II) - ​SSSS metaG | ecosystem: Environmental > Aquatic > Freshwater > Ice... | reverse complement strand
TTTTGCTCTACCTTCTTTGTTTTAAATTGTTTAATTATGTCTATGGTATATTCTATAAATACTAATAAAAATATGATATTTTGCTTTATAAATAATATCAAATTAGCTTTTCTTAATATAATTATAATGGCACCTTTTGGTATAATATTAGCTTTTTTATTCATAAACAATAGATATATTGGGGTAATGCTATTTCTTTTTCCCATACTTTTAGCTAGGTATACTTTTTCTTTATATATTGAAGCTAAATCTAAGTATGTTGAAACTGTTGACGTTTTAATGCGTGCTATGGAAGCTAGGGACAAGTACACAGAAGGTCACACAAAAAGGGTAGGCGAACTAGCTAAACTTATAGCTACTGAATTAAAATACAATCAGTGGAAAATCGATGAACTTTACATGGCAGCTCTACTTCATGATGTAGGTAAAATAGGGATAGACGATGCTATTTTAAACAAACCAGGTAAACTTACAGATGAAGAGTTTAATATAATAAAAACCCATCCTGAGATAGGTTACAACATTATTAAAGACCTTAAAGATAGTGAGAAAATAAACTTTATAGTAAGGTATCATCACGAAAGATATGATGGAAAAGGGTATCCTGAGGGTAAAAAACCAGAAGAGCTAAACTTAGATGTGTTCATAATTCAACTTGCAGATTCTATTGATGCTATGGCTACAGACCGCCCGTACAGAAGGGCATTAGCTGAGGACGATATTATTAAAGAGGTAAAGGCTAATAGCGGTTCTCAATTCCACCCACAAGTGGTGGAAGCATACCTAAGCGTTAAAGAAAAACAAACTAAAGCATTGAGAGGTTAAGTATGTTCATTCAAGCAATTATAGTTGCCATAATTATAGGATATATTTTAAGAGGATCACTGAAAAATTTTGAGCTTGTAGAACTTAAAGGTTTGTACGCGGGAACCCTTTCTTTTACACTACAATTTATTGTAATCATGTTAATTAGAAAAGGAGTTCTCCACAACGGAACTCTAACTCTTGTTTTACATCTGATTATGTATATTTTATTATTCTATTTTATTTATTTAAATAGGAAATATAAATTTTTAGTTTTAATGGGAGTAGGATTTTTATTAAATGCAATCCCAATATTTTTAAATGGTGGATCAATGCCGGTTAGTTTAGATACTTGCAAACAACTAGGACTAGTGGTTAACCTTGAAAAGCTAGGCATGTATAATGTTTTAAATAGTTCTACTAGGTTTTGGTTTTTATCAGATATAATCCCTAAAAGAATTATAACTAAAGAGGCAATAAGTGTGGGTGACATAGTAATAGCAGCTGGTTTGATTTTATTTACAATTAATGCTATGCTAAAAAAGAAAATTAAAAGCTAAGGACAAAGGAAGGCACTTTTATGGAACAGAAAGAAGAGTTTTTAGGGGATTTCGTACATCTCCATGTTCATACTGAATATAGCCTGCTAGATGGTTCTGGAAAAGTCGGTAAGATGATAGCTAAAGCCAAAGAACTTGGTATGAAGAGCCTTGCCATAACTGATCATGGAACTATGTACGGCTGCGTTGATTTTTACAAACAGGCAATGGAGGCAGGAATTAAACCTATTATTGGCTGTGAAATATACATCGTGTCTAAATCCATGTATTTAAAGCAAAATGATAAGGATAACGATAATCATCACCTAGTCTTACTAGTTAAAAACGAAATTGGCTATAAAAATCTTATGCAAATTGTTTCAAGAGCATCCATTGATGGATTTTACTATAAACCTAGGGTGGACCACCAGTTCCTTAAAGAGCATAGTGAAGGCTTAATCGCCTTAAGTGCATGTCTTGCTGGAGAAGTACAGTCTGCTTTAAATCATGATAATAGAGAAAAAGCTGTGGAAGCGGCATTATTTTATAAAGAGGTTTTCAAGGAAGATTTTTATTTAGAGTTAATGTATCACGGAATGAATGAACAGCTCAAAGTAAATGATGAACTTTTACAGGTAGCTAAGGAATTAGACATTAAATTAGTAGCAACAAATGATGTACATTATATTAATAAAGAGGACTCAAAAGCTCATGACATTCTTTTGTGTATTCAAACCGGAAAAACTGTGGAAGACGAAAACAGAATGAGATATCCTTCTGGGGAGTTTTACTTAAAGTCAATTGAGGAAATGCACAGTCAGTTTGCATATGTACCAGAGGCTTTAAACAATACAGTTAAAATCGCTAGAGAGTGTAATTTTAATTATGAATTTCATGTGTCTAAGCTGCCAAACTTTCAATTAGATGAGGGAGTGGATCACTATGAGTTTTGTAAGGACCTGTGCTATAAAGGTTTAAAAGAAAGGTATTTAGAAATTACAAAGGAATTAGTTGATAGACTTGAGTACGAGTTAAGTATTATAAAACAAATGGGCTTTGTGGATTACTTCCTTATTGTTGGGGACTTTATAAAATTTGCTGTGGACAAAGGTATAATGACAGGGCCTGGTAGGGGTTCGGCAGCGGGTTCTTTAGTTGCGTATACTTTAGGTATAACTAAAATAGATCCAATTAAGTATAACCTTATTTTTGAAAGATTTCTAAACCCTGAAAGGGTGTCTATGCCCGATATAGATTGTGATTTTTCAGATGACGGACGTCAAACGGTTATTGATTACGTTGTTGACAAGTATGGCGTTGATAATGTGTCTCAGATTATAACCTTTGGTACTATGGCTCCTAGAGCCTGCATTAGAGATGTGGGAAGGGCAATGAATTATTCTTATGCTGAGGTAGATAAAATCGCAAAAATGATTCCAACAATGATTGGGATAACTATTGATAAGGCTATTGAAATCAGTCAAGAACTTAAAAAGTGCTACGATGATGAAGATAGAGTTAAAGAGTTAATTGATGTGGCTAAATCCCTAGAGGGGATTCCAAGGCATACCTCAACTCATGCCTCTGGGGTAGTTATTGCCTCGGAGCCATTAGTTAACTTTGTTCCTCTACAACAAAATGATGGAAATGTAGTCACTCAATTTACTATGGGTACCTTAGAAGAACTAGGCCTGCTTAAAATGGACTTTTTAGGACTTAGAACGCTTACTGTTATGAGAGATGCAGTTGCTATGATTAAGGAAAATCGTAATATAGAAATAGATTTAGATAAGGTGGATTTTCAAGATAAAGAAGTTTATAAAATGATTGGAGAAGGAAAAACTGTGGGAGTTTTCCAGCTTGAATCTCCTGGGATGACTAGTTTTATGAAGGATTTAAAGCCGGATACCCTTGAGGATATTATCGCGGGTATAAGTCTTTACAGACCAGGCCCAATGGCTGAAATTCCAAGGTATATTGAGAATAAAAAAAATATGGGGAGCATAAAGTACGAAACTCAGGAGCTTGCTCCCATACTAGACGTAACTTACGGATGCATGGTTTACCAAGAGCAGGTTATGCAGATTGTTAGAGATTTAGCTGGTTACTCTTTTGGACGAAGTGATCTTGTAAGGCGTGCCATGTCTAAAAAGAAAATTAAGGTTATGGAAGAAGAAAGACATAATTTCGTTTATGGAATACAAAACGAGGATGAAAGTTTACAGGTTCCTGGTTGTGTTAGTAAGGGAATTAAACCAGAAGCTGCAAATAAAATCTTTGATTCTATGATGGATTTTGCTTCTTATGCTTTTAATAAATCACATGCTGCAGCCTATGCTGTGCTTGGTTTTCAAACGGGCTTTCTTATGAAGTATTACCCTACAGAGTTTATAGCAGCTATGCTTAATTCTATAATGGGAGATAATATTAAAGTTTCTTATTACATCAGATTTGCTAGAGAGAGCGGGATTCCAGTGCTCAATCCTGACCTAAACGAAAGTGAGGCTAAGTTTACTGTTAAAGGTGATAAGATAATCTTTGGACTGGCAGCTATAAAAAATGTTGGGGTTAACGTAATCAACAGTATTATTGAAAAGAGAGAAGAAAAAGGAAACTTTATATCCTTTGTAGATTTTGCAAATAAAGTTGATACGGTTTCTGTTAATAAAAGAGCTGTAGAGAGTATGATAAAAGCTGGTGCGTTTGATTGCATGAAGGTGTATAGGTCTAAGCTATTAGCTGTATATGAAAAGGTACTTGATGGTGCAAACAGTGTTAGAAAGAAAAACATTCAGGGGCAACTTAATTTGTTCACTGATTTCTCTGAGGCTGATGTAGGAGAAGTAGAGATTAAATTTCCTGACATTAAAGAGTTTGATAAAAAGTATATTCTTACTATGGAAAAAGAGATGACAGGCTTGTATCTATCAGGACATCCTTTAGATGAATTTGAGGAAACCTTAAACTATAAAACTAGTATTAAGATATCTGACATCATTGGTAACGAGGTTCTTGAAGATGGAGTACTTGAGGATATTTTTAAGATTAAAGATGGTAATAAGGTTATTATTGGTGGTATTATTACTGAGGTAAGTAAAAAAATAACTAGAAATAATGCTATGATGGCTTTTATTAAAGTAGAAGATCTCTTTGGAGCTATAGAAGTTGTGGTATTTCCTAAGAATTTTGATAAAGCTGTTAATTATATAAATTTAGATGAGCTTGTCTTAATTACTGGAAGAGTCAGCATTAGAGAAGAAGAGCTACCGAAAATTATATGTGAAGACATAAAGCCTTTAGTGAAACATCAAAATGAAAGCCTTTATATCCAAATCGAGGAAGAAGCTAAAATTGTGCAGGCAAAAAATGCTATTAAGCTAGAATTAAAGTTTAATAAAGGGAGTACTCCTATATACTTATGTACTAAAAAAGAAAGAAAGAAATATATGCTAGACAAGGAGTATTTTATTAACACTGATGTTTTTGTTATGGACAATCTAAGAAAAAGATTTGGGGATGAAAATGTAAAAATAATTGTTGGATAAAAAATAAACACCTTGATTGGTGTTTATTTTTTTAGTTTACAAATTAAACCATTGAATAAATCCTTGTTATGACTTAAAATGTAGTAGTAACATGAGTGAAGTTTTTTTGTCTAAAATAAACAATGTGGGACACTTAATGTCCTAGTGGGCTTTGGAGGTAACGTATGAAAACAATAGCAATTTTAACAAGTGGTGGAGATGCACCAGGAATGAATGCTGCAATAAGAGCAGTAGTAAGAACAGGTTTGGACAGAGGTATAAGAGTAATGGGCGTTCAAAGAGGATTTAGTGGTTTAATTAATGGAGAGATCCTTGAAATGAATCGTCATAGCGTTTCAGATATAATTCATAGAGGTGGAACTGTTTTAAAAACAGCACGTTGTGAAGAATTTAAAACAGAAGAAGGTAGAAGAAAAGCTGCAAATGTTTTAAAAGTTTTTGGTGTTAACGGATTAGTTGTAATTGGGGGAGATGGATCCTTTCATGGAGCTCAGTTGTTATCCAAACTTGGGGTCTCAACTATAGGCCTTCCAGGAACAATAGATAACGATTTAAGCTATACAGATTACACAATAGGATTTGATACAGCACTAAACACTGTATTAGATGCTATAAATAAACTTAGAGATACTTCAGCTTCACATGAAAGAGTTAGTATAGTTGAAGTAATGGGAAGAGATTGTGGAGACCTTGCACTGTTTGCTGCTATAGCTGGTGGCGCAGAAAAAGCAATAGTTCCTGAAAAAGGATACGATTTAGATGAATTATGCAGAACTATTCTGTCAGGAAAGTTAAAAGGGAAAATGCATAATCTAATATTGCTGGCTGAAGGTGTTGGTGGAGCAAATGAACTTGCTGCAAAGGTTGAGGAAATAACTGGAATTGAGACAAGAGCTACAATACTTGGACATATTCAAAGAGGTGGAAGCCCATCAGCATCAGACCGAATATTAGCATCAAAAATGGGTGTAAAGGCAGTGGATTTATTAATTGAAGGTAAGACTTCGAGAGTAATTGGAATTAAAGGAAATGAAATCATTGATATGGATATTGATGAAGCATTAGCTATGCCAAGGATCTTTGATGAAGAACTTTATGAAATTTCAAGAATATTATCTTATTAAAATATATTAAATACAAAAATGCACACATAAGGAGAGTATTTATGCAAAAAACAAAAATGATTTTCACCATTGGACCTGCTAGCGAGACTGAGGAGATTTTATCAAAACTAATAAATGCTGGTATGAGCGCTTCTAGACACAATTTTTCTCACGGTGATCATGAAGAACATGGTGGTAGAATTGAATTAGTTAAGAGATTACGTGAAAAGTACAATAAATCTATAGCAATAATTCTTGATACAAAAGGTCCAGAAATTAGGACTGGAGATTTTGCTAAGGGTAAAGTTGAATTAGTTGACAAGAACAAGTTTACTTTTGTATGCGGTGAAGAAGTAGTTGGAGATGAAACTATTTGTTCATTAACTTACGCTGATCTTTACAAGGATGTAGTTATTGGAGATAGCATTCTTGTGGACGACGGCCTTGTAGGCTTTAAGGTTGAAGCTATTGAAGGCAATAGAATTCATTGCCAAATTAAAAACAGCGGTGTAATTGGTAATCATAAGGGCGTAAATGTTCCTGGAGTTAAGATACAACTTCCTTCATTAACAGATAAAGATATCGATGATTTAATGTTTGGTATTGAAGTCAAGGTAGATGTTATTGCAGCTTCCTTTATTAGAAAAGCATCAGATGTGCTTGCAATAAGAAAGATACTTGAACAAAATGGTGGTGGAGAAATCCAAATATTCTCTAAGATTGAAAACGGTGAGGGTGTTGAAAACATTGATGAAATAATTAAATTCTCTGATGGAATAATGGTTGCTAGAGGAGATATGGGCGTAGAGATTCCAATAGAACAAGTACCAATCGTTCAGAAAATGATTATTGAAAAGTGCAACAAAGTGATGAAGCCTGTTATAACGGCAACTCAGATGCTTGATTCTATGATGAGAAATCCAAGGCCAACTAGAGCTGAGGTTTCAGATGTTGCTAATGCTATATTTGATGGTACGGATTCAGTAATGCTAAGTGGAGAAACAGCTAATGGTAAATACCCTGTAGAAGCTGCCGAAACTATGGCAAGGATTGCTGCAGAAGTGGAAAACAAGCTTGATCATGAAGCAATTTTAAACAAGCAAAGACAAGTACGTGTACCTAATGTACCTAATGCAATAAGCATAGCTGCTTGCTCTACTGCCCTTGAAGTAAATGCTACAGCAATAATTACAGCTACTCAAACAGGAAATACAGCAAGAAGAATGTCTAGATACAGACCTAAATGCTCTATAATTGCAGTAACAGAGGATCCTAGGGTTGCAAGGCAACTTGCTCTTCACTGGGGAGTTTGTGCAATAGTTGCGCCTAAAATGCATAACACTGATGAGCTTATTGAAAAATCAGTTGAGGCATCAGTTGCAGCTGGCTTTATTAATCAAGGAGATCTTGTTATAATAGCAGCTGGTATTCCTGTGTATAATTCAGGAACAACAAACATGCTAAAGGTTCATATAGTTGGAGATATTTTGGTAATAGGTGATGGTGTTGGGTGTGTACCTACTTATGGTAATGCAAATGTAGCTCTAAACTACAAGCAAGCAGAAGAGCAACTTAAGCCAGGGGGAATTCTTGTTGTCCATAAATTAGATGAAGAATTTATAGCACTTCTTGATAAAGTATCAGCAGTTATAGCAGAAGAGGGTGGAGTAACTTCTGACATGGCAGTTGAATGTATATCTAGAGAGATTCCACTACTTTGTAAAGCAAAAAACGCTACTAAGAGTATTAAAACAGGAGATTTTATTAGCTTAGATATAGCAAGAGGAATTGTATATGGTGGAAAAGTTAATATAATGTAAGTAAAAGCACCACAAATGGTGCTTTTATGTATATTTTTAAAATATTGGGACAAAATGTAAAATAGGGTATTAGTGGCAACTGGTCCTGTAGCACTGAACTACGGAAATAATATTCCGCTAACTCAGTGTTTTTTTTGTTTTTTAATTAAAGATCCGAATTTAAAGTATAAAAAGTTATTTTCTTGCCAAACTATAGGTGAGGAGTGATTTTTATGAGTGGTAAATTAAATTGTAGTGCTGATGGATGTGTGCACAACATGAGTGGCTTGTGTTCAGCTAATAAGATTTCTGTTGAAGGCAATATGGCCCATAACAGTAAATCAACTGAATGTAGAACCTTTGCACAGAAGGGTTTTGTAAATGCTTTTGCTAATGCAACTAATATGAATATTCCCGGGGAAATAAGACAATTTGTTAACAAAAATGAAGTTGTAATGAGTCCTACCATAAAATGTGAAGCTGTAAATTGTACCCATAATGTTGATCAGGTTTGTGGCGCTAGTGATGTTGCCATACAAGGTCCTGGTGCAACAAGCAGCGAAGGAACACAATGTGAAACTTTTGTAGAGTAAAAGGCTGGTTTACACCAACCTTTTTTTAAATTGAAGCAAAATAAATAAATAGTGAAAATTATATATAAATTGGTTATAATAAAGGGAGGAAGAGGGTGAAGTTATGAAAATTTTAACACCAGTGGTTAAAAACGAAGAATATTTAATGGAGATAAAAGGTCAAGGCTTTGAGGGCGAAGGCGTTGGGAAAATTGATAACTTTACAGTTTTTGTAGAGGGCGCGTTAAAAGGAGAAACCATTAAGGTTAAGATTGTTAAGGTACATAAAAATTATGCTTTTGGTAAACTTATAGATATTGTGGTAAGCTCTGAGGAAAGAGTGGAGCCAAAATGCGGAATATACAAAAGGTGCGGAGGGTGCCAGCTTCAGCATTTATCTTACAAAGCTCAGCTTGAATTTAAAAAAGAAAGAGTAGTTGAATGCCTGGAGAGAATTGGTAAAATATCTAAAGTTATAATAAAGGACACTATTCCTATGGCAGGCTCAGAGCTTAGATATAGAAATAAAGTTCAACTTCCTATTGGTGAGAAAAATGGAGATGCTGTAATTGGGTTTTACGCAAAGAGAAGCCACGAGATTGTGGACATGCAAACCTGTATCATCCAAGATGTGATTGCAGATCAGGCTTTAGAACTTTTAAGAGAGTGGATAAGTGAGTTTAATATCAGTATCTATAATGAGGCCACTGGCAAAGGAATACTTAGACACTTGATGGTGCGGACTGGTTTTAAAACTGGCGATGTAATGCTTGTGCTTGTAACTAATGAAGAGTATGTTCCGCACATAAAAGAATGTGTAGAATCGATGACTAACAACATTAAGGGCTTAAAAAGCATGGTCCAAAACATAAATAATAAAGATACAAATGTGGTGCTTGGAAAAAAGTGTATTACCCTTTGGGGCAGTGATAATATCAGCGATAAGATTGGTGATTTTAACTTTAAAATATCGCCCCTATCATTTTTTCAAATTAATCCTGTGCAAACAGAGGTTTTGTATAATAAGGTACTTGAATACGCTTCACTTACAGGAGAAGAAATAGTTTTTGATGCTTATTGCGGAACAGGGACGATCTCTATGTTTTTATCCCAAAAATCAAAAAAAGTTTACGGCGTGGAAGTAGTGCCCGAGGCTATTGCTAATGCTATAGAAAATGCAGAGAATAACCATATAAAAAATGTAGAATTCATTGTTGGAGAATCTGAGAAAGTGATACCTGAGCTTATAGCTAAAAACATAACGGCAGATGTTGTTGTGGTAGACCCTCCAAGAAAAGGCTGTGAAAAGCTACTTTTAGAGGAAATAGCGAAGATGGGTCCTAAAATTATTGTCTATGTTTCCTGTGACCCTAGCACTCTGGCTAGAGACTTAGGGATACTAAAGGAACTTGGATATGTAGTTCAGGAGGTACAACCTGTGGATATGTTCCCGGAGACGGCGCACGTGGAGTGTGTGGTTAGGATAGTTAGGGAATTTGTAAGCAACTAAAAAACCCAAACAAAACAGGTAAGGTTTTATAATTTGGATTCCATTATTTCTGTTGGCTATCGTGGGTTCAGTCTTTACCTTCATAATTGGCATTAAATTCAAGAATTAGTTAGGGGTGCTTTGATAGGAACCAGAGAATTAATTCCTACCGTAATTTATTTTTGGGAACGACATCTGATTTAGAGTCCACTGAAAGTAAAAGGAAAGTTAAAAGCAATTGATGCCTTTGAAAAAGCATATTTGAGGATATATAAAAAATTATGTCAAAAAAGAAAAAATATAAAAAAATTATTAGCAGTAATGGCGAAGTATGGACAGAAGAACAATATGAAGAGTATTTGCAGCAACTCTATGGTATGGATTTTATTGCAGGATTTACTGAAGGAGGGGTACCTTACGGTATATTTGAAGATGAAGCTGAAGCTGAAGGTAATTGTAAAATAGGCAATACAAATAATACAAATAATACAGATTTGTCATTTTGAAATAAGCAACTAATTCGTTATATGGTAAAATAAATGAACAGCGTAGTATATAGAACTGCGATTGGAGGCTATTAAGTATGGGTTTTAGTGATACTGAAATTATTATATTTCAAACAGAAGATGGTACAACAAAAATTGATGTAAAAATGGAAAATGAAACTGTTTGGCTATCAAAAGCACAGATGGCGGAACTTTTTCAAAGGGATAGAAGTGTTATTTCAAAACACGTTAAAAATATTTTCGAAAAAAAAGAAGTTGATGAAAAAAGCAATGTGCATTTTTTGCACGTTGCAAATTCAGATAAACCGGTTACTTTTTTTAGTCTTGACGTTATCATTTCTGTTGGCTATCGTGTTAAGTCAATTAGTGGTACACAGTTTAGAATGTGGGCAAATGAAAGAATAAAAGAATACCTAATCAAAGGTTTTTCTATGAACGATGATCTTTTAAAAAAAGCTGGTGGAGGCAGTTATTGGCATGAATTACTGGAGCGTATCCGTGATATTCGTTCTAGTGGAAAAGTTTTTTACAGGCAAATTTTAGATATTTATGGAACCAGTGTTGATTACACACCA
>Ga0123336_10004752_pt1 | contig 10933 bp, 9 predicted proteins | sample SSSSmetaG_FD_96466 | JGI IMG/M metagenome (GOLD analysis project Ga0123336, IMG submission 96466) | Glacier valley bacterial and archeal communities from Borup Fiord, Nunavut, Canada, to study Microbial Dark Matter (Phase II) - ​SSSS metaG | ecosystem: Environmental > Aquatic > Freshwater > Ice... | reverse complement strand
TGCCCCGAATATAGTAAAGGACTTTATACATATTCTTCCGAATGAAGAAGCAAGAAAAGTATTTATCTTTCGCACAGCAGGAGGCGTGGCACCTGTGAATTATAACGCATCAAAATCAATTATAAGAAAACTTGCAAAAAAAGGATATGAAGTATTTTATGAAAGAATATTTGCAATCAGTAGTAACTGGATTATAAAATATGATGATGATATTATTGGGCAGCTGCATAAGGCTACAAAGAAGAAAGTAAGCATCATGTGCGAAGAGCTGGTTCGTGGTGACAAACGAATTTTGAAGACTAGTATGAAGTTAAAGGTGCTGATGGCGTTTTTAATGTTAATTTGTCCACCACTCATGCCCTTGGTGGGTAAAGATTACATTGTGAGCAAGGAGTGTACGCATTGCGGACTCTGTATCAAAAATTGCCCAGTAGACAACATCTATGAAAAGAAAGACCAGATAAAGTTTAAAATGTCCTGTAATGCCTGTATGCGCTGCGTCTATGCATGTCCTAAGAATGCAATCAATTTCCGCTTTTTAACCTTTTTTCCTGTAGCAGGAGGTTATAATATTAAAAAAATACTCGAACATCCATGCCCCGCTTCAGAAGATGCAAAAAAAGTGGTGCCAGCATTTTTTAAAGATTACGTTGAAAAGGAAATAAAATTAACCCCTTGACTAAGTTCAAGGGGTTAATTTTAAATGGAAAGGATAGGTTACTTAGGATAAGGTTAGGAAACTTTAGTAGCAGTAAGAATCCATACAAATGTATTCATCTTTTCAAAAGTAACAGTAAATCCTGCTGCAACAAATGCATTTTTTAAAACGTCATGAAGAGTATAAAACTCTGTTTGCAAATCGTGGACTAAGTTGTTATAGCCTTTTGATATGGCGTCTTGAAGAATAGCTTCACGCGTTTCAACGGAGTCATACATGGTATCAGCAAAAACAACTTTGCCAAAAGGTTTTAATTTATCAGCAAAAATCTTAACTGCAGCAAATTTTTCATCATCTGATAAATGGTGGAAAGCATAACTGCTTATAATAGCATCAACAGATCCAGCGGAGGATGGAATATTAAAAAAGCTACCATCGGTGAAGTGAATGCTAGGATATTTTTGAATAGCAATCTGTCTCATTTTAAAATTTGGCTCTATGCCAGTTACTACATAATTTGCAAGGGAAGCGACATAACCTAAATTACCTGTGCCAGTACCAATATCTAAAACAATAGCCCCGTCAGGCTTATCAATTTGCTGTACTGTTGTTTTTAAAATAGCTTCATAGTTTTCAAAGACTTCTTTGTATTCACCTTCTGTATTCGCAATACTAGCATCATAAGCATCTGCCCAGCCATCAAATAAGGCATTAAATCGAAAGTCACAAAGATTAAACTCAAAATCATAGAGATTTTGGCTAAAATATCTGTCACTTCTATCTGGGAGTACGGCAACAATATTGACCTCTTGTTTAGCTGTATAAACTTGTTTAATGGCACCAGCAATAGCTGCACCAGAAGAAGAACCAACAAGTACGCCTTCTTTTTGGCCAAGAAGCTGAACATAATAAGAGGCTTCCTCGTCAGATATTTTTTCGACTTCGTCGATATAAGAACTATCAAAGATGCCAGGAATAAAGTGATTGCCTATGCCTTCAATATGATAAGTGCCTTCTTCGCCACCGCCTAGTATAGAGCCAATGGGATCTGCAAGCACAATTTTGATATCAGGATTCATTTCCTTAAGATAAGAAGCAATCCCTATAATCGTTCCGCCAGAACCAGCACCTGCTACAAGGATATCAATTTTACCATCAAGAGCTTCATAAATTTCTTTGCCTGTTTTGCGGTGAGCATCTACATTAAGCTGATTTTCAAACTGCCTTGGCATAAAAGAATTAGGAATTTCTTCTGCAAGTTCTTTAGCTTTTTTTATAGCCCCTTCAATACCGTCTTCCGTTGGGGTTACAACAATTTCAGCGCCTAGTGCACGCATAAGAACTTGTTTTTCTATAGCGAATTTAGCAGGTACAACAAGCTTTAATTGATAGCCTTTTTCAAAGGCTGCCATGGCAAGACCAATACCTGTATTACCAGCAGTAGCTTCTATAATGGTAGCGCCAGGTTTAAGAAGGCCTTGTTTTTCAGAAACAGTAAGTATTTCTAGTCCTACTCTATCCTTGACACTTCCGCCAGGATTAAAATATTCTAGTTTTGCAAAAAGGTTAGCTTTAAGCCCGGGGACTAGACGGTTTAATTTAAGTAAAGGTGTATTACCAATAAGTTCACGTATATCATTTATATAGTGCATGCTATTTCTCCCCTTTTTATTATGCTAAACCAAGTTTTAAGTCATTTATAATATCATCAGCATCTTCGATTCCTACGGATAATCTTACAAGACTATCTGAGATGCCAAGTTTTTCTCTTTGTTCTTTTGGAATAGAGGCATGTGTCATAGCGGCAGGTAATGAAATCAAACTCTCAACACCACCAAGACTTTCGGCTAGCGCAATCATTTCTACATTTTCAAGAAGTTTATGAGCGGCAGCAGTCGTATCAAGTTCAAAGGAAATCATAGCCCCTAAACCCGGATAATAAATCTTTTTAACCTGAGGAAGAAGAGATAAAAAGTCAACTATTTTTCTTGTGTTATCCTGAGCCTTGTCTAGTCTAATAGCAAGTGTTTTGATTCCTCTAATAAGTAACCAGCTATCTTGTGGTCCTAGTATAGCGCCTACTGCATTTTGTAAAAAGTGAATACGTTCTTTTAATTCCTCAGTATTTACAACAGCAAGACCTGCTACTAAGTCACTATGTCCTCCTAAATATTTAGTAGCACTATGTACTACAATGTCAATGCCATGTTCAATAGGTCTTTGAAGATAAGGCGTAAAGAAAGTGTTGTCAACTATAGAAAGCAGATTATGTTTTTTTGAAAGCGCTGCTATAGCAGATAAGTCAGTTAATTTCATAAGCGGATTAGTAGGTGTTTCAATAAAGATAGCTTTTGTATCAGGTAAGATGGCCTTTTCAACTTCAGTAAGATTAGATGTATCTACTAAAGAATAGCTAATGCCAAGGTTAACAAATACTTTGTCAACCACTCTAAAAGTACCACCATAGACATTATCTGATAAAAGAATATGATCCCCTGATTTAAAGAGCATCATAACAGTAGATAGAGCAGCGAGCCCCGAGGCAAATGCAAAGCCAGCAACTCCGCCTTCAAGTTCTGCTATAAGTGTTTCAAGCGCATGGCGCGTTGGGTTGCCTGTTCTGGAGTATTCATAACCTTTATGTTTGCCAATGCTTTCTTGTCTATAAGTAGATGTTTGATAAATAGGAACACTTACGGCTCCGGTTGTAGGATCTTCTGAGATACCACCGTGTATTACTTTCGAATAAAAATTCATTGAAATGTCCTCCTTTAAGATAGTAAGTTAATTTATTATAATAAAAAGATAGTTTTTTAAGTTAAGTATGAGTATACAACAAAAAAATAACCAAGTAAACATATTATTTAAATAGGATATGATTTCGCTTTGAATATGATGCTTGTTTTTTAAAAGAAATATAATGAAGGCAAGGAAAGAGAGGAAGAGTAAAGGGAGATAATTATTTTTTAAGAGTGTATTGACAAATTTACAGATGGACAGTATACTACAAAACATATTATATTTTTATACTTAATGAAATATCGTGTTTTAGTAATTAAAAATTGAATAGTAATACATATAAAACTCTTATAAAGAGAGGCAGAGGGACTGGCCCGATGATGCCCGGCAACCAGAATAATGTGAAACATTATTCAAGGTGCTAAATCCTGCAAACCATGTATATGGTTTGAGAGATAAGAAAGTAACTGTAGGATTATACCCTGCTTTCTTATTTTTTAGAAAGCAGGGGTTTTTTATTATTCACAGTAGCCCGTTAGGAATATAAAATGGAGATAAAGAAATCTAAAAAAATATTAAAAAGAAGATTGACAATATTTAAAAATAATTATATACTACTAAACATATAATATTAATAAGAAATGATAAATAAAAATCAAATAGTGAATCAAAGAATAAACTCTTATAAAGAGAGGCAGAGGGACTGGCCCGATGATGCCCAGCAACCAGAATAATGTTTATACATTATTCAAGGTGCTAAATCCTGCAAACCATAAGTGGTTTGAGAGATAAGAAAGTAACTGACGGATTAGTTTATCTAAACTGCTTTCTTATTAAAGAAAGCAGTTTCTTTTTTTATTCATCTATAATACCCGCAATACCCAACAACACGTAGTGGCAGGTCTCCGTGCCTGCCTAAAACCTAAAAGTAGCTAGTAATATCAACAAAAACAATAATATAAAAATAACATTTTAAATACGAGGAGGAATTATAATGAGTAAAAAATATTGGAACGAAGCCATTGAAACTATTTCAAGAGAAGAATTAGAGGTTTATCAGTTAGAGAAATTAAAAGAGCAAGTCACACTTGCTTATGAAAACTCACCTTATTACAGGAAGAGCTTTGATGAAGTAGGCGTAACGCCAACAGATATTACAAGTCTTGCAGATATACATAAGCTTCCTGTTTTAACGAAACAAATTGTACGTGAAAGACAAGATGCCGCACCTATACTTGGAGATTTAGTGACTGTACCAGAAGAAAAGGTAGTCTTTATATCATCATCAAGTGGCTCTACAGGTGTACCTACAGCAAGTCCTTTTAGTAAAAGAGATTTTGATGAGTTTCAGGATGTAGAAAGCAGATTATTTTGGGGAACGGGTATGAGGCCAAAAGATAGATATGTTCATGCCCTTAATTTCTCACTTTTTGTAGGCGGGCCGGATGTTATTGGTGCTCAAAACATTGGAGCACTTTGTATATGGGCGGGGACGCTGCCAACGGATAGACTATTATTTATCCTGCAGCAGTATCAACCAACAGCTATATGGACGACACCTTCCTATGCATGGTACTTAGGAGAGACTGCAAAACAAAAAGGAATAGACGTGGCTAAAGATCTCGCTATAAAAACAATTATCGTAGCAGGAGAACCAGGTGGTTCTATACCAGCAACAAGAAAAGCTATAGAAGATCTTTGGGATGCAAAGGTTTATGACTTCTATGGCATATCAGATATATTTGGTGCTTGTGCGGGAGCTTGTGAATATCATGCGGGGCTCCATATAGCAGAAGATCACATGATTGTAGAAGTAGTAGATGAAAAAACAGGATTACCTGTTAAAGAGGGCGAAAGAGGAGAAATGCTTCTTACAACTCTTAGAAAAGAAGCGAGGCCAATGATTCGTTTTAAAACAGGTGATATTGTAACGTATACTGATCAAAAGTGCGAATGTGGCAGAACGAGTAAACGGATTGAGATTATTGGCCGAACAGATGATATGTTTATAAGCGGAGGCGTTAATATATTCCCAAGTGATATAGAACACGTTACAAGAAAAATAGAGGAACTGACTGGTGAGTATCGCGTAAGCATTATTAAAGATAACCACATGACTAAGTTTAATGTAGAAGTAGAAAAAAGAGCAAATGTTGATATAGATAATGAAGAGCTTAAAAACATTGTAACACATGAGATAAAAGTACAATTAGGGGTAAAACCAAAAGAGGTTATTATTTTAGAAGATGGAGAACTTCCAAGAGCTACTCATAAAGCAAAACGACTTATTGATCTGACACAAGGAGGAGAAAATTATGCCACAGCTTAGTCACAGGCTCGATGGGTTTCAAGAATCAACAATCAGAAAGATGACACGTATTGCAAATCAATATGGAGCGATCAACCTTTCACAAGGTTTCCCAGATTTTGATCCGCCAAAAGAAATAATAGATGAACTACAAAGAGCAGCCATAGAAGGGCCACATCAATATGCGATTACATGGGGCGCCAAAGACTTTAGAGATGCTTTAGCTGAAAAACAAGAACGCTATATGGGAATAAAACTAAACCCAGAAGAAAATATTGTAGTCACTTGCGGCAGTACAGAGGCAATGATGGCAGCTATGATGTCAGTATGTGAAATAGGGGATAAGATAGCAGTTTTTTCTCCTTTCTATGAAAACTATGCAGCAGATACTATCTTATGCGGGGCAGAGCCTATCTATATTCCACTTAATCCACCGGAGTTTAGCTTTGATATTAATAAGCTAGAAGATGCTTTTAAAGCGGGAGCTAAAGCACTCGTGCTTTGTAATCCATCGAACCCTATTGGTAAGGTATTTACAAAAGAAGAGTTGTTAAGCATTGCAAAGCTTGTGAGTAAGTACGATGTATTTGTTATCACAGATGAAGTCTATGAACACATTGTTTATGAGCCACATCAGCATATATATTTTGCCTCACTTCCAGGCATGTTTGATAAGACAATTTCTTGCAGTTCACTTTCAAAAACCTATTCAATTACAGGTTGGAGACTTGGTTATGTCATTGGACCTAAAGAAGTCATTGATAATTGTAAAAAAGTTCATGACTTCCTAACAGTAGGAGCAGCAGCACCACTCCAAAGAGCAGCAACAGTGGGCTTAAAGTTTGGTGAAGACTATTATAAAGAGTTAACACGTATTTATACGGAGAAAAGGAAACTTTTCTTAAATGGATTAGATATGATTGGACTTAAGTATTACAAACCAGAAGGTGCTTATTACGTGATGGTAAATATAGAAGAGTTTGGCGTAGCCACTGATACGGAGTTTGCAGAAAGATTGATTAAAGAGGTAGGGGTTGCATCTGTACCGGGCTCAAGCTTTTTCAAAGAAGATGTGAATAGTTATATTAGATTCCACTTCGCCAAGAAAACAGATACCTTAGAAGCAGCCTTAGAAAAATTACAAAACATCCGCAAGTTTTTCTAGAAAAGAGAATACAAGAATTAAGGTGGATATATCGGTACGGTTTAGACTGAACGATAATTAGAAGAAATAGAGATAGGAGGTATGAATGATGCTAGAAATTATATTTTTAGGTAGGGGCGGGCAAGGTGCTTTTACTTCATCCAGAATTTTAGGAGCGGCAGCTAGCCTATATGAAGAAAAACATAGTTTAAGCTTCCCAAGCTTTGGACCAGAACGTAGAGGAGCACCGGTATTTGCCTATACCAAAGTCAGTGACGTACCTATTAGGGATAGAAGTCAAAGTACTAAAAGTAATTATATTGTTATATTAGATGAAAGCTTATATACGGAGGCACTGCTTCTTAAGCTAAAAGAAAAGGGTAAGATCTTCATTAATAGTGTACACGAGTCAAAATACCCTAATGAAAATATCATTACCTTTGGAGCAACACATATAGCTACAGAATTTTTAGGAGCCCCTATCACCAATACAGCAATGCTTGCAGTACTTATCTGCTACACGGGTATTGTCTCTATAGAAAGCCTAATAAAGGCCATAAATGAAGACCTGTCCCACAAGGTTGCTGTTAAAAATCAAAGACTTGTAAAACATATTGCAGCTAAAATAGGAGGAACTACTCATGTCTAGGCCAAAAGTAGATAAGACATTTAAGATTAGCTTAGTAGAGGATCTACCTTGTGGCACATATGGTAAGGCTATGCAACTTACGGAAACGCTTGAGGGTTGGAGAAATCTAACGCCAATAATTGATGAAAAGGCGTGTAACCTATGTAACTGGTGTTATCTCGTCTGTCCAGAGGGTGTTATATATGAAGAAGACAGTAAAATGAAAATTGATTATAGATTTTGCAAAGGCTGCGGCATTTGTGCCAAAGAGTGTAAAAAGAAGTGTATCGACATGGCGAAGGAGGATAAATAATATGGGACCCAAAAAGCAATTTGTATCAGGAGATGAAGCTGTAGCGATTGGGGTAAAACTTGCAAAACCTCTTGTAATAGCGGCTTACCCTATTACGCCTCAAACCATCGTTGTAGAGAGACTGGCTGAGATGGTAGAATCGGGAGAGCTTAAGTCAGAATACATGTACGTAGAATCAGAGCATTCGGCACTTGCAGCAGTTATGGGGGCAAGTGTACTTGGCGCTAGAACCTTTACGGCGACCTCTTCTCAAGGGCTTTTATATATGGCTGAAGTGCTACATTATTCAAGTGGAGGAAGAGTGCCCCTTGTTATGATGAATGCTAATAGATCAGTAGCACTTCCTTGGAGTATATTTGGAGATCAAAGAGATTCTTTATCATTACTTGATAGTGGCTGGATACAAGTTTATGTAGAAGATGCCCAGGAGAGTTTAGATATGATGCTTCAGGCTTACGCTATTGCAGAACATGCGGAAGTTCTGACACCTGTTATGGTCAATTTAGATGGATTCATCCTAACCCATACCTATGAATGTATAGAAATCCCAAGTGAAGAACAGGTAGAAGCATTCCTTCCAAACTTTGAGTTAGCTAATAAGATGGATTTAGGCGCACCTAAAAATTTATTTTTCTCTTCGTCACCAGAACACAATATAGGGTTCAAATATCAACAGCATCAGGCAATGATGCAATCAAAGAAAATTATAGATGAAGTTGATAAGAAATATGAGGCGATTACAACAAGAGGCTATGGCGGACTTGTAGATGCTTATAGATGTGAAGATGCGGACACAATTATTATTACACTTGGAAGTATTACAGGACTTGTTAGAGATGTCGTTGAAGAACTCAGAGAACAAGGTGAAAAAGTAGGTGTACTTAAGATAAGATATATGAGACCTTTTCCAGATGAAGAAATCAGAAATCACACTAAAACGGCTAAGTCTATAGGCGTATTAGAAAAAGATATTTCATTTGGCTATCAAGGGACGGTATTTACAAATGTCTCGTCAGCACTTAAAGAAAGTAAGGCAAGTCTAACTAATTATGTAGCGGGACTTGGAGGCAAAAATATATCCCGAGATGAAATTGTAACTATTTATAAAGAGCTTAGTGAAATCAAAGAGACGCAAACAGTGAGATTTGTAGGAGTGGAGGTGTCAAAAGATGAAGACTAAACTAGAACAAGAAGAGTATTTCTATGGCCATAAGGCTTGCGCAGGCTGCGGAGGCAGTATTGCTGTAAGACTTGCACTCAAGGTATTAGGCAAGAATACCTTCGTTGTATTACCAGCAGGCTGTATGTCTGCAGTTAGTTTCGTTTACCCACAACTTTGTTTTGGGGTTAACGCACTGATATCACCGTTTGCAAGTACGGGTGCCATGCTTTCAGGAATTTATGTAGGGGCTAAGGCACTTGGTCTTAAGGATGTTAATGTAGTCGGTTTTGCGGGAGATGGTGGGACAGCAGACATAGGACTTCAAGCTTTATCAGGTGCTATTGATAGAGGAGATAAAATCATTTATATATGTTATGACAATGAAGCTTATATGAACACAGGGGTTCAAAAAAGTTCCCTTACGCCGTATGGAGCAAGAACAACAACAACACCAGCTGGAGACCGCATACATGGCAGTACCAGTGTAAAGAAAGATATGTTTGATATTGTAGCGGCTCACAATATTGCTTATGCAGCAACTGCAAGTGTAGGAAATATCCCTGACTACATAAGAAAAGTAGAGAAAGCAAGTAAAGTACAAGGAACATCTTATATCCATGTAGCGGCCCCTTGTCCAACTGGATGGGGAGTAGACAGCAGTGATACAATTGCTATCGCTAAACAAGCAATAGATTGTGGCTTATGGTACTTAGCAGAGTATGAAGATGGAGACTATACCATTAACAAAAATGTAAAAGAATTTACAAGTGTAAAAGACTATCTTAAAAAACAAAGCCGCTTTAAGCACTTAACAGATGAGGATATTGAGACCATTCAAGTGCAAAGAGATAAAAAGTGGCAGGCGCTAAGAAAGAAGGCACAGTAACACAAAATAGACAAGAAAGAGGTGAAAAGATGATCACACTACAGAATGTAAATGTAACCTTTAAACACAAAACAAGTGACTTAGCAGCTGTTAAAGATGTTTCATTGCATATTGCTAAGGGAGAAATATTTGGGATAGTAGGAGGAAGTGGAGCCGGAAAAAGTACGCTAGTACGTACTCTAAACGGGCTTCAAAAACCTACCAGTGGAAAGGTTATTGTTGATGGAGAAGATATCACGCAGCTAAAGGCTAACGGCATTCGAGAAATAAGAAAAAAGATAGGTATGATTTTTCAGCACTTTAACCTTATTTCTAGAAAGACAGTGGGTAAAAACATTGAACTTGCTCTTAAAATTCAGAAGTACCCTAAAGATAAGAGAGACGAACGCGTTAAAGAACTTTTAGTATTAGTAGGATTAGAAGATAAAAAAGATGTTTACCCAGCGAGTCTTAGCGGCGGGCAAAAACAAAGGGTAGGTATAGCAAGAGCCCTTGCAACGAATCCTAAAATCTTACTATGTGATGAAGCAACTTCTGCACTAGATGTGCATACAACAGAGGAAATTGTGGATATCCTTCGTGATATTAATCAAAAATTGGGGATTACTATAGTTTTTATTACGCATGAACTAGAAGTGGCAAAACAGCTTTTTGATAAAGTGGCAGTGATGAGTGACGGGAAGATCATTGAAGTTAATGGGGCTTACGAGATTTTTGCAAATCCTAAAGAGTCTATTACTAAAAATCTTGTTAAGAGTAAAGTAATAATTCCTATTCAAATTATAAAAGAAACAAAAGGTACAATTCTAACCCTTATTTATAAGGGAGAAAAAAGTTTAGAGCCTGTTATTGCCGATACCAATAAAAAATATGACGTTGTGCTGAATATCTTGCATGGAAAAATAGAATATATTCAGCACAAACCGATTGGAACCTTAGTGGTGAGTATAGAAGGAAAAGAAGGACCTGTAAGTGAAGCACTGGAGTATCTAAAAGCAAATGTAGAAGAGATTGAAATAGTAGAAGGTAAGGGGAGTGAAAGCATATGAGTACACTTGAAATACTAGATGAATTGTGGAAAGCAACTAAAGAAAC
>Ga0123336_10004750_pt1 | contig 10934 bp, 6 predicted proteins | sample SSSSmetaG_FD_96466 | JGI IMG/M metagenome (GOLD analysis project Ga0123336, IMG submission 96466) | Glacier valley bacterial and archeal communities from Borup Fiord, Nunavut, Canada, to study Microbial Dark Matter (Phase II) - ​SSSS metaG | ecosystem: Environmental > Aquatic > Freshwater > Ice... | reverse complement strand
TGATTATTCCAGAGGAATCAAAAATGTTAAAATAAATTTTGTTGATAAAAAAGATAGTATGGTATATCAACAAACTGAGGCAAAAAGTATTAGAATTTTTAACATAAATCAAATTTATACAGATACCATGAAAGTGAAAATTTCAGTAACAGATTCATTGGATAGAGTTTTTACGCACGATCAAAAAATTAAATTTAAAGAAAAACCGAAGAAAAATGATGGTGTGAAAGAGGAATTTAATATGAAAACAAAACCTTCAAATAATGAGGACATAGATTTCAAAGAAGTTGGATATACCTTCACTTTTACGAAACCTATCAAAAATTATGATTTGAACAAAATTGAATTTTTGAATGATACGCTCGTACGAGTACCTATAACGGAAAAGGATATTAAATGGAATTCAGAAAAAACGGAAATGAAAATTAAAATTGATGGAAAAAAGGCAAAAGATTTTGTGAGATTGAAAATGCCAAAAGGCACATTCATCTCCGTGGAGAATGACTCAACCCAAAAATTTGTTTCAACGCATCCAATCCGTGATCCAGAAAATTATGGAACAATTATTGGAGAAGTCAGAAATCCGCAGAAAAAGGGGTTTTTTGTAGAACTTTTGAATGAACAATATGAAGTAGTTCAAAAAGTGGACAACGTATTGAAATATGAATTTACCTTCGTTAAAGCAGGTACGTATTACGTTAGAATGATTGTTGATGAAAATCGAAATAACAGATGGGATTCAGGAGATTTAGAAAAGAATATATTACCAGAAAAAATAATCTTTATAAAAGATAAGATTAAACTGAAACAAAATTTTGAATTAACGGGGTACAATTTTACTATTGAATGAAAATTTATGTGGATAACCATTCAAAAATGTAAACTGTTTATCAAAAAGCGTGGAAAGGTATGATATTTGAATAGTATTTTTGTGGAAAGAATTGGGGGCATTGTGGATTAAAAAAATAGGTAATTGAGACCGTGGAAAACTATGCTATTTAACCTCTACTTATAGACATACTTTTCAGACAACAAAGTCATTGTGGATAGCGTTGATATATAGACAATACTTATGCACAATATGAGCATAAATTTTTAAAGTAACTGTTTTTCAATTAGTTGTATGTTGATAACTAAATAGTTAATGTGGATAAATATTAAGAAGTGAACATGTTTCCGTGAAAAAAATGTTTCACAAGCTGTATCCACATGTACACAATATAATAGATATAGTAGTTTTCTTTTTTTGATAAATTTAAAAATAAAAAATAATGATTTATTATAATGTTATGTTGAAAAGATTTTGGAAAAGATTTGGGTTAGTCGGATTGATGATATTTTCCTACAGTGTTTTTGCTCAGGAAGCAGAATTGGGAATGGAATACATGAAAGCAGGAGAATACGAAAAAGCAAAGTCCGTTTTTCAAAAGTTATTAAAAAATAAGGAAATGGTAAAAGTTATATACAAACCTTATTTGCAAACACTCATCAAATTGAGAGAGTTTGACGAAGCGGAGAGATTTGTGAAAAGGCAAATCAAAAACTCTGATGGTAATGTAAAATACACAATGGACTATGCACGACTTCTGGAAATTGCGGATAAGAAAGAAGAAGCCCAAAAGCAATATTCCATAGCAATAGAAAAGGTTAAATCAGATGATGTAACAATGATGGAGTTGGTAAATGAATTCTCACAAAATCAGCAATTTGATTTGGCAGTTCAAATGATTGAAAAAGCGAGAGAAGATGCGAAATCACCAGACAAGTTTGCAGTGCAATTGGCAAAGTTGTATCGTATTCAAGGCAAAATTCCTCAAATGATAGAAGAGTACTTAAAATTTGGATTATTGACTGATAATCGAGAAATGGCACAGTCAATCCTGCAAGATGAGCTCAAAGACGAAAAAGAAATTGAGCAATTAGAGAAAATACTTTACACAAATGTTCAAAAGTATCCAGAGCAGTCATATTATAGCGAAGTACTGATTTGGCATTTAATTCAAAAGAAAGAATTTTTCAAGGCTTTCGTACAAGCACGTGCATTGGATAGACGCTATCGTAAAGAAGGGGTACAAGTAACAGACTTAGGATTTTTAGCTCAACAAAATAAGGATTATGTAAACTCAGGGAAGATATTTGAATATTTGGTAAAAGAATATCCCCGCAATCAAAATTATCCACTTTGGCGAAGAATGTTGATAAATGCGAAAGAGGAAGTAATTAAAAGTGTATATCCTATTAATATTTCTGATATAAGATTATTGATAACTGAATATTCTAAAATGTTAGCGGAATTAGGAACAAATCAGAAAACGCTTGAAGCAGTTAAAAATAAAGGATTATTGTATGCTTTTTATTTGAATGAAAAAGATACAGCAATTGTAGTCTTAGAAAATGCCATTAAATTGGCTAACGGTGACCAACAATTTATTGACCGTTGTAAATTGGATTTAGGGGACATTTACGTATTAAAATCTGAACCTTGGGAAGCAACCTTACTTTATTCACAAGTTGAAAAATCTGAGAAAGATAGTCCATTGGGTTATGATGCAAAATTGAGAAATGCTAAATTAGCTTACTTCCGAGGCGATTTTGAACTATCGAAAGAAGTTCTTGATATTTTGAAACAAGCTACGACAAGAGAGATTGCGAATGATGCGATGGAATTAAGTTTACTTATCATGGAAAACACAGGAGCCGATAGTACTGAGAAAGCCATGAAAGCCTATTCAAATGTTGAATTGCTACTTTTTCAACACAGAAACGAAGAAGCAATTGCCAGTTTAAACTCAATGGAAAAAACATTTAAGGGCGACCCATTGGAAGATGAAATTATTTATTTGCGAGCAATGACCTTTTTAAAACAAGGTGATACTGAAAAAGGAGTAAAAGATTTAGAAAAAATCATTCAAAAATTTCCGGTTGAATTAAAAGGTGATGATGCTACTTATAATTTGGCAAAGATCTATCAAGAAAAACTAAACCAGCCCGCAAAGGCGATGAAATTATATCAAGAGTTATTAACAAAATATCCTGGAAGTATTTATGGATCAGATGCCAGAAAAAGATTTAGAAATTTGAGAGGCGATACAATAAATTAAATATCAATTTCGTAATAATGTTAGACCGTAGGTTAAAAGGACTTGCGGTTTTTTTGTAAAAAAATTCTTAATCACCAATCCTAATTCATGATAAAAATATACTTGTAAAAATCACATCAACCACATCGAAATATTATCCACATTCAAGTATTTTTTATCCACATGAAAAGCCTAACAATATTATTACTGTTATTTATTCAGTTTGTAAATCAATCATTTAGTCAAACGAATACTAAAAAAATCAATTTTGCCTGTAATTACTTTGGTAGAAATATTTCGCCGCAGGAGATATGTCCACAAATGCAGAGATTTGTGTCTGATAATCATGCAGAAGAAGTAATTAGAAAATTTGCCAAAAAAATGGGACAGGTTAATTCAAAGTTTAAAGTGATGCAATGTTCAAATACGGACAATTGTTTTGCAACAGTTATTGAGGGTCAGCCATTTATTATCTACGACAATGCTTTTTTAAATAGAGTTGAAGAAACAACTCGAACCGATTGGGGAGCAATTTCGATATTAGCCCATGAAATTGGGCATCATGCAAATTTTCATACGATTGATGGAACGGGAAGTCGTCCTGAAAAAGAATTAGAGGCAGATTATTTTTCTGGATTTTGGTTGCATGAAATGGGAGCAAATCTTTCACAATCACAAGAAGCCATGAGGCATTTTCAAGGTGAATTTGTCACCACGACGCATCCTCCGCAATCGCAAAGGCTTTCAGCAATTCAAAAAGGATGGAATGAGGCAGAAAATATGCACCCAAGAATATCTACAATTCCCCAACGTCCGCAAACAAGACCAATTCAGCCAGAAGTAAATAGAATTCCAGAAAATAATAGATCAGAAGATAGTAGAGTAATTGTTAGAAATGATACAAGACCTTCTCAAAGACAAACGCAAGTTGCGGAAAGAGATATTGAAATGGGAAGAATAAGCACTACCACTTCAACGTCCGTTTTAAGGACAGGATGTATTAATGGAGATTGCACCAATGGAAATGGCGTTTACGTACACCCAATGCAAGGAAGTTACAAAGGTTCGTGGAGAAATGGAAAAAGAGACGGTTTTGGAACGCATTATTACTCAAACGGTCAAAAAATGTACGTTGGTGAATATGTTCTCGGAAGGAGATACGGAAGCGGAATATTTTATTTTCCTAACGGAGAGCGTTACGAAGGCAAATTTATTGATGATAAACCCACCGATAATGGAAATTATATCATGACCAAAAATGAACAACGAGAAGTAGTAAATTTAATGTATGTTTATTCAGATGGAAAAAAAGAAGTGGTTAAAGTACAAAATGAAGAGGAAGGAAATTAACAAAAAAGCCCAAAGAAATTTGGGCTTTTTTGTTGGTCAGTAATAAAATAATTATGCTTGCACACTATTTCAATCTAAGTAAACCTCTTTATATTTGTTGAACAGTTTTTAGTATGAATAAAATTAAAAATTGTATTTAAGAAAGAATGAAACCAATCAACAATTACAAAGTCATTTTATGAAAAATAACCCAAACATAACACGAGTATTTGATTTATTGCTTAACTGTGTTTTACCAATCAATAAAGATGATGCCTTTGCCAATAAAGTAAACGGCGAATGGAAAAAATATAGTGCCGTCGAATTAATAGAAACGGTAAATAAGGTGAGTTTAGGTTTAATAAAATTAGGCGTTAAAAAAAATGATAAAATTGCTATAATTTCGCCCAATCGCCCAGAATGGAATTTTATAGAATTAGGAGTTCAGCAATTAGGAGCTGTTTCTGTTCCGATGTACCCAACCATTACAATTGAAGATTATCGTTATATTTTTAACGATGCAGAAGTAAAGTTTATCTTCGTTTCGGGGAAAGAACTTTTAGCGAAAGTAAATGAAGCCACTAAAACATTGGAAGGAATTCAAGGGATTTATACATTCGATAAAGTGGATGGTGTAAAGAACTGGATAGAAGTTATAGATTTGGCGAAAGGAGAGGATATTGCACAATTAGAGTCTTTCAAAGCTGCCGTTGAGCCAAACGACCTTTTAACGCTGATTTATACATCAGGGACAACAGGACAACCCAAGGGCGTAATGCTAACACACGGTAATATCATAGCAAATATTGAAGGAATTGTTGAAGCAAAATCATTACCATTGTTTTCGGATGAAAGGGCGTTGAGTTTTCTTCCGTTATGTCACATATACGAACGCATTGATGTGTATGTGTATATGTACTATGGCGTTTCCATTTATTACGCTGAAAGTATGGAAACGATAGCTGATAATTTGAGAGAAGTTAAACCACACGTTTTTGCAACCGTTCCCCGATTATTAGAGAAAGTTTATGATAAAATTGTGGCGAAGGGATATGAACTAACGGGTATTAAAAAACAATTATTTTTTTGGGCATTAAATTTAGGACTAAAATATGACCCAATGAAACCAATGGGTTGGTGGTATGAGATGCAGTTAAAAATTGCTCGAAAATTGATTTTTAGTAAATGGCAAGAAGCATTGGGAGGAAATATTAAGCTAATTGCTTCGGGTTCGGCAGCTTTGCAACCACGACTTTCACGGATTTTTTGGGCAGCAGGAATCCCAATTGCAGAAGGTTATGGACTGACGGAAACCTCACCTGTAATTTCAAGTAGTATTTTGAGTGATTTTAGAGTGGGTTGCGTAGGAACCGTACTTCCAAATGTTCAATTAAAAATAGCTGAGGATGGTGAAATTTGTGTAAAAGGACCATCTATTATGAAAGGATATTACAAAAAACCAGAAGCTACAGCAGAAGCAATTGATTCAGAAGGGTGGTTTCATACGGGAGACATTGGTGAATTATCGGAAGGAAAATACTTGAAAATTACTGACCGTAAAAAGGAAATTTTCAAAACATCGGGAGGAAAATACGTAGCTCCGCAATTGGTGGAAAACAAGTTGAAAGAGGCGGTGTTGATTGAACAAGCCATCGTGGTAGGAGAGGGACAAAAATTTCCATCCGCATTATTAATTCCAGATTTTAATGCCTTGAAAGAATGGTGTTCGAGAAATGGAGTTGATTATTCGGATGATTCACAGATAATTAAAAATCAGCAAGTTAAGGAGAAAATTAATGAAGAGGTGAAAAGTTTAATGAAAGATATTGCTCAATACCAACAAGTTAAAAAAGTAGAATTATTACCAAAACTTTTCACGATTGATAGCGGAGAACTAACGCCAACTTTGAAACTAAAAAGAAAGATTATTCATGGGAAATATAAGGAGTTGATTGAAGGGATGTATGAGTAGTAGAATTACTAAAAAGCCCCTAAATTTTGAATTTAGGGGCTTTTTAGTAATTCTATGACAGTAAGTATTTTTTAAAATCAGTAAACTCCTTGCTCATTGGAATGGATACTTTCTCTTTCGTTAATAAAGCCGATAAACGCTCGGGAACATCAACCTTTGTTTCCAAAGTTTCTTCAACGACACCTAAAAATTTGGCGTAATGAGCTGTTGAAAGTACAACGCCAGCCACTTCTTCGTTTAAGGTATCAGTATAAGATTTCAAGCCTAAATAAGCTACGGCAGTATGCGGACACATTACGTAACCCGTGCGGTCATACACTTTTTTCATGGCTTTTCGAGTGTCAGCATCATCACTAAAATCTCCCGCAATGTGTGTGACTACTTGCTCGTGAGTATCACCCGCCAATAAACGCATACGAATAAAATTGGAAGGATTTCCTACATCCATTGCATTTGAGATAGTTTCCTGAGATGTTTTTGAGCTATAATTACCCGTTTTTAAATATTCAGGAACAGCATTGTTTGCATTAGTTGCTGCCACAAACATTTTTACGGGTAAGCCCATACGTTGTGCAATTAATCCCGCCGATAAATTTCCAAAATTGCCACTTGGAACACAAAATACCACAGGTTTGGTATTCCCTTTACGTTTCAATTCAGCAAAAGCATGAAAATAATAAAACGATTGGGGAATCAAACGACTGATATTGATTGAATTAGCCGATGCCAAATTGAATTTTGAAGATAAATCTTTATCCAAAAATGCCGTTTTCACCAAAGCCTGACAATCATCAAAAGTTCCATCAACTTCCAAAGCCGTGACGTTTTCACCCAAAGTCGTCAATTGTTTCTCTTGAATATCCGAGACTTTGCCAGTGGGGTACAAAATTGTAACTTTAATGCCGGGAGTCTTGTAAAAACCTTGTGCTACCGCTCCACCCGTATCGCCTGAAGTTGCCACGAGAATGTGAATGTCCTTTTGAGATTTTTGTAAGAAATATGACATCAAAGAAGCCATAAATCTTGCGCCAAAATCTTTGAAAGCCATCGAAGGTCCGTGGAACAATTCCAAAATGTGGGTGTTCGGCTCAATTTCAACTACGGGAGCATCAAAATTAATGGCTTTTTCGACAATTAATTTCAGATCTGAATCCGAAATATCATCACTTAGTAATGCCTTCGATACTTCAAAAGCAATGTCAGTAATCGACATTTTGTCAATATTCTCAAAAAAAGAAGTTGGCAAAGTCGGAATAATTTTCGGCATATACAAGCCATTATCAGATGGTAAACCTCTAAAAACTGCCTCTTCCAACGACACATCAGGACTTTGATGATTGGTGCTATAAAGTATCATAAACTTTCAAACTTGGATATTTGCGACTTTGCGGTAAATCCACTAATTTAACACCACAAAATTAAGCTAAAACCACTAATTAATCATGTTCAAAAAAATCAAATTCTATCTACGAGATTACTTCGCCTTCAATCAGACCGAAATTAAAGGATTTATGTTCATGATTTTTTTAATTGTAGTCTTGATTATTTCAGTATTTATTTTCGATTTTCTGCCCGATAATCCACAAACTGCCAAAACCATTGACCCCAAACGAGTAGAGGAATTAATGGCAAAAATTGAAATAAAAGAATCTGATAAAAAAGAGGCTTTTCAAGACCGCTACGCCAATAAATACGAAAAATATAATTCGGACAATACCTCTTTAAAACCTATCAAATTATCTTCGTTTGATCCAAATCAAGCATCTCAAGCACAATTAGAAGAATTAGGAATGGCGAATTGGATGGCAAAACGCATTATTAATTACCGAACAAAAGGTGGACAATTTCGTAAAAAAGAAGATCTCCAAAGAATATATGACTTTCCAACAGACCTTTACGCAAAATTAGAGCCATATATCACTTTACCTGAAAAGTCATCAAGCGGAGGATCTACCCCATTCACAAAACCAGAAGTAAATTCCGAAATAAAAACCGCTACGACAGCTCCAGCAAAAGAATCCTTTAAACCAGTAGCTTTTGATTTGAACCGTGCTGATACTAATGACCTAAAAAAATTGAAAGGAATTGGTTCAAAACTGTCCGCCCGAATCATTAAATACCGAGATATGGTTGGTGGTTTTTATTCAGAAAATCAGGTGAAAGAAGTTTTTGGCTTAGATTCAATGGTTGTGGATGAGATTTTGAAATTCGCAACCATTAAGAATCCTTCGCTAAAAAAAATAAAAATTAACGAAGTAACCGCAGAGGAATTTAAGCATTTTTACATTCGACCATACATAGCAAAATCAATTATTGTCTACCGACAACAACACGGTAATTTTACTTCAAAAAATGACTTTGAACCAATAAAACTATTAGATGCAAAGACGTTGGAAAAGATATTCCCGTATTTTGAATTGTAAAAACATTTTCTCATTTAAAATAAGGTTGATGTTTTGAATGAAAAAACGATTATGCTTCAATATGGTTCAATGTTACATTAACAATAATTTCCTTAATTTTACACCAAACAAAAACACTTCATCAAATGTCAACAGGATTTTTTAACGTACCAAAACCTCATAACGAGCCAATCAATTCTTACGCCCCCAATACGCCTCAACGTGAAGCCCTTAAAGCTAAATTAGCAGAAATGCGTAGTCAAATGGCTGATGTACCGATGTATATTGGTGCTGAGGAAATAAGAACCAATAATAAACAGCCCCTCACGTGTCCACACGACCATCAGCATATTTTGGGACATTACAACGAAGGCGATGCTACTCACGTAAATCAAGCCATTGAATCTGCTCTTCAAGCACGAGAACAATGGGCAAATCTACCTTGGCAAAACCGAGTAACCATTTTCTTGAAAGCCGCTGATTTATCTGCCACAAAGTATCGTATGGATTTGAATGCTTCCACAATGTTGGGTCAATCAAAAAATGCTTACCAAGCAGAAATCGATGCTGCCTGCGAATGGATAGATTTTCTGAGATTTAATGCCCACTTTGCCGCACAGATTTACGCCCAACAACCCGAATCAACGGAGGGAGTTTGGAATCGCCTTGAATATCGTCCATTAGAAGGTTTTGTATTTGCCATAACACCTTTTAATTTTACCGCAATTGCTGGAAATTTACCCGCCTCGGCCGCTCTGATGGGAAATGTTGTAGTATGGAAACCTTCCCCGCAACAGATTTTTTCAGCTAATATTTTGATGAAAATTTTAAAGGAGGCAGGTTTGCCTGATGGTGTAATTAACCTAATTTACACCGACGGACCAATAACGGGAGATATTGTTTTCAAGCACCCGCAGTTCGCAGGCGTACATTTTACAGGCAGTACAAAGGTTTTTCAACACATTTGGACAACCATCGGAGCAAACATTCATCTTTATAAATCATACCCAAGAATCGTAGGTGAAACGGGTGGAAAAGACTTTGTGGTTGCTCATAAATCAGCCGATCCAAAAGCACTTGCCGTTGGTTTGGTGAGAGGAGCATTTGAATATCAAGGACAAAAATGTTCAGCCGCCTCACGTGCTTACATACCGCAGAACCTTTGGGAAGAGACTTCTAAGTATGTAAAGGCGTTTTTAAAGGAAATAAAGATTGGTGTTACGGAAGATTTTTCAAACTTCGTAAATGCTGTGATTGATGAAAAAGCATTCGACAAAATCGCCAATTACGTGGAAGAAGCCAAGCATACAGAAAATGCAGAGATTTTTGCGGGCGGAAATTACGATAAATCAAAAGGATATTTTATCGAACCAACCATCATTTTAACCCAAGACCCGTATTATAAAACCATGTGCGAAGAAATCTTTGGACCCGTCCTGACGATTTATGTTTACGATGAAAACAAGTATGAAGAAACCTTAGAAATCGTGAATTCCACGTCTGATTATGCTTTAACTGGAGCAATTTTCGCCCAAGACCGTTATGCGGTTGAAATAGCCAATAAAATCTTAGTGAACGCAGCGGGTAATTTCTACATAAACGACAAACCAACGGGAGCAGTAGTGGGACAACAACCCTTCGGAGGAGCGAGAGCATCAGGCACGAACGACAAAGCGGGTTCAATGTTAAACCTTTTACGTTGGGTTTCACCAAGAACAATTAAGGAAACTTTGGTTTCGCCAACTGATTATAAGTATCCATTTTTATCGGAATAGAAATATTAGAAAGCCCTAAACTATTTAGATTTAGGGCTTTCTTAAAATATTATCACTAATTCTTCCCCAAACGATAAAAGTTGTCGTGTCTTTTCCACCGGGAAGATTAAAAACTTGTCATACATCTTCTAATTTTCCAGTTTGCGAGAATCCAGAAACAATTTGCAAAAATAATAAGGTTAGTAAAATAGCTTTTTTCATGATTTTAGGATAAGTTTGATTAATAACCAAAATACGTTTTTTATTGCAATAAGCCAAATCGTTCAATAATTTTTAATAATGGAAAATAAACAATTTAAAGCTCTTCAAATATCAGAAAGTGCTGATAAACAATATATTAGGTCAATAATTCAACGTCAGATTTCAGATTTACCAG
>Ga0123336_10004747_pt1 | contig 10936 bp, 9 predicted proteins | sample SSSSmetaG_FD_96466 | JGI IMG/M metagenome (GOLD analysis project Ga0123336, IMG submission 96466) | Glacier valley bacterial and archeal communities from Borup Fiord, Nunavut, Canada, to study Microbial Dark Matter (Phase II) - ​SSSS metaG | ecosystem: Environmental > Aquatic > Freshwater > Ice... | reverse complement strand
CATTTGATTACGCATATTGGATCGGTCGCACTGATTCGTACAACGTTGCCCGGTTGATGCGGTCGTGGTGAAATGAAGTCTGAATTAAGATTCATAGGATTTTAGGATTGGAAGATTTTAGAATTAATAAAAGGTGAATTTTATGAAATAGGAGGATTTGACCAGAAAAATAATTGGATGTGCAATGAAGGAATTTAAGAGGGTCTATAACCTAAAACACCTTGAAAACAAAAATTACGTTGCTAACATTCCTAAAATCATCAAATCCTAAGAATCATAATTCTGACTACTTTTATGAACAAGAATAAGTTCTAACGTCCTGGCACATTTGCCATTGCCTTATTGTACCTTTCAATAATCTCATCCGCCTTTTCTTTGGTCAAAATACCTGTAATTGCATCTTTTTCAATGTTTGTATCTCTATTAACAGCTTCATTTATTCTTTTTGCAAAATCAGAAGGACTACATTGCCAATCTGTTGTCAAGCAAATATTCTCACATATTTTCTGAGCTACCACTGAATCAAGCTTTCCAGAATAAACATTAATGAATTCACTTTCTTTCCCAATTCTATTTCTAAGATTTTGTGGAAATTCAGAAGATAATGGTCCGGATGAATCGACACCTTCAAAATGAACAAGTGATAATTCTGCGCCTTCAAAATGAGTTTGATTTAAGTTTGCACCTTCAAAATATGTAAACCATAATTCCGCACCCTCAAAATGGACGAATGATAATTCTGAGCCTTCAAAATGGGTCATATTTAAATAAACGCCTTCAAAATGAGCGCCTAATAAATTTGAACCACCAAAATATGCCTTACTTAAAATTGCACCTTTAAAATTGGCTTTTATCAATTCTGCTCCCTCAAAATTTGTGTCATTTATGGATGCACCTTCAAAATTGGCTTTAACTATTTTTGTACGCTCGAAATGAACTTGATCCAAATCTGCACCTTCAAAATTGGCGTAATTTAAATCTGCACCTTCAAAATGAGTATTCTTTATTTCTGTACCTTCACATTTGATCATTACCATATTTGCACTTTCCAAATGCACGTCATTTAATTCCGTACCCTCCATATGAGCATTATTCATATCAGCATCAACTAAATGTGCACCATTAAAATTTGCATGGATACATCTGATACCATTTAAATTTGCTTTTAATCCGGTATAAATATAGTCTTGGCTATCAGAAATTTTAAAAAGAAGATCAATAATTGTTTGAATTACAATGGTTGGCTTAATTGTACCTTTTTCACCTTCGGGAATTTCATCCCATAGTTTTAACGATGATGTTTTATCCCGAATATAACTACACAGAATATCAAATACTGTTTTACGATATGATTGATCTTCCTGTGCAATACGATGCAGTGCATAAATACCTCCCAACACAATTGCATCTTCCGTACTTCTACCTAAATGTTCAATTGCATTTTTAAACCGCTCGTCCACTTGCCCCTTTCGTGTTAATTTATTCTGTTTCTCAACAGCCTTTGTCCTTCGTGCATTTAATAATAAGCCATAGTAAATAAAACCACCTCCGATAATCGTCAAAATAAATTTAACAAATTCCCCATTGTACTTCTGAGTCTCGCCAAAAAGAAAATTGGCAATATCACTGAAATAGTATAGAATCGGTCCAATTATCACAATAACTAACAGAATGATGAATCCATAGCGAATGTGTTTTTTTGAAGGAATAATTTTATGCCAATTCATAAGAAAGGATTTAGTGTTGAACATGTAAATTTAACAAAAAACCATCAAATTAAAATTCACTTTATCAGTAGATCAAGATTTTTAGAAAATAAATATTCCATTTTCAATCACCTCTTTTCCGGCAAAAATTTCCAGTACCGTTTGGGCATGTGTTGCTTTTGAAGTTTGGGGTTCAGCCGCTCACGTATGGTGATATTCTGGCAATACCCCTTCCACATTGATTGATAAACCGCTTCCTCTTCCTGCAATAAGTTAAGCGGCACGATGCCGTTAATGGTGTTGAACGACTTTTCGTTGAGTGTTACCTCTTCAATAGAATTCAGGTTGTAGAAAAATCCGTAGTCGCGTTTCAGGTCGTAAACGAGCCACAACTGGTCGGCAAAGCGCTCTTTCAGGTGTTTGAGTGTCATGGCTATCACATCGTAATCGGGACTGATCGGGGCAAAGTAAATATCGTCGAGTGTGCGCTGGAACCGGATGAACTCCAACATCCGCATCGCTTCTTTCATCACGCGGCGGGCAGCTTTCCGCACCATTAATACATCCATATCTCCAAAGTTGCCTTCAATGTGAACGGGCGACGCGAAAGCCATCCGGATAAAGTTCAACAGTGCCATTTCGATACCCGCTTCACCCGAAAGAAACGCCGAATAGGGCATCTGTTTCAGTTCGGTACTAAGCTTTTGCTGAAGCCCTTTCCACACACGGTCGGAATGGGATGTCTCAGTATTGATGTATTCTTTCCCGATAAACAGGATCTCCTGAAGGTTTTTCTCCGAACAGATATTTTCGGGTTCCAGCTTGCGGTTGTAACATTCAAATACTACCGTGAGAAATCCTTCAAATGTTCCGTCGTAAACTAAGATCATGGTAGTGAAATCAGGCGGTTAATATCTTGTTCGGGCTGCTGACCGGTGCTGGCAGCTGAATCACTTCACCAAACGAAAAGAGTTTTAATTGAGTATCGGGTTGCGATTTCTTCTTTGGTTTTTCACTCAGCAATATCTGTCTTCGCAATGTTTCCGAAGGCAGATCGAATACTGATGATGGAAGTTCATTGCTTATAATGAAATATTTGGCACGTTTCATCACCACCCCAATCTTGGTCAGGTGCTGCGTGGTCAATGTCCGGAATTTTCGCGCCTCTACAATCCGTTGTGCTGATTGTACCCCAATTCCTGGTACGCGCAGGATCATATTATAACTGGCCGTATTCACGTTGATGGGGAATAACTGAAGGTTGCGAAGGGCGTACGCCAACTTCGGATCAATCTCCAGATCGAGAAATGGCTGGTCCGGCGTAAGGATTTCATCAGCCGTAAACCGGTAGAAACGCATCAGCCAGTCGCTTTGGTATAGGCGGTTTTCGCGTACCAATGGCGGAGCCTGAAGAGCAGGCAGCCGTTGGTCATATTCGTTTACGGGCAGGTAACCAGAATAATAAACCCGTTTCAGTCGTTGACCGCTGTACAAATCGGAGGCGAGGCTCAATATCTGCCGGTCACTTTCGGGGGTGGCACCCACAATCAACTGCGTACTTTGTCCAGCAGGAGCAAACGCGGGCGTATGACGGAATTTTTGCCGCTCTTCCTTGTTCACCAGGATATTGTCTTTGATGAGGTTCATTGGTCCGTAAATATCTTTAAAACTTTTGTCGGGCGCCAGCCTTTTTAGTTCGGGATTGGAAGGAATTTCGATATTTATACTTAGTCTGTCGGCATATATTCCTGCCTCGCTCAGTAGTTCCGGACTGGCTCCCGGTATGGCTTTCAAATGGATATAGCCGTTGTAACGCTCTTCGGTCCGCAGTTTTTTGGCCACGAGCATCATCCGTTCCATTGTATGATCGGGATTTTTAATCACGCCGGAACTGAGAAACAGCCCTTCGATGTAATTTCGCCGGTAAAAACCAATCGTGAGATCGACCAGCTCTTCAACCGTAAGTGTGGCACGCGGCCTGTCGTTGGTGCGGCGGTTGATGCAGTAGGCACAGTCGTAAATGCAGTGGTTGGTCATCAGCACTTTTAACAGGCTGACACAACGTCCATCATCGGTAAAACTGTGACAAATTCCGCAGTTCACTGCATTTCCAATTCCGCCCTGTGAGTTGCTACGGTTGTTTCCGCTTGATGCGCACGACACATCGTATTTGGCTGCGTCGGCTAATATATTTAGTTTTTCAAGAACGGTTTCATTCATGATTACGAATTTTTCTGTAATTTCACCACGAAAATACTAATATCGTTAGTAATATTGTCGAATACAGCGGAAAAAGATATTAACAAGATTCAGCATCACTATTTTCCGATTAAAGTTGAAACCGATGATGATGTCGCAACTACGTCGCTTTAGTAAATTTCATAATGTGTTCATCTACAAAGATATATCAACTATGTTGCTGAAATAAATGCTGCGTAGCAGCATCATCTTTGTAGAAATAAATTGAATTGCAAAAGTAAGCCACGTAGTGGTGTTATCTTAATAAAGGCCTAATAATGTTTATGTTGTAAGTTTTTATTAAGCTTTAACTGAATACCAATTTCTCAAAATCTTAAATCGAAGTATTATATGATCTACCTGAAAGAAAATATGAAATTCCTGAGGAAGCAACATGCGATGACACAGGGGCAGCTGGCCAATTTGCTGGATTCAAAACGGTCGCTGATTGGCTCGTATGAAGAGGGAAGGGGTGTGCCCAAACTTCCAATTATTCGGCGTATGGCAGAAATCTTTGAAGTGAGCATGGATCATTTGCTGGCGGTTGACCTTTCACAAAAAATAGTTGAATTTGAAAGACCTAAGACCGAAAACACAAATATTATTGGTGGTAAAGTGCTAAAGGTGTTGAGTGTAGTGGTAACGCCCGAAAATGAAGAACTGATTTCGATTGTTCCGGTGAAAGCTTCCGCCGGGTATCTCAATGGTCGCGCCGATGCGGATTACATCGGACATTTGCCCCACTTTTCGATGCCAGTAGCCGAGTTATCGCAAGGGCGCAGTTACCGGGTTTTTCAACTCAAAGGCGACAGCATGTTACCACTGATGCCTGGTTCTTACATCTTTTGCGATTATGTGGAGGAAGTTACTGAGATCCGCGAGGGCAAACCTTATGTCCTCATCACCAAAGATGAGGGCATTGTGTACAAGCGTATCTTCCTTCACAGTGAAAACCAGTTACAGTTGAAATCGGATAATACTGAATATGAGCCTTATACGATTGTGAACACTTCAGTACTTGAGATCTGGCGTGCATTGGGTTTCCTCTCGTTCGAACTTCCGGAGCCTGACGCCCTAAATGTACAAAAGCTAAGCGCAGTGGTGGCGAAAATGCAGGAAGAGCTTGCGAAGATGAAAGGGTAGTTCTTTTGAAATATTAGTTGCCGTTGCAGGATCAGGATTCTAATGAAATTTTCATTTATTCTGCATAAAAACGCAATTATAAAAATTAATTGTGAAACCTATTAAGTACAATTCATGTATAATCAGTTTTTAAAAGCAATTAAATGGTGAGGAGACAAACATTTCATCTTTAAAACCATGGATTCTTTACAACAAACTGAGTTTTATTCTGATATAAGAACGCTGATTGAGCACTCACGTACAAAGGTTTATGAGGCTGTTAATTTTTCGATGATTCAAACATACTGGCAGATTGGCAAACGAATTTTTGAAGAAGAACAAAGCGGAAAGGGACAGACTGATTCTGTGATGTTTATCATCGCGGGCCTTGAGAAACAGTTGACCAGCGATTTTGGAAAAGGATTTGATGGGAACAATTTGATTTATATGCGACGGTTTTTTAGCACTTTTCCCGTTGTGAATACGCTGCGACCATTGTTGAGTTGGTCGCATTATCGTTTAATTATTAATGTGGATGAAGCACAAGCACAATTTTTTTATATGACCAAAGCCGCAGATAATCACTGGAGTGTGCAGCAATTGACACAAAAAATTGAGTCACAGTATTACCATCAGACACTTTCCGTTAAAGCGAAAGAACCGGAGAATCCCACATTTCCAAACGACGAATTGCAATACAAACCGTCCGATTTGATCACTGATCGGTATATACTTGAATATTTGGATATTAAACCCGATTCCGCTTACTTAAAACAAGAACTTATTCGGGTTGTATTGGATAAAATTCAAGATTTTATGCTCGAATTAACGAATGGGTTTTGTTTTGTAACCCGGCAAAAGCACATTATAACAGCACTAAACGAGCATTACCACATCGATCTTGTGTTTTATAATTACCTGTTGCACTGTTTTGTGCTGATTAATTTAAGATTTGGTGAGCCTAAAAATGAAGATGACCAGATGATGGATCGTTATGTGCAAATGTATGATGATAAGTTTAAACCCAAAGACGATAATCCAACATTTGGAATATTAATCTGCTCGCATAATGGTGAGACGGAGGTAAAATATGCATCATTAAATGATCACAAACAAATATTTTCATCACTTTATCAAATGGTTATTCCTTCAAAAGAGGAGCTTGCCGAAATTGTTACCGCTGAGATACAACATCAGATAAACGAAAATTAATTCATCCTTTCAGTGGCATCAGCTTTCCAGCTATTGCTTAAACCCGCATCAATATAATGTCTTTTTGTTTCCTCATTCAAATTAAAAACAATCTAAAATGAACAAACGTTCATTTGGTTTGTTTACTTTGTATTGTTAAAACAAATAAAATGGTTCGGCTTAAAACAGATGACAAACGAGCGGCAATATTAAAGGCGACCCTGCGTTTAGTAAATAGTAATGGATTCCATGCTGCACCGATGGCGAAGATTGCTGCCGAAATTGGAATTTCAGCAGGAACAATTTACCTGTACTTTCAAAACAAAGAGGATTTAATTAATACCCTTTACAGAGAGTTGAAGGTCAGGTTCGCAACCAAAGCATTGCAAGGTTTTAGTCCGGATATGCCTGTCAAAAAGGGATTTGAGACTATTTGGCGAAATATACTCCAGTACAAAATTAGTGAACCAGAGGAGGCTGTTTTCATCGAACAATGCGACAATACACCAATGGTCACCGACGTTAGCCGTGAGATGGGGCTCAAATCGGTACAACCACTTTTCGATTTGTGGGAGCGGGGACAGCGGGAAGGAATTATAAAACCAGTTTGTCGTCAAATGCTTTTTGCCTTTTCGCTCTTTCCAATAATATACCTTGCCAATATATATACAAAGGCTTGCAAGGAACTGAGTTCAGAAGCTATTGATGCAGCATTCGGTGCTTCGTGGGATGCAATCAGAATGTAACTTTTTTTGAAATCGGACTGAACGATCATTCAGTAATAATCATAAAAAATCAAGTAAAGCAGTATAAATGAATAATTTTTAAATAATTATAAGATGAATAAACAAATAGTATTGAAAAAGAGACCGATAGGAGTACCAACGGTCTCCAATTTTGAAGTAATTGAGGTTTCCGTTCCAACAATTGGAGAAGGAGAATTGTTATTGAAGCCAAAGGTCGTTTCTGTTGATCCGTATATGCGTGGACGAATGAGTGATGCTAAGTCGTATGTGGCGCCTTTTGAAATTGGAAAGCCAATTGCAGGAGGTGTTGTAGCCGAAGTGGTTGAAAGCAAACATCCTGATTTCAAAGCAGGTGATGATGTAATTGGATCTTTCCCCTGGCAGGAAGTGTTTACAGCAAAAGGAAGTGAAGCTTCAAAAGTAGATGGAAGTATAGCTCCTTTCAGCTATTATCTTGGTATTTTAGGCATGCCTGGTCTTACGGCTTACTTTGGTTTGCTCGACATTGGTAAGCCTCAAAAAGGTGAAACTGTTGTGGTTTCGGGCGCAGCAGGAGCGGTCGGTATTGTCGTTGGACAAATTGCCAAAATTCATGGCTGCCGGGTTGTTGGTATTGCCGGCGATCAGTCAAAGGTTGACTACCTGATTAATGATTTGGGATTTGATGCTGCAATTAATTATAAAACAGAATCAAATATTGCGGGAGCACTTGCTGCTGTCTGCCCTGATGGAGTTGATGTTTATTTTGATAATGTTGGTGGTGAGATTTCGGATGCCGTGATTTCTCAAATTAATAAAGGTGCCCGGATTATTATTTGCGGCCAGATCTCGCTTTACAACGCAACTACTCAGCCTGTAGGTCCCCGCATTCAGCCAACAATACTTAAAAGGAGTGCATTGATGCAAGGCTTCATTGTAAGTAATTACGCATCACGGTTCCCTGAGGGATTTAAAGCTTTAGCTGAATGGGTCGGTAGCGGTCAGCTCAAATATACAAATACAACCTATCACGGTTTTGAAAAACTTCCGGAAGCTTTTATTGCGCTTTTCGAAGGAAAAAATCTTGGCAAATTAATAGTAGAAGTGAAATAAAAATTAAATGAATTGAATATGAATAATTTTGAATTTTTCAATCCGGTAAAAGTAATCTTCGGAAAAGACCAACTTGCTAAATTGGCAGTCCAGATTCCCGCAAATAAGAAAATTTTGATGGTCTATGGTGGCGGCAGTATCTTTAAAAATGGTGTACACGCATCAATTAAAGAAGCACTCAAAAATTTTGAATTAGTGGAGTTTAGTGGTATCGAGCCAAATCCAAGGTACGAAACAGCGATGAAAGCGGTAGAGCTGATCAAGGCTGAGAAGATTGATTTTTTACTGGCAGTAGGCGGTGGTTCGGTGATTGATGCAACCAAATTTATTGCAGCAGCAGCACTCTTCAATGGTAACGACCCATGGGAAATATTGGCTAAACACAAACCAGTGAAGGCTGCTTTACCATTTGGTGCCGTTCTTACATTGCCCGCAACGGGTTCGGAGATGAACTCGGGTGGAGTAATAACCCGTGAAGCGACACACGAGAAGTTTGCATTTTCAAGTCCGTTAACATTTCCGGTATTCTCATTTTTGTTACCCGATGCAGCTTCCTCATTACCAAAACGTCAGGTAGCGAATGGTGTGGTTGACGCTTTTATGCATACAATGGAGCAATATATGACCTATCCGGCCGGTGCACCTTTGCAGGACCGGTTTGCAGAATCGATTTTGCAAACATTGGTAGAAGAAGGACCGAAAGCTTATGCCAATCCAGCTGATTATGAAGCCATGTCGAACCTTATGTGGAGCGCAACAATGGCATTGAACGGTTTGATTGGATGTGGCGTACCACAGGATTGGGCGGTGCATATGATGGGTCATGAATTAACTGCCAAATTTGGTATTGATCATGCCCGAACGCTTGCTATAATTGCACCAAGTCATTATAAATATAGTTTCGAAAACAAAAAGGAAAAACTGGCACAGTTTGGTGAACGGGTTTGGGGAATTACCGCTGGTTCTTTAGATGAAAAGGCACACGCTGCGATTGAGAAAATGGAAGCATTTTTCCAGTCACTTGGTGTTGATACTAAACTTTCGAAGTATACCGAAGAGTATAAAGGAACAGCTCAGGATATCTCGAAACGCTTTACCGACCGGGGTTGGGCTAAACTTGGTGAACGCCAGAGCTTAAAGCCTTCGGATGTTGAAAAAATAGTAGAAATGAGTTATTAATAAAATCGAAAAATGGGTACAATTATAAAAGTATTGATCGTTTTAACTTCACATAGTGATTTAGGAAATACCGGACAAAAAACCGGATTTTGGATTGAGGAATTTGCAGCACCCTATTATGTGTTGGCAGATGCCGGCGTACAGATCACATTGGCGTCTCCAAAAGGTGGACAGCCTCCAATTGATCCAAAGAGTGAAATGGCAGATTCACAAACAAAAGCAACGCATCGGTTCGATAAAGACGAAGCGCTTAAAAACCAACTGGCTCATACACTAATTCTTAGTGATGTTAAGGTTGAAGACTATGATGCCGTATTCTATCCTGGCGGACATGGACCATTGTGGGATTTGGCGAATGATAAAAACTCCATTGCGCTGATCGAATCGTTCTATACTCATAAAAAACCGGTTGTTTTTGTATGCCATGCTCCTGGAGCATTGGTTAATGTGAAATTGCCCAATGGTGAGCCATTGGTAAAAGGCAAGGAAGTTACCGGATTTTCGAATTCGGAAGAAGAAGCTGTTCAATTAACCAAAGTGGTTCCCTTCTTGCTGGAAGATGAAATGAAAAAGCTGGGCGGACATTATAGCAAAGGTGCCGATTGGGGCTCGTATGTGAAAGTTGACGGTTTGCTGATTACAGGTCAGAACCCCGCATCATCCGAAGCCGCTGCAAAAGCTTTGTTAGAAAAACTTCAATAAAGACGGAATAAGTAAGTATTATAATTTTCAAACCCCGGTCCGATTCTTCGGGTCGGGGTTTATTTAATCACAATAAAAATTGCTTTCAGATGTTGATATGCATGTCTGTTTTCAATGATACATGTCCTGATTTGATATGTTTCACAACAGGTTGGAGCATATAGAATTATTTATATACTTTTGGCCTCGTCATTCATTATTGAACAAATGTTTTTCGTTGGAGCTTTTTCCGGAAATTTGCTTTACCTGATTCTTGCCATCTCATACCTGGCCGGATTTTCTGCATTGGCATTTAGAAGTCCTGAGGATCAGACGAAAGATGTCAAATTGGCAGAAGTATCAACTCATCATATATTGTACGACAATACTTTTCATGAGCATTCTGTCCTGTATTTTACCATTCATACGAACCTTTCATATCAGGCGATCTCTGAAGAAATTTCTTTACGAACTCCCGTAATAACCCATTCCAAATTTCGGTTTATTCCTCCGCCTTTGGCCCAAAAGTCTCACTTTTCGGGTTCAGCGCTTTTCTCGCGTCCTCCTCCGTATTCCCTTGTTTAAAATCGTCTTTCAAATTGGTTGATTGTTTTCTGGTATCCCAAATTCTATATAATTAATTTAAAGTAAGTCTTTGGTTGTCAGTGACTGTTACCTATGAACTCCTTTTATTGAAATTTAGATTTTCAAGGTTTAATTATGAAATTATTTCCGGTAGTTGTATTACCATTGTTATTGTTTTTTTATTCAGGTCGGATAAGTGCTCAAATATCAACTACTAAAGTTGATTCCCTAACTATTGAAGAAGTTACGTTGGATGAAATTACAGTTAAATCACCCAAAGAGCAGACAAGCATCAGGCAGTTGCCTGCTTCCATCTCGATTGTAACCTCCAAATTACTTGAAAGTTCGGAAGTGAATTCGCTAAAAGATCTTTCGTCGGCAATTCCCAATTTCTTT
>Ga0123336_10004746_pt1 | contig 10939 bp, 4 predicted proteins | sample SSSSmetaG_FD_96466 | JGI IMG/M metagenome (GOLD analysis project Ga0123336, IMG submission 96466) | Glacier valley bacterial and archeal communities from Borup Fiord, Nunavut, Canada, to study Microbial Dark Matter (Phase II) - ​SSSS metaG | ecosystem: Environmental > Aquatic > Freshwater > Ice... | reverse complement strand
TAGCATCCCGTTGATGATACCACTGCGTAACATGCGGGCGCGGATAGAAAATCCTGTGGCAATTGCTTCCTGAATTGAAGTTGCCAGCAGGCTATAAAGTAGGAAAATAAAAATGATGCCGATTACGACATCGAGAATCACGTTATTCATGAATAAAAATAGCCCGTCTCAGGCTGGTCGTGTACGGTATATTCACCCTGCTTAAACAAGGCTTACACGGTATATTCAGCGTTTTAATCCGGTTTTTAGTTCTCTATTTTGCCCTTACCCACAGTGTATCGGCACTGCCCCGGGGTAATAGTTTTAATAAAAGCGCATGCACTTTTCTCGGGCTCTTAACAATAAGAATACTATCATTCTCAATCTTTACCGCTAGCCGGTCATGCAGGTCAAAAACATCAAAGCCATTCTTTGCATTTAAAAATCCGTGACCATGAATCAGATACTGTTTTTTAGCAAAAATTTTATGTATCAGACCTTCATCCCTGTTCTGTTCAAAATAATTCGCCTGATAGGTGGCCCGGTAGGTTCGTTGAACACTTTCTTTTTCAGGTGCTTTAATCCGCTTCAAACTATCGTCCCTTTTACTGATTTCTGCATCATGAAGTCGTTTTTCTTCATCAAGATTTACCAGTACAGGGGCATGAAAATGCCTTGGCTGCCGGTTTTTGATCTTGATAATAGTCATGATATTACTAGCAATAGTCAGCCCTGGATAATTCAGTATAATTTTACCAGAATGATATGCTGAATCAATAAAGATGGTGACCAGAGAAGAATTACTGCCTGGTTTAAGACTAATTAAATTTGGTGGAATAGGTTTACCCGCAACCAATACTGATAAATCACTGATACTTGTGATTGCTGTAGCAACTGAGATATTTATCGCCTCGAACTGTTTTGCCACCAGTACCAGGGTATCAGGATAGTAAGCTACGGGAATTATCTTTGTTACCTGTTGCTGTCCAAGACGTATAGCTTTGAGCTTTTCTACTTCCTGGTCATGATTGATGTGGCTATTTCTCTGAAATTTCAAATAGGTCAGCATTCCGGCACTTAGGGTTATTACTGTTATTCCAGACACGAGTAGCATGCGCCAAACATTTGAGCCAGTAGTAGTCTTGATTTTAACAGGAGATGGGTTTTGTGGTAATACCTGAGCAGCACTTTCAGTTTTAATTTGAGAGGAGTTTAGTGAATTAACGATAGGCGAATCTACCTTTACTGTCCCTATTTCGCCTGTGCTCAAACCCATTGCAGCGACAAGAGGTAATATGGCTTCCACCTCTTCCTTTTCTTGAACTACCTGTTCTGACTCTGCGGCTATTTTTTCCCTCTTAACCTTGTCAATGTATTCAGTTTCTGTTACAGGCATTGTTGCAGGAACAATTTCAGGAATAGTTACTCGTACAGGAATAGTCGCAGAAACAGCGGCAGGGATAATTGCAGGAACAGGATCCCAGATTTTTTGTCCTGTAGGTTCAATTTTTAAAGCAGCTGATTCGTCAGCAGTAGAATTTGTAGTAGCTGATTTTGCAGCAGTTGATTTTGCAGCAATTGGTTCATCTACTGCACCGTCAGATGATATAACATCATAACTGGTTACAATCTGTGGTTTTGGATCTGTGAACTGCGTTTTTTCAGGCATTAAAGTTTCGTTCACAGGAGGGCGCTGTATATCAGCATTTCTGATTACTGGTTTATCATTCTCGTGGTGGATGACGCTACCTATATAGCTACTGAAGATTCCCTGGGTAATGTACCTGTATTCAGTAGGATCATAAGTTGGAAAGATTTCCTGGAACAGCCCTTTTGACGTTGGTATGGTATCAAACAGCATTAGGTGCAGCTTATTTAATAGGCCTGAATAGTTGCGCTGGTCTTTGGGCAGTCCATAAAATTTATGAATCCGGAAGACCATCAGGTAAAGCTGTAATAAATTCAAAAAATTACCTGGAAGGTCTTCCGTCTTGATGCTCCTGTAGCCCAGAAGATCCCGGTAAAAATGGAATACAGGGCTCCAGTAGTCTTTATTTCCGAGGGAATCAGTACGAGGCGGTACTGAGAGTGGAATACAGCTGTCAAGATCGAGCAAGATAAAGCGCCCCTCGAGATCTCTATAAATGTTTTTCTCACAGAAATCTGCAAACCAATAACCACTTGAATGAATTACTTTGAGCGCCCCAAATACACCTTCCGAGAGCGCAGCTAAATCAATTTCATCACCTCTTGAAACCAACTGGTCAAGATTTTCACCCTCGAGATATTCATAAAATACATATTGTACTTCAGCCCCATTAATTTCTGATGATTTGATATCATAAATGCGAGGGATATTTCTGTTGTTCTTCGACCTTAACCTTACCAGTAAATCCCAGCCTGTTATTTTAGAAATGGATTTTCTAAAAAGCTTTATAAAACAGCTATGCCTTCCAATTTTAACAGGAAATTTAAAGGGATCACCTGAAGAGAATTTCCATCCATCCGGAAAATCTGAGATATACTGATAGGCCTGTTCATTAATGATGACTTCCATGATTAAGCTTAATTTAAATGATTCCTTTCTTCGATGCGTTCAAGAATGCACAGTGATTTATCATCAGAGGTCATATTTCGCAGATACGGGATCAGCCGTCTTGACTCTTCTGTAAATTGGTGTTGCTGGGTATTCAGAAAATCGTGTAACTCATTACCAACCCCATCAGAATAGGCCAGCATTTTATCGATGCCGTAAAATAAATGGGTCTCAATTTTGGGTTTGTTATAGGCGATGTCAAAGCCTAACCCGGCTACGTAGGTCAATCTGAAGAAGAGCCGGTCATTGAGGGCTCCAGGATGTTCTTTTAGCGGATTCATGCTACTGGCTATATCTTTACCAATTACCAGCATTTTAGAATCTCCAGCCCGGTAGGCCCTGCATAAGCCATCTGTATTAAGCGTGCCAATTAATAAGGTCGATGAGCAGATCGGGTTATTGTCGGTTAACAGCGCCGAGAGACGGCTTGTTTCTGCTGCCGATAAACTCTCTATACGTCCCAGCCAATCATGTCTGATTTTTGAAATTGATTTATAAAGCATTTCTAAAGAAATGATATGGGAAGGTAGTAACTCCTTAAATTCTATTGCCAGACTTTGGGCAAGTAGACGGCTTGAAAAAAGTTCAGTATTATTCTCAATAGACCAAACTGACGACTGATCTGAGGTACCATCAAGTAGCCAGAACCAGGCAGATTCTTTGGCAATTGCCAACCCGCAAACATCCTCGCCTAAATCAACATCATTGGTTTTTCCTGTTTCAAATTTTTTTCTTGGCCCTGCTGTGATCATAACCTCGCCCTGCAAACTATAAAGACTATGCTTGAAGGTGGTGACAGCATCCTGCTTGACCGCTTTCTGCGAGATAATCTGCTGAACTTCTTCATTCATTCTGATCATGACCTTTTTTACTTCATTGGTGAGCAGCAGCATTCCAGCTACCAGTATGATCAGTACCAGAACCAAGGTGAAATTACTTGAGTAGGCATTCAGCCAGCTGAGATCCTTTATGTCGGCATTTGAATAATGGTTGTTAATGAGTCCTGCTTTGCTGGGTGGTATGCTGCTTTTGCCAGGCAAGAGACTAATTACCAGTGAATCAGTTTTAACATTTTCAATGCGTAGCCATGATTCATACGGCTTAAAGCCAGGTTCATTGATTACCAGTTTATACAGTCCGGGATTCGATAGATGAACTTTTACCAGCCCATTTTTTAGCCTGTTAACGTTAAATGAGCGTTCAAGACCGCTGTCAAGTACTGCTAAGAGATTGGTTAGCATAAGCGCTTTGGCTTGTTGGTTCTGAATCTTGATGACAAGTAAAACCGGGCGGTAGGCTTGAAAGGCTGGATGTATTGCATGAGATTTCTGCTCAATAGCTGAGTCTGGTTTTGATTCAGGCCTTGACGGCTGTGTACTGAATTCTGCCGTTCTTAGTTCATCAATTTCTTTACTTTTTCTACCTACTGACAGGGATAGAATAGCTGCGGCAATAATAAATAAGATTATCCAATTCAGTTTCATAATTGGGGCTAGTTAGAAGATTCTAAACATTTGGGACAGAAACCAGAAGCCCCACTTGCCATTCTGAATAATGACTGCAGACTATTGATTCGGGTAGGAGAGTCGATTAAAAAAAACTGCCGTACGTCATGTACCGGACATTTACTGACCACAGAGCTCAGTTGGGCAGCCCCATCTTCATTTCCTTGACCGAAATAAGCACCGATTAATACATCATGATTGAGCCCTAAAATCGGATGCGCGTTAAAAGGATTGGGAAGCAGGGTTCGATTTTCACGGGCATCATATTGCATCCCATCTGTATAGATCAGTACACGAACATTCGGAATAGAAACAGAATCAATCGTGCCAAATTTTAAGATCGTTTGCTGAACGGGTGAATACTGCCCGTCATAGATTGAGCTGAACTTGTTTTCCATGAAATTACTCACTACCCAGTAGGCTTCATTTAAAGCAGCATTGATATCTGTACCTTGCTTCATGCTTCCGAGTTCTTCCTCTAGAAACAGGGCAAACTTATGTACATCGGCATCAAAGCGTTTGATTAGTGAGGCTATTGAAATGGGACCATCTGGGAAAACATGCCTAACCCTGTCATCAAAAACGATAATGGTGACAAATGCATTTGGGTTATTCTGCATATGCTGCAAATCGAAAACACCGTAGGCCGCAGTTTTTGCTACCAGGCTGAGCCTTGATAGGGGGCTGCCCGCAAAAGCAGGCTCAAGCATTGAGCTTGAAGCATCCATGACCAATACCGAAAGGCCAACTTCTTTTCTTGACACTCTACCCATAGTGTATTCATGTCCAATCCGAATGGACTCAGGCATATCAGGTTTATAATTATAGGGCGCTGATTCATCAATGCCCGATTTCTGGTCATAGGTATCAAATTCAGGGGTCCCAGAATCATAATTATAAGGTGTTGATTTCGGAGAACTTGTTTCACCATTGATAGCGTTAGATTCACAGGAGGCAGGCCGCCCTGATACGAAACCCTCTGATCCCGGATGTTCTGATCTATTCTGATTCAAACCTGGGTGCCCAGATTCAGGATGCTCGGAACTGGGTTTATGAACAGGTACTACCGGTTCAATGGCTATAATCATACTCAGTTCACCCAGCTGCTTACAATACGTACATAAAAAATCATTCGTTGCCCGTTCAAAAATATGGGCTTCATTGTTGATACACTTCCATCTGGCGGGCATACTCTTACGCTTAAAGAATTAATTTTTGGTTACATCACTTATTTTAACATCAGGAAACCGGGGGTTTGTAATTATTATCTGAACCAAGTGAGGCCCCATCTGACCGGTTATGTGATGATTCTTCGAGTTCATAATTATCACTGTCATTCATAAACTTTTCTACTTTGTTACCACCTACCCCAAACCGCCCGACTGCATTCCACCATAAAACGGCATCAACAATATGTCCCATATCAGCCTGAGAGGGTGATAGCCAGGCAGGTAACGGATTACGCGTATCAAGGAATCTAGGGGTAGGTAAATTCCCCTCTTTGACAGTCTTATATTTTCCCTGTTTTTCCATGCGCTCTATCACTTTTACCCCACAGGTAGATTCTTTTTTAGGGGTCGAGCCCAGGTAAAATGGACGTGGTTTCGCAGGCTTGGCAATTTTCTTATATTCATTCTTGTCAAGCTTTTCAATGAATTTCTTTGGCTCTTCGGTCTCCTGCTTTGAATTCTCCGCTTTTTTGGGCAGGTAGTTTATGGTACTCTCAGTTAGCTTCGTTAATTGATTATCGGTTCCATTACCACTAAAAAAGTCAGACATATTCACGACCAGCAATATTTCTTTCAATGCGTTTTTTGTACCGCTGCTACTGATTACTTCTGGCATCAATGGCATTAATTTGGCCATTACGGCCCCGAGTTTCATCATCTGGGCCTGTAATTTTGCAATGTCTTTATTGCGCTGTTTGTCAATAGCGGCCAGCTGCTTTAAGTCGGTATAACTGGTCTTATAATTTTTATCCTGCACAATGGGTATCATCTTTTTAATCTTCTCATTCAGGCTCTCAGCCTTATCAATATTTTTCTTGTAAGCCTTCTTCTGGGCAGGGGTGAAGTTATCCTGGGAGCCTTTCAGAATGTCGAGGGCTTTATCCATATATCTTTCTGTTGAAGCTACTTTCAGCTGGGCTTTATCGCCTTCACCAGAGAATGAAAAATGATGTGGTGCCCCTTCGGTATCATTAAAATCCTGGCGCATGGTCCACCATTTAACGACTGAACTGAAAAGACCTTTTCCTGCTTCCTTTACCTTGGCAATACCGGCCTTACCCAGTGCTTTACCCTTATCTACACCGCTTTTAGCCATGGCCTTGGCCTTTTCCCAGGCACCTTCTACTTTATCGCCGATGGCAATAACAAAATCAATAATCTTCATTAATAGTGGCCCCCCGATCTGCCAGGCTTTATCAACAATCCACTGAATTGCCCCATCTACCTTTTCCCGTACCTTCTCAATCATCTCACCCACCTTTTTACCTATTCCACCCAAACTAACCTGATTGGCGAGAAACCCTATCATAACAGGAATACCCTGGGCCATTGAATCTTCGAGAAAACCTGCCGCTGATTTAATATTACCCTTGGCAATTTCAAGAATGCCGCCTACGAAGGTGTTCAGAATCTTAAGCATCCGGGTGAGATATTGTATGGCCGATTGTATAGCTTTATAGATGGCAATAGTACTGTTCACGACAGCCATGATACCAGATGGGTCAAGCATACTCAGCAGCTTTACCGTTACTTTTTCAATGATTTTATCAATCATCCAGCCCTTAATAAAGTCAAGTACCAGATCCCAGAGGTTACTCAGCTTTTCTTTAATTTTTTCCCATACAGCAATCAGGCCCCGCTGCTGTACATCTTTGATAAATGTCCAGGCCCCGTCAAGCTTATCAACCATTGCCTTTACTTTGGCAACTTTTTCAGCACCTATTTTCTTCTCAATTTTCTTCCATACCGTATCAAGGGTTATATTCAGGGTATCGAGTACCCAGCCCAGAATACCCTTAAAGCTAAAGTCTGTTGGGGCTGTCACTCCGGCATCTTTCAGCTCAGATGCCAGCCAGGCTTTGAGCCCGTCAAGCAAATGCCTGCCTATATTGCGGAAGAACTGGGTAAAACCTTCTTTAATTGCCCTTAGCAGGTTCTTGAGAAAACCGACAGGGTCTTTTTTAATGGTATCAAATGCCTGTTTTACTTTAGACATGATACTTTCTATCAAATCAAAAGGAAACTGCATGATCTCAAGTATCACATGTACAGCAATCTTGATAATCTCAACCACAAAGGCAATGAGTCGTTTAATCGGAGCGAGCAGGGTCGCGACAATTTTGATAAAGGCTTCAAATGGGTGGAAGAGATCTTTTATGGAGAATGAATTCCAGAGCTTCATGAACAGGCCCACAATATATTCTTTGGTAAAATGCAGAGCATCAACAGCCGTATTGATTTGCTTTTCAGCCCTGGCAATAGCACCTGATTCTTTCATCTGTTTAAACTGCTCTTCGCCATTATCCATCAGACTCATGAAACCGTGCATCAGATTTTCAATGCTGCGGGGTACTGATTCTCCAGTAAAAGGATCCTCGCCAATCAGTACCGTCAGCAGGGGATAACCCTGATGTTTTTTAGCCTCTGTGGTAATTTTTTTCTTCAGGGCGTCCTTAATAAATTTCAGGATGGTAATAGCAACCTGGCCAATGAATTTTAAAACCCTGGCAATTGGGGGTAAAAAGATATTATAGATTTTTTGGAAAGTGTCAAAGGGATTTATCAGGTACTCGATACTGGCATTATCCCAGATTGTATGAAAGCCTGTAATCACCTCCTGATAAGCGCCAGAGAAAAGTGCAATAGCCCCATCTATCCATTTTGCCGCTTTCTGAAAGGCACCATTTTCTAGCATTTCAGCTTTCTGTTGCTCCCCGTCTTCAGAGATCAGGATAAAGGCATTTAAAATAGTTGTTCCATTCTTAGTTACCTCTAGACCTGTTACCGGATCATGACCCAGAATAACTGTCAGCAATGGGTATAGCCGGGTATTCTTCTGTATGAAATTAACCAGCAGTTTCAGGAGAAATTTTTTAATGATGTTAACCAGCTCGATCCCAGCCGTAAGGGCAAAATGGGTGACAGCAAGTATGCCGTCAGCGATCAGTGATGCAGCATGCTCAAGTAGTTTTATAGGTGATTTAAGCTGGTCAAGATCTATGTTTCTGATAAAACTTGAAATTTTACCTGCTATTGTTCCAAGAAGCTCTTTCGCCTGAGACACTTTTGTATCAATCCATTGTTCGGCCTGTTGTAAAGCACCCAGTTCATTCAATTTTTCGCCAATCTTCTTCCCATAAGGGATCAGGTCGAGACCTGCTTCAATAAAATTATGACCGTTAAAAGCAACCTGTTCTCCTGTAATTGGGTCATGACCGAGTACGACCCGTAAAGCCTTATAGCCGGGTGCTTTCTGGATCACCTGACTTGCTACCTGCAAAAACTTATGGATACCTGCCTGAATGGTATCACTGACAAAGTCTTCTGCAGCATCAATCGCATTGCCGATCGCACTCAGCCAGGAAGGCTGAATCTGCTGGTCTGTAGAAACTCCTTTACCAGCATATCCCTGCTGTACGACATGGGTGAGTTCATGGGCTATGAGGTGCTTGCCAGAATGTGATTCTGGCTGGTACTTGCCGCTATTAAAATAGATATGGTTTTTATGGGTGAAGGCCTCTGAATGAAGCTGCTCATTCATCTTTATCGCCCCGGCATCAGTATGTATGCGGACCTGACTAAAGTCAGTATGAAAGGCAGTATTCATAAAGTTGGCAGTAGTCGTATTCAAACCATGACCTCCACCTTGAGAAGCCTGCAGGGTTGTATAAAATTTGGGGGGAAGTTCCTGATGATCGCTCCCCGAAGAACTACTGGTTTTTCGTTGCAGCTTTTTCTCATCGCTTATGATAGATGAAGGAACAACGGTCATGCGCTGAGACTGGCTTTTGCGCTGAACCACTGCCTCACGGGTAGGGTTTAAGTTAGTACCGGTTCGGCTTCCGTGGGCTCCGTAGGCACTGGTAGTTCCGCCAGTTCCGGCGGTTCTTGCGGCTACGGCGGCCCCAGCGGTTCTTGTGGCTACAGCACCGCCCATTCCGCCTGAACCTGCGCCCCCCATTCCACCTGAACCAGCACCGGGCAATATATAACCGGTGCTCATAATCCGGTCGGCCGTTGTATTGGCCTCCCGTTCAAAGCTGTCATCCCGGCGGCCTACCTTGATCTGGTTATGGGGTATAGGTTTTGGAATATGAACAGCCATCGGTGCTGCTTTCTGCATAGAAATACCCTTCTCCCCGGATTTTACAATCCTTGAAGTAGGGCTCTTTCTTGCTATCTGCAAAGCTGATTCCATTCTTACCCGTTTTTTCTTGTCTGCCTATTATTTATGTTTTATCCGTCGGGTTTCCATCACCGCCGCGTCACCCTGGTCGTCGCACCACAATAACTGCGTATTCACCCTAACCGCGAATTCAATACCGGCGCGGAATCACCCTGACGCCGAGTTACCATACCCGCGGTGGCACTACCTTTATCGCGAATTCACCAGCGGTACGGGATCACCATACCAGCCAATGAACTTTACCTGCCGTGTCACCTTACCCTCAGTGGCATCACTACCATTTTATATCACCTTACCTTCTTTCATCAGCTCTCTGCGGATGCCATTTTCCAGTGTTTTCAGCCTGATAATACGTTCATTACTGGCCAGGGCACTCAGAGAACAGTAGCGAACAATATTCATAATCGTACCCCCGGCCAGCTCATACTGCCGGGCAATTGAAGTCATGTCAATTGTTTCTTCTAGGCTGGTCTGGGCTGAAAATGAACGCTCCCAGAGCCTGAGCCGTTCTTCAGGCTGAGGTATGGGAAAATAGATGACCGATTGAAAGCGGCGTGAAAAAGCTTCATCAATATTATTCTTCAGGTTGGTTGCCAGTACAACCAGCCCATTGAAATCTTCAATGCGTTGCAAGAGATAAGATGTTTCCTGGTTGGCATAGCGGTCATGGGCATCATTGACCCCTGTACGCTTGCCAAAAAGGGCATCGGCTTCATCAAAAAATAGAATCCAGTTCTTGCTTTCGGCCATCTGAAATACCTTGCTGAGGTTTTTCTCCGTTTCACCAATGTATTTAGAGACGATCATACTCAGGTCGATCCGGTAAACATCCATCTGACAGAGCTTACCCAAAAGGCAGGCGACCAATGTTTTACCCGTACCCGGGGGGCCATAAAAGAGTGATTTATAACCAGGCTTGAGTTTTTTCTGAAAGCCCCATTCATTCATGAGGGTATCTGAATGTAAGACCCATGACCTAATTTCTTCAATCTGCTCCAGCGTTTGTTCGGCCATGACCAGATCATCCCATTCCAGGGGGGTGGTGATCAGCTTTGCCGGAAAATCAGTACTGAAATAAGGCTTTTTATAGCTGTTGCTGCATAACCAGGAGATAACTTCTGCCGACAGGTTTAAAAGGCCACTTTGTGGAGGCTCATTCTGACCAGGCTGGCTCACCAGTATAATCTGGTGGATGGCAAAATAATGAGTGGCGTCAAACAGGTGTTCTGCCTGAAGTCTCAGGCCGAGATCATTATCAGCCAGGAGAAATAAAGCTGTTTCAGCAGTGGGTAAAAAGCCAGAATGCGTTGTACCCCTCTGCCCACCAAACTCTGTGAAAGGCCTGTCATAAAGGGCATTTTTGGTGAAGAATACATCGAGTAGCTGTGGTGCGAGAATAGGTGCCAGGCAGAGTATTATCAGGAGGCGTTCTTCGGCTGTACAT
>Ga0123336_10004745_pt1 | contig 10939 bp, 8 predicted proteins | sample SSSSmetaG_FD_96466 | JGI IMG/M metagenome (GOLD analysis project Ga0123336, IMG submission 96466) | Glacier valley bacterial and archeal communities from Borup Fiord, Nunavut, Canada, to study Microbial Dark Matter (Phase II) - ​SSSS metaG | ecosystem: Environmental > Aquatic > Freshwater > Ice... | reverse complement strand
TGCTACTCTCCTCTGTTTCTTCTACTTGATGTTACGGTTGGTTGCTATGTTGCTGCTTAGATTGACCATACTGCACCCGCTTGGTCGTCGGCATCAAACCAGAGCGGTTGATGCAATGCGCCGAGGCTGCCTGCGTCCTTGCGGGCCTCAACCAGCCGGGCTTCAGTGGTGAAGAACCAGGGCAGCGGCACCCCCTCGGCGGCCATACGGTTGCTCACCACGCCGACCATATTGTGCAGCCGCCCTTCTCCCGCACTGGTCACGACTAGCACGGCAGGGTAGCTCTCGCGGCTGAACCCCGCCCGCCAGTTCCCCTCGTGGTAGTAGCTGAGGTACTGCTCGAACTTCTGCCCGATGATCCGCTCTCCTTCGCTGCCAGTGTCGGCTTCGAGGAAGAAGTCGAGCCGCAGGTTGCTCAGCGTGTAGCTGCCGATGGCATCGGGCCGCACCTCGTTGGGTAGCCAGCTTTCGTACTCCCCCCACCACTCGGCAGTTCCACTTTGGTGGCGGCTGTCGCTGACGAGGGTGGTCATGAAGTCGGCTACCAGCAGGTCATGCGCCCAGCGCAGCCGCCGGTCGCCCCACCGCTTGCGCCCGGCCACTGCCTGTAGCACCTGACTCCACCGCCCCGCCTGATAGAGGCTGTCGTTGCGGTCGGGGTAGCGGCTACCCACTACCCAACCTTCGTCCAAGAGCGGTTGCAAGTCCCGCTGCAAAGCCCGAATTGCACCGCCGGGAGCCAGGTCAGCGTAGAACAGGTCGCTGAGGTGCTGGCCCAACAGCACGTTGTAGCGCAAGAGCGCGTGGATGATCTGGTTGCGACGCACCACCGGGCTGCGGATGGTGGGCTGTCCGACACGCGGGCTAGTGGTTTGCACGCCCAGCTTTGCCATGCGTCGGGTCAGTTCGTGCAGGGTTGGTTCATCAAGTTGGATGTGGTTGGGGTCGTAGCCATGTTGGTCAGCGGTGGAGGTGGTCATCTTCTGCTTTCTTCTCCTTCTGCCTGCGTTGGCTCTCTGGCGGTTGGGCGGTAGCCTGGTCTGACGGGCGGTTCTGGCTGGTGAGGATAGCCCCAGCTGGCGGCTGGGGTTGCTCGTCGCTGCCGCTGGCTGGCGGTGCCGCTTCTGGTTGGCGCGGTTGGTGGTCGTTAGTAGCGGTTGCCGCTGGTGGGGATGCGCTGGGCTGGTTGGTGGTTGACCGCCCCTCATGCCGTGCTTGGGGTTGCCTGCGTTTGGTCAGTGGCTGGAAGTAACCGGCTGCTCGCAAAGCTGCGTCTTCGCGTCTTGCTTCGGCCATGACCAGCACCGCTGCCACCGAGTGGCGCAGTTCACTCAGCCGCTCAAGGAACTCGACCTGCGTCGAGTACGCACCGGGGTTGCCGCGCAGCCACTCAGCCACGTACTGCTCCCGCTGCCGCTGCACTCGCCATGCTTCATCGAAGTCAGACTTGCTGGCCCGGCTCAAGGCGGTGACGGCGGCCTGCTGCGCGGTGGCGGCGTGTTCGCTAGCGGCTGGTTGCTGGCTGACGCTGGCTTGGACACTTGCGCTTAGTGCAGCTTCGATCAGCCCCAGCAGTTCAGCTACGCGCTGGCTGCTTGCCTCGTGGGCCTGCTCTGCCTCGGCCCAACCCTCAGCTTCATCCATTGGGTACTGGTCGAACGAGCGCGGTGGTGGCGGCGGCAACATCTCCAATGTGCAGACCCGCAGCGGACTGCCCCGGTGCATCAGGCGGGCGTAGGCCGTGTAGTTGCGCTGCTGGGCTACGTCCTGGGCCGTCACTTCGCCGTTGAGTAGCTCAGTCGCCAGCACCTCTGCGTCCGACCCTTCACCCCGGAAGATTACCTTGTTGGCCACGATGCCACTCAGCACCGCCAGCACGTCGGGGTCTAGTTGGCGGATGCTCTGGAAGGCGAAGGTGGGGCAGACGTTCAGCTTGCGGTACTGGGCTACCATGTCCTCTACGTCCCCGTTGATGCCCAGATGCGCCTCGTCCATCGTGAAGTAGCAGAGCTTGCGGGCGTAGTCCGGCTGCTTCAGCCTGCGGGCGGCTTCGATCCTGAAGCGGACGATCAGCAGTTGCCAGATCAGGGCCATGGTCTGGTCACCGCCGCGCTTGCCTGCCGCGCCAGGCAGGTTGACGAGGAGCACGCCACCGCTTTCGACGACGGAGTGCATATCTATAGTAGATGCCCGGCTGCTGACCACGTTCCCAGCGTAGGGGTTTTGTAGTAGCTTGTTGATGCGACGCAGCACCGGGCCGATCATCTGCTGCTGCATCTCCTCCTCGGCCCGGTCGAAGTAGTGCTGCCAGTAGCTCTTGTTGGCCGCCTCGTTGGTCTTGCCGTAGAGTTGCTGGCGGTACTTCTGACTGGTCAGGAAGGTAAACAGGTCGCGCAGGTTGGCGTTAGGCACGGTTGCCAGCACGATGCCCAGGGCTGATTCAAGTAGCTGCTGCATCCGCCCACTACCTTCCCAGTGGTCGCCGCTGATCGCTCTAAATACTTCCATCAGTATGGCCTGCACTGCTGGGCGGCGGGTCGGTTCGTCGCAGGCCAGCAGGTTGAGGGTCATGGCTCGACCACGTTCGTACAAACGCTGGGGGTTGAAGTAGATCAGGCGATCCCAGTCGGCGGGGGGCAGACTCTCCATAATGCGGGTGCAGAGGTCGTGCGGCTCGATCACCACCACGCTGCTGGCGGGACTGCTCCCAATGTCGCCCAGGGTGAGGTGGGTGAGCAGCACCGACTTGCCGACCCCGGGCGGGCCGCTGACCAGCAGGCTCTTGGGCCGTTCGCCACGTTCGATGCCCAGTAGCTGACTACCCTGCCTGCCCAACACACTGCGCTGGCCTGCTTCCCACGCCTGCAACTGCTTGAGGGCGGTGGCTTTAGCGTTCGCCTCTAGGGGCAGGCGGTCACGGCTGACTGGCGGGGTGAGCGGCTCGACCGGCAGGAGGATCGGGTAGACACCGCTGTACAGGCTGCGCTCGGCCTCGATATACCTGCCAGCACTGGCGGCCACGCCGGGGGTACTCTCCGCCGGGGCCAGGTGGCAGAGGGCCGCCGCTTCTGCCGGGCTGATCACCTGCTGGTCGCTGAAGCACGGTGGATAGCCGCTGCTGCCCAGCTTGCGCCGTGTCCAGCTAAGGCGTAGTTCGTTCTCGGCCTTGAAATGACCGAAGTAGTGTTCACCGATCTCGCGTATGGCCGCTCTTGCTGCCGCTTCGTCACCCACGACGGTGATGGTGATGCTGCTCGACCAGCCAAAGTCGCGGCTCTCCACCACCTTGTTGATCCAAGATGGCAAGACGGCGTAGGGTAGCTGGCTGCGGCGGGCATATGTTTTGACTTCCTGCGCCGCCCGCCACTCCCCTTGCTCAGTACCCGCCAGCTTGCGCACCGCCCGCTTATGGGCTGATCCCGCCCAATCCGGCCCAGCCGGACGCAGACGGTAGACCACCTCGATACGCTGGATGCCACCCTCAGCCCGCAGGTGACGGGCCAGTACCTGCCGCACGTCGGTACCCTCGGCGAAGTCGGTGAGGAGCGGGTAACGTGAGGGTCGCAACATCTCGATCTTGGCGGTGTAACTGTGTTGACTACCCGTGTTGGTGGGGTAGTTAGCAGGCCGCACCATGATGCCGGGGTAGCCAGAGAGAGCCTTGCGTACCGCCTGCTGCACCCTGGCATCGCCGACGACCCGCAGGTAGGCTGCCGACTGGTAGGCAGTGTCGGGTAGAGCCAGGTCGCACCAGGCCAGGTGCGGGGCCAGGCCCAGCACCCACACGCACCAGGAGCGGCGTAGCCCTTGATGCAGGCCGAGGAAGACCTGCCGGAACTCGGCCACGCCTGCCACGCCGCCAACGGTTGGTTGCAGCAGATAGGTTACTGCGCTCCGGTCGGCCCGTCGGCGGGCGCGGCGTTGCAAGCCGTAAGCCAGCAGGTAGAAGGTGGCGACGAGGCCAGTGCCAACCCCAGCTAGTTGCCAGACCTGCATCACCTCTGGACGGCGGCTCAGGCGGGCCGCGCCGATGCTGCCCCAGTCGGCCTGTGCAATTTTGGCGGTCATGGCTGGGTCGGGACGTAGCACATTGCCCGCGACCGCACCAAGTTCCGGGCCGTAGAGGATGGCGATACTGTAACTGGCGACCCCCAGCCAGAGCAGGGTGAGGAGAAGGAAGGTTCGTGCGATCATGGTTGGGCCTGTCCACCTGTTCGTTGTTTGAGGTTGGTAATAAAGGTTTGTAGTTTCTGTTTGGTGACAACCTGCTTGTGGATGAGCAGCCAGCCGACAGCCACCAGCAGCAGCAGGACAGCAGCGTAGACCAGCCACCAGCGGTCGGGCTGGAGGTGCCAGCCGAAGATGTACCAGCTAGCGGCGGGTTCACTATTTACTGGCTGCGGCTCAACCATTGAGGCAGCGGCGACAGTAGGTTGCAAGAGGGGCGTGGCTGTCCAGACCTTCATCTCAATCGGCAGACCGCCAGCAGCGGTGATATTGGTGGGCGGCTGCTCAAGGAGTGGCTGGTTATCGGCCAGCATCACGGCGGCTGCGGTGGCGGTCGGCGTAATCGTGCTGCTTGTGCTGGCGGTTGGGGACGCAACGATGGTTGGCTCGACAGTGGAAGGCACTTGCGTCGGCACAAGCTGGTTGGTCAGTTCGGCTGTTAGCATGGTAGTTGGGGTCAGTATGGTTGCCGTTGGCGTGATTGGTAGCAGTGGCGTTGCAGTTGGTGACAGGGTTGGGTTTGTGATTGGTGCTGGAGTGACGGTTGCAGGCTGAACCGCTGGCGTGTTGGCTTCTTGCACGGGTAGCGTAAAGCTCACGCCCTGGCCGTTCAGCGGAGCCATGTCCCACTCGCGCACGATCCAGCCTGCTTCACACCCGTTCCGCAACCTGAGCGCAGGTGGGGCAGCGGTTAGCTTACAGGTGGAGGTACCTTCAACCAGCAGCCCCCAGCCGACGAAGCGTAGTCCCCGCCCCTGCACTGCCGCTTGCCCGATGTGGCGATCTACGCTGAAGCTGACCGTGCCTGCGCTGCGCTGCTTGCGGCTGACCACCACTACTTGCAGCAAGCGGTCGTCGCCACGCAGTAGGGCGGCCAGGGCAACCGTCGCGTTGCCGCCGAGGATACGGGCGGTCAGGGTGTCGGTCGGCGCGGCTTGTACTGGCGGGCTACCCACCAGCATGGTCAGTAGTAGCAGGGTTGCTGCTAGCTTGTACTTTGCCTTGTTCATCTATCCTATCCTTCCCTTTAGTCCTGCCCAGCGGCAGCCACCGCCAGCCGTGCAAGGCCACAAACCCGATGCCAAGTGCCAGCAGCAGCAGGCCGAGGTTAGCTCCCGCGCTGGGCTGGTTGCCGCTGGGCTGACTACTGACTGGTAGCGGGGGGCGGCTTACTTGCACAGGCGTGGGTGTTCGCATGTTGCTGATCGTCTGGCTACCACTGACCACGGCTGTACTGCTGACTGGGCTGCTAGTTGCTACCGGCGCGGCGGTCGGCACTGCGCTCGGCTGGAACGGGCTAACATCGTTGGCGGCTAGCCCAGCCAGGTCGGGTGCAGGTTCATTGCCGCTGTTGGTGACTTCCGGCACAAAGCCAGCCACCTGCTGCACGCCCGACAGTTCCAGCCCACCTGTTGCGTTGCGGCGGTAAGTCGCCTGCACCGTCTGCCGCTCGCCGCCGTATGCCTGCCAGCTCAGGTAGTCGCGTCGCTCCTCGACCCCGCCGCGCAAGAGGTAGACGACTGCACTCCGCACGTTGGTCTGCACTTGCAGGCTGGAGCGGTTCACAGATTCGGCGTGGGCCGGGAGCAGGGTCGGGTTGCGGCCCAGTTGCAGCAGCACTGTGCGTTCGTCGCCCGCTGGCAGCGTGGGGAGCAACACCAGCAGGCGCAGTTCGTAGCGGCTACTTCTGCTCGTTTGTGCGCTGGCGGTTAGTGGTAGGGTCAGCAGCAGCATGGTTAGCAGGCAGAGCAGCACCTTCATGGCTGCGATCCTTCAGCAGGCGGTTGCTCCCCGCGCAGGTGGTCGCGGCGGGCGTGCAGCACCTTCAGCCGCGCTGCCAACTCGCTCAACTGCACCGCGTCGTTCTGCTCCTGCTCCATCTCGGCCAACCGCAGCCGGTAGGCCAACGCCTGCGCGTACTCCGCCACGCTGTAGCGCAGGATTATCTCGCGCAGGGCCGGGTCTAGTTCTGGCTGGGGCTGGGGGTTTGGTTTGCTACTCATCACTCATCCCCTGCCGCGCTGCGCCGCTCATCCTCGGCAGCCCGCCCTTCGACGAAGGTCTCGATGCGCCGAAGTTGCTGCGGGCTGATCGCGTAGACGATGTGCAGCACCTTGTTGTCTACCACCTCCAACGTCTGCCCGGTCTCCAACGCGGTTAGCTGGGCCGCCTGGCCCTGCCCCAGGCCTAGCTCCGCTGCAATCTCTTGCGTGTTGGCCTGCCCCCGACCCTGCCGCGCCAGGCGGAAGATGGAGGTGTTCTCCCACATCAGCCGTCCGTACTTTGAGCGGAACGTGACCGGGTTCTGGTCGATGGCGATCAGCCGCAGTTGCAACGCCCGCGCTCGCTTGAACAACTCAGCCACCCACTGGCCGAATGCCTCGTACTCCTGCATCAGCAACAGCCCGATCTCGTCCACCACCAGCACCCGCCGCTGGGGCTTGTCTACGATCTGCTGCCAGATGTGTTCGATGATCATGAACATCACAAGCGGACGCTGGTAGCGGTCTACGTCGCGGATGTTGAACGAGACGAAGCGGTTGCTCAGGTCAACGTTGGTCGGCCCGTTGTAGCTGCGCCCCTCGTAGGCGGGGTCAACGTAGAGCCGCAGCTTGTTGACCAGATCGACCGCGCCCTGCTCCAAGAGGTAGGGGATCAGGTCGCTCAGGATCGGGGTGCCGCGCCGCTGTTCGACTGCGGCGTAGCCAGCAATGCGCTCGGCCACCGCCTGCCGTACCTGCCCGCCCACCAGCCGGTTGAGGGCTGCCAGCCACCTTGCGCTGTCCACGCCTGCGCGCTCGGCCACCAGCTTCGCCACCTCGCGTTCGCGCTCGGCTGACCAGCCTAGTTGCAGTTCGTGCAGGATGGCGCGGCTGATCTCGCCCACCGTCGCCAAGTTATCCTCAAAGTGGGCGTATAGCGTCTTGAGCGCAGCGGGCAGCGTGTTGTTGCGGGTCAGCGCATCCAGCGACTCGCCGATCATTAGCTCGAACAGCCCCGCCACGAAGGTGCGCTTCTCTGGCAGTGGCACTTTGTAGCCGGACGGCGTGCTGCGATCCAGGCAGTTGATCCGCGCACCCCCTCTCGGCCCGAAGTTGATGATGCTGCCACCGACGGCGCGGACGAAGCTGGCAACCCCGTTCTGCGGGTCTATGTAGTAATACTGCATCCCTGGGTCAACCAGCAGCCAGCGCAAGGCTTCGATCAACACCCCCTGGGTCTTGCCACTGCCGGTAATGCCCGCCACGATGGTGTGCGGAGCCTTGCTGAACCGCCAGGGGTTGACCCGCAGCAGGCTGCCATCCTGTACCTGCGTCCCCAGCATCACCCCGTCCTCATGGTCAATACTGGCGACCACCTGCGGGATGGTGCAGGCGGTCACCCAGGTGGTCAGGGCGCGGCGGCTATGTTCGCGCAGCAGCTTGTTCTTCGGCACCAGGTTCTGGCCGAGCGGTAGCACACTCTGGTAGGCTTGCCACTGGTCAAGCCGCGCCACGAAGGGGTCGAGTTGCATGGTTTGCAGCACGTGGCTGACCGTCTGCACCCCTTCGCGCAGCTTCTTCAGGCTTGAGGCCGACACCGCCACATACATCGAGGTGTGGAAGAAGCGGCCCTCACCCCGCGTCAGCATCTCGCGCCCGGCCACCACGCTGTTTGCCACGTAGCCCAGCCTGCGGTTGTAGGCATCCTGGGCCATGGCGTAGTCCAGCACGAACTCGTAGGCCCGCAGGCTGCGCTCCGCTTCAGGGTTGGGGATCGGCTGGTAGTGGATGCTGACTTCAAGCTGCTCCACATCCTTGAGGCTGACCAGGGGGTAGAGCCAACCAAGCTCCACTTCACGCGGGTAGCGAGTGGCATCGGCTACCAGCACGCAGATGTAGCGGTCGCCAAGTCTCAGGTGGTCGGGCCGCTCCACAAAGCTGGTCGGGGCCAGCCCGTCGCGGCCTGCGTCGGCACGGCCACCGAGTTGCTGGGCCAGGATTTGTAGCAGCGCATCCTGCTCCAGGGGCTTCGCCTCCATGCCCGCCGCCGCGAAGATTGAGGCGGCAGTTTGGCTGCGCTGCTTGCGGAGATTGTGGATCGCGGCTGGCACCTGCTCCCCGCTGCGCGCCTTGAGCCGGGCTTCGACCTGTGCTGGGGTCTCCAGCCCCAGCATCTCGTAGCTGCTGACCACCGCCATCTGGCGCAGGCGGGTGCGGAAGGGTGGCAGCTTGGGCGTGCCGTCGGCGGCCAAATCGTCACTGCCGCTCATGCCCGCTACTCGTCCGTCGGCTCGTTTGGGGTAGGTCTGCACGAACAGGGTGCTGCGCTCGACGATGCCAGCGGTGCGAGCCTGGGCCAGGATGTAATCCTCCTCCTCAAAGAAGCGGGCTTCCAGCAGCTTGTTCAGGCGGGCGGCCTTACGCCGGTCGTACTGCTCAAGGATGGGAGCGATGTTGCGGCTCTGGATGCGGCAGTAGTATTGGAAGGGGTCAGGTTGCAGGTCGTGCAGCCGACCGAGGGCGGACACCACGGCAAGCTGATCGTCAGGGGCAAGCAGGGCGGTGTTGAGGCCACCGACAGCCATCAGGCTGGCGTAGCTGGTGGCGGTAACGAGGTAGCCATCGCGCACGTCAGCGACTGGCAGCAGCTCGGTGGTGGTTAGCTGTTTGCTGGTCTGGTTCATGGTTGGCTCTCCAACTGGTTGAAGGTGCAGCCTGCGCCGCTGGCGTAGAGTAGCGGCTGGTTGAGGTTGAGGGCAGGCAAGCTGAAGGTAGCTTGACCGTCAAGCTGTACCGCGCCGTTGTTGCTGACCGTGAGTTGGTGTGGCACACCTGCATAGCGACCTACAGTGGTCGCGTTGGCAGTCGGCGCGGCGAAGTTGCTGTCGCGGAACTCGAAGGCCCGCAACATAGTCTGGTCAGGGCCGCCAGTGGTCAGGCGCAAGAGGGTAAAGCGGTCAGCGGTGCCAAAGGCCAGGCCGCAATCCTCACCCTCGTGGCTGGCCCACCCCGCGTAACCTGCGCCTCAAACGGGCGATAAGTCGCCTCAACCAGTTTGTCTACGCCATCATTGACCAGCGGCGCGAACAAGGCGGCGACAATGGCGACCTGCTGGCGATGCTCCTGGCTGTGCGCGACGAGGACAGCCAGCCGATGAGCAACCAGCAATTGCGCGATGAACTGATCACCATCTTTCTGGCAGGCCATGAAACCACCGCGCTGGCTCTAACCTGGACGTTCTACCTCTTGGCAATCCACCCCGGCTACTACGACCGCTTGCAGGCTGAGGTGGACGCAGTGCTGGGTGGCAGGTTGCCGACCGCCGCTGACGTTGCGCGGCTGCCTTTCGTCACCCAGGTGATCAAGGAAGCGATGCGGCTCTACCCTCCGGCGCACGCAGTCGCCCGCACGCCAGAGGTTGATGCTGAGTTCGAGGGCTACTTCATCCCCAAGCACACCACGATGCTGGTGGACATCTACGCCATGCACCACCATCCTGCCTACTTCCCCCAGCCGGAGCAGTTCGACCCTGACCGCTTCAGCCCGGAGCGCGAGAAGCTGATCCCGAAGGGCGCGTACCTGCCATTCGGCACTGGCCCGCGAGTGTGCATTGGCAGCGGCTTCGCCATGATGGAGGCGCAACTACTGCTTGCCACGCTGACCCAGCAGCTACGCTTCCAGCTTGTGCCTGGGCAGCGGGTTAGTCCAGCCAATGGCCCAACCATGCGGGCGCAGGGCGACATCAAGCTGCGGGTGCAGCGCAGGGATGTGAGGCAAGGGGTTTGAAGATTACAATTATGTCCATTGGCAGCCGGGGTGATGTACAGCCATTCATCGCGTTGGGGCAAGGATTGATGCGGGCTGGTCATGAGGTCAAGCTGGCTAGCAACAGCACGTTTGCGGGGATGATCACTGGCGCAGGGCTGGGCTTCGCGCTTATCTCCGGCAACCCACAGCAGCTTATTGAGGATAACCGCGAGGCGTTGACCAAACGCTCAGTGTTCGGCGGCTTCAACTTCGCCATGACGTTGCTGCGGCTAGTTGAGCCGCTGCTAGAGCAGATCAACGAGGAGGCAATCTCTGCCTGCGCTGATGCTGAGGCACTGATCTACTCCCCAACGATGATGGTACCGGGGCTGGCGATTAGTGACCAGCGGCGCATCCCCGGCACGCTAGCCCAGCTAGCCCCGACCTTTACCCCAACCCGCGAGATCACGCCGATCTTCCTGCCAGAGTTGCCGTTGCCGAACCTGCTGCGCGGCTGGTACAACCAACTGGGGTATGGCATAACCAAGCAGTTTGGGCGGTTGATTTGGTCGCGCTTCGGTAATCCGCTGCGGCGCGAACTGGGACTGAAGCCGCTCTCTTTGGGAGCGATCTACCGACGGCAGCAGCGTGGTCGCATCCAAACTTTGTGTGGCTGGAGTCGCCACGTTGTGCCGAAACCTGCCGATTGGCCTGCTGCTCATCAAGTAACCGGCTACTGGTTCGTCAACCCGGCTCTGGTCGAGCCACCTACCCCCGGTCTGGTTGAGTTTCTGCAAGCTGGACCAAAGCCGATTTACTGCGGGTTCGGCAGCATGGTGGGCGGGAACAGCTTGCAGCTGTCGCAAACAATCCTTGCCGCCGTTGAACGAACTGGCTGCCGGGCGGTGCTAGCGACTGGCTGGGGTGGGTTGGTGGCCGACGAGGTGCCGGACAACGTGTTCGTCATTGAGCGAGTAGCACAT
>Ga0123336_10004744_pt1 | contig 10941 bp, 10 predicted proteins | sample SSSSmetaG_FD_96466 | JGI IMG/M metagenome (GOLD analysis project Ga0123336, IMG submission 96466) | Glacier valley bacterial and archeal communities from Borup Fiord, Nunavut, Canada, to study Microbial Dark Matter (Phase II) - ​SSSS metaG | ecosystem: Environmental > Aquatic > Freshwater > Ice... | reverse complement strand
GTGATTCTGGCGGGGCTGCGGACGGCGACGGTGACGTGCGTGGGGGTGGCGACGATTGCCGCGGCGATTGGTGCGGGCGGGCTGGGAGAGCTGATCTTTCGTGGAGTGGCGAGTGTGGATAACGGGTTGGTGCTGGCGGGAGCGATTCCGGCGGCGCTGCTAGCGCTGGCGGCGGATGCCGGATTGGGGTTCGCGGAAAAGCGGCTGGCGGTGCGGCGAGATGCTTAAAGGCATCCTCACGCCGGACGGGCGGCACTTCGTGCGGTGTTGGACGCTTCGCGTGTTTTCGTTGGTGATGCTGGGTGGGATTACGGCCTGTGCGCCGCCGCGTTCGAGTCGGGTTGTGGTGGGTGCGAAGAACTTTACCGAGCAGGTGGTGCTGGGTGAGTTGGTGGCGCAGCAGATTGAGGCGGTGTCCGGCGAGCGGGTGGAGCGGCGGTTTTATCTTGCGGGGAGTTATCTTTGCCAGCAGGCGCTGGTGAGTGGGCGGATCGATGGGTATGTGGAGTACTCGGGGACGGCTTTGACGGCGATCCTGAAGCAGCCGCTGCCGCCGGTCGGGGCCCGCGATGCGGCAGGTGTGTTTGGGACGATCTCGCGCCTCTATAAAGATCGCTATAACGTGGAGGTCGCACGCGGGTTGGGGTTTGAGGATACGTTTGCGATGGTGGTGCGGGGGGACGATGCGCGGCGACTGGGGGTGAAGACCATCTCGGATGTGGTGAAGATTGCTCCAACGTGGAAGCTGGGGGTGGGGTATGAGTTTGAGTCGCGGCCGGATGGGTTGCCGGGGCTGACGGCGGCGTATGGGTTGCGGTTTGCCGGGGCTCCGCGGACGATGGACCTGGGGCTGCTGTATCGCGCGCTGAGCAGCGGGCAGGTGAATATCGTTGCGGGGAATTCGACGGATGGGCCGATACGGGCGCTGGGGTTCGTGGTGCTGGAGGATGATAAACACTACTTTCCGCCGTACGAGGCGGTGCCGCTGTTTCGGGGGGAGTCGCTGCGCACGCATCCAGGGATTGCTGTGGCGCTGGATCGGTTGGCGGGCAAGGTGTCGGCAGAAGAGGTGCGCGGGATGAACTTTGCGGTGGACTCGCAGCATAAGGATGTGGGGGATGTGGTGCGGGGTTTTCGGAAGGTTAAAGGGTTGTGAGTTTGGATTTACAAAGCGGAGTGTTTTGAATTTGGGGTTCAGCGAGACTTGCTTTGACGGTTGCGTTGAAGGGCCGGGGAGGCAAGAGATGCGTGAAATTCGAGTGATTGCGATTTCGAGTGAGCTGGCCAAGAAGGTGCGGATGACGCGGAGTTCGCCGGGGTATGGGCATCCGGCTACGGCGAAGGTCGCGACGGGGTATGGGCCTTGCCGCCACTGTCTGAAGCCGTTTGAAATTAGCAGGGATGTTCGTGTTCTGTTTACGCTGAATCCGTTTTATGGCGTGGCGGCGATTCCGCAGCCGGGACCGGTGTTCGTGCATGAAGAGGCTTGCGCGCGGTATGCGGAGGATGGTGGTTATCCGACAGAGTTACTGAGTTTTGGTGCCGTGTTGGATGCGTATGACGCGGCGCAGGTGGTCGTGCGGCGGGAGACGGTGAAGGACGGATCGCAGGAGCGTGTGCTGGATGCAATGCTGCCTGATCCGGCTGTCGCCTATGTGATGGTGCGGGATGGTGAGGCAGGGTGTTTTGATTTTCGTGTGGAGCGGAAGGAGGCGGCGTAATGGTTGAACCCTGGTTGCGGGGAACGTTGACGGAGGTGGATGCGGTGCGGCGGCAGGTGCTGCACGCGCTGGAACTGGCGGCGGAGGACGTCGCGCGATGGTGTGCGCCTCTGAGTGACGAGGTGGTTGAGCTGAAGCCATTTAGGCTGCCTTCGGTGGGGTTCCAGTTGCGGCACATAGTTCGGAGCCTGGATCGGCTGATGACGTATGCGGAAGGGCAGCAGCTTTCTGCGGTGCAGTTGGCGGCGTTGAAGACGGAGAGGGATGCTGGCTCACGGGAGGCTACGTTGCTGGAGTTTGCAGAAGGGATTGAGTTGGCGGCGGTGCGGGTGCGGCGCGTCGATCCGGCGAGTTACGAGGTTGCACGTGGCGTGGGGCGGCAGGCTTTGCCCGCGACGGTTGGCGGGCTTCTGATCCATTGCGCTGAGCATACGCAGCGGCATGTGGGGCAGGCGGTGACGACGGCCAAGGTGGTGATGGCGATGCTCGATGGAAAAGGCTTGACGGATCAAAAAGGCTTGACTGCCGAGGGGTGGGACGGTTGAATGGGCGCGAGGTATCTGTGTGCCGATGGAACTGACAACACGTAAGACGGCGGGCGTGAAGAAGGCATTCTTGGTGGTAGGGATCTGCGCGCTTATTCCGCTGGCGTGCGTCGCGGTTCCGATGTTTATGATTCGGCCATTTGTACACCAGGGAGCGACGGCCTTGCAGGTGGCACTGGTGGCGCGGCGCGCGGGGCCTTTTGTCGCGGGGCTTTGTGTCGGGTGCGCGCTGGGTATGGTGGGTTGGGGATGGGGTGAGACGAAACGATGGGGTGCGCGGCTGGGACTGGCGCTGCTGCTGGCGGTGACGGTGGCCGGGGCGTGGGGTGCGAACTACAACATCTTCGAGACGATGTTCAAGCCGTACGACGCGCCGGTATTCGCGGCGGCGAGTGAGGTGCCGGTGGACAGCGATGACAAAGTGCTGGCAGTGCGGATTGGCGATGAGGCCCATGCGTATCCGATTCGGACGATGGGTTATCACCACGTGGTCAACGACGTGGTGGGTGGCGTGCCGCTGGCGGCGACGTACTGCACGCTATGCCATACGGGGCTGGTGTGGGACCGCCGAACGGACGGGAAAGTACTGCGATTTCGGCTGGCGGGGATCAACAACGGAAACGCGCTGGTGAAGGATGAGCAGACGGGAACGATCTGGCAGCAGAGTACGGGAGAGGGCATCTTCGGGCCGCTGAAAGGGCGGCACCTGAACATTATTCATAGTGACGAACTGACGTTTGCGCTTTGGCGAAAAGAGCAGCCGGAGGGTAAGGTGTTGAAGCCGAACGTTCAGTATGAGCTGGAGTATGACGCGAAGGACTGGGATACACGAATCGTCCGGCGTCCGCTGGTCGTGGACACTCGCGCCTCCGGCATCGAAGGGCATGTGCTGATGCTGGGTGTGGAGGCTGGCGGGAAGGCGAAGGCGTTCCCAATGCAGACTCTGCTAACAGCGAAGGTCGTGCAGGATACGGTAGGCGGAGTTCCCGTAGTGGTGCTGGTGGGGCCGGATGGTGCGTCGGTGCGGGTGTTTGAGTTGGCGGCGGGGATAACGATGGTGCGGGATGGAGATACGGTGATGGACGCAGAGACGAAGAGCGCGTGGAACTTCCAAGGCTGTGCGACGTTAGGTCCGCTCACGGGACGATGCCTGAAAGGGGTGGAGTCGCATAAGGACTTCTGGTTTGACTGGATGAATCATCATCCGGGCGGCACAGTGTTCAAGGGCTAGCGGCGGTACTAGCCGACGAGGTGCCCCATCTTTTCCTGCTTGGTCTTGAGGTATCGCTCGAACGTCGGTTCAGAAGGGACTTCGGCGGAGATGCGCTCGGTAACCTTGATGCCGACATTCTCTAGCGCGGCGACCTTCTCCGGATTGTTGGTGATGAGGCGGACAGCGCTAAGGCCGAGTTGCTTGAGGATTTCGGCGGGCAGTTCGAACTCGCGGTAGTCGGCCTTGTAGCCGAGTTCAAGGTTTGCTTCGATGGTGTCGAGGCCCTGGTCCTGCAGTTCGTAGGCACGAAGTTTTGCCATCAGGCCGATACCTCGGCCCTCCTGCTGCTCGTAAAGGAGGATGCCGGTGCCGGCGTCGGCGATGGTGGCGAGGGCGAGTTCAAGCTGCTGGCGGCAGTCGCAGCGGAGCGAGTGGAAGACATCGCCGGTAAGGCACTGGGAATGGATACGGACGATGGGGGGTGCCGCGTGGATGTCGCCCATGACGAGGGCCACGGCGGACTCGATGCGGGTGGCGGGCGCGGCGACGGTGTCGTTGCAGGGCTCGGGGTCGGTGATGAGGCCTTCGAAGCCGAGAATGCGGAACTGTCCCCAGCGGCTGGGGAAGTCGGCATCGGCTACCTTGCGGACGGTCATCACTTTCGGGGGAACCATGGACTTATTATACGGTTCGGTGTGCACAGGGATTAGATTGCAGGGAAGACAATTTGGGTGCAGTGAAAGGTGAGGGGTAGAGTAGGGGTGTGACGCAGACTGATCCCAAACTGATTCTGATCACCCTGCTTGTGGAGCTGGGCGTGGCGGCGGCGGTGTCGAGTTCGCTGGCCCGGTCGCGGACGTTCAAGGATCTGCTGCTGATGCCGGAGCGTACGGTGCGGCAGACGGTAGGCCTGGTCGCGATGATCTGCATCCCGCTGGTGCTGGGGGTTTGGGTGCGGACGACGGTACCGAACTTTCTGGCGGCGGATCTTTCGTTCGAGACGACGATTCTGCTGGGGATCCTGGTGGGACCGCTGGCGGCGATGGCGGGCGGTGCCGCGCTGGCGTTCCCGGCGTTGCTGCACCATGAATACTTTGCGCTGCCGGTCAATCTCACGGTGGCCGTGCTGGCGGGGGCGTTTGGTCGCTTTGCGGATAAGGAGGACGTGTGGTCCTTCTCGCCGATGATCGACCTGAGCATCTATCGCTGGGTGACTCGCAACCTGCGCAGGCCGCATCTGGACCGGCAGATTCTGCTGTTGATGTTGGTGGCGGGAATGCAGTTTGGGTCGAGCATCCTGGCACGTTTCTATCCGAAGCGGGTGTTTGAACTGAACTCAGACGTGTGGTGGGTGGAGCTGCTGATCTGCGCGACGGCCCCGGTGGTGGTGGGAATTCCGCTGAAGATCTGGAACGCGATTCGCGTGGAGCGGAAGCTGGAGGAGCAGGGAAGGCTGCTGCTGGAGGCCAGGCTTGATGCGCTGCAACGGCAAATCAATCCGCACTTCCTCTTCAATACACTGAACTCGATTACCTCGCTGGTGCGAAGCCAGCCGGAGCTCGCGCGGGAGATGATCGTTAAGCTGGCGAATATATTGCGGGTGCTGCTGAAGGACCGCGAGGCGTTTGTGCCGTTCAGCGAGGAGCTGGCGTTTACGGACGATTACCTGGATATCGAAGTAGTGCGCTTCGGGGACAAGTTAAAAGTCGTGAAGGAGATTGCGGAGGAGACGCTGAGCATCGTCGTCCCCGGCATGCTGCTGCAACCGCTGATTGAGAACAGCATCAAGCATGGGCTGGAGCCGCGCATCAGCGGAGGCACGGTAACGCTGCGCAGCCGCATTACGGAGCAGGGGGAGTTGCTCATTGAGGTGGAGGACGACGGGGTGGGAATGGATGCCGAGCGTGCGCAGATCTCGCGAGTCGGAGTGGTGGCTCCGGGGACTGGGATCGGCGTTCGTAACGTGCGCGAGCGCATGGAAGTGTTGTACGGCAATCTGGCCGGAGTGGAGATGGAGAGCCGGCCGGGGCGTGGTACCAAGGTGTCGCTGCGGATGCCGATTCTGGATGAACAGGCCGAGGTTTGGGGGCCGGTCCAGGCGGGACAGGCGATCAGCCTCATGGTGGGGGATGCAGTGCGGGCGGTGACGCGTGGCAGGGCTTAGGGTCTGGTCTTAAATAATGCGCTCAAAGCCCGTGTTGGGCGTGAATTGGCCTGTGGCGCGTAGGGTGCCGAAAGAGCCCAGGTTTCCGTAGTGGATCAGCGTGGGGCCGCCGGGTTGGGTGGTAAGCCGGGGGATAAGATTGAGCAGGGCCTCGCGCTCGATATCGCGGTGGGTGCGGAGACGCGTCGTGACCTTATCGAGGTCGGCGTCGTTATAGCCGGGGTGGCAGCAGAGCTCGTAGACGGCGTCGGGTTCCGGCGGAAGGGTATTCAGTGCGCCCTGCAGCGTAATCTTGTTGAGATTGCCGGTGGCGGATATGCCGATGGTGCCCTGCGTAGTGAGGACGCGGGCGTGGCGAATCTGCGGGATCTTCGTGAACGCCGGCTCAAAACGATTCAGCAGGTGGATCTGGAGGCGACGGACTATGCTGGCGTGGTCCAGCGCGCGCGCTGAAGATGGCTCAAACGGATTCCGGATGGCGCCGATGGAGCAACGCTCGGCCAAATGAAGCAGTGGACGGGCGACGGCGGGGAAGAGGTGGGTGTGTTTGTGGGTGTCCAGGTGGGTGACGTCGATGCCGGCGCGTTGCAGCTTTTGCAGTTGCGCGAGAGCTTCGCGTTCGATGTCGTCCTCGCGGATAGTGCCGCGCAGTAGGGCCTGGATGAAGTCGAAGAGGGTTGGCCGAAAAGTCTTGCCGTCCGCGCCAAGCAGCGACGGGATGCTTTCAGGATGGGAGACCGGGATGCCGTCCGTAAGGACGACGTGGCAGCCGACACCGAGCCCGGGGTGTGCGCGTGCGACCTCAACGGCATCGGCGAAAGCGGGACCGTTGGCCATCAGCGTGGCGGAGGTGATGGCTCCCGCGCGATGCAGTTCGGCGATCGCGCGATTGATGCCGCGGGTGAGGCCGAAGTCATCTGCATTGAGAATAAGGCGGGGCATGGGCCAGGCTGCGAGGTTGATTCTAGGCTGGCGCTGGTGCCGTCGCAACTGGCAGAACGAGTTCCATTGCATCGGGCGTGTGGGCGGGATATAACGGTTGCGATTTCGCTGCACCGGATTCAGGGTTATGAATCGTTGCGGCGTCGAGTTCGAGGAGATGATGCGATGCGATTGACACGACGGGACACACTGCGGCTGATGGGCTACGCGGCTGCGATGGCTGGGACGAAGGGTGCGCTGGGCGAGATGGCCGATCTGCCTGTTACGGCAGGGCCGTTCAAAGGGACGCGTGAGTCGCTGGGGGCTTATGCGGTGCCGGACTGGTTTCGCGATGCGAAGTTTGGCATCTGGGCGCACTGGGGGCCGCAGTCCGCGATTGAAGACGGCGACTGGTATGCGCGGAATATGTATATGCAAGACAGCCGCCAGTACAAGGATCACGTCGCACGGTTCGGGCATCCGTCAAAGGTGGGGTACAAGGATGTGGTGGACGTGTGGACGGCAGACAAATGGGATCCCGACCACCTGATGTCGCTGTACAAGAAAGCCGGTGCGAAGTACTTCGTGAGCATGGGGGTGCATCACGATAATTTCGACTTGTGGAACTCGAAGTATCAGCCGCGCTGGAATGCCGTGAGTCGCGGACCGAAGAAGGACGTGGTGGGCATCTGGCAGAAGGCGGCGCAGAAGCAGGGGCTGAAGTTCGGCGTCAGCGAACACCTGTGGATCAGCTACAAGTGGTTCGCAACAAGCCATGGCAGCGACGCAACGGGGCCGATGGCAGGCGTCCCCTATGACGGCATTGATCCGAAGTTTGCCGACCTGTATCACGTTGCCAATGTGAAGCAGTTCGCGAAAGAGAAGCTGGACTTTACTGACGACGATATTACCGAGGTGTGGAAGCAGCACTGGTTCAACCGGATGCGCGACCTGGTGAGTAACTATCAGCCGGACCTGCTGTATACCGACGGCCATCTTCCGTTTGAGGAGTATGGCTTGGCGATGGTTGCGAATCTCTACAATGAGAGCGCGAAGCGCAACGGCGGCGTGACCCAGGCCGTCTACAACAGCAAACGGGAGCAGGATTGCGCCATAGGCACATGTCTGCTGGACAGGGAACGCGGCGTCTCGGACGGAGTGTGGCCCAATCCATGGCAGACCGACACCTGCATCGGGCAGTGGCACTATAACCGTGGGCAGAAGTATAAGTCGGCGAAGAAGGTGATCGATCTGTTGGTGGATATCGTGAGCAAGAACGGCAATCTGCTACTGAACTTTCCGCTGCCCGCCAGTGGCGAGCTGGACGCCGACGAGATGAAGACGCTCGACGGCATTACGGCGTGGATGGCCGTAAACAATGAGGGTATCTATGCCTCGCGGCCCTGGAAGATCCACGGCGATGGACCTGCGATGAAGGTCGTCGTAGCGACGGGTAACTTCAATGAAGATAAGAAGCCGGACCTGACCGCGCAGGATGTGCGCTTCACTATGAAGGGCAAGGACGTCTTCGCGTTTGTGATGGGCGCTCCGACGGGTGATGTGACGATTGCGCCCTTAGGCTCTTCGAGTGCGCAGCAGCCAGGCAAGATTGCGAATGTGACCTTGCTGGGCTACGACGATAAAGTGGAGTGGACGCAGGACGCCGCGGGGCTGAAGGTGAAAGCCATGGGCAAGCCAATGTCGGAGATTGGCGTGACGTACAAGGTGACGATGGCCTGAAGACAGCAAAGTACACCACAAGACAGCTGAGCACAGCGCGAGACAGCCGGTATGGTGTTTTGCGCTGATTTTTTTTGATATAACCATGTTCCTGGGACGTTTCGATGTAACAGTTTCACGGTAGGTGCGTCAGAATTACAGTAGTGATTTATTTGCTGCACTTTTTGGGAGCGTAGATGGGCGGGTTCGACACGGACGTGTTTGTATGCGGGGGTGGACCTGCAGGGCTGGCTGCGGCTATTGTGGCGCGGCAGCGCGGCTTCGAGGTGATGGTGGCGGACTGCTTCAAGCCGCCTATCGATAAGGCCTGCGGCGAAGGTTTGATGCCGGATAGCCTGGCTGGGCTAACGGCACTGGGTGTGACTCTGCCGGATGCAGCGGCCGGAATCTTCAAAGGAATTCGTTTTGTCGAAGGGCAGCGTGCGGTAGAGGCGTGCTTCCCGCAGGGTACAGGACGCGGTGTGCGCAGAGTCGTTTTGCATGACCTGATGCGTCAGCGGGCCGAGGACCTGGGGGTGCAATTCCACTGGGGAACCCAGGTGATGGGCGTCGCGGATGGCGTGGTGCGGATGGATGATCAGAGCGTCAGGCCGCGTTGGGTCGTGGGTGCGGATGGAATGAACTCAAGGATTCGTAAGTGGGCTGCCCTCGATGGTGGCAAGCGGCTGAGCCGGAGAATTGGGCTGCGGCAGCACTACAAGGTACCGCCCTGGAACGATTTTGTGGAGGTGCACTGGTCGGACGCGGGGCAGGCTTATGTGACACCAATAGGTACGAATGAGGTCTGCGTGGCGGTCGTAGGTCGCGACCGCTTTCGATCTGTCGAGGGCGCGTTGAGCCTGTTTACTGAACTCGCGGAGCGGCTGGCCGGGGTCGCGCCGGCAAGTTCAGAGCGCGGAGCCTTGACGACGGGGCACGTCTACCAACGTGTGACGCGGGGTAATACGGCGTTGCTGGGCGACGCCTCGGGCTCGGTGGATGCGATTGTGGGGGATGGGTTGTCGCTGGCATTTCAGCAGGCGGAGGCTCTGGGAGAGGCGCTGGTTGCGGGCGACCTGGAAATGTATGAAGCCGCACATCGCAGGATTAGACGGGTACCGACGTTCATGTCGCAGTCGATGCTGCTGATGGATCGCTACGGCATGCTTCGGCGAAGGTCGCTGGGAACCTTCAGCAGGAATCCTTGGCTTTTCGAACGGATGCTCTCGGTACACGTGGGTGCAGTACCGCTGCGGGTGTGGGGACGCACCGGAGTACTGAATATGGGCGTGCAACTACTGACGCGATAAGGTGCGTGAAGCTGAAACGTTAGTTTTTGGCGACTGAAAGTTATAAAGCTCCTTCGAGAGTCGCACGTAGCCAAGTGTCAGTACTGAGCAAACTATCATGAACAGCAGGAAAGCGGCTCGTTTCCTCCTTGCTAACGTAGACACCTCGCAGGAGACTCCCATGAAGTCTATTGCTGCCGTACTATTCATCTACTCCTTATTATGCATTGCACAGGCCCCTACGTATCATCCACTGCTGTCTGATGCGTTTTCCAAGACATCCCTTAGGGCACTCCTCGCAATCAAGAGCGAAACGGTCGGCAGCTCTACCTCTGAGAATTCGACAGACCTTCTCATCAATGAGGTCAACCTGGCTGCAAAGTCTGGGGCTGAGACCAAGGTGCTTGCGGACTTGCAAACCATCCAAGCCAACAAGATCCTGAACTTCACTATGCGCCGTGTATCGTGGGGCGCTGCGGCGGCCAAGGCGCGATTGCTCGGCGTTCCAATTGAGGATGCACTGGAAGCCTTCGAGAAAGACCCGAAGTCTGTTGTTCGAAGAGAGCAGGACAAGGTGTGTGCTGCCAGCTTGGATGATGTGCTCCGTTCTCAGCAGTACAAGCCTCTTCCGGCGATCTGCAACCAGCAGTTGTGACCGTTGTACCTAAACCGGAGCGTTGTACGAAAAAACTGAGTAAAGGACTCAATCAGAAGTAAAATTTAAACGATACAGACAAAAGGCAAACCCCATAAAGCATTGATATGCTTGGGTTTGCCTTTGTTTTGTTTGAGTTACAGAAGGTGGTGGTGGGCAGAGAGGGACTCGAACCCCCGACATCCTCGGTGTAAGCGAGGCGCTCTAACCAACTGAGCTATCCGCCCGTGTTTCCGGGCACTGCTACCAGTGTATGGGAGTGGGGATTGGGATGCAATCGCACATGCCCATGCGGCACCCTTGGCGGGCCGCAAACCCGTGGACGGGGGATATTGATTACGATAGGAGGAGGTGGTCGGCAATTCCCGCAAGACTGGGATTGTTGACCGACAGGTTGGCATATCAGAAATTTTGGCGATCCTGCAATTGATGTAGCGGTTTCAGCGAAATTCAAGTGAGTGGAGAAAAGTAGACGATGTCTGGAGTTGATACCCCGCACCCGTATGCGCATTGGATGTTACGTGAGATTCATGACCAACCTGCGACGTTGGCAGCGACGTTTGACCGCTATGTGGACTCCGAAGGCTTTCGTGCGGACATCTGCGCGCCTGTACGGGAGTGGTTGAAGGCCGCCAGCCGCGAGATTGTGATCGCGGCCAGTGGGTCCAGCCGTCATGCGGGCATGGTGGCGGAGTTGATGATTGAAGACCTGAG
>Ga0123336_10004743_pt1 | contig 10943 bp, 9 predicted proteins | sample SSSSmetaG_FD_96466 | JGI IMG/M metagenome (GOLD analysis project Ga0123336, IMG submission 96466) | Glacier valley bacterial and archeal communities from Borup Fiord, Nunavut, Canada, to study Microbial Dark Matter (Phase II) - ​SSSS metaG | ecosystem: Environmental > Aquatic > Freshwater > Ice... | reverse complement strand
GACCTCGAAGGTGACGTGCAGGATGCGGCCGCCGGAGAAGTTGGTGGTCTGCACGGGCGAAAGCGTGATGACGCCATGGTTGTTGTGCACGACGGGGGCGCGGCCGGCGGCGCCGCCGTCTGAGATCACGTCCACGTAGTGGCTGCCGGCGACCAAGGCGCTGCTGGCATCGATGTCGACATCGGTGAAGCGGACTTCCCAGGGGGCGAGGGTGGTGATCAGCGAGAAGCTTTCGCGGCCCGCGACGGGGTGGTGACGCGGCGGTGGGTGAAGATGCCGCTGTCGAAGCGGTCGTAGACGAGCTGCGCCGGATTGGCGTCCGGGCCCGAGGGGAGGTGTGGGGCGGCATCGGCCGTGGCGGTGAAAGGGGCGCTGCGCGCGATGGCGCGGGGGGCGGTGTCGGCGCAGACGATGCCGGTGGGTGGTTTGGTGCCAAGCATGTGGGCGGTGATGGCCTGGCCGGAGCAGTAATTCGCCTGGCCGTTGGTGGAGAGATTGCCGTCCGGCGTCGCACCTTTGTCCGCGCCGAAGAAATGCGCGGTGGTGCTGAATGGCGGGGCGGCGGCGGTGCAGATATGGGGTTGGGCGGCGAGGACGCCGACAGCGTGGCGGTTGAGGTAGTTTGTGAGGTTGGCAGGTGCGGTGGGGCCTGGCGCATCGACGGCTTCGAGGATGAGGGTTGCGGGGACGCCGTGGGTGAGGCCGTTCCACTCGATCTGGGTGGCGGGGATGGCGCCGATATAGGGTGCGATGCTGGCCACTTCGGGGTGGTTGCTGTCGGAGCCGGGGCCGGCGAAGTCTCCGTCCTGGAGGTGGAGGGGCAGGCGGACGATTTCGGCGCCGTTGGGGGCATTTTTCGGGCTGGCTGAATCGAGGGAGAAGTCGTGGCCCCAGGGGGCGGAGACATGCACGAGGCCGGCATATTTGACGTCGGTGGGGTTGCTGGCGCTGTAGATGCGGTAGCCCAGCGCGCCGGGGACCGGCGTGAATTCCAGCTTGATGCTGTTGGTGTCTGGCAGGATGCGGGTGATTGTGACGGGGGGGAGAGTTTGGGCTGCCGTGCAGGTTGGGAGGAGGACGATGAACAGTGCGATCGACGGATGACGCATGGGGGATCACCTGATGATGCTGAACGTTACGACAGCAGGCGGATTTCAGCTGGAAAGCAAGTGGTCCGTTTTTGAAGAAAAGGACCAGAACACTTTTGTTCGGTTGGGGCGGGTGCAGGGTGGCGAGCCGATAATGGCGCTGCCGATTGATTTCCAACGATGAGACGCTGCGTTTCTTCTCGCTCGTTCGACAACGGGCGTGACCGTTGGGAGGTGAGCGACGCAGCACCCGCGGCGGAACTGACTGGTATTGTCGATGGGTATTCTTGTTGGGTTGAGACGACGCTGAGCTTCACTACCCGCCGTGAGCTTGCTGCGACATCAGGCGTCTTCATCATCAATTTGGGCAGTGTGCTGGAAATTGTCGACGCAAGAGGAGTGCTGCACCGCGTGCAGGCCGGGCAAGGCTTTGTTGGCGGAATTTCAGACGCTACTTCGCTGTCGCGGTCGACCGGGGACATGGCCGGGGTGCAGGTCAAGATGCCATTGCTGAACATGGCCCGGTTGTTTCGGTGTCCCATGTCGGAACTGGCCAACCGCGTGGTGATGCTGGACGATTTGGCGGGTGCCGATGCGCGTGCACTGGGTGCACGGCTTGTCGATGGGCAGACGCAGGACGAGCGATGGTCGGTGCTCGACCGGTTCGTTTTCGATCGCCTGGCTAAGGTGGATACGGGCGTTGATGAGGCCGGGCGCGTTCTCGGGTGGCTGGCGAAGGGCAGGTCTGTCCAGACGATCGCCGACGATCTCGGGTGGAGCCGGAAGCGCGTGGCGCAGCACTTCCTTGCCGCGACCGGATTGTTGCCGCGCACCTATGCAAGGCTTGTCCGGTTCGAGCGCTTCGCGGCCTTGTTGCAGACGGAGCCTGCCATCTCGCTTGCTGAAGCCGCTGTTGCCGCGGGTTACGCCGACCAGCCTCATTTGACCCGCGACGTCGGCCGGTTCGCGGCACTGACGCCTCGGGCATTGCGTGCCCGGATTCTGCCGGAAGGCGGGGGCGTTCGCGACTGACCGGCGCAAATGTTCAAGAATGATCGGCGGGGACGCCGTATGGGTTGCCGACATAGAGGAGCCAAGCATGATAGTCCGCCCTGCGATCATCCCGAATCTGCGCTACCACGATGCTGTGGGTGCGATCGTGTTTTTGTGCGACGTTTTTGGTTTTACGAGGCATGCGATCTACCCCGATCCGGGTGACCCGGCGCAGATCGCGCATGCGCAACTTCTGTTTCATGGGCAGATGATCATGCTTGGGTCTGCCGAGCCGACGGTGTTCGCGACGTCGGCACCGATGCGCACGGTCCGGGAGAGCGGGGGCAACACGCAGTCGTTGTATGTCGTCCTGGACGATGTCGACGCGCACGCCGCACATGCCCGCGCTGCGGGGGCCGACATTTTCATGGAGCCTGAGACCCAAGGGTATGGCGGGCGCAGTTATAGCGTGCGTGATCTTGAGGGAAACGCATGGACATTCGGCAGTTATGATCCGTTTGCGGAACCAGCACCGGTGTGACGCGGGCGTGCTGTCGCGTTCGGGCGCGACAGCCGGATAAAAGTTTTTTGCTTCTTTTTTACAAAAAAGAAGGCCTTGCCTTACCTTCAATGCCCCGCGTGTTCGCCGGAGAAATCCGGGGCGGAAAGCCCGCTGGCTTCGAGTTGTTCGACGAGGGCGCGCTTGAGCCGCTCCAGGCCTTCTGCGGATTTGGCTTCGGCGCGGGCGACGAGGACGGCTTGGGTGTTGGAGGCGCGGAGGAGCCACCAGCCGTCGGGGGTGGAGACGCGGACGCCGTCTATGTCCGAGATGGTGGCGTTTTCGGCGCGGAGGCGGGTGGCGACTTCCTCGATGACGGCGAATTTGCGGGTGTCGGCGCAGTCGAAGCGGAGTTCGGGGGTGTTGAGGACGTGGGGGAGGGCGGCGCGGACGGTGGAGAGGGGGGTGTCCATGCGGGCGAGGATGCCGAGAAGGCGGATGGCGGCGTAGAGGGCGTCGTCGAAGCCATACCATTTGTCGGCGAAGAAGATGTGGCCGCTCATTTCGCCGGCCAGCGGGGCGCCGGTTTCGGCCATCTTGGCTTTGATGAGGCTATGGCCGGTGCGCCACATCAGCGGGACGCCGCCGGCGATGGCGACTTCGTCGAACAGGACCTGGCTGGCTTTGACGTCGGCGATGATGGTGGCGCCGGGGTGGGAGCGGAGCACGTCGCGGGCGAGGATGACGAGGAGCTGGTCGCCGGCGAGGATGTTTCCCTGGTCGTCGACGGCGCCGATGCGGTCTGCGTCGCCATCGAAGGCGATGCCGATATCGGCATGGTGTTCGGCGACGGCGGCGATGAGCTGGGCGAGGTTTTTCGCGACCGTGGGGTCTGGGTGATGGGCGGGGAAGCGGCCGTCGATTTCGGCGTTCAGCACGATGTGTTCGCCGGGGAGGCTGGTGACGAGGCGGGTGAGGGCTTCGCCGGCCGAGCCGTTGCCGTTGTCCCAGACGACTTTGAGGATGCGGTCGCCGCCATCCCAATCCGAGAGAAGGCGGGCGACGTAATCGGCCATGACACTGACCTGGCGTTGGGTGCCGGTGGGGGCGGCCACCACATCGCCTGCGGCAGCAACCACATCGCCTGCGGCAGTAACTACATCGCCTGCGGCAGCCCGGGCGCCCAGATCCTGGATCTGGCGGCCGAAGAAAGGCTTGTTGGCGAGCACCATCTTGAAGCCGTTGTAGTCGGGCGGGTTGTGGCTGCCGGTGACCATTATGCCGCCATCCGCGCCGAGCGTGTTGGCGGCGAAATAGAGCAAGGGCGTGGGGCCGCAGCCGATGCGCAGGACGGTCATGCCGCTTTCCATCAGGCCGCGGACCAGCTCCGGCTCCAGGTCCGGGGAGGAGAGGCGGCCATCATAGGCGACGGCGACGATGTGACCGCCGTTTCCTGCCACGATGCTGCCGAAGACGCGGCCAATGGCGAAGGCGTCGGCCGGGTGGAGGGTAAGGCCCACGACTCCGCGGATGTCGTATTCGCGCAGGCTGGTGGGGTCGAAAGTGTGGAAGAACGTGGGCATTACACGGCTTCCTGATACTTCTTGAGGAATTTGCGGACGTGGGGGGCCATGTCCGGCCGCTGCAGGGCGAAGGCGATCTGGGCTTCCAGGAAGCCGATCTTATCGCCGCAATCGAAGCGGGTGCCTTTGTAGCGCAGGCCGTGGAAGGGGGTGTGGCCGATCATGCGGGCCATGCTGTCGGTGAGCTGCACCTCGTTGCCGGCGCCGCGTTCCATGCGGGAGAGGTGTTCGATCACGTCCGGCAGCAGGACGTAGCGGCCGATGATGGAGAGGTTGGAGGGGGCGTCTTCGGGTTTGGGTTTTTCGACGAGGCCGGTGACTTCGACCAGGCGGCCGTCGTCCTTGCCGATTTTCAGGATGCCGTATTTGTTGGTCTGGTCGCGCGGGACTTCGGTGACGGCGACGACGCTGCCGCCGGTTTCGTAATAGGCTTCGGCGAGCTGCTGGGTGCAGGGCACGTCGGCCAGGATCAGGTCGTCCGGCAGGAGGATGGCAAAGGGGTCGTCGCCGATGAAGGCGCGCGCGCACCAGATGGCGTGGCCGAGGCCCAGGGGGACCTGTTGGCGGACGGTGACGATGTCGCCCGGGGAGAGCTGGGCTTCGCGCAGCATGGCGAGCTCGGCTTCCTTGCCGCGCTGCTTGAGGGTGGATTCGAGTTCGTAGGCGACGTCGAAATGCTCGACCAGCGAGATCTTGCCGCGGCCGGTGATCATGCAGAACTGTTCGATGCCGGCGGCGCGTGCCTCGTCTACAGCGTATTGGATCAGGGGCTTGTCGACGACGGGGAGCATTTCCTTGGCCATGGCCTTGGTGGCCGGTAGGAATCGAGTGCCTAGGCCCGCCACGGGCAGCACGGCTTTACGGAGTTTTTTTGGCACGGGGGCTCCTTGGCGGGGTGTGGCAGGTGATGGGCGGCATGCCCGTAACGGGACCGGAACATCCCGGGGCGGGTGCAACAGCAACGCTGCCCGCCCCAGGTCGTTCGCCGCGGATAAGTGCATGGGGTTTCAGGCGGGATCAAGGCGGCAGTTCAGGGGCAGGGGGCGCGATATTGCAAGCGGCCCGGGGTTGGCATACATCATGCGCCTGGCCCGATGTCCCGTTCGTCTAGAGGCCCAGGACAGCGCCCTCTCACGGCGCTAACAGGGGTTCGAATCCCCTACGGGACGCCAGCTGCATTTATCCGCGGGCGGCGCGACGGCCGGAAAAAAGTTTTTTGCTTCTTTTTTACAAAAAAGAAGGCCTTGCCTTGCTTCGTACCACCGATCCTTCAGTCAACCCAATAAAGCTTGTTCGCTAGCCGCAACCGCCCCGGCCTCCACCGTCGCATCGAAATGCCGCGTCAGTACAAGATAGCAGCCACCTGTCGCCCCTATCCCCACCAGCCACCCCACATCCACGCCGCCCAACGCCCGGGCTGCGAAACCCGTGAAAATACCGGGCAGAACGCAAAACGGCAGGCTTGCCAGCAAGCCTAATCCGTATGCCAGCAACCCCTCACGCCGCCACGCGCCGTAAATCCCGTTCGGCGCAAACAGATCCATCACCGCATACCGTCCGCGGCGCACAAAGAAATAATCGATCAGGTTGATCGCCGTCCAAGGCGCCAGCAAATACAGCATCACCACGAAAGCAACCGTCAGGACATCGATCGCGCGCCCGCCCGAAACCACCGCGAGCAAAGTCCAACCCGCCGTCAGCCCGACGATGCACATCACGCGCAATCGGCGCGTGGGCCTCACGGCATGCAGACTGTCGATCGCCGTGATTACCGTCAGCATGCCGCTATAGGCGTTCATCCCCATCGTCGCCACCAAGGCGGCCACCGAAACGGCGGCCAGCACGGCCCCTAGCCCCGGCCGCAGCAAATCGCCCGCGCGCGACAGATCGGCCAGCGCGTCCTCCCCGCCCATCCGGGTGGCCAGCCACGCTCCCAACGCAATCAGCCAGATGGCCGACCCCGCCGCCCCCAGGAAAACCGACGCGATGATCCTGCCGCGCGGCGTGGTGGGCGGCAGATACCGCGAATAATCGGAAACATAAGTCGCATACGTAATGTTGTAGCTGGCGCCGGCCGCCAACTGGGTAAAGAACGCCACCGCACCGAACCCGCGTGCCGCTGGCACAGGCCCGGCGGCCACATGCCAGCCGAACAGCACTGCCAGGCTCAGCGTGGTGAACAGCGGCACGCTGATCCAGAACAGCCAGCCAAACACAAGATGCAACCAATCATGGCCCCAGATCGCCAGCACAGCCGCAACCACGCTCACACCCACCGCAACCAGAATCTGGTTCAACCCAGCAAGGCTGGAAAGCCCGCCCGCGATCAGGATGGTATCGACCACATTGAACCCGATATAGGTCACCAACGTGGCTGCCAGCGGCAGGATCACCCCGCGATAGCCGAATTGCGCGCGGCTCTGGATCATCTGAGGCAATCCCATCTCGGCACCCTGGCTGGCATGGAAAGCCTGAAATACCGTGCCGATCAGGATGCCGAGTGTGCCGGCAAGGATCGTCCAGCCCAGGCCTAGTCCCATGCCGGGGCCGATGAAGCCGATCGAGATGGTAAAGAAATGGAAATTGCCCAGAAACCAGAAGCGGCCTTGCGCGCCTACCTTGCCGTGGCGTTCGTGCAATGGGACCCAGTCGATGGAGCGGGTTTCTATTGGCATGGGGGGAGGAAGGCCTTCTTTTTCGAGAAAAAGAAGCAAAAAGCTTTTGTCTGCGTTGTCGCGAGCTGGGCAGCCGGCAAATCAATCATAACACAATACAGTTTGCAGGAGTACGTTGGCGCCGTCTTCCGCTTGCGCGGGGGTTATCGCCTCGGCCGGATGGTGGCTGATACCGCCTTTGCAGGGCACGAAGATCATCGCCGTCGGCACGACCCTGGACACGTATACCGCATCGTGCCCAGCACCCGAAACGATATCCACCTGCGACAGGCCGAGCGAGGCCGCAGCACCCCGCACCGCCGCAAGACACGCCGCATCGAACGCCACCGGCGCAGACCGCCACACGTTCTCCACCTTCACCGTACAGCCCGCCTCAGCCGCAAGCCCAAGCAGCATGCGGCACAGCTCACCCTCCATCACCGCCAGCCGATCCGCCTCCGGATGACGCAGATCCACGCTGAACCGCACCCAATCCGCCACCGTGTTGCGCGCGCCCGGCGCGCTGTGCATCTGGCCGATGGTGCTGCGCGCTTTGGCGTCCGCACGCCCCAGCCTGTCCACCGCCATCGCCATGCTGGCCGCCGCCTGCACGGGATCCTGGCGCGCCGCCATCGGCGTGGTGCCCGCGTGCCGGGACGCGCCGCGAACCGTCACATCCAGCCACACGATCCCCTGCACGCCTGTCACCACGCCGATCTGCACCGCTGCCTGCTCGAGCACAGGCCCCTGCTCGATATGCAGTTCGAAATACGCGCCCATCGCCGGTGCCTGAGCCTCCAGCGCCCAGCCATGCCGACCCAGCTCCGCCCCCAAGGTAATGCCGTTGGCATCGGCGGCGGCCAGCGCCTCGTGTTGCGCGAACGCCCCGGCGAACACGCCGGACGCGACCATGGCCGGCGCAAACCGCGCGCCTTCCTCGTTCGTCCAATCCACCAGAACCAGCGCGTGGCGGGTCGTGCGGCCGGCCTCACGCAGTGTCCGCACCACCTCCAGCGCCGCCAGCACGCCCAGCACGCCATCGAATTTTCCGCCCGTCGGCTGGGTGTCCAGATGGCTGCCCATCGCAATAGGGGCTATCGCCGGATCGACGCCCTCGAAACGCGCGAACAGGCTGCCCATCGGGTCCAGCGTCACTAGGCCACCCAGCGCCTCGCACTGCGCCGTCAGCCAGGCGCGCACAGCCGCATCCTCGTCGCTCAGCGCCAGGCGGCACAGCCCGCCATCGGGCGTGGCACCGATGCGCGCCGTCTCCATCAGCGTGGCCCACAGCCGCGCCCCGTTCACCCGCAGCGTCACGGCGGATCGCGCCACAGCGGCATCGTCATGCAATGCACACTGCCACCGCCACGCGCGAAACAGGTCAGATCCGGGTCGAACACGCGCAGCCCCGCTTCTCGCAGCCGCGCATTGATCCGCCCGCTATGGGCCGGCGAAATCACCCGGCCCTCGCCCAGCGCCAGCACATTGCAGCTCATCGCCATCACCTCGCGATAGCCCGCCTCGATGGTGCCAATCCCGTGCGACCCGAGCCAGTCTCGGAAATCGTCGCCCAGCACCTCCGTGCAGGCCACCGCCAGCGTGTCGGACGCCATGCAGAACAGCACGTCCAGATGCAGGAAATGCGCGGCAAACGGCTGCAGCCGCACCTCCCATCCCTTCTCCCGCAGCCACGCGGCAAATTGCTCCGCTCCCGCCTGGCTGGTTCGCACGCCGCTCCACCCGATCACCGCCAAACCTTCGCGGATCAGATGAATGTCCCCGCCCTCGATCGTCCCCGCGGTGGCTGTCCGCCACAACCCGGCCGCGCCGTGGAAGGCCAGCACCGCGCCTACCTCACCCCGCCGCTCGGGCATCCGCAACTGTGTCAGCAGCGGCCCCCACGGCGTGCTTTGGCTCGAATCGCGCGTGTATACCTGATACGGCAGGCCTGGTTCGGGTTCCAGGAAGCTGCACGCCACACTGCAATCTTCCAGGGTGCGTAACAGCTGCTCGTATTGCGCGAACATCGAGCCTGGATCGAGCACCAGGTCGGACGCCAGAGTGTGTTCGGCGACCGAATTGGTTGATATCCAGTGATAATGCTTCGGGCGGCAGAGCAGCACGCGTCGGAGCACGCCGGTTTCCAAAGTCAAGGCAAGCAGTCCTTTTTTGAAAAAAAGGACCAAAAAACTTTTGTCAGTTTGACGTGCGACAGCCTGACAAAAGTTTTTTGCTTCTTTTTTTCAAAAAAGAAGTTCTTTCTTTTTAAATGCCCAGAACCGGAAATGCCGACCTCCACCTCCTCCGCGTCTTCGCCGCCGTTGTCGAAGCGCGCGGATTCTCCGCCGCCCAAACCCACCTCAACGTCAGCGCCCCCACCGTCAGCAACCATATCGCAGCGCTGGAAACCAGGCTCGGCGTGCGACTGTGCCAACGCGGCCGCGCCGGCTTCCGCCTCACGCCGGAAGGCGAATCCGTCTACCGCGAAACCCAAAAACTCTTCGCCGGTATCGAGGAGTTCGAGCACAAGCTGGACACCCTGCGCACCCGCGCCAAAGGCTCGCTCGCCATCGGCATCGTGGACAATACCATCACCGACAAGACGGCTAAACTCCATCAGGCGATCGGGGTCTTCTGCACCCGCCACCCCGACATAAGCATCACCCTGGAATGCCGTGCGCCGAACGACCTGCTGCGGGAACTGCTGGAAGGCAGGCTCGACATCATCGTCGGCAGCTTTCCGAAGGCGCTCCTGGGTCTGACCTATCTCGCGCTCTACGACGAACGCCATCGCTTCTATTGCGGTGCCGGCCACAAACTCTTCGCAACCGCCGATGAGAAGATCAGCCAAGCGGTGCTCGCGCGCCATCCCGTCGTTGCCCGCGGCTACTGGGCCACGCGCGACGTGCGCCACCTGCACTCCGAACGGCAGACAGCCAACGTGAACAACATGGAGGCCGGGGCGCGGTTGATCCTGTCTGGCGCCTATCTGGGCTACTTGCCCGAACATTACGCGCAAGGCTGGGTGCGCGCGCGGCAGATGCGCGCGCTGATGCCTGACGAACTCACCTACGTGGCGCCGTTCGAAATCGCGTTTTCGGCGGCCATTCGGCATAGCCGGCCGGCGCGCCTGTTCGTGGCCGAATTGCTCGCCGTGTTCGACGTGGCCGCCACCCCCAGCTTCGGCGAGGACGCGCACGCCCTCAGCTCCAGCGATAATTGAGCGAGAACCCAAACGTCAGCGGCGCCGCCGGAAACCCGATAACATCGGCCGCATCGTTGAAGATCTCCCTGTAGTAATGCCGGTTACCCGCATTCTTCACGAACGCAGTCACCGCCCAGCGATCTTTTGCGCCGCTCAATGTAATGCGAGGATTGAACAACCAGTATCCTTCCTGGCGTTGCAACGGGTTGTTCTGCACGTAATAATATGTGCTGCCACGGAAATCCGCTTCCAGCACGCTGGTGAGCGTGCGCCCGCCGGACAGCTTCAGCTTGTAGGTGATGCTGTTATCCAGCTCGATTTTCGGCGCATTGCCGAGCGTATATCCCGGCAGCACGCCGCCTACGTTGGATTTCTCCACCCGCGTGTCCAGCAGCCCCAGCCCGCTATCGATCTCCAGCCCATCGATCGGGATGATGTTCGCCTCGATCTCCGACCCCTGGATTCGGGATTTCGTAATATTGAAGATACGGAATTCGTTGGCGATCACGCCGAACGCCTGCAGATCCCGGTAATCATAATAGAACAGTGATGCATTCAGCCGCAACCGGCCGTCCAGCCAATCCGATTTTGCGCCGACCTCATAGGCATTGATGAATTCCGGCTGATACGGCGCCTTGGCCCGTGTATCGGTGACGTAAAATCCCGTGACACCGCCCGCCTTGTAGCCATCCGAAACGCTGCCGTAGAAAAGGACATTGCCAAGCCGGTAATCCAGCCCAATCTTGCCCGTCGGCACGTTGTAAGTCAGCTTCGTATCCACCACGCAGGGGCACTTGTCGAACGCCAAAGCCGGATCGCTCTGCTGCACCAGCGTGCCGCCCGGGTAATGCCGCTCCTCATGCGTGAACCGCCCGCCCAGGGTCAGCCGCAAGCCAGGTGAAAGCTGGAACACGTTATTGG
>Ga0123336_10004740_pt1 | contig 10946 bp, 24 predicted proteins | sample SSSSmetaG_FD_96466 | JGI IMG/M metagenome (GOLD analysis project Ga0123336, IMG submission 96466) | Glacier valley bacterial and archeal communities from Borup Fiord, Nunavut, Canada, to study Microbial Dark Matter (Phase II) - ​SSSS metaG | ecosystem: Environmental > Aquatic > Freshwater > Ice... | reverse complement strand
TGCGATTAGGGGCGGTACTGGGGTGTACCCCCACCCTTACCAGGCATTATGCCTATTGGGGCACCGTTTGGTCTCGCATTTTCGTAACAAAACGAGTAGAATCAACTCATGAGACAGTGTGGGTGCGCGAGCCTTGCCAGCATCGTCACGCCCAGGGCTAAACGTGGGCGTCCGGGGGTGTATTGCTCGAATGCGTGCCGTCAGCGTGCTTACAGGGCCAGGCGGGATCTTCCATCTGCCATGCGCGATGCTGTGCGTTGGACCCGGTGTGATGGTAAGCGTCCCGTCACTGTTGATGGGGGGCCGGGGTCATCAACGAACCGTGCCACCTGGGCATCATTTGATGCTGTGCAGCAGGGTGCGGGGGATGGTTTTGGGGTGATGCTTGGTGATGGTCTGGGGTGCTATGACCTTGACCATGTGTCTGATGTTGTCGCCAGGGAGCTGATAGCGGCGATCCCTGAGCCCGTGCTGTATGTTGAGCGCTCTGTGTCGGGTGAGGGCTTCCATGTGTTTGTTGAGGCCGATGAGGGTGTTGGGTGGAAGCGTCCACCTGTTGAGCGTTACACCCGTGGGAGGTTCATCCGGGTCACACTGAACATGGTTACCAGGCTCGGCTAGTCGGATAAGGGGGTTCGCCGTTTGTGGCGTCCCATCCCTTAGCGCCTTTGGATTGGTTGCATGTGGCACATAGGACCTGCCATGCGTTTGGGTCCGTGTTGGTCTCGCCCGTGACTGCGAACGCCACGATTTCGTCAGCATGGGAACCATTGGGTGCGGTCCTGTTGACGTAGTCGAGCTCCGTGTTGCAGGCGGGGCAGTTGGTGATCCCACGAGACCTGGCCTCAGCTAACACGATCTTGACCATGCGTTTGTGGACTGCGGTTCCTGTGCGTGAGGTTGTCATGGCCTCTCGTACCTACTTGGCTCAGGGAACTGTGCGCGGATGAACTCGCCGGCCAGTCCGTTCCACGAGTCGGTGTGTGTTGAGACCCACAGGCTGCTACTGGGCGCCTCGTTCTTGAGTCGCACCTTGGTGTCTGCCATGCGTTGTGGTGTTCCGTTGGCATGGATGGTGCGCCACATGAGGCGGGCTTTACGATCAGGGCTGAGGTTGATGTCGTCAAACTGTTGTTTGAGCCTCGACCTGTTTACGACGCTAGGGGCATGAATCTCACGACATGGGGCGTTGGTGCCGACAAGGCGCATTGTGTCGTTGAGCGCTTGTCTGCGGCCCCTAATGGGTGCTTGGTCGAGTGTCCAGTTGTAGTACGCGGGCAGTGTTGCTAACGGCTCGAGCAGGAACATGTCGTCATCAGCCAAGATCACATCATCGGCGAGTTGGTCACTGTCGAGCACTGCCATGAGGACGGCGTGTGCGTGCTCATATTTGCCGCCACCATTGGGCACGTTGATGTGTGGGCAGGTGAGCCACGGCGTATACGTTCCGGCTGTCCAAAGGTTGCGATACGGAAGATGCTTGGCGAGCGCCCGGATGGTGTAACGCAACTCTTCAGTGGGTTGGCCGACACGGATTACTAGGTCAAGCGAGCTCGTGGTAAAGGGCTGTGAGTTGCTTAACACTTTCGGTTCCGTCATGCCAACGCTTTGCATGGTCGAATCCGATCTTGGCCCATTCCTTGCGCGTGGCCACACTGGTCATGGCATCAATGGCATCTGCGAGGGTATCTGTGGTGGCCGTGAAGAATGGGCGTTGCTTAAGCCTGCTATCCATAACCTCGAGGATGTCGTCTGTTGCGCCGGCAATCACTGGGATGCCCAACGCCCACGCTTCGACCGCGTTGTTGCCGTAGCCGAGTTGCACTTGGTCATATAGGACGTCACAGGTGGCTTTAAGTTCGAGACATTCTGCCCACGACTTGCCCTCAATGAGCACGGGCTCTACACCGAGTTTGGTGCACGCTGCCAGGAACGCCTCGGTGTCTTTGATGCCACGATCTGTGGGCGCATGTCCAACACGGATGGACTTAGTGCGACGACTGGCAGGTCGCATGGTCTCAGGGATCTTGTGGGGTTGCGGCACCCATGTGAGGTTATTGCCAAAGCGCAACAGGTCAACGGTTGCGACTACTGCGCGTGCCCCTGCACGTTCAACTTCGAGGTTGAGTGCGGTGCTGTTTTCGCGGTAGTAGGTGCCGTGGTGGTGCAGCACGAACGGCTTACGTGGCCCCATGAGGCGCATGGTGCGAGTGTTGTTGTGCAGGTGTGCGACGTGTGTGCGGTCCCATGCTGCGGGCGCTTCTGACCAGTCCATATCGTGCGGGTAGTCGATGTAGTTGGTGGAGCGTGCAACTGACCTGAACTGAATGTCAGCGTTGCCTTTGAATGCTTGTGTGAGTCCCCAACCTTGGCCACCAGTGTCGGCTCCTGCGTGGATGGATAGTACGCGCATGATGCCTCCGTGGCGGGTTTATGGTTCGCCGTGGAGGGTGCCGGTTTAGTAGCAGCCCGCGTCTTTCATGGCGTTGTCGATGTAGGTGAGCACGTCGGCGTTGCTTTGCACGTCGAAGGTTTCTTGGAGTGCGGCACAGTCTTTGGCTGCGGCGTCCTCATCAACGAATTGCTTGAGGGTGGCACCGTTGGGAACGTCGTCCCAAAAGTTGGTGTCTCCGCATCCCGCTAGTGCGAGTGTTGCAATGGAGGCGATGGCAATGGTTTTGATGTTCATGTGACCATCGTACCGCTTGGGGTAATTTGCATATTGGTCCCCTTCCGCTGCGTCGACGCCACGGTGCTAGGCATCTGAGGGGTTGAAGGCTAGGAGCAACACCCGCGCCAATCGCGCAGCCTCTCCAGCTTCGGCTGCGGTTTTAAATGCACCCACTTGCTGTCGGTGCCCGTTGATGCAGACCCTGGCTATCCATCGCGATCTGCGGGGAGACCACGTTACGCCTCGATATCCGGACGTTCCGTTGCTCTGTGGGCCGAGCCTGTTCTGCTGATTCTGGGCTGCGGTGGCGCGCCTTAGGTGTGCCGGATTTACGCAGGCTCGGTTGTGGCAGATGTGGTCGATCATTAGTTCCTTGGGAATGCTTCCGAATTCCGCCTCGTAGGCCACTCGGTGCGCCCTGGCCCCTCGCCCATGTAGCCAGAAAAATCCATAGCCTGTCGGATGTACCGATCCCGTCCAGTTCCAGCAGGAGTCGGTCACCTCGGCTTTTGCCCACAGTCTTGCCGTGTCGGATGGTGTAAGGTTTCCCATATCAACTCCTTGATGAGTTGGTCATGCCCCCGGTCTGTTTGCGCAGATGCGGGGGTGTTTTGTGTGGTGGTGATTCCCTGCCGTTGTCGCCGCCGCTGTCTAAGTGTCAGCCCGTCTAGGCGCCGTGTTTGGTGTGTGTGCGGTGCATTGGCAGGGGAAGTTGTTCTCATGTGGCCGTTGGTGCTGGCCCCTTGTGTGGTGTGGTGTGCGTCGTGTTGTGCAGCGGTTGGGAAGATGTGGGGCTTGGTGCAGCAACTCTCCCTCGAGAGGGCAAGTCGTCTGCTGGGCAGGCTATTCAGCCTGTTCCCGATTCCAGCCAAGCGCTGGACATCTATGGGCACAAGCACCGCGCGCTGGCGACCGGGACTTCCCAATCCTGACCAGCGTCGCGGGCTTGCATGTTCTCGAGAGTGTGCATCGTTGAGAGGCAGTCGAGGACGTGTGCGGCCTAGATGCGCTTACGGCCTAGGCGGCGTCTCACCGTGAAGTGTCGGGTGCATCACGGGAAGTTCTCAGATGGTGGACGTCATCGCTCGTTGAGTGAGAGTCCGGACATAGCAAAAGCCCCTGCACGTTCGACCGTCCACAGGGGCTTTGCTTAGTCAGAGTTCTTCCGACTGGTTTCAGACTATACCTAAACGTCCACGTTTGCAAGTGGGTTGGTGAAAGAATCTTGTGAGTTTGCAAGGAGCCTGGCGTCGCATTGGTGTGTTGTGTCTGTTGAGCAGGTTGCGGTGGGTCGCCAGAGTGTTAACCCGTTTTCTGGGATTGGGTGGTCGCGGTCGATGGGGACACGCATTTCGCCTGGGCATTCTGGGTCGAAGCATGGGACACCGATGGGGATGTTTGCTTGGCCGTCTGGGAATGCGACTGTGCGTGCTTTCTTGGTGAGCTCGTTGACTTCTTTGCCCATGATGTTGGTGTCGAAGTGGCCTATGCGGGCCGCTAGTGCACTTAGGAGGATGTCGCAACCTCCTGTGGGTCTACGCCATGTCACGTCGTCGTTCGTGAGGTCTCGGGCGTATGTGTTGGCGAATCCTTCGATGAGGCGCATGGTGTCGAGGACTGTGGTGTTGATTGGGATTTGGCCTTCGCGTGATCCGCCGCGTCCTGCGCCTTCTCGGTGGCCGATGAGGTTGTCGAGTAGTTTCCAATAGCCACCGAGTTTGCGGAGGTTGTCTGCGAGGGTGATTGGTGTGGCGAGCTCGCGCCATGCTTTCTGGGCTTGGACTGCGATGGGTTCGGTCATGCGTTTGCCTCGTGCTTCTCGCGACCGTCAAGGCTGTGGTGCGTGACTAGCCAGCCGTTTGACCCGTCGTCGCGGAACACGGCCTCCACGGTTGGGCCACATGGGCAATCGGACCCCACGTCGTCATGTTCGATTAGGTCATTCACTGGAAGCACGTGTACCGGCGCTCCGTCATTGCGATCCTGTGTCATATGTCTCTCCTGGGCTTGTGGTTGGGCGACGGTGGTCAGGCGTCGTCGTGGTTGTTGCTTGGGGCCGACATTCCGGTTTGTTGGTCCGGGCTGACATTGGCGGTCATGAGTTGCCACCGTTCAGCCATGCAAGGATCGCGTCGGCGGTTCGGTACGAAATCTCAAGGTCTAGTTCGTCGCGGCGTGTTGGCGCGTGAAGTTCACTGTGGTCATATCCGAGGACTCGACGCGCCAACTCGTCCCGGTCGATGGACCCGAAGACGTCACGGGCGGTCTCCTGGCACTCCCTGGCGGCGAGGTATGGTGCCCAGTTGTGTACTGCTTCTGCGCCCGCTTCGATTGGTGTCATGACTCCGCACCCCCGTCATGGGCGCCGGACTCGATGAGTGCGCGAAGTTGCTCGATCCATTCCGCCCGCTCGGTGGCGACGGCTTGGGCTGCGACCTCGGCGGCGTGGGCGGAAAGCCAGCGGTGGAAGCGGGCCAATGACTCGCCCCGATGCCCCGCCTGCATATCCACGAACGCCACCCACTCACGGAACTCTGCAGTGCTCGGCGTGTATGGCTCACTCATCGCGCTCACCATCCAGGGCACGGATCGTGGGGCAGGGGTAGCGAACTAGGCAGTGGGCACACGCTTGAGCCGTTCCGATTGAGCCAGTAAACGTCGCCGACCGCTTCTGATACTCAACGGGACCATGCAACTCACGCACCCGCTTAACCTGTGCTTCGAGGCTGGCAATGGTGGCCCGGTAGTAAGCCTCGGTCGCGTGTGTGGCGGTCATCGGTCCAGCGCCCCGATGATGAGAGCCCAGATAATCAAGGCGGCGATTGTGAATGCGGCACCGATCCACAGCGGCGAAAGGACCCACCACCACGACCAAGCGATATACCCGGCCAACTTGAGAACGATGAACGCGACCGTCAGTAGGCCGGTGAATCCGATACCGCTCGATGACTGCTGCGTGTTGTTGCTCATTTTTCCTCCTTGCTCCGTGCCGCTAACTTCGCGGCTTGCTTGCGTGCTTCTGTTGCTGCGGGGTCTGCGTCGATCTCGGCCAACGTTTGCGCGGCCTCGGCTTCACGTTCAGCTCGTGCCTTCTCGTGGGCCAATCGCTCCCGACGGTTGGCATCCTTCTCGGACTCGACCTTGGCCTTGTCGTCTGAGCGGCGTGCGTCAGCACAGCCGCCACAGTTCGACCCCAATGGCTTTCCGTGGGGGCATGTTTTTCCGGTGTCCTGCTTAGGTGACTTACCCCCCAAACTTGACCCTTCTTCTTTAAGGGGACGGGACGGGTCGGGACGGGTCGGGTCGGGGTGTTGTGACGTACGCGTTAGTAACGCGTTAGTAACGGCGTTGTCACGGCGTGACACATCTCCGTCGCTCGCCCCAGTTCCACCCTTCCTCCACCGTGCCTGACGCTCCCTAGCCGTCACCCTTTTTGCTTCCTGCTCGGCGTGTGACGGGTTGTATTCGAGGTAGTCGTTGATCTCCCACCCGCCCTTAACTGCGACCCATAAACGCGCCTTTACCAGGGAGTCAACATGCTTGCGAAGACGTGGCCCGTGTTGCATGTCGGCAATGTCGTCCTCTGTCACGAAGCCGTCTGTTTCGTCCTTTGCGCAGGCGTGCAGAGCGGTGTCGTGAAGCCGGTATTGGCTATCGGTGAGCCGCCTGATTTTTCGGTGCTCAGGGAACTTGTCGTCCTTCTTCAGCCATCCCACGTGTGCTCACCTCCTTCAAGTTGCTCGACCTTTACCCCGAGCACGACCACACCTCGGCCTAGGTTGTGTCGCCAGGGTGCGGCGAATCGGATGGTGGTGCGCAAGATTTGTCCGTTGTCGTCGCTGAGAACGCCGGCGTCAACGAGCCCATCCCAGAGCCCTTTGAGCGAGTAGTTGTCTGGGTCGCGGTTGATCTTGTCGGGCCACACAAAGGTGACGACACCGCGAGCTGGTGCCTCGACGTGTGGTAGTCCTTGTGCTGCGTCGGCGATGAACTGTCGGAGCATTTTGCGCTTGGGTCCTGATACGCGCCAGATTTCGGTTTTGTTGGTGTTGCTGAGATCCTTGATGGGGATGGCGATGGTGAATGAGGCTCGCGTCATGATTCCAACTCCACGCGGGTGAGTACGTCGATTAATTGCCGACCAATGTGTTCGGTATATGCGGGCGGGATTGCCTCACACATTTCTTTAGGTGTCATCCAGTCGATGCCCATTGCGGCGGGCCACTCGTGTTGTCCGCCAGCGTTTCCGTATACCTGCACCACCGTGGACAGGCGAACCTCTCCGTTCGGTCGCCAGCTCGTCCAATAGCGCGGCGTCTTGTACAAGTGGTGCGAGCAGGCGACGCCCTCGAGGTCGATACTCGACTCGAACATTCGATGCCTGCGTATCGGAAGCCCGAGCGATGTTCCGCAGATTCGAACTGGCGACAGCATTTCCTTTGCAGCGTCGGCAACGTTCTCAATTACATATGGGCGACCTATCGCGATGAGTAGGTCGCGAGTCTCTGCGATCATGCGCGTGTGGCCTCGCACTCGTCCGAGCGCGTCGTTGACGCGGCCAAGGTTGAGGTAGTCCTGACATGGCGGGCTGGCATGGATGGCGTCGAACTCGTGCCCGTGCGCGGCGAGGTACTCGAGCGCGTCGCCTTGGTGGAACTCGAAGGGATAGTTTGGTTGTGGGTTGATGTCCACTCCCACAACGTCGAACCCCGCACGGTGGTATCCAACCGCCGCGCCACCAGCACAGCAAAATAGGTCGAGCAGTCTTGGGTCACTCATCCCGTGCCGCCTTCCACCTGTCAACGATGTGCAAATGGTCGGCGCGTATCCAGCGGTCTTTGATGTAACTGGATGAGCGTCCGTCGAGTGTGATGGTGATGGTGCGCTCTGTTTCGGTCACCACGGCCCCGGTGTGCGGGTCGGTCCAGGGGTTAGAAAGGGGGGGCATTGTTGTCCTCCGGAGCCGATGCCCACGGGTCGTTGTTTGTGGTCGCGCTGGGTGAAGGTGTGAATCCGTGTGCCTTGCGCTCGGTGCGTGACACTTTGGCTGTGGCGTACGTGAGCGACGGTCCAACCTCGTCTACGCGCATCTCCATGACGGTTCGCTTTTCTCCGTTCGCATCCCAGGACCTAGAAACCAGGCGCCCTAGGACGACAACCCTCATGCCCGACTGCAAGCTCTCGGCCACGTTCTCAGCCGCCTCACGCCACAGTGAGCAGTTCATGAACAGGGTGTCTCCGTCTACCCACTCCTCACCCCTCTTGACGCGCGGTGTGCTGGCGACGGTGAAGTTGACAACCGCTGCCCCTGATTGGATGAAGCGCAGGACTGGCGCGCCGGTCAAGTTGCCGACCACCGTGATCTGTGTGTCATTCGCCATTAGTTGGCCTTCCTGGTAATGAGTTGGTCGTTGGTTGCGTGTTGGTGGCAGTCTTTGCAGTAGCCGGTGAAGTTGGGGCGTCCTCCGAGTGGGCGTCTGATTCCGCAGCGTCGACAGGTGTATGTCTCGGGGTATGTGTCGCGGTCGGGTGTGCGTGTGGCTAGGTGGCTCATGCTGCGACCTCGTTGCGCTTGAGTTTGACGATGAGGTCTGCCCGGTTGGCGCGATACAGCAGGCGTTCAAGTGAGTCCTGGTGCGTGTACCCGAGCCGCGTGAGCGCTTCGGTCATGCCCACGTCGTCAGCAACCATCCACTCGAGGTCCTCGACCACGTAGGCGCCGCGAAGGTGGATGTTGTCCTTGAGTAGTCGCGGGTCGGCGGGGTAGAGACTCCAATAGGAGCGCCTGCCTTGTGCGCGCACCTTGTGTACCTGGAGCCGATACTTGATGCCGTTCTCGCTGAGCCCCGTTTCTTCCGCGAGCTCGGCAATGGTCATGAGTTTCATGCGATGTACCGCCTTGCCATGTCGAGCCCGGCGTCTTTGAGTCCCTTGGTTCGCTCGGCTTCTGCTTTGCGTTCGTCTTGGTTGAGTCCGCCCCAGATGCCTTGTTCGTCGGTGTGGTCGATTCCCCATTCACGGCAGGCTTCGAGGCGTGGACAGTTGCCGCACATGGTTTTCGCGGGGCCTTGGTTCTTGGGGTTTTCCTCGAAGAAGATGTCCGGGTTGTCAATGTCGGAGCAGATGCCGCCTGAGATTTGGGGGATGCTGTTGAAGAACTCGCCAACGGTGGGCGTGGTGCGATGTCCACCAACGGCGAGGATCGTTTCGTTGCTCGGGTAGGTCATCGTCCAGCCCCCCGTTCGTAGTCGCGGTCACAGGTGCAGACGCGGCCACAGATGCCACAAATGTCGAGTACGCAACCTTCCGTGTGGCCGTCGTACTGGTAGCACTCAGGGCATGGATATAGGTCGATGTCGTCGTCGTCTGCGAGCTCGATGATTAGGGCCATGCTGATTGCGGCACCCTCGTCGTACGCCCCGTATGCGAATAGTTGGCGCAGGATTTCGGTGGGTGTTTTGCTTGCTGCCCGGTTGGGGGTGGCAGCGGGCGTGACGGTGATCGCGTCGAGCATGTTCACGGCGTCTTGTAAGCCGGGGAACGCTTGACCCAGTTCGGGCGGGGTTTCTTGGGCGTCGAGCGCGGCGATGGTGGCGGTGACGACGGGTAACACTTCCTCACGCCATGCGTGGCGGGTGAACGGTGGCAGTGATTCCCAGGGCATGTCATGCATTGGGTGATCGTCTGCAACGCCCGCCCTGTTGCGTTCATACTCGGCACGTGCCACGGTCTCGACAATGGCTGTCAGGTCGCGGTCGGTCACTTTGCCCCCCCGGTCAACTCGGCGACCTGCGCCACGATCTCGGCTTGACGTTCAGGGGTCGCGGTGTGCCATTCGTTGCGCAGGACGTCGACCTCGGGGTTGGCCTTGGCGGACTTGGTTGGTGCGGGATCAGTCAGGGGCTCAACAGTGAATGCGCCGAACTTTCCCTTGGAGGTCGGGAGCGATACGGTGATGCGCTTGTCGATGTGGCTGGCGTGGCTGATCCTCGTGCCACCGGTCTTGTCCTTGCCGAACGTCACGTCAGGGTCGCGGTAGAGGCGCACCTTGTGGCCGATGTAGTTGTCGGCCTCGTCGCCCCAAAGGTGTGCGAGGATACGGCGCATCGTCAGCCCCGGACGCCACGCCCTGTCGTACTCGGCGAGCGCGATGTTGAGCGGCTGATCTGGTGCACCCTGACTGACGCCCGTGATGGTGAAGTCGCGAGGACCGCTAAGCAGGTCTACGTTGTCGAGTTGGTCGCTCTTGCCGACCAGCATGTGTGAGATGTTCATTAGACGTGCGCCTCCATGAAGTAGTCGATGTATTCGGTGACCGGCAGCCCATTGGTGGCTTCGGCGTATTGGCGCTCCATGCTTCGAATGTTTCCCTCTAGTGCGACAACCGCAGCGGCGATGATGTCGAACCATTCGTCGGACGCTTCGACGCGTTGGCGCCACATAGGCATTCCGCCGCAGTAGGAGAGGTAGTCGCACCACTCGCGCCCAGACACGAACATGCCCGTTTGCATCTGGGCCATGTGTCCGTGCTCGACGGGCGCACCGAGGATGCGGTCGAGTTGAATCTTGGGCTCAGCGGACTTAACTTCGATCAGCCCGTCGTCGCCCACGAGACCGTCAGGCGAGTAGCCCAAGCGCGCAGTGTTGACGTTGCGCTCCATGAAGCCGACCTCAGTGGCGGGTGCGTGCAACTCTGAGTACAGGTTGCGTGCCAGTGGTTCGTCCATGTGGCCGCGCATCATGGCGTCTGACGTGAAGGTGGGTTCGATGCGTCCGGTGATTCGTTCGGCGGTGAGGAGCCGTGCGAGGGTGCGTGACGTCTCGTTCGATGCAACCTTGAGCGTCGGTGTGACGAGTCGGCCCATGACGGATGCCGTGACGATGCCGCGTCGAAGCTCGAACCACTCGTCGGAACCTTGGGGGACGTCGTTGTGAATGATCATGCGCCCATCACCCCCATGAGTGCAGCAACAGCGAGGATGAAGCCGCAGATGACGGTGGCGGATACGTTGTCGATGCGGCGCTGCTGGTCGGCCCAGAATGACTTGTGCCACACGATCGCAGCATCGGAACCGTCCGCATGGTCGCAGTGGTCGCGTGCCCATTCGTCGGCGTGCTTGGTTGCCCACAGAATCTTGGGCGCATACCAGTCGTGTGCAGCCAACGTGTCGATGATGCGGGTGCGTGCCGGGTAGGTCCATGCGAGTGACCCGAACCGTGCACCGAGCCGCGTGTTGTATCCGCCGCTTTCTTCACGTGTCCAGTCGATGCCGGG
>Ga0123336_10004739_pt1 | contig 10946 bp, 6 predicted proteins | sample SSSSmetaG_FD_96466 | JGI IMG/M metagenome (GOLD analysis project Ga0123336, IMG submission 96466) | Glacier valley bacterial and archeal communities from Borup Fiord, Nunavut, Canada, to study Microbial Dark Matter (Phase II) - ​SSSS metaG | ecosystem: Environmental > Aquatic > Freshwater > Ice... | reverse complement strand
TAGGAATGTACGAAGAAATTACGGCCCTGGTAGAAAGCTGGGCGGATGACGAGTTCTCAGTCTTTAATTTTTACTATGCTTATTCTTTAAACAACCATTATCCACAATTACTGGTATTGGGTCTGGGAGAGCCGGAAGAAGTTGTGTACCATATGCAAAGACTGGGGCTACCTCTTTCGACCGCCAATATTATAAAAGGCTGGATTGCACATACCGAATACAGCAACCTGGAATATATCACCAGTGGTGTTATTGGGGCCACCAGCATCGAACAGGCTGAATTATTGCTCAAAGCCTTTGCCGGATCGATGGTAGCTCCGGAGGCTGCTTATCCGATCCTGAAATTGAAATCAGCTTCTAAAGCTCCCTATGTTGCCAGGGAATGGATGGACCAGCATCCCGCTGAAGTCATTGTAGGGCTGGTTCCAGCGGCGGCCGGCAAGGAAAAGTTAGCGGAAGCGGCTCGTGAGCAACTTAAACTGCTGGCGCGTAAAGGCTATCAGGAATTTATAATCCAGGAACTTGAGCGGCTTGCGCCAGAGGTAGCCAAAAAGCTGAAAAGCGAGACAGTTGAAGGTTCCAAAAATATTTACCCGCCGTTTGACGACAACTCTACGCCTTTATGGCTAAAAGAGGCTCTGACGAGTGTTGTCCCTACAAAAAGTAAATTACCGGGGTGGGCGGTGCCATCGCTGTTACCTCCCGTAGTCTCAGGCAAGTTTTGTTTTAACGAGAGTCAGTTGCAGTATTTACTTATGGCTTTGCAACAAAGCAGTCTTGAAACGCCCCACCCATTTATCACCGCAATTATTCAGGCTGATACTGACCGAAAATCGCTGGATAATGTTGCTTGGGCTATATTCCAGACTTGGCTAGAAGATGGCGCACCCACAAAGGAAAAATGGGCACTGGCGGCGGTTGGCCTCCTGGGGAATGATACTTCCGCCCTCAAGCTGGCCCCGCTTGTAAAAGTATGGCCGGGGGAAGGACAACACCAGCGCGCCGTTTTAGGTCTGGAATGTCTCAAGGCAATCGGCACAGACGCAGCCCTCATGCAAATAAATGGCATTGCTCAGAAAGTACAGTTTAAAGCTCTTAAAGAGAAGGCCCAGGAGTCTATGAACCGCATAGCGGAGACCCGTAATATGACCAGGGCTCAACTGGAAGACCGAATAGTCCCTGACTGTGATTTGGATGAGCAAGGCACCACTGTCTTCGATTTTGGAAGCCGTAAGTTTTACTTCGCCCTTGGCCCGAATTTCAATCCTCTGGTAAGGGACGAGGCTGGCAAGCCCAAACCTGACCTCCCCAAACCTAATACCAGCGACGATGCTGTTCTGGCAAACGCCAGTATTGAACGTTGGAAGCTTATTAAAAAGCAGGTACGGGAAGTTTCCAAAATCCAGCTGGTACGCCTGGAACAGGCAATGGTTATGGGTAGACGCTGGTCGGATGCCGAATTTGAAAGCCTCCTTGTACACCATCCGCTTATGACGCACCTGGTAAGGCTTGTGGTCTGGGGCTGTTATGACTCAGCCGGAAAACTTACCGCGGCTTTTCGTGTCACCGAAGACCAGAGTTATGCCGATGTGAACGATGAAACCTTTACGCTAGCGCCAGGAAGCCAGCTAGGGATAGTCCATCCGCTTCATATTGCCGAGGAAGAACGGGTCGCCTGGGGGCAACTTTTCAGCGACTACGAAATCATCTCACCATTCCCGCAGTTAGGCCGCCCTGTTTACCGCCTGGAAAAGGGCGAAGCTGACCAGAAGGAGATTACCCGCTTCAGGGACATCAAAATTCCAGCCATTACGGTGGTCGGCACCCTGGACAAACTGGGCTGGGAGCGAGCTATTCCGGCTGATGCCGGGGGGTTCTCTGAACATTCAAAGCCCTTTTATGGCTCAAATGTCACGGCGATTGTCAGTTACGAAGAAGGCGTGGCGGTAGGTTGGATAACGGACGCACCTGACCAGCGCCTGACCAGCTGTTTCTTTTTACCCGGTATTTACACCCCGAAAATGTACCCTGACCATAAAAAATCCCTCCCACTTTCCGAGGTTCACGAAGTGGTTATCAGCGAGGTACTGACGGACCTGAGTTCAATTGCAGCGAAAGGGAAATAAAGCATGTCCGTTGAAAAGCCTGCCAGTATTGAGGAATTACAACGTCCGGCGGCGGAGGTTCTTTATCACGAAGAACTTACCCGCCTTGAGGAGTACGACCAGAATAACCCCCGCCCCGGTGGTTGGAAGTTAGCCCCCCGCTCGGTGCTGAAATTTGTCCTGGGAGATGCGGAACTGGGAATACAGCCAAAATTTGTAGGTAGCCGGGCCTTACTTGAACGCTGTATAGTGGCACTCGCCACCAATCGCGGCCTGATGCTAATTGGTGAGCCGGGAACCGCCAAAAGCTATTTGAGCGAACTGCTGGCAGCCGCAATCAGTGGCGACTCAACTTACACTATTCAGGGTAGTGCTGGTACTACCGAAGATAATATGAAGTATTCCTGGAACTATGCCCTGCTTTTAGCAGAGGGGCCAGGGGAAAAATCGCTGGTGCCTGCCCCGCTCTACCGGGGTATGCGCGAAGGGAAACTGGCGAGGTTCGAGGAAATAACCCGATGCCCCCTTGAAATTCAAGACACCCTGCTATCGATCCTCAGTGACCGGGTAATGACAATCCCCGAACTGGAAGGAACGGGCCGTAGCCTGTTTGCGCGCACTGGCTTTAATGTGATTGCCACCGCCAATACCCGTGACCGGGGAGTGAACGAAATGAGTGCCGCCTTAAAACGCCGTTTTAATTTCGAGACGGTGCCACCAATCGCTAACCTTAAACAGGAATTGGAGCTGGTGCAAAGAGAAACGGCCCGGCTGCTCAGCCGGGCCAGGATTCCGCTTACAATACCAACGGATATGACAGAATTATTGGTTTCCACCTTCCACGAATTAAGGTCAGGGAAGTCGCTGGAAGGAAGTGCGCTGGAACAGCTTAGTACCGCCATGAGTACCGCCGAGGCCGTTTCGGTGGGTTTTGCGGCTGGAATTCACGCTTATTATTACGCCGAGGGGAAAGTAACCCCTGATTATCTGGTACAAAGCCTGGTCGGCACGGCCATCAAAGACTCTCCCGAAGACCTAAAAAAACTACGGCATTACTTTGAGCATGTGGTAAAGGCCAGAAGCTCAAAAAGCCAGAGCTGGTTAGAATACTACGAGGCCCATCGTCAGATACTCTGAAAGGGTTAGTGAGAATTCGTAAGGGTTCCCCTGTTACTCTGCGCCAGTTCTGGCCTCAATTACCATTTAGAAATTCTTCGGTTTCGCCCTGGAGTGACAATTCGCCTGAACATTTATTAAAACCGGGAGAGTTATTTGACCGTAGAAAACCAGAAATTGAATCCTGCTATTTATTCCTCACACGAACGGGTAGTTTTCTTTCCGGTGCGTCACCATAGCCCGGCCTGTGCCCGGTTTGTGCAAGCCCTCGCCGAAGAAATTCGACCCGCCGCCATCCTGATAGAAGGCCCTTCGGATTTTAATGCCCGTCTGGGAGAAATGAGCCTACCTCACCAGTTACCAATCGCAATTTACAGTTACACCCAGACTGCTGAAGGCGCAAGGCGGGGAGCTTTTTACCCCTTTTGCCTCTATTCGCCCGAATGGCAGGCTCTGCAAATAGCGCGCGAACTGGCAATTCCAGCCAGTTTTATTGATTTGCCCTGGCACCAGTTACTGGCGATAGACGCGGCGGAACCTCCCCTGGCCCAACGTTATGCTGACGGGGAATTGCGTCAGAGTGAATATGTCGAAATCCTGTGTAAAAAACTGGGGGTAGAGGATTTCGACCTCATCTGGGATACCCTTTTTGAAATAGACGACCGCTTAAGCCTGGAAGAATACCTTAAGCGAGCGCACCATTTCTGTCACATGGTGCGCTATAGTGGTGGACGGGTCTCAGGGGAGGATTTGCGGCGGGAAGAATTTATGGCGGCCCGGATAAATCAGGTAAGGGCAGAAGTTACGGGGCAGGTGCTGGTAGTGACGGGCGGGTTTCACAGTTACGCCCTTTTTAAACGTCTGGAGAGCGGGAATTTCTCAGAAACAGCTTTGCCAGAACCAATTGAAGGGCTGGAACGCGGGATAGCCCTTACCCCCTATTCTTATCAGCGGCTGGACAGCCTGACGGGCTACGAAGCGGGTATGCCCCACCCCGGCTTTTATCACCAGCTCTGGCTGGATAACCTATCGGGGAAAACCGATACCCATCGCACGCTACTGGGGCAGGTGGTCGAAAGCTTAAGGGCGAAAAAGCAGGTAGCCAGTGCCGCCGATCTGATTGCGGTGGAAACAATGGCCCAGGGATTGAGTGCGCTCAGGTCACATCGGCGGGTATGGCGAAACGACTTGCTAGATGGAATTACGGCGGCCCTGGTAAAGGAAGAACTGGAAAAAGGGGTAAGGCACCCCTTCCTGGAGGCGGTCTATCTGGCCCTTAGAGGGGAAGCCCGCGGGCAACTGGCGGAAGGGACGGCCTTACCCCCTCTGGTGTACGACCTGCGACTCCAGCTGAAAAATTTTGGATTGGAGCCACAACCCGGGGAACAGCTGATAACGCTGGATTTAAGTAAACCGGCAGAACTTGAGGCCAGCCGCTTACTCCATCGGGTAACAGGGCTGGGTATTCAAGGGTTCATCCTTGCGAGTGGTACGGACTTTTACAGCCGCCATGACCTGAGCAAATTATGGGAAAGCTGGCGACTTAAATGGAGTCCTGAGTTCGAGGCCAGTTGTATTGAAGCGGCCCTTTACGGGCAAACCCTGGCAGAAGCAAGCACCGCAAAATTGCTGGAAAAGGCTGGAAAACTTGAACGGGACGCAGAGAGAGCGGCTTTACTACTCCTGGAAGCCGGACTGATGGGGCTGGGCCATCTGGTGGGAACTCTTTTTCGAGAATTTCTCCGGCTTATCCGGGAGGACTCAAACTTCTTTAAAGTAGCCAGAGCCCTGGAACATCTACTTTACCTGTTCCGCTATGACGAGGCCCTTGGAACAGCGGGAAGCGCTGACCTCGGTGCCCTGGTGGTAGAAACCTTCGAGCGGGGTTTATGGCTGTTAGAGGGGTTGGGACAAGCAACCGGGCAGGATAAGGCTGTGACGGAAGGTGTGAAAGTCTTACTGGAAGCCTTTGAGAGAGGCCGGGGCCTAACGCTGGATCGTGTGCACTTTACCGGGGTACTCAGGCGAGTAAGTAATGATCGTGGGCAGACTCCTGCAGGGCGGGGTGCCACTACCGGGGCTTTATGGGTGCTGGGCGAGGCCGCCCTGGAAGAAGTAACCGAAAATTTACGCTACTTTTCAGATCCGGTTCACTTGGGGGATTTCCTGACCGGGTTATTCTTTGTGGCCAGAGAGGTGGTGCAACGGCAACCGGAGCTGGTCAGGAGTATTGATTTGCTGGTGATGGGTTACGATGATGAGGAGTTTCTGGAGGCTCTCCCGTCCTTGCGTCTGGCTTTTTCCTTTTTCGCACCACGTGAGAAACATTATATGACCAATACGCTCCTAAGCTCGTTAGGACTTCAGGTCGCGCCGTTACCCCAATTGGAAGTTAGTCCAGAAGTAGCCGCCAGAGTGCTAGCCTTTGAAACAAAACTCTTTCAGGCCATAGAATACTTCGGCTTAGGTGGTGGAGTAAAGGAATGAGCGAAGAGCTTCGCAGGTTACGCTGGCGAATGGTGCTTGGAGCCCAATCCGAGGAGGACCCGCAAGGGTTGGGCCAGGAATGGCAGGCTCGGGATCGGCTACTTTCTTTTCTCTATGACCGCGAATACACCGGGGGGCGAAATGTACGCGCTAAAAGTGGCGCAGGTTCGTTGGATGCCTCCCAGCTAACAGTGCCGGATTGGATTAACCAGGTGCACGAGCTTTTCCCTAAAAACAGTATTGAAAGGCTGGAAAAAGATGCCCTTGAACGCTACCAACTGGAAGAGATGGTGACAAATCCTGAGCTTTTGAGTCGGGCCGAACCAAGCGAAACTCTTCTAAAAGCGGTTTTGAGAACTAAACACCTGATGAACCAGGAAGTGCTGGCAATTGCCCGGAAAATGGTTCGCAAGGTTATTGATGAAATCATGGAAAAATTGGCTCGCCCGGTTCACAATCCCTTTGTAGGGGCAATCCAGCGGCGGCGTTCTTACCTGAAAATTGCCAAAAACTTTGACCCCGAAACTACCATTCGCCAGAACCTTAAACATTTTAACCCGGCTACAAAGCGGTTGTCTCTCCATACCCCATACTTCAATTCCCGGACAAAACGCCAGGTAGACCGTTGGCAGCTCATAATCCTGGTGGACGAGTCAGGCAGTATGTTAAATAGCGTCATTTACTCAGCGGTCACTGCCGCTATTTTCTGGGGTATCAAGAGCATCCGCACCCACCTTTGCCTGTTCGCTACCAGTGTGGTGGATGTTACAGCCGACTGTTCTGACCCGGTCGAAACATTAATGAAAGTGCAGTTGGGGGGTGGGACTGATATAGGGCAGGCCTTAAATTATGCGGCTGGTCTGGTAGAAAATCCCCGCCGCACCATTGTGGTTCTCATCACCGATTTTTATGAGGGAGCTCCCCTGAATAATCTTTTTGCCGTGACCAAACAACTGGTGGAGAGTGGGGTAACGCTACTGGGTCTGGCGGCTCTGGACGAACGGGCTGACCCTGCCTATGACCGCGAGGTAGCGGCTCGCCTGGTGGCTCTGGGAGCACACGTCGCCGCCATGACTCCTGGCGAACTGGCACGTTGGGTAGCCGAGAAGGTGCGATAAAATGGCCCGCCAGGATTTGTTAGTGCTAACTCAAGAAGATCTGACGGCCCTCAGTAACGCCGGACTGGTTAAGCGGGCCTGGCGCGAAATAGAGTCTGGGGAGTTAACATGTGAGCTGAGGGAAGCTGAGGGAAACGTGCAGGCGCGTTGGTCTGACGGAGTGAACTGTTTTCTTCCCGCAAACACCGTGTTAAGCAAAGGACGCTGCTCGTGTCCGGCCACTACCCTGTGCCGCCACTTACTGCGGACTGTGCTGTTTTATCAGAAGCAATTACAAAATCTGGTAGTTTCGGAGTCTGAATCATCTCTTCCGCCCCGCGCCTGGAATCCCGGTGATATAAACGATGAGCTTCTTTTGGGGTATTATTCAAAGTCCGCGATCGCCAGAGCGCGAAAGTTATTTGAAGAAGGGCAGGTGGTGGCAGTTTCGGGCGGGATAAAACCAACCGCTCATTTTCACACCCTGGCCTGTACCGTCCGTTTTATGGTAGAAGGCAATCCTGCCTACGCCAAATGTGACTGTCGGGAAGAAGCACCCTGCCAGCATGTCTTGTTGGCCGTTTGGGCTTTCCATTTGCTCCCAGCCGAAAAGCAGACTGGGCTAATAGCAACCCGTAAAGAGACGCCCCCGGTTCCTTTATCTTTGCTGGCGGAGCTGGAAAAGCGGCTACTGGAACTAGCCAGAGTAGGAGTTTCCAACTACCCACCCTCTCTTATGGACCATTTCCGGCGGCTGGAAAATCGTTGCCGGGAGGAAGGGTTGGTCTGGCCAGCCGAAATTTGTTTAGAACTGGTTCAGCAGCTGGAGCAGTATAGGGCACACGACGCTCGTTTTGAAGCCGAAACAGTGGCAAGATTAGCGGGTGAGCTAACAATTCGCCTGGCTGCCATCCGAAGTGATAGTGGAAAAGTGCCCCAACTTTTTATAAGAGGCGCAAAATCTGATGGGTTAATGGAAATAGGCTCGGCCAGACTGGTAGGATTGGGCTGCGGGGTGCGGGTAGGGCGTAAAGGGGTAGAAATATCGGTCTATCTGCAAGACCAGGATAGCGGGATAGTAATGGCTCTACAAAGCCAGTTCGCTAACCCGGCTGAAGGCGAGCCGCGCCCCTTCTGGCAATTAGCTCAGTTGCCCATCGCCCGCGGGGTACTATTAGGAACGCTGGGGGCTGGTCAACTTCTTATCAAGGGAGCAAAACGCAGCGCGGGCCACCAATTAATCCTGGGCCGTCAGCCCTTGAGTGCCAACCCTCAGACTTTTCAGTGGGAGTCTTTGCGACCCCCCCTCTTAGTGGAAGATTTTTCGGAATTAAAAGCGCGTTTATCGTCCTTGCCACCGGCTAGTCTTCGTCCCCGTCACCTCTCCGAGACTTTCCAGGTAATTCCTTTGACCCGAGCCGCGGAAGCCCACTTTTCGATGGTTGACCAGGCCGTGACTGCTACGCTTTTTGATCGGGAGGGGATTCCGGCTACTCTGGTACATCCCTATACTACTCGCGGCTACGATGGAGTTGAAGCACTTCTGAAAGCTTTAACTGAAAGGCCGGAGGAGTTGCGCTTTGTAGCTGGTCAGGTTCGGATGGGCGCAAATGGCCTGTTAATTTCGCCTGCGGCCCTGGTATTCGAGCATGAAAACAAACGGTTGATGGTGCAACCCTGGATAGACCGGGCCAATCAGACAACTCAGGAAACCGAAGTAAAAGCCCGGCTTAACTTATCCCCTGCTAATGATCCGCTAACCTACTTCCCGGCCCAGGTAGAAGCCGCCCTTGGTGAACTTTATCTGCTAGGGTTGGAAAGAACCGACGGCAGTACCACTCGCTACTGGCAAAACCTTTACAGGCAGGGCAGCGCCTGGGGCTTTTCCCGTTTTATGAAGCCAGTTGGTAAGTTGACAGAATCTCTTGTAGAAAAGGATCATTTGCCGAATTGGGATAGCTCGGAAACGGCTAGACTGATGTTAGAGGCGGGTCTTCTGGCAAGGTTAGCCCGGGAATATTTTTAATTTCTTACTCCGCTGCTCGGTTGGCGACGTACCAGGACCATCCATAAGGCATCGAGAGCATTCGTTTTCAGGGGCTAGAACATTTGTCTGACAACCTTTAAGCAGCCACAGTTTTTCCCTCAGAGGGTTGGTCAGACCGCATCCCAGGATACCAGCGGCTGAATGTTTCACGCCACTCCTCATTCAATACTTTGGTTCTGTCAGATTTCAGACAACGCGCTAATTTTAACTAAACCATTCCCCACTGAAGAGCTAAATTTAGCTATAACGAGCTATATTCAAGCCTGATTAAACCTGGATTTTAAGTTCTTGTCCCCAGTTTTAGCTTATTCAAGATATCTGTTGTCTGAAATCTGACAGAACCTTCCGACCGCCTGATAACCGGATACATCCGCGCCGCCGGCTTTGACGTATTCCTTGCCCACGGGGACCAGAAGCAGCCAAGCGATGACCGTCACAAAATAGCCCACCATTTCAAGCGCGCCCCGGAACACGACGTAGCCCCGGGCCAGGGTTTCATTCTGTTCCCTCAAGACGGGGAAGGCAATAATCGGGATTAGCGCCAGGGACAAACCCATAGTCAAGACACAGAGCGCGGCGATGACCAGTTGGGTGTCGTTTGCAGCGATTTTAGTGAGATAGTCCGAGGCATCGAACAGCGGAGTGGAGAGAACCAGGCTTAGAATGCCCGAAACCGTCCCAATGATAAACAGAATTCCCACCATTCTTCCGATCATTTTGTTTGTATCCATTTTTGTCTCCTTTTGGGTTGATACTCATGAGTTCCCTTGAGAACTCAGTTTTCTTCGCTTCCTGATTTGATCTCCACTGCATTTGTCCGGTCAGGTTCGGTTCGATTGACTGAGAGCAACGGCATCCCCAGATCACGCACCTTTGCGAGCAATCCATGTAGTGCCGCCTGATCGACCACAGGGCCGACCAGAAGTGTGGCACCGTTGTCCTGGAGTATATGGATAGTCAGGCCCTCAAACCAGACTGTCCACCGGTTATCCAGGTGCCCCTTGATGCGAATTTCGTAAATCCCGGATTCGTAACGTTCCTCAGTGGGATCGTGTGATTGGTTCATGGTGTTTCCCGCCTACCTTTCTCCTCGAGGAATGAATCTCGCCATAGCGGCAGTCATTTGTTTTCTATGACTGAAGGATACAAGAGAAGATGATGAGGAAGCATCAGCACATGTGATGGTCGATGTGATGAATTGAGGTAATGATATGTAGCCTGGGAAATAGTGAGGAAAGTGAAAGCCAAGGCAGATTATTCGCCAGAGCGGTCAGGGTTGGGAGGGCGTACTAGGTTCGTCAGAGCAGATGGAGTTCTTCAGCGCGCCGGACAGCCGCCTGACGGTTGTTCACCCCCAGCTTGTTGTAAATGCTTTGAGTATGCGTCCGCACGGTGCTCAGTGACACGACAAGCGTACGGGCTATTTCCGGGCCACGCAGTTCGGTTCTGAGCAGCCTGAGCACTTCCAGTTCACGTTGACTCAGCGGGTCGATCAAAGGCTGAGTGCCAGATGTTCTGCCTTCAACCTGCCCAATAGCTGCCCGTAATTGATTAACATAATCCAAGTGGATACCGCGCAGCGCGGCCTCGTCCAGCAGCCTCGCCATCGACGGGCCTTCATTCATAAACAGTCGAATGTAGCCCCCGGTTTGAGCCAGCAATAAGGCCCGTTCCAGCGGCATGAGAGCCGAGGCAATATCGTTTTGCGCCTCCTGAGCCAGCGCCTGTAACACCAGGATCTCAATCACACTCAACATCCTGCTGCCTTCTTCTGCCGCATTTAGAAGTCTTACCAGCATATTCATTGCCTCGCCAATGGGTAGTTCTCCTGGGTTGTGCCGGTAGTGCGCAATAAATACCCTCGTCAGAGTGATATGTTCAAACTCGCGTAGATAGCGAAGATCCTCATCCGTCGATAGCCCCTGCGCGTGCACCCAGCCCAGAGCTTCAGTCAGCCTACCCTGTATAACCCAAATCCGGGCCTTCATGGCTGCGATGGGATGCACATCGGGCAGAGGAGACCTGATAAACCAACACTCCGCCTCATCCAACCAAGTGAGCGCACCATCCAGGTCGCCTTGTGTCTCACTGAGT
>Ga0123336_10004738_pt1 | contig 10949 bp, 11 predicted proteins | sample SSSSmetaG_FD_96466 | JGI IMG/M metagenome (GOLD analysis project Ga0123336, IMG submission 96466) | Glacier valley bacterial and archeal communities from Borup Fiord, Nunavut, Canada, to study Microbial Dark Matter (Phase II) - ​SSSS metaG | ecosystem: Environmental > Aquatic > Freshwater > Ice... | reverse complement strand
TTAGTTTCGGACAAGACCGCATATCCCGTTGTGCGATCGACGAACAGACGAACCCGTTTTTTGTTTACGATGGACAACGACAGATGTATGGTAACGAACACAGGGGGCGACCGGCGCCGATGACGTCACCTCCGCGAAGCGATCACCAGTCCGCTGCACTCCCGTCAGTCCCATCGATCGCTCCCGCCGAACGCGCCGCTGCGATCGGCTCGCGCCTCCGACAAATCTTCGAGGAAGCGGCCGCCGAACCTCTCCCCGATGCCTTCGAAGACCTGTTGCGTAAGCTGAGCTAGCGCGTGCCAAGATCGCCGTCGATCGCATGGACGTTTCGCCGCTGGCCTTTGGCGGTCAAGGTCGTCGCCGCGCTGACGTGCGCGCTCCTGCCTCTGGGGGTCTTGGCGACGTACGTGACGGTGTCGGCGTACCGGCAGACGATCGCGCTTTCCGGTCATGTTTCCGCGCAGCGCTGGATCGGGGTCGCGCTGCCCCTGCTGATGTGGCTCGCAGCGCTCGCGATCGGCTGGGCGATCGCGAACCGGCTGCTCGTCCAGCCGTTGACCGGAATGCGCGCCGCGGTCGAGCGCTACGGCGCGGGTGACGGCAGCATCCGGCTGGGAACGACCGACTGGCTGAGCAGCGAGATGACGGCGCTGGCAGCCGCGTTCGACCGGATGGCCGACGACAGCGCCACGCATGAGGCCGCGATGGTCGGCGCGCTCGACGAGCAGCGTCGCCTGACACGCGAGGTCCACCACCGCGTCAAGAACAATCTTCAGATCGTCGCGAGCCTGCTGTCGATCCAGGCGCGCGACACGAGCGACCCCGCGGTCGCGCGCGCCTATGCGGCGGTGCAGGCGCGGGTCGGCGCGCTCGCGCTCGTGCATCGCTGGATGTACGACGACGCGACGGCGCAGGGGGTCGACCTTCGCGCGCTCGCGACCGATCTGTGCGCCAGCCTCGAGCAGGCGATCGGCGCGAGCGAGGGCATCGCTCCCAAGCTGACGTGCGAGGTGGAACGCTTCAAGGTCGCGCAGGACACCGCCGTCCCGGTCGCTTTCCTTATCACCGAACTTGTCAGTCTCGCGGCCCACGCAACCCTGCCCGGCCGTGCCGAGATCAAGGTCCGCGCCGAGCGGATCGACGCAGCGGCCCGGTTGAGCGTCTCCTCGAAGGTGTTCTGCGACGATATCGCAAGCGATCCGACGAACCCGGCCGTGCGCATCGTCACGGGGCTCGCCCGCCAGATGCGCGCGCCGCTCGCGCACGACCCGCACACCTGCATCTATTCGATCGAGTTTCCGATCCCGGTCTAGCGTTTCCTGCAGCTTCGCTGAAGCGGCACCGGCCCGCGCCCCCGCCCGGCCACCCCGCATGGATTTGCTCGAAGGTGGCCGGGCGGGGGCGCGGGCCGGTGCCGTCTATATGCAGGCGCGTCTAAAACAGCTGCGCCGCGATCCAGCCGAACGCCGCGCCCAGTCCGAGCAGGGGGACGACAAGCCAGTTGATCCGCAGACGGGCGCGGACCTGCACCTCGTCGTCCTCGATCGCCGGCAGCGGGAGGCCCGGCGGCGCTGCGCCCTCGGCGGGGACCATGGCGACGAGCTGACGGAACACGCGCGGCAACTGCGCCAACGAGCGCAGCCCGAGCACGAGCGCGTCGGCTCCGCGCGACAGCGGGCCGAGTTCGCCGCGCATCCAGTCCTTCACGTACGGCTCGGCGACCTCCCACATGTTGACGTCGGGATCAAGCGTCAGCGCGACGCCTTCGACCATGACCATCGTCTTCTGCAGCAGTAGCAGGTGCGGCTGGACCGCCATGTCGAAGCTGCGCGTGATCGCGAACAGGCCGTCGAGCAGGTTGGCGATCGAGATGTCGCGCGCTGCCAGCCCGCGGATCGGCTCGCCGACCGCGCGCAGCGCCGTCGCGAATTCGCCGACGTCGTGGTGCGCCGGAACATAGCCCGCCTCGAAGTGGATTTCGGCGACGCGGCGATAGTCGGCCGTCAGCAGGCCGTAGAGGATTTCCGCGAGATAGACGCGCGCGCGCCGGTCGAGCCTGCCCATGATGCCGAAGTCGATGACGGCGAGCTGCGCCCGTCCCCCGGCGTGCGGCACGACGAACAGGTTGCCCTGATGCATGTCGGCGTGGAAGAACCCGTCGGCGATCGCCTGGCGCAGGAAGCTGCGAACGAGCGTCGCCGCCAGCGCCTTGCGGTCGACGGTGAGCGCATCGACGGCCGCCCGGTCGGACAGCTTGGTCCCGTCGATCCAGTCGATCGTCAGGACCCGGCGCGCGGTACGCGGCCAGTCGATGGCGGGAACGATGAAGTCGGGTTCGGCCGCCATCGCCGACTTGAGCTCTGACGCCGATGCGGCCTCGCGTCGTAGATCGAGTTCCGCAAGCGTCCAGTTCTTGAACAGGGCGATGATGGCGCGCGGCCGCAGCCGGGCGAACTCGCCACCGATGCGTTCGAGCTTGTCGGCGGCCCACTCGTATGTCTCGATGGCGCGCGCCACCTCGTCCTCGATGCCCGGGCGCAGGATCTTGACCGCGACCGCGCGGCCGTCGCTGGTCACGCCGCGATGGACCTGCGCGATCGACGCCGCGCCGACCGCCTTGGGGTTGATCGACGTGAACAACGACGCCCACGGGACACCGAACGCCGCGTCGAGGCTCGGCTCGAGCTTGGCGAACGGCACCGGCGGCAGCGCATCCTGGAGCCGCGCGAGGTCGGCGGCCGCGGACACGCCGATGAAGTCGGGCCGCGTCGCCAGCGCCTGGCCGAGCTTGACCGCGGCCGGTCCCAGCTTCTCGAAACCGCCCGCATAGTCGGGCACCCGTGGTGCCCGCGTGCCGAACCGGGCAAGCCACGCCAGCCGCCGCAAGCCGGGCGGCGCGGCGGCGCTCGTCTCGATCCCGCGCAGGGCACCGTGCGCCGCAAGGATTCGCCCCCAGCGCAGCAGCCGCCCGACGTGGACGACTGGTGCCGTCACACCTTCCAGCCGCTGTGGATGGCGACGGCTCCGCCAAGGATCGGCCGCGTCGCAACCTGGCGAAAACCGGCAGCGCCGATCATCGCGGCAAACTCGGCCATCGGCGGAAAGCGGCGGATCGACTCGACGAGGTAGCGATAGGCCTCCTCGTCGCGCGCGACGACGCGGCCGATCTGCGGGATAACACGGTGCGAATAGGCGTCGTACAGCGCCGCGATTCCCGGCCACTCCATTGTCGAAAACTCAAGACAGAAGAACCGGCCGCCGAACTTCAGAACCCGCTGCGCCTCGTGCAGCGCGGCCGCGATGTCGGTGACGTTCCGGATGCCGAGCGCGATCGTATAGGCGTCGAACAACTCGGTCCCGAACGTCAGCGACTCGGCGTTCTCCTCCTGCCACGTCAGCCCGGCGACGCCGCGCCGGTCGGCGCGCGCCTGTCCGACCTCGAGCATCGCAGGGTTGATGTCGGCGACCGTCACCTCGGCACCGGCCTTCGCCAGCCGGAAGGCGATGTCGCCGGTGCCGCCCGCCATGTCGAGGATGCGCTCACCGGCGCGCGGGCGGACCATGCGCACGAACGTGTCCTTCCAGCCGCGATGAAGTCCGCCGCTCATCAGGTCGTTCATGACATCGTAGCGGCGGGCGACGCGCTCGAACACGCTCGTCACGCGCCGCGTCTTCTCAGCGGGAGTAACATCCTGAAAGCCGTAGCTGACGGTCGGGCTGGCTGGCTCGCTCATAGCCCGTCTCGTAACCGAGGGTTGGCAGCGCGGCAAACGGGCCATATGCCGCTGGGATGTTGACCTTGGGACGCAACGACCACGACGAGCGACTGGCGCAACGCCTCCACGCCACCGAAGACCGTAAGGCAGCGGGCGAACGGATGCCGATCTATTGGCGGCTTGCCATGCTCGGCAATGTCGACGCGCAGGTTCAGCTGGCGCGCCTGCTGATCTGGTTCGAACCAAACGAGTCTTCCAGAAATCGCGCGCGCGCCGAACGCTGGGTGCGGAAGGCAGCTGCAAGGAAGGACGTCTCGGTCGCGCGATACAACCTCGCTATCGACCGCCGTAATCGTGGTAACCCGGCTGGCTATCGTTATTGGCTGGCTCGCGATCCCGATCCCGACAGCCGCGACGAGCTGAAGGCCTTCAAGACGCGCTTTCCCCACGCCATCATGCGCCGCCGGCGTCGCTTCGCTCGCGAGCGCTGACGACATGCCCGAGCTTCCCGAAGTCGAGACGGTCGTGCGTGGCCTGCGTCCGGTGCTCGTCGGCCGACGGATCGCGCGGGTCGAGCTTCACCGCGAGGGGCTGCGGCGACCGTTCACGGATGGGCTCGTCCAGCGCGTCACCGGCGCGCGCGTCACCGGTGTCGAGCGGCGCGCCAAGTTCGGGCTGATCGCAACCGACCGCGACGACACGCTCGTATTCCATCTCGGCATGTCGGGGCGCATGCGGCTCGATCCGCCCGCGCGGGGTGCGCACGACCATGTCGTCTTCACCCTCGACGATGGACGGACGATCGCGTTCAACGATGCCCGGCGGTTCGGCAGCCTCGACCTCGTTGCGACCGCCGGCCTTGCCGCCCACCCTCCGCTCGTCCCGCTGGGTCCAGAACCGCTCGGGCCTGGGCTGACGGCGGCGTACCTCAAACGCACGTTCGCCGGGCGCATCGCACCGATCAAGGGGCTGCTGCTCGACCAGCGGATCGTCGCCGGGCTCGGCAACATCTACGTATGCGAGGCGCTCTACCTCGCCGGCATCGATCCCCGCCGCGCCGCCGGCGACGTCTCGGCGGCGAAACTGGCGAGACTGGTACCCGCGATCCGCGCGACGCTCGACGCTGCGATCGCGGCGGGGGGATCTTCGCTGCGCGATCACGCACAGGTCGACGGCACGCTCGGCTATTTCAGCAAGAGCTTCTGCGTGTATGGCCGCGAGGGCGAGCCGTGTCCCGACGGCAGGGGCGTTGTCGAGCGGATCGTCCAGGGTGGCCGCTCGACCTTCTTCTGCGCGCATCGGCAACGCTGAGCGCCCCGGTGTCGATGGTGCGGGCTGCCGATCTTGACCTGTGGAGGACTGCACGATAACAGGCGCGCTTCCCCGGGGTGCGCATCGCACGTCCGGCGTCGTCGATGTTCGAGGATACGAATGGCGAATACCCCCCAGGCCGAAAAGCGCATCCGCCGCAACGATCGCCGTGCGGCGATCAACAAGGCGCGCGTCAGCCGGATTCGCACGTTCGTGAAGAAGGTCGAATTGGCGATCGACGGTGGCACCCCCGATGCGGCGCGTGCCGCCCTGCTTGCCGCCCAGCCCGAGATGATGCGCGGAGTCGCCAAGGGCGTGCTCCACCGCAATACCGTCGCGCGAAAGATTTCGCGCCTCGCCAAGCGCGTCAAGGCGCTGGGTTAACGCCTCACTAATTGATGGATGTGACAAAAGCGGTCGCCCGAGTCGGGCGGCCGCTTTTGTTTTGGGCCAACGGCTTACGCCGCAGCCGGTCACGCCAGTGTCATCTATTCGTAACGGCTAGGTCATGAGTTTTCAGGCCGTTGGGAGGGCATCGGCACTTTTGGCGCGTTTTCGTGTCAACGGGTTTATTTAAATCTTCGAGGTGTTTCCGGCCTTGATAGCGCGTTCGCGGGGTGGTTATTGCCGGCTAACGGTAGCGATGCCGCGGGGGTTTATTCCTCAGATAAAACCAGTGTTATCAAGTCCGCAGATCGCTTTGCGATGCGATTCGGCGGTTGGCAGGGGCATGTCGGCGGGGGCTGGCGAATATGGAGGTGAGTCCGCGAGCTATGGCGACGGAATGGTCCTTGTCGACAAGTGCTTTCGCTCCGGTCAGCGAGTTGAATGGGGAGGGCGGTCGCAGCGCGTTCGACGCGCGTTGGGAGAACGTCCGCGCCGCGCTGCGGCGCGAGTGCGGGGCACGGACGTTTGAAAACTGGCTCAAGCCGTTAACCTTTCTCGACAGCGAGGGAGATGCGGTGCGCCTCGGCGTTCCGACCGCCTTTCTCGCCGATTGGGTCGCCAATCATTTCCTCGCTCGGCTGCGGGCCTTGTGGACTGCCGAATCGCCGGACATCTGCCACGTCGCGCTGATCGTCGTACCGCGGACGACCGCCGCCTGTCCCGACCGCCCGGACGAGGTGCCCGCGCGAAGCGCGAGCCCCGCCGCACCCTGCATCGGACTGCCGCTCGAGCCGCGCTACAGCTTCGATGGCTTCATCGTCGGCAAGTCGAACGAGCTCGCCTACAACGCCGCGCGCAGCCTCGCCGACGACGGCCCGATCGGCTTCAATCCGCTGTTCCTCCACGGCACGACCGGCCTCGGCAAGACCCATCTGATGCACGCCATCGGTGGCGAGCTCCGCGCCCGCCGTCCCGGGGCGAAGGTCGCCTACCTGTCGGCCGAGAAGTTCATGGTCGATTTCCTCGCTGCGCTGCGCGCCAAGGACACGATCAGCTTCAAGCAGCGGCTGCGATCGGTCGACCTGCTGATGATCGACGACGTCCAGTTCATCGCCGGCAAGGATTCGACGCAGGAAGAGTTCTTCCACACGATGAACGAGATCATCAGCGCCGGTAAGCGGCTCGTCATCACGTCCGACCGCAGCCCGCAGAACCTCGAGGGTATCCAGGACCGCATCCTCAGCCGCATGGCGTGGGGTCTCGTCGCCGACATCAACGCTGCCGACTACGAGCTGCGACTCAACATCCTCCACGCCAAGGTCGCGGGAATGCGCGCCCAGCTGGGGGGACTCGTCGTTCCCGACGACGTCGTCGAGTTCCTCGCGCGCCGGATCACCGCCAATGTCCGCGAGCTCGAAGGCGCGCTTAACCGGACGATCGCCTACGCCCGGCTGGTCGGCAAGCCGGTGACGGTCGACTTCACCCGCGAGACGCTCGCCGACCTGCTGCGTAGCCACGAAAAGAAGGTGACGATCGAGGACATCCAGCGCCGCGTCGCCGATTATTATCAGATCAAGTTCGCCGACCTGCTGTCGGCGCGGCGCGCGCGCGAGGTTGCGCGGCCGCGGCAGGTCGCGATGTACCTCGCCAAGCGGCTGACGCCGCGGTCGCTACCCGAGATCGGCCGGCGCTTCGGCGGTCGCGACCACACCACGGTCATGCACGCCGTCAAGCGGATCGACGCGCTGCGCGCCGCCGATCGCGAACTCGATGCCGACGTCGCGCAGCTGAGCCGTATGCTCGACGGCTGAGCCGCAGCGCGGCCGAGTGCAGCACGGCCGAGGCACCCTTGCGTTTCCGGCGCTACGCTCGGACTCGCGCCAGCTTGGCCGGGGGTCGGGCGATCCTCCCGCTCGATCCCGTCCGACGGCGCGGCTTTGCCGCGACGGCCGCGCTCCGCTTTGCCCCGCCCCACAACCTCCCCTACACCGCGTCGATGCGCCCCCTCCCCACCTCCGCCCGCGGTCCTGCGTGGATGCTGCTCGCGTGCGTCGCCTTTGCCGTCATGTGGATGGTGATCCGCGTGGCGAGCCGAAGCGTGCATCCCTTCGAGGTCGTGTTCTTCCGCAACGCCTTCGGGCTGCTCGCCCTCACGCCGATGCTGCTCCGCCGCCCGTCGCTGCTCGATCCGCGGCGCGCGCTGCCCAACCTGCGCCGCGCCTCGTCGGGGCTGCTCGCGACGCTCGCGACCTTCTATGCGGTGGCGAACGCGCCGCTCGCGACCGCGCTGGCGATCAACTACACCGCGCCGTTGTTCGCGACGCTGGGCGCGGTCGTGTTCCTCGGCGAGCGGATCGCTTTCCGGCGCGGCGCCGCACTCGCGGTCGGGTTCGCGGGCATGCTCGTCGTCGTTCGCCCCGGCGCGCTGCCGCTGACCCCGGGCATTGCCGCCGCCGTGCTGTCGGCGGTGGCGACGGCGTTCTCCTACCTTGCGATTCGTGCGCTGGTCGGGCGCGACGACCCGCGCAGCGTCGCGGCGTGGTCGTTCGTTCTGATGCTGGTGCCGTCGCTGGCGGTCGCGGGGTTCGTGTGGAGCTGGCCGTCGCCCGCCGCCCTCGCCCTGCTCGCGGTCATTGGCGGGCTCGCCGCGATCGTCCAGCTCGGGCTCGCCTTCGCGTTTGCGCAGGCCGAGGCATCGGCGGTCCTTCCGTACGACTTCGTCCGCTTCGGCCTGATCACCGCGGGCGGGATCGTCCTGTTCGGCGAGCGCTACGATGCGCTGACGCTCGGCGGCGGCGCGATCATCCTCGGCGCGACCATCTATCTGGCGGTCCGCGAGGCGGCGGTAGCCCGCGCGCGCAAGACCGCAGCTGTCCTTGCCGCCGGGGGACTGGCCCCCGAGTCGTGACCGCGCCATAGTCGTCGAAACCCATGGGGAGAGAATCATGGACCTGAACGGCTGTGCGGCGGTGGTGACCGGCGGAGCGAGCGGACTGGGCGAGGCGACGGCGCGTGCGCTCGCGGCCGCCGGCGTCAAGGTCGCCGTCTTCGACCGCGACGCGGCGAAGGGCGAGTCGGTCGCCGCCGACATCGGCGGGACCTTCTGCCACGTCGACGTGACCAGCGACGAGTCGGTCGACGCCGGTTTCTCCCGCGCGCGCGCCGCGCATGGTCAGGAGCGAATCCTGATCAACTGCGCCGGAACCGGCAACGCCGCCAAGACCGCGAGCCGCAGCCGCGAGGACGGCAGCATCAAGCACTTCCCGCTCGACGCGTTCAACATGATCATCCAGATCAACCTGATCGGCACGTTCCGCTGCGTCGCCAAGTCGGCCGCAGGCATGCTGACGCTCGCTCCCATGGCCGACGGCGAGCGCGGGGTGATCGTCAACACCGCGAGCGTCGCCGCCGAGGACGGCCAGATGGGCCAGGCGGCGTACAGCGCATCCAAGGGCGGCGTCGTCGGCATGACCCTGCCGATCGCGCGCGACCTGATGAGCGAGGGCATCCGCATCAACTGTATCCTGCCGGGCATCTTCAACACGCCGCTCATGCAGGGCGCGCCCGACAAGGTGAAGGAGGCGCTGGCCGCGTCGGTGCCGTTTCCCAAGCGGCTCGGCAACGCGCCCGAGTACGCCAGCCTCGCGCTCGAGATGTGTCGCAATTCCTACTTCAACGGCGAGGATGTCCGGCTCGACGGGGCGATCCGCATGGCTCCACGCTAACAATTACAAGGGGTTGGCCGTCAAAAGCGGGCGAAAGCTCACACACCTCACACGATCGACCCCAGTATTATCCAGATGTGGGGGCCGCAGTCGCTGCAGAGCAGCAGATGTGGTGGTTGAGCGACGATTCGCATGCGCTTTCATACCGGATCCGCGTCGTGTAGGACAGGTTCGGCGATTAGCTTTGAGGTCGAGACGATGCGCATGACCAGGCTGACCGTCGTCCTCGCCGCGCTCGTCACGGCCGCCCCACTCGCGGCGCAGGTGCCCCCGGCCGAACTCGGCCAGCGCTTCGTCCCCGCGCCGTGGTGGATGCGCGACCCCGTCATCATCGCGATCGGGTCGGTGCGAACCGAGCTCCCCGCCAACCGCGCCCGCTTCGGCGCGCGCTTCGCCGCGGTCGAGCGGACGGCGGCGGACGCCAGCACGGCGGCGGCCAAGCGAGCGCGCGACCTCGACGCGGCGCTGCGCGGGCTCGGCGCCGAGCGCGTCCGGCTGACGACGACGTTCGTGACGCGGCCGCTCTACGATCAATATCGCACCAAGGACGGCAACCTCGTCGACAACGCGCGCGGCGACAAAATCGACCGGTACGAGGTGACGGCGATCGTCGCGATCGAGGTGCGCGACATGAGCGTCCTCGAGCGCGCCTACCGCACCGTCGTCGCCGCCAAGCCGACCGGGATCGATAACCTGTTCTTCAATCTCGAGCCCGACAACGGGGTCAAGACGTGGCTGACGACCGAGTCGATCCGCGACGCCGCGCGGCGCGCGCGGCTGTCGGTCGAGGCGAGCGGCGGGCGGCTTGGCGCGCCCAAGATCGTCGACCCGACCGGAGGCGTCTGTCAGACGCAGGTCTTCGCCGGCTGGCCGAGCTATGTCGGCGGCACAACGCCGACGACGGTCGCGGCACCCGGCAACTTCCGCGCCTATGCCGCCGCCCCTGCACCGCCCGCTCCGGCGATGGCTGAAGCCATGGTGTCGGCGACCAAGCTCGAAACCGATGCCGAGACGGTGCAGGTCACCCTCCAGCCGCCGCTCGAGACGCTCACCGAGCAGGCATGCGTGGTCTACGCGCTGCTGCCCTAGGCGTCGATCGCCCTCGCCAGATCCATGTCGCGCGAGGTGATGCCGCTGGCGTCGTGGGTCGTCAGCCGCACCTCGACGCGGTTGTAGACGTTCGACCATTCGGGGTGGTGGTCGGACTTTTCGGCGAGCAACGCGACGCGCGTCATGAAGGCGAAGGCATGGGTGAAATCTGCGAAGCGGTAGGCGCGGACGATCGCGTCGCCGACGCGGTTCCAGCCGGGCAGGGTGGCGAGCGCGAGTTCGATCTCCGCATCGACGAGCTTCGGAATCATGCGGCGCTTCCTTGGCGAACGGCGGGTCCGCCTTTATGGCGAGGAGCATGGCCGACCGTCAAACCTTGCCGCCCGTCGCGTCCGGCGCGACAACGCCGCCGACCCTTGCCGACATCGACGCGCTCGCGCAGGCCGCGGTCGAGCGCCTGCCCGAGCAGTTCCGCCGCCGGCTCGGCGACGTGCTGCTGCGGGTCGAGGACTTTCCCGACGACGAGGTGATGGCCGCGATGGAGCTCGAGACCGAGTTCGACATCCTCGGCCTCTATCACGGGCGTCACGTCGGGCTGAAGGGCGACGTCCCGACCGGTGCGATGCCCGACGTCATCTTCCTCTACCGCCGTCCGCTGCTCGAGGAATGGTGCGAGACGGGGGAATCGCTCGAGGCGCTGGTGACGCACGTGCTGGTCCACGAGGTGGGGCACCATTTTGGGCTGAGTGATGCCGATATG
>Ga0123336_10004737_pt1 | contig 10950 bp, 10 predicted proteins | sample SSSSmetaG_FD_96466 | JGI IMG/M metagenome (GOLD analysis project Ga0123336, IMG submission 96466) | Glacier valley bacterial and archeal communities from Borup Fiord, Nunavut, Canada, to study Microbial Dark Matter (Phase II) - ​SSSS metaG | ecosystem: Environmental > Aquatic > Freshwater > Ice... | reverse complement strand
GGCTGAGGTGGCGAGCAAATCGCCTCGCACGCCCGATGGGTCTACCGCCATCAGCAAAGACGTGTCGGCCGTGCCCGCATGCGTGCCGATTTGTGCGTCACTCAAGCCTTGTGCGCGCAGCGCTTTCACATACGTCGTTTGCGTGGCGCGGTAGTAGTCGCCGATGAAATACGCGCGCGCTGTGCCGGCCCAGTCTTTGTTCAACTTGGCCGCCACCGCGCTCAACTGACTTTGATAGCCGCCGTGGTCGCCGATCAACACCACCTCAGAAAAGCCGTTCTGTTTGAAGCTCCGCGCCGCCGAATCGAGCACGCTTTTGAACGCGGCGTCGGGAATGGAAATGGTGCCGGTGAAGCGCATGTGGGCGGTGGGCGGGGTGATGTTGCCTTCAGGCACGTAGGCCAACACCGGTGCGACCAAGGCGTTGCCCAACGCGCTGGCAATGCGCCCCGCCAACACATGCACGCGCACGTTGTGTTTGCCCAACGCCATGTGCGGGCCGTTTTGTTCGGTGCCGCCCACCGGAATGATGATGGTGGTCTTGCCGGCGCGCTGCGCGTCACGCACCTCGACCCAGGTCATGTCTTCGATGAAGGGCGACGCAGGTGCGGCGTGAACTGTGGTGGCGAAAAGCAGGGCCGCTATGACAGAAAACGGGACAGAAAAGAAGTGACGCATCGAGGCAAGGATCACAGAGTTTTGCGAGGCATGAAGCGAATCGCTGACTCGGTAGGTTTGGCGTTCTTGACGTTGCCCGCTTTATCAGACCCGCAACTGTCGCAGCCACCGCAAGCACTCGGCAATGCTGATTTGGCGGCTCGCTGGAGCACCGACCACTGAGCCAACACGCGGTTGCGAATCAAACCTCTGGCCAGCACACGCCGCCATGCTGCGGGCATCAAAGTCCAACTGCTGTAGCCGGCGCACGCCAACACGATGAAAGCCACGACGACGGTTTGCATCAACGCTTGTATGAGCACGCTAGCCCCCCAACCACAACGTGGTGCGGTAGGTGATGAAGGCCGCGATGTAGGCCAACGCAAACAAGTAGGCCGCCATGATGAGCGGGTAGCGCCACGAGTTGGTTTCGCGCTTGACCACCACCAAGGTCGAGATGCACTGCGGTGCAAACACATACCAAGCCAGCAGCGAATAAGCGGTGGCCAGCGACCAACCCTTGGCGATGACTGGCGACAAGTTGTCGGCCACTGCACCGCCTGCGGCCGACATCGCGTACACCGTGCCCAATGCGCCCACCGCCACTTCACGTGCTGCCAAGCCCGGCACCAAGGCGATGGAGATTTGCCAGTTGAAGCCGATGGGCGCAAACACGTGCTGCAAGGCGTGGCCCATCATGCCGGCGATGCTGTACTGAATGGCGGGGCCCATGGCGTTGGCTGGCGGCGAAGGGTAAGTCGACAAGAACCAAAGGATCACCATCAGCGAAAAAATGATGGTGCCCACGCGGCGCATGAAGATGTGGGCGCGCTCCCACAAGCCCAACACCAGGTTGCGCAGGCCGGGCATGCGGTAGGGCGGAAGTTCCAGCATCAGCGGTTGGTAGCGGCTTTTCATCCACACTTTTTTGAACACCCAAGCCACCGCCATGGCCGATACCACACCGGCCACGTAAAGGCCAAACAAGGTGAGGCCGCGCAAGTTGAATCCGCCCACATCGCGGTTCGGCACGAAGGCACCAATCAGCAGCGCATACACCGGCAAGCGCGCCGAACACGTCATCAATGGCGCGACCATGATGGTGGCCAGGCGGTCTTTCCAATTGGCGATGGTGCGCGTGGCCATCACACCCGGAATGGCGCAGGCAAAGCTCGACAACAGCGGAATGAAGGCGCGGCCCGACAGGCCGACCTTGCCCATCAGGTTGTCCAGCAAAAAAGCGGCGCGCGGTAAATAGCCCGAGTCCTCTAACAGCAAGATGAAGAAAAACAAAATCAAAATTTGCGGCAAGAACACGACCACGCCACCCGCGCCTGCGATCACGCCGTCGACCAGCAAGCTGCGTAGTGGCCCGTCGGCCATGTGCGCCGTGACCCATTCACCCGCAAACGCCATCACGGCTTTGATGGCGTCCATGGGCACATTGGCCCAAGAAAACACTGCCTGAAAAATCAAAAACAGCACCGCCGCCAAGATGGCCAAACCCCACACCGGGTGCATCACGACGGCGTCGATGCGGTGGTGAAAACGCTGGAACTGCGCGGCTTTGGGAACGGCCAATGCCAGGATGCGGCGCACTTCAAGTTGCAGCTCGGCCAGCGTGGGTGGTGTCAGCACCACGCCATCGTCACGTTGTGGCTTTTCACCTGCGGCCCATTCATGTTTGAGTTGATGCTCAAGCTGAACCAGCAACGCGGCGTGGCCGTCGTGCTTCACGGCCACGGTTTCCACCACAGGGCAACCGAGTTCTTTGGCCAGCCGCAGCACGTCAATCGCCAAGCCGTTGGCGCGTGCCACGTCGGCCATGTTCAGCGCCACGATCATCGGGCGGCCCAGGCGTTTCAGCTCCAACACCAAGCGCAGGTTCATGCGCAAATTGGTGGCGTCCACCACGGCCACGATGGCGTCAGGCGCGGCTTCACCGGCGCGCCTGCCTTCAATCACTTCCAGCGTGACTTGCTCGTCAGGCGAAGCGGGCGTGAGGCTGTAAGCGCCGGGCAAATCGACGACCGTCACGCTGTGGCCGTCGTTAAGTTTGGCGATGCCCAGCTTGCGTTCAATGGTCACGCCCGCATAGTTGGCTACCTTCTGCCGTGCGCCAGTCAACAAGTTGAACAGCGCAGTTTTGCCGCAGTTGGGGTTGCCCACCAGGGCAATGCTCCAGGGCTTGGCCAATGATGTGGTGACAGACATGGTCAGGACGTGCTCACTTCAATGCACTGCGCCTCAACCCAACGCAGGGCAAACAGCGTTTCACCCACTAACACCGCCAGCGGCTCGCGGCCGCCAGGACCGCGGCGCAGCAGTTGCACCGGTTCACCAGGAATAAAACCCAATTCGCCCAAACGGTGCAGGGACGCCGCGTCGATGTCACTGGAGCCCACGCGCACAGAAGCCACCGTGGCGTGGCTGCCGTTGGGCAAATCGGTGAGCAACATGATCGGAGGCAGGTCAAGCGAAGTGGTGAATGCAAATGCGATTGTCTCGCATTCACATCGTTCCCAGAATGGCCCTTTTCTGTCGCTTTTGTGGCTTCGTTGGCTTCGTGGGCTTCTCGGCTTTTGAGCGCTCAACTGTCAGCGCTCTCTACTGACTTCGAATCCCTCGGTGTGTGGCTGCGCCTGTGCGTCGCCACCAGTAACGCCATGGCCACGCCGACGGCGGTGTGCGTCCAGCCCAACGCGGCGCGAACGCCTTCGGGCGAAAAGTAGTACAGCAAATAGCCCGACGCCGCCAGCAACGCCGCCAGCGCACACAAGGCCATTCCCGAGTTGCGCTGTCTGGCCCAGCGATGGCGTCGCGTCAGACGCCAAGCTTGCGGTACGTGCGCGGCAGCCAGCACGCCGAACAAGAACAGCCCCGCAAATCCCATCAGCCCGTGGCTGCGCAACAGCCACACCTCGGCTGGATGCGGCAGTTCGCCGGTACCTGCACCCACGCTGTAATGCAAAGCCAACCATGCGGCTCCAGTGATGAGCAGCAGCGCTCCGACTGCGTAAATGCTGACGCGCTGCCACGCCGCCAAACGATGGTGGGGGTGGTGTGTTGACGAATGAGGGGAGAAAGAAGAAGTGGCGCGCACAGTGCGTTCAGATGGGAGTCAGTGCGCGTGCTGCGAAGCATGCAAAAACGGTCGCCAGTCGGCTTGCCACTCGGTCTGCCCGGCGGCGCAAAGTCTGTCGGCGGTCGCCGGGCACAGCAGCGCGACTTTGGTGAGCGCGTCGGCCACGGCGGCGCTGCAGGCTTGCACCACCACGGTGGACGCTGAGCACGCGCTTCGGTTGCAGCGTGGGTCGATGTGCGGTGTTTTGCGCGCGCTTAACTCGGCGTTGCTCGACGACGCCAACGCGCCGTTTTGCAAGCTGGCCACGCGCATCAGACCACGAAGAAAACGAATGTGCACGGCATGCACGACATGCCCGAAGGCGCGCATGTCGCCGCCCGCGTTGATCAAGCCCGCGCGAACACCCAAAGCCTGCAAGCACGCCACCCCACAGTCCACTGCGTAGCCTTTGGCAATGCCGCCGAGGTCCACCCACAAAGGCTGCAACACGTGCACGCGGTGCTGACTGAGCAGCGCCAAGCCGTCAGTCAAACCTTGCGCGACGGGGATGAGCGCGCCATCGGGCCTTGGCAGCAGACCGCGCCCGACCAGGGCCGGTGCGACCGCGGCGTTGAACAGGCCGCCGCTGTCCAGTTCCATGCGCCGCGCCAGACACAGCACATTCCAGGTGTGTGGGTTGACGCTCAACACATCGCCCGCCGCCGCGCGGCTGATGCGCCGCACATCGCTGAGCGGGTCGTGAAAACTCATGGCGCGGTGAACCTCGTTCACCACTTCGAAAGCCGCGCTGCTGGCGTGTTCAAACGCGGTGTGTGAATCGGTTTGCAGCGCCACTTCGACCAAGGTGCCCAGCAGCGGTTGCGCTCGCCGGCGCAGGATTTCTGAGGCGCCCCATCTGTCTGCTGCCGGATCGAGCAACCAAGGCGCTTCAGACTTTCCCATGGGCTTTCAAGGTGGCCACCACCGCGACGATGCGGCGCACGCCGTCGGTGATGTTCGTGGTGCTCAGGGTGGCACCGCTGATGTTGGCAATGTCGTCACCGACCCGCAGTTTGGCGTCTGCCCCTTTGCCCACAAACTGTTTACGCCACGCTGGCAAACGCACCTCGTAACCGTGACTTTCGCGGTAGTTCAAGATTTCTATCTGCCGCACTTTGCCGTTGGCGGCTATGCCCACCGCGTAGTCGATCAGCTCGTATTTACCGATCACACCATCGAACACCACCACACCCAACAACACTTCGCCGTCCATTGCCTGCATCAAGCGCCAAGTCGCTGAGCGCGCTGGCAGGCCGGCGGCCGCAGCCACCGCGCGCATCTCGTCGGGCGTGAGTTGCGCGGAGCTTTCCTTGAACGCGGTGGCCTCGGGGAAACATCGCTTGGCGGCCTCTTCCGGCGTGGCGTATTGCGTGGCCGACGCGCTGATGCTGCTGGCCAAAATGGCAGCCCCCGTGGCCCATTGGTAGTTGCTCATCGTGCGTTTTTTAAATTTCATTCAAAACGAAAAACCCAGGCCCAGATTGAACCGGTTGTTGTTGCTGACTATCTTGTAACGCTGCACGTCGGCCTTCACCACCACGGTGGGTGTGATGTTGAAGTTGGCGCCCACGGTGGCGATGCCTTCGGTCTGGTAACCGGGGTTGCTGGAGCCGTCAAAACCGCGCCCGGTGTTGACGATCTCGTAACGCGCAAACGGTGCAATCGCGTAGTCGCCGCTCAGGCGGAACTTGTAGGCGGCTTGCGCATAAAAGCCGTCGAACGCGTTGGGCACCAAATACGGTGCGCCCGCAAACGTGGCGTTCAACGCGGCCGCGCCCGCGATGGTTCCGCGTGCATAGAGTGCCGTCAGATCCCAAGCGCCAGGAGTCCACTTGGCATGCAGATCCATCAGCGTGTAGCGCGCACCAACGCCCGCAAAACCCGCAGCGCCATGACCCAACTTGCCCGTCATCAAACCCCCGCCCAAGCGCAGGCCCGGAATGCCGCGCCAGTCCACCGCGCCAAACACAGTGAGGTCTTTGCTTTTGGCCAACTGGCCTTCTTGGTGCACGGTGCGCAGCGGCGACTCGACGGCCTCTGCGTTCAACGGGTCCCACTTCGTCAGGTCAGGCCCGGTGGACAAGCCCGCGCTCCAGCTCACGCCGTTGTCGTGCTCGCCGAACATTTGCACGCCCACTTCACGCAAAGTGGACGGGATGATGGCCGTCTCGACTGTGGTTCGGTTCACTCCGAAGAAGGTGTGCGGTTCGTGGTTTTGATTGGTCAAACCGATGGGCATTAAAAACAAGCCGGCGCGCAGGCCGTAGGTGTCGTTCAGGCGGTGCTCTACAAACACTTGCTCCACCGCCACCTCGCCCGAATCGCTGCTGCTGGCCACGGCGTTTTCGACCTCCAACTCGGCCACCACTTTGGTTTTTTCATCAAAGCGGTGTTGGTAGCCAATCACAAAGCGGGTGATGTTGGCCTGCGTGGCCGAGCTGTCTTTGCTGGGTTTTGCGTAATTGATTTCGCCGTAAGCGCTGAGTTGGGTCGGCGACGGGGTGGGCAACGCAACCGGTGCATTGTTTGATGCCATTGCTGGCGCTCTTGAGGCAATCGCGGGTGCGTCGGCCTTGGCCTTTATTTGCGCCAATTCAGCTTTGACTTTGTCCAGCTCGGCGGCAAGTGCGTCCAGACGCTTGACGAGTTGCGACTCGTTGCTTTGGGCTTGTGCCGCGCCAAACGCCAAGCTCAAACCGAGGGCAACGACGCTCAAAGCGAATGGGCGGTACAGGGAAATTTTCTTCATGGCGAATTCTCTTTTTTGTTGAAATGAATGTCCGGATCAGTAGGTTTCAACCGGCATAGCGCAGCGAGCCGAAAAGCCCGCCCGCCTCGCCCTCGGTACCGGCTGAGAAATACAGCGCGTTGGTATCGCCCAAGCTGGCGCCGTTGCCAAATTGCAAGGCCCAGGTGCCGTCCAGCCCCAACACTTGACCGGCATGGTTGCGCATGAAGTCGATGAAGCGTCCGGTGCTGGCGTTGAACGCGGCCACCTTGCCCGCGCCCCCAAAGTTGCCTACCAGCAAGGCGTTCGACAGCAGCCCGAAATCGGCCGGTGCCAGCGCCACGCCCCACGGCGCATTCAGGCGGCCGCCGTCATCCAACACCATCACCAAGCTGCCGCCCAGGCTGTACTCAACCACCTTGCCGCGGTTCGGAAAACCGCCCGCCTTGGTTTCACCGGCAGCGTCCAGCGAGTCCTCTTCGCTGGGCGTGGTTTTGTTCGCATCGATGATGAAACCGTTGACGTCGCGCAGCACTTTGCTGACGCAATACATCACGAACACTCGGCTGCCTAGCACCTGAATGTTGAACGGCACCGGCTCGCCCGGCTTGGCCGCGTTGCCCTGAGACGGGTTGCTGGCGTCCAGCAGATCGCCGGTGGCAAACGGGTTGGCGAAGCCTTGTGTGGGCACCAATTGCCACACTTTGTTGAATTGCCGGATTTGCGGCGTGACGCCAAAGTCGGCCACCCACAAGGTGTCCCAGGTGTCGGTTTTCAGGGCCACACCAAACATCGCCATGCCCAATGCCGCGCCGTCGTACATCAACTGCGCCGGGCCGTTCACGCGCGCGGTGCCGCCCGACTGCGTGCGGTCGGTCCATGCCGACAACTGGCCCGAGTCGGTGACGAACACGAAGCGCGCCGAGCCGTCGAAGGTCACTTGTGATCCGTTGACGGTGGCGGTCTGCGCTGTCACGCGGAACTGATCTGAGTCGATGGGCGCACCGTTGAACGCGGTGCCGGTGGATTTGCCCACGCTGGCAGCGGTGCTGAATGAATCCGCCCCGGGCAAATACACCTCGGCCAAGCCGTCTTGAAACAGCGTGCGCAGCTTCGGGTCGCTGGACGTTGACACGTCGCCCACAAACTGCCACGAGCTGCCACCACCGAGCACCCAAAAGTGTCCGCCCGCGCCGGCCGGACGAATGGCAATGCCCCAAGCGTCCACCATCCCCGGCAGCGTGAACTTCGCACCGTAAGCCGCGCTGGTGGCGGCCAAATTGGTTTGGCGATATGAATTTTTCACTGTTTGAGGCGGCACCACCGTGTTGCCATTCAAACCAGCACCATCACCTCCGCCGCAGGCGTGCAGCACGGGCAGGCTGGCGGTGGTGATTGCCGCCGTGAACGCGCCTCCGCTGTAGCGTGCTGTGAAATCTAAAAACTTCCTGCGATTCATGGATCAACTCACCAGCTGCTTTGTCCAACCAAAACTATAAGCGAAATGCGAATGATTCGCAATTGCGTTTTTGTGGTGCACGCACTTTGTCTGGGTCACGCGCTCTGAGAATGCGCAGACGCCGCTTTTCCTTCGTCACAATTCAAAGCCCACCCCAACACAGGCGGCTGCACGACGCAGCCTCAAGCCCATGCTCGACATCACCCTGCTGCGCAAAGACTTGCCCTTCGTCGTTGCCCAACTCGAAAAGCGGAAGTCGCCGCAAGAATTCCTCGATGTAGGTGCGTTTCAGGCCATGGAGACCGAGCGCAAAACCCTGCAAATGCGGGTGGAAGAATTGCAATCGCAGCGCAACAGCGCGTCCAAACGCATCGGTCAAATGAAAGCGCAGGCACAGGACACGTCGGCCGTGATGCAAGAAGTGGCGGGCATCGCCGATGAGCTGAAAGCGTCCGGCGACCGCTTGCTGGATCTGCAAAGCGAACTGAACGCCGTACTGATGGCACTGCCCAACTTGCCGCACGACAGCGTGCCCGTAGGCGCCGACGAATCAGGCAATGTGGAAGTGCGCCGTTGGGGCACGCCGCGCCAGTTCGACTTCGCTGCCAAAGACCACAGCGACCTAGGCGCTTCGCTGGGCCTGGACTTCGACACCGGCATCAAGCTGTCGGGCTCGCGCTTCAGCTTTTTGCGCGGCGGCATGGCGCGCCTGCACCGCGCATTGGCGCAGTTCATGTTAAACACGCAGGTGGACGAGCACGGCTACACCGAGTGCTACACGCCCTACATCGTCAACGCCGAGGTGCTGGAAGGCACCGGCCAGTTGCCCAAGTTCAAGGAAGACATGTTCTGGGTGCTGCGCGGTGGTGATGACAACCAGCCCGAGCAGTACCTGATTTCCACGTCGGAGATTTCACTCACCAACAGCGTGCGCGAGCAGGTGCTGGACGCCGCGCAATTACCCATCAAACTCACGGCGCACAGCCCGTGCTTCAGAAGCGAAGCCGGCAGCGCCGGGCGCGACACCCGTGGCCTGATCCGCCAGCATCAGTTCGACAAGGTTGAGATGGTGCAAATCACTCACCCCGATCACAGTTTTGCCGCGCTGGAAGAAATGGTGAGCCATGCAGAGGCGATTTTGCAAAAGCTCGGCTTGCCGTATCGAGTGCTCACCTTGTGCACCGGAGACATGGGTTTCGGGTCCAGCAAAACCTACGACCTCGAAGTATGGGTACCCGCGCAAAACATGTACCGCGAAATCAGCTCATGCAGCAACTGCGAGGCGTTTCAATCGCGCCGCATGCAAACCCGTTTCAAAAACGCGCAGGGCAAAAACGAGTTGGTGCATACGCTGAACGGATCGGGCTTGGCCGTAGGCCGTGCGCTGGTGGCAGTGCTGGAAAACTACCAAAACGCTGACGGTTCCGTGACCATTCCCGAGGTGCTTCGCCCCTACATGGGCGGCATGGGCGTGCTGAAGGCCTGAGCTAGACTCGGTGTCTCCGTCGGTCACACGGACGGATCAATTTGAGACCTGGAGAGGTGGCAGAGTGGCCGAATGTACCTGACTCGAAATCAGGCGTACCGCAAGGTACCGTGGGTTCGAATCCCACCCTCTCCACCAAAATTTGAGCAAACACGGGCCCTAGCGGCCCGTTTTTGTTTTCTATCTACACCTGTACCTACACAGCAAATGCTGGTCTCGGCGATAGCTCTACGTTGTCAGCGCGCCACTGATCGAGTGGTGCTGCCCGAGCTCGGGCTGCTCAGTCTTCCGTGCGCAACGCGCACTGAGAGTCGATGCCGTGAGCAGCGCCCGAATCGTTTTCTGGACACTTATCGGGGATGCGACGGGCGCTCGCGCAAGTCCCACAGGCTGCCTTGCCAGTTTGAAATGCGCCCCTCCGTCTGGCACTTCGGGCAGATCCAGATGACGGCGTCGTCGGCAGCTTTGAGGGCCACGACATCGGCCTTCTTGCACTTGAAGCACCTCGGCGCCGGAAATGATTCGGGCGCTGAGTCCGACGCATGGGCCACGACCTCGACTTGGAACTGCGCCATAGCGAGCGCAGGGCCTTTGATCTGGCCGATGGCACCGGAGTTGTCGAGAAAGTGGGTGAGGTCCGTGATGTACATGTGGGCGGGGCAATTGTTTTTATGCGACTTTTTATTGCTCAGCGGGGGGCTTCCGGGAAATTTTGATTGCAATTCCGGCGGACTGATCGCAGCGTATCTGACCGCGATTTGAGATCGGCTTTGGCTCGCTGCATCCGCGTCTGGACAATTTCGCACGTCGCGTTGACAGTCGCAGTTCAGAACGGGCATTCGTCCCCATGGCAAGCAAGCCTTGCCCTGACAACCTGGTCACATTCAACCGCTTGAAGCTCAGTTGATCGTGCCCGACAACTCGCTCGCGCCGGTCAGCGATGCCTGTCGCGACGAGCCCAAGCCTCAGCCAAACGGTTCACGACTTTGCGCGCCACTGAGGCGACGCCATCCTGCCAGCGTGCGACAACTTAGACCACTGATGCATATTCCGGACCAAAACGCGGGTGATTCGGATTCAATCCCGCTACAGATTCAGAATGAAGTCCACCAGCACGATGGTCCGCCGAGGGGCAGGCGCAGACATCAGCTGCTGCGGAACCAAACGACGCATCCAGGTGAACGTCAAGTTGATTCGCGGAAGCCGCCGTTCACCTGCGCAGTTCGAAGACCCGGACCCGGCTTGTTGGCGACCTTCGATCCGCCAAATCCGCCGCCAGAAAGCTGCCGGTGACGTGGAGTACGAGTTGACTGGTGAAGCACCCTGCACTCAGGGGCACAGCCGCGCACTTGGTCTCGCTCGTTGATCGAGGCAGGGGTGCGCAACCAAGAGGACTGCGCCAGGCCGGGAGCCGCGCTGTCCGTCGCGGATGCACCGGATCGCGGTGACAGCGCCGAGCGCAGGCTCAAAGGGACGGCGCTTTTGTTGGACGAAGG
>Ga0123336_10004736_pt1 | contig 10952 bp, 8 predicted proteins | sample SSSSmetaG_FD_96466 | JGI IMG/M metagenome (GOLD analysis project Ga0123336, IMG submission 96466) | Glacier valley bacterial and archeal communities from Borup Fiord, Nunavut, Canada, to study Microbial Dark Matter (Phase II) - ​SSSS metaG | ecosystem: Environmental > Aquatic > Freshwater > Ice... | reverse complement strand
CTCCTGGAAGAACACCAGGTTGATAGGTTAGAGGTGTAAGCATGGTAACATGTTCAGCTGACTAATACTAATAAGTCGAGGGCTTGACCTTAATTAAGTAAAATAAGCGATGTCTTTGTAAAAAGACTAATTCACTGTGCAATTTTGAGAGAATATTTATATTCTCGTATCTGGTGATTATGGCATGAAGGTAACACCCCTTCCCATACCGAACAGGTCGGTTAAGCTTCAATGCGCCAATGGTACTGCAGGGGCAACCTTGTGGGAGAGTAGGTCGTCGCCAGGTAAACATGGTTTACTAGCTCAGTTGGTAGAGCACATGACTTTTAATCATGGTGTCCGGGGTTCGATTCCCCGGTAAGCCACCAAAACACCAAAAAGCACTTCTTTATGAAGTGCTTTTTTCATTTCAAAATTTATTATGTAATCCATTGAGAAAATATCATTAATAGTTTAAGATTAGTATATACTTAATTGTTAAGGAGAAAGAGGAGCGTGGTGGTTTGTTTCAGTTTATGGTTGTTTTTTTTACAAAAGATCAAGTAGCATATTTTTTTAATGAATCGCAATACTACAGATTAAAATATGTAGGCATAGCTATTGGAGTTTTTGCATTCTTTGTAATACTAAAAAAGATATTCGCAAAGTATGTATTCAAAATAATATTAAGATTTGTTGATAAAACAAGATTTAATACAGATACAAAAATAGTAGCTGCTTTTCAAAAACCTGTAACTAATTTTTTTGAAGTGTTAGGGTTTTATTTTGGTTTTAAAATTTTGACTATGGCAGATATACCAATTAGTATTATATTTATAGACAAGATGTTCAGCTCTGCCGTAATAATTTTAATTTGTTGGGGATTATGTAATCTTTCTGGAGAATCATCTTTATTATTTGAAAGAATGCATAAAGCATATGATATAAAGGTGGATAAAATATTATTTCCATTTATATCTAAGACAGTAACATTAGTAATAATTGCATTAGCTATTACTATTATAGCTGAAAAATGGGGATATAATATTCAAGGGTTTGTTACAGGTCTTGGACTAGGCGGACTAGCTTTTGCATTAGCAGCTAAAGATGCAGCAGCTAATGTTATTGCAGGTATTTTTATTATATTAGATAAGCCTTTCTCTATAGGAGATTGGGTTAATTGCGATGGACTAGAAGGCACTATAGAGGATATTTCTTTTAGAACTACCAAAATAAGAACTATTGATCATGCATTAATATCGGTGCCTAATTCAAAGCTTGCAAATGAGCCAGTAACAAATTTTAGTAGAAGAGGTAACCGGAGAGTTAGTTTCAACTTAGAATTAAATTATAAAACCTCTAGAGAGAAATTACAGATTTGTGTGGATGAGATACGACGTGCTATAGAAAATCATGAACAGATAAATAAAGAGGACATTCTCGTTGTATTTGATAAACTTAATGCTGATAGCTTAGACGTATTTGTATGCTTTTTTACTAAAACAGCAAAGTACGATGAATACCTTAAGATAAAGGAAGATATTAATTTCAATATAGCTGAGATTCTTCAGCAAGAGGAAGTTTTAACGGCTTTTCCAAGCAGGAATATATATGTAGAAAGTCTGCCTACTAGAAGCAAGGAAGAAGACCTAATTTTTATAGGTGAAGATGAAAAACAGGATATTTCCATAGATGACCTTGATAAGGATAATGTTAAGGGTAATGCTAAGGTTAATGAAAAGGATGATAATAAGTGAAGAGATTTTGGGGTAAAACCCAAAGTCTTTTTCGCATTGTATATCATTAGAATTTGTTTCAAAAATTACTTAGGTATATTGGAGGAAAAACCGTTTACATATAGAATAAATATAAGTAAGCATTTATTATAGGGTAAATAGGAGGAAGTTATGGACGAAAAGCAACTATTAAAAACCTTATGCATGGCACATGCGCCAAGTGGAAGGGAACACTGGATTCATCCTTTAATTAAAGAAGCATTTCAGCCTTACTGTGAGGTTAAGGAAGGGAAGTTAAGTAATCTGTATGCTATAAAAAAAGGTAGCCGGGATACAACAGGGAAAAGCATAATGCTTATGGCGCATTCCGATGAGATATTTCTTATGATAACAGAGATAATGGAAAATGGGTTCTTAAAATTTATTGGAAATGGAATTGACCCAAAGGCTTTAGTTTCACAGGAAGTTGTAGTTCATGGAAAAAAGCAGATAGATGGAATTATAGGAATTAAGCCACCACATCTTATGACAGAGGAAGAAAAAGAAAAGGCAGTTACTATTGATGACTTACTAATTGATACAGGGTATCGCAAGGAAGAGTTGCAAAAGAATGTCAATATAGGAGACTATGCTACATTAAAGAGAGATTTCTATGAGTTATTTAATAACAATGTAGCTTGCAAAGCTACAGATGATAGAGCTGGTATCGTAGCTATGTATACTTGTTGCAAAGAGTTAGAAAAAGTAAATCATGATTTAGATGTATATTTTGTAGCTTCTTGTCAAGAGGAAGTGGGTCATAGAGGAGCTAAGATGGCCAGTTATGATTTAAATCCAACTCTTGCTATAGCAATAGATGTTACTTTTGATAATGGTCCGATGGGAGACTCGGACAGAGAAAACAAATTAGGCGGAGGCCCTGTTATATGTATAGGCCCAAACATACATCCTAAGTTTAGAGAGAGACTTATGGAAATAGCGGATGAGTACTCAATTTCTTATAATGTAGAAGTAGAATCTGGTAATACAGGAACAGATGCTTGGGATATCCAGGTAACTAGAGGAGGTATTCCTACACTATTAATATCTATACCAATTAAGTACATGCATACTTCAGTTGAAGTTATTAATATGCAGGATATTATAAATACGGGAAGAATAATAGCTAAGTTTATTGAAAAGGTAAGTAGCGTGGAAGTGGAGGAATTACTATGCTTTTAGAAAAACTGTGTAATGCTACAGGGCCTTCAGGCTTTGAAGGAGAAGTAAGAGAAATCATAAAAGAGGAAATAGAGAATTATGTAGATGAGGTAAAAGTAGATGTTATGGGTAATATTATTGCCCATAAAAAAGGTAAGGGTAAAAAGGTACTTATAGATGCTCATATGGATGAAGTAGGCTTTATTATTACTGGATATAACGAAGATGGTACTTTAAGATTTGAAGCCTTAGGTGGAATTAATGGTAAAGTACTTTTATCCAAAGTTGTATTGATAGGCAAAGGTAAAATACCAGGGGTAATAGGATTTAAACCAATTCATTTACAAAGTAGCGAGGAGAGAAAAAAGAATGTACGAGCTAGTCAATGCTGTATTGATGTAGGGTTAAATTCTAAAGAAGAAGCTAAAAAGAACATTAAGATTGGAGAGTTTGTAGTATTTGATATGAAGTACGGTGAGTTTGGAGATGGTCTAGTTAAGGGAAAGGCCTTTGATGATAGAATGGGATGTGCCGTGGCTATAGAAATATTAAAGGAGAGTTATAATTGCGACTTATATGTTAGTTTCAATGTGCAGGAAGAAGTGGGGGAGCGAGGAGCTTATGTTTCTGCTTATAATATAAATCCAGATATAGGAGTAGCTTTAGAGGGAACTATATGTGCAGACATGCCTAATATTCCTAAACATTTAAATGCTACAGAAATAGGTAAAGGTCCTGCTTTATCTATTATGGATAGAACTAGCATATTTAATGATGAAATTTTAAGGGGAATAATTAAAGTAGCAGAAGAAAAAAGCATACCATATCAGCTAAGGCGAGCTATTGCAGGCGGAAATGATGCAGGAGCAATACTTATGTCAGGTGACGGGGCAAAGGTTGCTACAGTTTCAGTGCCTTGTAGATATATACATTCTTCTGTTTCAGTAGCAAGTATAGAAGACTACAAGAATACAGTAAGACTTATGGTGGAATGGCTAAAAACCGTATAAGATTATTATGAAAGTGAGGATTAATTATGGATATAATGCTAGAAAAACTAGTTAGCGCATTCGGTGTTAGTGGTCATGAAGAAGAGGTTAGACAAGTAATAAGAGAAGAACTAAAGGATGTTAATTGCGAGATAAGAGAAGATAAGATGGGGAATTTAATAGTAAAGATTGGCCAAGGTGCAGAGAAAATAATGTTCTGTGCTCATATGGATGAGATAGGCCTTATAGCTACATATATAGAGGAAAAGGGTTTTCTACGAGTAAGTAATGTTGGAGAAATTCGTGCAAATGAAATAGTTCACAACTTTGTTGTATTCCAAAATGGAGCTATGGGTAAAGTCTGCGCTGGAAAGCCAGAACCTAAAGTAGAAGACTTATTTATAGATCTTGGGGTATCTTCAAGAGAGGAAGCATTAAAGAAGGTTAAAGAAGGTGAGACCGCATGCCTTTTATGTGATGGCATGGAAGTAGAAGATAAAATAATGAGTCCTTCTTTAGATAATAGAATTGGATGCTATATTTTACTTAAGATGATAAAGGAAGTTAAAGAAACTAGTAGTGAACTGTATTTTGTATTTTCTACTCAAGGAGAACTAGGAGGACGGGGAGCAAGAGCAGCAGCTTATGCTATAGAGCCGAGTTATTGTATTGTAATAGATACACAAGAAGCGGGTGATTACATTGGTGGCGAAGGAAACTTAGAACTTGGAAAAGGTCCAATTATTAAGATAAAAGATGCAAGTTTAATAATGCATCATGAAATCAAAGAAATGCTAGAAATGGCAGCACAAAGAGCTGAAGTTAAAACTCAATATGGAGTATCCAAAGATAGAACAGATGGTGGAAACATTCATAAGGAAAGAGGTGGAATAAAAACAGGAGTAGTTTCAATTCCTTGTAGATATAATCACTCTATATCAGAAATGGTATCTATGATGGATGTAGAAAATACTATAAAGTTACTTAAAGAAATCATATAATATAAACTAAATTATTTTTCATATAAACTGTATACCCATGATTTAAAGCACTTATATGGTAAAAAAAATACTATAAATACCTGTTTGTTCACTGAAAGTACACAAAAAAGCAAGACATATTTAATAGCATGACGTAGTGTTAACGAGGAAATGGTGGTATAATAGCATTAGTGAAACTTGCTTTATTGGTTTAAATTATAATATTTAATTTGTAATACTTAATTTATACTAAGATAAAAGCTTTTTCATAAATGCAAGGATAAATTGATTATTGTCTGAATTTTTGGAAATAATTATAAATATGCTTGTTATTTTTAATAAGTAAAACTAATTATTTGGAGACTATATAGTATGTTAGAATGATTTAATATAGCCACTTTAGTGGCTTTTGAGGAGGATTTATTATGGCAATTAGCTTAAAAAAAGGTCAAAAGGTGGATTTAACTAAATCTAATCCAGGTCTTAGTAATGTTATTGTTGGACTAGGGTGGGACACTAACAAGTATGATGGGGGAGCTTCCTTTGATTTAGATGCTGCTGCTTTCTTAGTTTCTGCAAATGGAAAAGTAACCTCTGATAATGACTTTATATTTTACAATAACCCAAAGGATGCTGCAGGATCTGTAACACATTTAGGAGATAACAAAACTGGTGATGGTGATGGGGATGATGAGCAAATTAAAATTGAATTAGGTAAAGTGCCTTCTTCTATTGAAAAGATAAACTTTACTGTAACTATTCATGAAGCTGCGCAAAGGTGTCAAAACTTTGGACAAGTTTCTAATGCGTTTATAAGAATTTTTAATGAAAATGGTAATGAAGAATTAATAAGATATGACTTAAGTGAAGACTATAGTATTGAAACTGCAGTAGTAGTAGCAGAGCTATATCGTAACAATGGAGAATGGAAGTTCAGTGCTGTAGGAAGTGGATTTGAGGGCGGATTAAATGCTCTATGTAGTAACTTTGGAATTAGTGTAGACTAAGGAGGAATAATCATGACAATTAATTTAAGTAAAGGTCAAAAGATTGATTTAACTAAGAGTAACCCCAGTTTAAAGAAAGCAATTATAGGACTTGGATGGGATACAAATAAGTATTCAGGTGGCGGCGATTTTGATTTAGATGCTTCAGCCTTCTTAGTAGGTTCAAATGGAAAAACTAATGACGACTTAGATTTTATATTCTACAATAATTTAGAACATTCATCAGGTTCTGTTATACACACTGGTGACAATAGAACTGGAGTAGGTGACGGAGATGATGAACAATTAATTGTTGAGTTTGCCAAAATACCTTCAGGCATTGATAAAATTGCGATTACAGTAACTATACATGATGCAATAGCTCGTATGCAAAATTTCGGTCAGATCTCAAACGCTTTTGTTAGAGTTGTAAATGAAGAAACTAATGAAGAAGTATTAAGATACGACTTATCAGAAGATTTTTCAGTGGAAACAGCATTGGTATTTTGTGAAATATATCGTAACAATGGAGAATGGAAGTTTAGTGCAACAGGTAGTGGTTTTCAAGGTGGCCTTTCAGCCCTTTGTAAAAACTATGGTCTTGATGCATAAAACAATAGAAAATTTAAATTAATAAGTTAATAAATTGGGACACTAAATATTTAAGGAGATGGAGATAATGGGAATAAATCTACAAAAAGGCCAAAGAATAAGTTTAACTAAAGATAATCCTGGTTTAAAAAAGGCAATGGTAGGACTTGGATGGGACCCTGTACAACAAGCTTCTAAAGGAATGCTTGGTGGGTTATTTGCAGGTAAGCAAGCACAAGTAGATTGTGATGCTTCGGTGCTTATGCTAGATTCAAATGATAAATTAAGATCAAAGGAAAGCTTGGTTTACTTTGGAAACTTGAAAAGTAAGTGTGGTAGTGTTCAACATATGGGAGACAATCTTACTGGTGATGGTGATGGTGATGATGAGCAAGTTATGGTTGACCTATCAAATATACCTCAAGATGTAGCTAAGTTAGTTTTTGTGGTTAATATCTATGCTGCAGCTCAGCGTAAACAGCATTTCGGTATGATACAAAATGCGTTTATACGTTTAGTAAATACTTCAGATAATGTGGAAATACTTCGATTTAACTTAACTGAAGAATACTCTGGTAAAACTGGTTTATTTGTTGCTGAGATTTATCGCAATAATGGAGAATGGAAGTTTGTAGGCCTAGGAGAAGGAGATTCTTCCTCAGGACTTGGTGAAATGATAAAGAAATACCAATAGGTAAAGTAGACAAAAACAATCATAGTTAAGTTATTATATGCTTATAGAAACAATAAATTAGCGATGTAGAAAGTGAGTACTTATCATTTTCTACATTTTAATGTAAAAGAAAATTATAAAGATTACGGAAAGGTGGATAATATGAAATACTTTAATGAAAAGAGCTCAGAAGTATTAAATGAGCTTAAGGTTGACAGTAGCAAAGGGTTATCGAGCTTAGAGGTTAAAGAAAGACTAGAAAAGTATGGTGCTAACGAATTTACTAAACAAGAAAAAGCATCTATATGGGACAGTGTGAAGGAAGCAATAACCGAGCCTATGATGATGATACTTTTAGCAGCAGCATTAATTAGTGCATTAGTAGGAGAATTTCATGATGCTATTGGGATTGTATGTGCTGTAGCAGTAGGCATTAGTATAGGAATTTTTACAGAAGGAAAATCTCAAAAAGCTGCAGAGGCACTTTCGAAAATGACAGAGAATATAGAGGTAAAAGCGTTACGGAATGGAAAAATTGTTCAAGTTAGCAAAAGTGATTTGGTGCCTGGTGATATAGTGTCAATTGAAACGGGCGATATGGTACCTGCTGATGGAAGACTTATAAGTAGTATAGATTTAATGGTAAGAGAAGATATACTTACTGGGGAATCAGAGGACGTAAACAAAAATTCAGAAATCTTAATAGAAATGGAAAACATAAAAACTAAAGATAAAAATATTGTACAAGACCCAATTCCAGCAAAACAAAAGAATATGGTTTTTGGTGGAACGTTAATTGCTTATGGTAGAGCTAGCTTTGTAGTTACGGCTACTGGTGATGACTCTCAAATGGGAGAGATAGCTAAAAACCTTGAAGAAAGCGATCTTCAAACGCCACTTCAAGCAAAGCTAGGAGATTTAGGTGGTAAGATTTCAAAAATATCAAGTGCAATAGCTGCGGTATTATTCATAGTTATGATTGTAAAAATGGTTTTAGCAAATACTTTATTGGTAGACACTAGTGGAGTACTAGCATTTTTAGATTCTATTGGACCCATTAAAACTGCATTTGTAGTATGTGTTGCTTTAATTGTTGCAGCGGTGCCTGAGGGACTTCCAACAATGATAAATATGACACTTGCAATAACCATGCAAAAGATGGCTAAGATAAATGCATTAGTTACTAAAAAAGAAGCTTGTGAAACTATAGGTTCTATAAGTGTAATATGTTCAGATAAAACAGGGACACTAACTCAAAATAGAATGACAGTAGAAAAAGTTTATTTAAATGGTAAATACAAAGAGAGAGATGAATTAAGCCACAGAAATAATTATTTTATTGATAACTGTCTTGTAAACTCAACTGCAGATATTCAAAAGGATGATAATGAAGTTAAATATTTAGGTAGTGCAACAGAATGTGCTCTTCTTTTATACAACGATGCTTGTGATTATGTACAAGAAAGACAAAGTGCAAAAATAGCTCATCAAATACCATTTAGCTCAAAAAATAAGAGAATGAGTACTGTTATAGAAGGCGATGATGGACATACAGTATTAACTAAAGGTGCACCAGAGATTATTCTAGAACTATGTAAATATGAGCATGTTAATTGCATGGAAGTAGAACTCGATGATGAGCGAAGAGGCGAGATATTAGCTGAAATTGAAAAGCTTCAGAGAAAATCTATGAGAGTTCTTGGCTTTGCTTACGGAAATATAAGTGAAGAGGTAGCTTTAGCAACTGAGCAAGGTACTTTAGAAGAGGACTTAGTGTTTACAGGATTTGTAGGCATAAAAGATCCTTTAAGACTTGATGTTAAGGAAGCTGTAGAAACTGCTAAAAAAGCAGGAGTTGCAACAAAAATGCTTACAGGAGATAACATTAATACAGCTATAGCTATTGGAGAAGAATTAGGATTACTAGACGGGAATCATAGAGCAGTGGAGGCTACTTATATAGATACACTATCTGCTGACGAACTTAAAGAAGAAATAAAGACGATTTCAATAGTAGCACGTTCAAAACCTGATACAAAAATGAGAATAGTTGAAGCTCTCCAGAGTAATGGAGAGGTAGTAGCAGTAACAGGTGACGGAATAAATGATGCTCCAGCTCTTACAAAAGCAGATGTAGGAATAGCTATGGGTATTGCTGGAACTGAAGTAAGTAAAAATGCAGCAGACATAATATTAACAGATGATAGTTTTGGAACTATAGTAAAGGGAATTAAATGGGGAAGAGGTATTTATGAAAACTTCCAAAGGTTTATTCAATTCCAGATAACTGTAAATATAATTGCATTCTTAACAGCGATTTTATCCGTAGTATTTGACTTTCAAATGCCATTCACTACAATTCAACTTTTATGGGTTAATATTATAATGGACGGTCCACCAGCACTATCTCTAGGGCTAGAACCAGTAAGAGATGCTGTTTTAAACAGAAAACCTACAGATAGAAATGCCAGTATAATAACTAAAAAAATGATGCAAAGCATGATTGCTAATGCGTTGTATATAACTTCTATTATTATGATACAGATGAAATTTGATATATTAGGAGCAGGTTTCCCGAAAGAAGGAGTTACAGGACCGAATGAAATGCAGACAGTGCTATTTGCATTATTCGCCTTTAGCGCATTGTTTAATGCATTCAACTGTAGAGAATTTGGAACAGATAGTATATTGCCAAACATCGCAAAGAATAGTATATTCTTAAAGGTAATTTCAGCTACAGCAGCAACACAAATACTTGTAACTACAGTGTTTGCAGATTTCTTTAACGCTGTGCCTTTAAGTGTTACTATGTGGTTAAAGATAATTGCCTTAGCTTCACTTATAATAGTAGTAAATGAAGTTGCAAAATTAATTATGAGACCATTTGTAAAAAAGCAAGAGAAAATTCAGTCAGAATCAGAGGAAAAGATAGCAGCTTAGTAGATAAATTTATAAATACCCATGTCATTGAATATAATCAATGACATGGGTATTTTGTGTTAAAGCTGACTAATATTAGAGGATACCTCATCTTGTGAAAGAACAGTAAGTTCATGAAACTTTTCATAAACCAAATCTAAAAGCTCTTCTCCTGCCAATATACCAGAAGCTTTTGTAATATATATATTATCAGCAAGCTTTGGCAAAGGAAGATTACGCAGCAATTCTCCATGAGAGGGTATTAGTCCATAATCTGAATGCTTAAGCATAGGGTAGTCTAGTAGGGAATCTCCAGCAGCTATTAATATATTTATGTTTTCTAATTCCATTATATAGGTTATAGGATCATATTTATTTATACAATTAGGTACTATATATACTTTTCTACCTTGTATTGATACACTATAATTATTCTTTAAGCAAATGGACTTTAATTCCTCAATACAATTTAAATCAAGTTGTTGTTTTGAAAGCATATCAGCTAGCTTGTCCTCATCCACAATGGAGTAAATAAATAAATCTCCACAGGTTTTATAGGATTTTACCACATCGCTTTCTAAAAAGAAACTGCATAATTCTATCATAGCCTTAATAGACACAACATGTTTAATTTTAGTAGAAATTATATCAGACCAGGCTTTAAGTTCAGCACCATTCTTAAGTATGATACCGCCATTAGCTACTACTGCATATTTAGGTTTTATTTCCTCATAAAAGTATTTAATCCTCTTATATTCACTTGGTGAACGAGTGGTAACGGGTATAAAAAGCATGCTTTCGGTTATAAGTTGTAGTGTATGGTGCATGGATTTAGTTATAAAGCTGCACTTATTGTTATAAAAGTCCACAGGGTAGAGTTTTTCTTCATTAATTAGTTT
>Ga0123336_10004735_pt1 | contig 10952 bp, 16 predicted proteins | sample SSSSmetaG_FD_96466 | JGI IMG/M metagenome (GOLD analysis project Ga0123336, IMG submission 96466) | Glacier valley bacterial and archeal communities from Borup Fiord, Nunavut, Canada, to study Microbial Dark Matter (Phase II) - ​SSSS metaG | ecosystem: Environmental > Aquatic > Freshwater > Ice... | reverse complement strand
CGAGGCTCGACAACGTGAAGCCGATAATAGCTTCGAGAATGTAGCCCGTGATTGGTGGAAGTGGTGGTTGATCGGCAAGTCGCCTCGACACGCCGATACCACGATGCGGCGCATGGAAGCTGAGCCGCCGCTTTCCTGTTGCGATCATCCTGGTATGCGTTCGGTGGTATTGCAAGTATGGGATCTCCTATCGCGATCTGGCGGAGATGATGCAGGAGCGCGGTGTGGAGGTAGATCCGTCCACGATCATGCGGTGGGTCCATCACTACGCGCCTGAACTGGAGAAGCGAGTCCGGTGGTATCAAGGCTACCGGGCGACTTCATGGCGCGTGGACGAAACGTATGTGCAGGTTGGTGGCAACGCCCTGAAATACGCCAAGCGCAGGCACAAGACTCATCGCGCCGAAATAAATGTGGCCATGCCCCATCTCTGTATTTTTTCACCACGACCATGAAACGACCAGCCAGACATCATCGCCACTCTCCTACTCATCGCCGCGCGGGGGTAGCAGGGTATCGAGCCTTTTTCAGGACTTAACCATTCTTGGGCAGAGCACTTTTCGACCCGGCAATCCCAAAGCTAAAGGTATTCGACTAATGAATGCTGATTTTCGACCTAACAATGCTATTTGCTTATTTTTTCGACCAAGCGAGGAGCTTTTCGACCGTGGTGGCCAAAAAAAATTCCGACCAAGTTCAGGCTGCAATCTTTCAGGAAAGGACTGTGCCGCGTGATACGCGACTCGCTGGCTGGGCTGCTCTTGTCGAAACCTTTCACCTCCAGGTTCCGGTTCGGCATCCGACTGCAGTATCGGAGCAGCACATCAAGGAAAGCCGCCGTGCCGAGGGCTAGTGGACCGTCCTCGACAAGCGGTACTGGCCAGGCGAATTCGTAGCCGACTAACTCGACTTCGCGCTTCGCAATGAAGACCTTGACTTGCTCGTTCTCAAACGTCTCTTCGAGGCGATCCCACAGGAGACAATCACTGCATTCGTGACCAGCGCACCGAACGGCACCTCGAATCGCCGCGCTTAATTTCTGTACGAATTTCTCACCTGCAAGGCACTCGATCTTCCCGACGCTACGGGGCCGAGCTTCACCGATCTGCTAGACGCCAGTCGCTATTTCACTTCCACGCCGCGACCTTCCCGCCGCCATAAAGTTCGGGACAATCTGCTCGGCTCCCCGGCGTTTTGTCCGATCATTCGCAGAACGAAGACGCTCGAAGAGTTCAGTGCGGTCTCTCGGAAGCAAAGCGAATGAAGTGATCGGACAGGCCGGAGCCAGCATCGTCTCTCGCGCTGCTAGCTTCCTCTAGCTGGCAGACAGCCACGCCAGTTTTGAAATTGAGGGGGAGAAGCCTCCGCGCAACCGGTTGGAGCGATGGGGAAGGGCGGTTTTACAAGCCGGCAAGAATCCCTTGACGATTGATGAGATTGTTCGTTTGCATACCGTCTTGATCGAGGACACGCGCTTCACGCAACCGGGTCTGCGGCGAGACGACGCCTTCCTGGGCGAGCGAGATTATGATCGCGACCCACTTCCCGAGTTCATCGGGGCTCGCCCTCAAGACCTGGAATCCTTAGTGCAGGGCATGATCGCAGCGAACGTGCGGATGCGAGAGGGAACAATTGACTCGGTACTACAGGCAGCGGCGACCGCCTTCGGTTTTGTCTACATCCATCCGCTACAGGACGGCAACGGGCGTCTCCACCGCTGCCTTATTCATCACGTTCTGGCGGAGAGAAAGTTCACGCCACCGGGCATGGTGTTCCCGGTTTCGCCAATCATGCTTGATCGAATCGAGGCCTACCGCGACACCCTGCGAGCGTACTCTGGCCCCCTAATGAACTACATCGACTGGAGGCCGACGCCGGAAAGAAACGTCGAGGTTCTGAACGACACCGCCGACCTCTATCGGTACTTCGATTGCACCGAGGCGGCAGAGTTTCTTTACGGCTGTGCTGCCCACGCCATCGACGAGGACCTGCCTCACGAGATTGACTTCCTGCGCCGCAATGACGAAGCTAAGCGTCGCCTCATGAATCTGGTTGAAATGCCGGATCGCATGACGGAGAACCTGGTCAGGTTGATTCGCGTAAACGAAGGCAAGCTAGGCCGCAAACAGCGTGAGGTCGAGTTTGAGAAGTTGACCGATGATGAGGTCGTCTCCGTCGAGACCATCGTGCGAGAGGCCTTCGAGGACTTTGAGGGCTAGTCAAGTGAAGCGCGTCTATAGATCTCAGCGAGCGCTTGGCCCTTGATGAGTACATTGGCCTGAAGTCGCCAACCGAGATTGAAGTACGCTCCATTCAGGGCTCACCTCCGTTTTGTCCGAAGGGCATCCGCTTTCAGTTCCGCATCGATCTCCCTACCAATCTGCAAAGCCAGCGAAGGCAATTCTCTAATGTCGCTTTGCGATGTCCGGGGATTCATGAGACACGCACGCAGCGCGAACTTCCCGTCTACGATCGCGTTGGAGAGATAGACTTGTCCCCCGATATTCAGTCTCGAAAGGACTTCGCTATTCAAGCGGTCCAGACAGGCTTCTGTGTCTGCATGGGTTCGGTCGAGGTCAAGTGGCACAAAGCCAAATGTTGTAATGCTCGGCGAACAGCTCAGTGCTTCAAACTCCGGACGCTGCGAGATCTGCAGATAGAGTTCTTTAGCCAAAGAGATATCATCCGAGATCATTTGCGCGTATTCCTCACGCCCGGCCTGCTGAAGTGCAAGCCAGACTTTCAGCGCGGGGATTCCACATGAATTCTGAGGCCCCATCTCGAAGTAATTGATGGTCTCCGTCCCGAAAAGATAGTAGGGAGGATGATAGACAAATGCATTGCGCAGGTGTTCAGGCCTGCGCACACCATGCGTTCCGTTGATCCGATCCACTCGGCCGCCGTCTTCAAATCCTGAGCGGAAATACCGCAGATCTCCGCTACTCCTTCCGGAGGATACTCGCTCGCAATCTCCTTTAGTTTCGCAAACCCAACGGTATGTTCGTCAACAAAAGCCTGATCGACCGCACCGTTCTCGATCAGCAAATGAATGATGCCATTCATCAACGCCACGTTTGTTCCCAGTTTTACTTGCAGGTGGAGATCGGCACCCTGGCGCACCGTAGGGCTCTTGCGAGGGTCGAAGACGATGATGCGGCCATTGTTCTGCTTCTTCGCAGCCAGCATCCGCTCCCACAATACCGTCTGCGTCTCCGCAACATTTATGCCCGTACAGGCAAAGCAGGTCCGCTGCGTCGATATCGACATAACCGGCTACCGGTCCATCTCACCAAAGTTGGTCATCAGGCCAGTGGCGTAGGTTGCGGTGCAAAGCCGCGTGTTGCCGTCGATATTCGAAGACTGCAGACCTCCACGCCATAACTTGCCGAGCGTGTAAAACTCCTCAAGCGTCAACTGGCCCGAGTTGTAACAGCCCAGATTCTCATGACTCCGTGTGCGTTCAAGCTCAAACTTCTCCATGAAGAAGTCGAGCGCCTCATCCCAACTTGCCTCCTCCATGTCGCTGCCCTTTGTATGGCGAATCATGGGCATGGTTCCGTGTCGTTTGCTGTTGTTGGCGACCCATGCATGCTCGCCCTTAGGACCGAGATGGCCGAAGTTGACTGGATGATTCGGTTGTCCTCGAACACCGACAATGCGCCCGTCCTTGAACCCAATGTCCATGCCACACCCGTTCGAACAGAGGAGACACGCGGAGTGAACCCAAGAGTCAGGTTCTCCCGGAATACTGAGATTCATATCGATTCGCGGCTCCATCATGTGTGTAGGCTCCTAGCAGGCTCTGCGATCTCATCAACCGTGGCCATTACCTCTGCCACTCTTCCGACCAAGCCGGAGGTCGACCAAGGGTGGCAAGAAAATTACGCTTGCCTCCCACCCCGCATCGAATGTGAATGTCTCAAATTGCCGAAGCAGTACCAAACAATTTATCAGCTCCTTGCAGTGTGGTCGTTTGCACTTTAGTTCGTACATTTTGCGGACGGGCTACGATCGTGCGTTGTACAAGCTAAGTGTCCTCCGTCTCACTACGGTGCGGTAGGACAGCCGTATTTTGAGAACTTTAGAGCAGTTCATCGCGACGGAGATCGACAGTCGCAAACAAAGGAGGTCTTATCCTCATGATGGGTAAAAGTGGTCGGCAGAAACTAGCTGTCTTGTCGATATCCCTATCTGTCACGCTCGCGTTAGGTCAGCGCCCACCTGACATACCTGTTCAGCTGCCGCAAGACCCTAATGTGATGAGGACCGCCGCTATACTCGGCCTCGACCTCCGGATTCAGGCTCTGCAGGCCATCCAAAAAAATCGTGCCTGGGACTCGGCACCCCCCATGGATGAGATAGCTGTTCGTCAGGAGCTTCTGGAAGATATTCAGGCCGCCACCCTGGATATCGCTGGCGTCATTGCTGAGCTTTCGAATGAACAGAGTGAACTGGGCTCGCTAAGAACGGAACTGCAAATGCGACGTGATAAAAAAGAGGGTCGCCTCACGACCGCTGCGCTGTTGACCGGTTCGGGGCTTGGTGTCGCCGCAACTGGCACACAATTCGATATATTCAGCAGCAAAACAGCTAACGTGGGCGATGGAATCGGGGTGGGCAGTGGGGTTGCATCCACGATTCTTTCGTTGCTGGCTGCAAAGGCGCAAGCCGGACCGAGGGGCGCTGTCGGACAAACTCCAAACATGCTAGCCCCACTCCTGGGTGGCACCCCGGTGCGCAACACATTTTATGCACCCTCAGTATTGGCCTACTTGAGAAGCGTGCCTCCAGAGGAAGACCCAAGCCGCGGAACCCGGCTGGACCAACTGATGCAAGTGTGGGACCAGGCAGGGCGGCTATCTTCAAAGGACCCGGCGTTGCATGAGAAGCAACTCACGGCGCTCACATCGAGCGGCAACAGGGATTTGAAACTCTCCATCGGTGACCTCACCGATCGAATCGCCATGCTTGGTGATGTCCGTGGACGTGTTTCTCTGATGAATCGAGACCTGGCATCCATTGCTCACGCCTTTTTTTGCACAGCCTCTTCCCGGAGATGAACCTATTGATCGTAAGCCGCTTATCAACATAATGTCCTTGATAGTGGAGTGCAGCAGGGGCCAAGGTAGTCATATTGCAGGGCGATGTGCGTGGCCCGTGTGCCAGGAAACTTCCTATAAACGGCAAGGCAAGTCCTACAAAGCGCGCCTCAGTTGCTGTACTTAGAAACCCATCTCTGTGCAGGCTTGACGGTCCAAACTTGGGATCATCTCTCTGCCCTGCAAGTGATGCTGGAGAAATTCCTGCAAGGCCACTGCGTTATTGTGCTCGGTGTCATGCGAACTGTATACCAGCGTTAGCGTTCCATGGCGGGCAGCCGCGAGCAACGGTTGCCAAGCAACCGGATTTGCGTTTAGTTCAGCGAAGTAACGGCGTCGAAACTCTTCCCATTTCGCCGGATCGTAGCCGAACCATTGACGCAGCTTCGTGCTTGGAGCGACATCTTTGAGCCAGCTCTCAATCTTCAACGCGCTCTTCTTGACTCCCCTTGGGCACAGTCGCTCAACCAGGAACCGTGTGTGATCCTTGCTGCCTCGGCATCGTACGCTCGTTCTAGGGAGACTCTGCACAAGTTCTGCATCCACAGCCTGATTGATTAATCTGAAGGTGCGGGGTGGATTGCGATGAAGCAGCGGAGTTTGGCGAGGCAGGGTGTGTTTGAGAAGTATGGTCGGAAGTCTCGTCGCGAGTTGTTTCTGGATGAGATGGAGGGGATCGTTCCATGATTTGCGATGGAGTCTCTGGTTCGTCCTCATTATGCGAAGGCCGGCAATGGCCGTCAGCTTGTAGGTCTTACGATCATGCTGCGGACGTACTTCGTGCAGCAGTGGTTCAATCTACCGGACGCTGGGGTGGAAGAGGCGCTGAACGAGTCTGCTGCGCTTATGACAACTCATGTTTTCGCTCCCACTCTCCGGTTCGTGGGCGTGGACCTCGGCGTGGCTCCGGCGCCCGATGAGACGACTGTGCTGCGCTTCCGTCATCTGCTCGAAAAGCATGACCTGTGAGATGCACTAGACCAAGAAGGGCAACCAGTGGTACTTCGGGCTGAAGGGGCACATCGGCGTCGACGCGAAGGAGGGCCACGTGCACTCGGAGGCGACCTCAGCGGCTGACGTGGCAGACATGCAGATGCTGCCCGATCTGCTACATGGCGAGGAGCGCAAGGTATGGGGCGACGGCGGCTGTCAAGGCCAGACCGAAGCCATCCGCGAGGCCGCGCCGCGCGCCCAGGATATGACCTGCAAGCGGACGAAGTTCAAGGCCGGGGTGGACGAGTTACAAAAGAAGAAGAATAAAAGTAAGTTGAGCGTGCGGGCCAGGGTGGAACATGTGTTCCGCATCCTGACGCGCGTCTTCGGCTTCGACAAGGTGCCATACCGGGGCATCGCCAAGAACCACCACAGGCTATGCGCGAACTTCGCCCTGGCGAACCTCTACCTGCACCGCAATCGCCTGGCAGTGCTCGGGTAGAACTGCGCCCGGAGGCCGGAAAGTAGGTCCCTGCAGCCCACAAACCGACACCAAAACAAACTGAGCCAACCTCCATCAAAACTTGCCGCCATCAGCAAATCTGAAGCCTGCGCAGAGGTTCCCTAAGGAAGGAGCAGATTATATGACTTATCTACAGAGTGAAAGTTGAGCACCGTCACATCTTTGCGATTGCCATGACGGCTTTCGATTGAAGCGATCGCGGTATACAGCGATAACCTCTATAGTCGCATTTAGCGCTCTGAAATGGGCTGTCATGCCGTGTTGTCGTCTGGACTGTCACACAACTGCATCTCCAATTTCCATCATCCATTCAAAAACATAACAATACTTAGCTGCAAATTGGTGATTTGATAATGACATTTTAATATTATGGGCGGCGCCGTTACATGCTAGTCGAGGAGGCCCAATCTGTCGCTGCATCCGCTCTGTTTGACGGGGCTACAGTGACACCCGCGACTATTATTCATGATCGAATAGGTCGAAGGGTACCTGAACTAGCTGGGGAGCATCCATGAAACTACAAGTGGTGATAATGAGGCAGACATTAAACCGCCATGCCGGATTGTGTATCCTGTGCAAAAACTTGCTCAAGTGAGCAGATTGACAACATAAGCGTTGGATGTTCGAACTGAAGCAAAGCAATCTCCAAAGCAAAGTGTTATAGACGACCGCGCAGTAGGTGAACTCATTACCGCTTTCTTCTCATTCATGTCTTGCAACTTTCGACAGGTTCCTGCGACAAGAGGCAAGTAGGATGCGGAAGGGCCTACTATGTTGTCGTTTCGGAATCGTGATGTTAAAGCAAGTGATTCGCCGCATATTTAGCGGAGGACTAGATGGCCCAATGCACTGTAATCCTTGTCGCCTAAGGATCGATATTAAGATTCATTACATTCGTATAATCCGGCGGTCACCGGACTTCAAATCGATAACATTCGATCGGACTTTATATAAGATTAGTAGAATACCGATCATGATCTCTAGGTTTCGCTAACGATGATAACGGTAGAAAGTTATCATCGTCAGGTATGTTCGCGCGTCCTAAGAATTCGCGTACAGTTCGTACTATTCACAGCTATCAAATTTGCAACGCGATCCCCGAAGCTTTTCGATCGCGCCAATGTCCCCTTGTAAAATCGGGAATTTCGACCGCGGCACTACGATTCGCTACCGATTGCACACTCAAAGGGCCGATAGCTGACCAAGAAGCCGCGTCATACACATCCAAATCAGGTGGTAATCCCTCGCGCACGCACTGGACTATGCGATACAGCATGATGAAGTCCATCCCACCGTGGCCGCCCATTTTCTTTGCGAGCTCACCGATACTCTTCCAGAGCGGATGCTCGTGTTGCTTCCAGGCATCAAGTGTGCCCCAGACTTCACCTCCAGCCTGCCCATCGACGTAAATGCGCGGTGGATAGTCCTCGAACGCTCCCTTTGTTCCGGCAATGGAATTAACCCGCGTATAGGGATGAGGGTTCACTACATCGTGCTTAATGGTTATCATCCTCCCAGAAGCGGTCTTGATCAGCGATGTATTAATATCTCCCGTGACATAACGTTCCGACCATCTCGAATCAGATGACCGCAAATATTCTTTTCGATAGGCATCAAGGCCTCGCTGAGGTGAGCTCATTGAAACCATCGACTCCATACGGTCTCCGCGTTGGATATCAAGGTAGTTAGCCACGGGACCAAGTCCATGCGTCGGGTATAAATTCCCGTTACGTTGTGTATGGTCGTCACGTCGCCATAGGCCTTCGCCCTCATTTGCGAAGAGAATACTACGAAGGTCATGGATATATGCACCCTCTCCATAGAGGAGTTCGCCTAAGACCCCAGCCTTGATAAGCCGGAGAACCAGAGTTTCGTTGTAACCGTAACAGCAGTTTTCTAATATCAGGCAATGTCGGCGAGTTCTTTCAGACGTGTCAACAATCTTCCAGCAATCTTCTAAGGTCGTCACGGAGGGAACCTCTAGCGCGGCATGCTTTCCACTTTCCATCGCCGCCACTCCAATCGGGCAATGCCATTTCCAGGAAGTTGCTACGATTACCAGATCGATGTCTTCGCGTTTTAGCATGGACTGGAACGAATGTTCATTGCCAAAAAAGATCTGGGGCTTGCTTTGTCCAGCAGCTTCAACTAAAGACTGCGCATACTTTACTTTTGCTTCAATGATGTCGCACAGAGCTACCAGTAAAGCGTCGGTGCCGAGCAAATTCTGAAGTAGAGAAGTCCCTCGACCACCCAACCCGACGATACCGATACGGGGTATTTTTCGCTCGAACGGTACGTTAACCATCGTTGGATTCACGACCTTGTCTATTGCGAGAGCTGAGGCTGTACCCCCGTAGATGGCAGCCGCGCTGATAGTCGTCACAGCGCCCAAGCGAAGGAAATCTCTTCGAGATCCTCCAGCAAACGAAAGTATTTCATCTTCTTTCTTCATGCTGTCTCCTTTCGATAATCGTATATGATGCCTACCGTTCTATAAAAAAAATTGCACTGATAGCCGCGGTCCGCCTTAACCCTCGCAGATGACCTATGAATACCGTCGACATTTGAGGAGCCTCCCATGTATCGCCTAGCAATTAAATCCGCGATATTTTTTTTATCGATGCTTTTGGCAACCGCCGTGTGCGCTGCTGCCGTTGTCACCGTAGGGCTGACGGGGCAGTACCCGACCCGTTATTCCGCGGTTAGAGTCGCAGCTGCAGGCGATACGGTCCAGATCGACTACAACAACGGCATTCCCTGCAAGGGACCGTACGATCCCAACTGTGATCCTAACGGCGGCCATCGTTCAGACTGCGTGTGGCATGTGGACAACCTGACGATTGTTGGGGTCAATGGCCAACCGATCCTCGATGCATCGGGCGAAGTGATCGAGAGGGGGATCTTCAATCCTTACGGCGCGGGAGGCGTGATCAGCAACCTCGAGCGTCGCGGCGCCGCGACGCAGCCCGAGCAGCGCGGCAACGGAGGCGGCGTCCGCGTCGATAGCGGAAGCACGGCGCCGCCTGCCGGGGACGACATCACGATTCAGTACTGCTACATCCACCACAATGAAGATGGTGTCTTGACCGCCAATGTGGGGCCGGGCACGGGGGAATCCTATCTCTCCGCCAATCCGTACATCACCTGTCTGCATGATGAGTTTGCCTATAACGGCGTGAACGGTGACGGCCATACTTATAACATGTCTACCGGATTTGACGGAAACGAAACGACAACTTTCACGCTCGCGTACTCGTGGTCGCACGATGCCAATATAGGGCACACGGTAAAGACGCGCGCACCGGCCAATAACATCCTTTATAACCTCATCACGGATGAGGTGGGGGCTACCAGCTACATGCTGAACTTCCCCCTGGGGGGAAGCACCTATGTTGTGGGCAACTTGATCTACAAGGGTGCTCGGACAAACTCGAACGCGAATAAAAACGGGATGCTGTGGCGGCATGTGTATGACAATACGCCGACGGACCCCGCCTACGGTCTGCCCAACGAGCATCTGCACTTCATCAACAACACCGTGGTCTTGTCTGCCGACGGCTGCAGCCCCGCATACGTCATCGCGTCCTGCTTCAACGGCGATGTCAGCAGCTGCGCGGCCCCAAACAACGGGCTAGTGCTGAGCGTAAACGCTGTGGTTGAACGCTTTTAGTTTGCTTCGTTTCAGGGAAGCGGGATATAGCGCTCTACGCAGCCGATTTGTTGCGCGAGATTGATGGGAAAGGCATCGTGGCAGAGCGTACCGCTATCGGACCCTTGGGGGTGAAAAATGAATTCATCTGCAATTGTTATCTCGAACTGCCCGATAGCCTCGGCGATGCGTATCGGGCAATCTTATACGTCTTGTTTGGACAACTATTGAGTTTGTATTGCTCCATCGCGCATGAGCTGAAACCCGATGTGCCCAGCCCTGACGGCGTGATGAACCGGGTCGTAGAACAGTTTCAGATCTATTAAGGAATTGGCATGCCCTCAGTTTTGCACCAATATCGCGCTAAGCAAAGAAATGGTGTGTCGTCCGGAATCTACTCAGTGTGCTCTGCACATCCCTGGGTAATCAAAGCCGCTGCAGAAGAAGCCGTTTCCACAGAATCGCTATTGCTTGTTGAGGCTATTAGCAATCAGGACAATCAAATCGGTGGCTATACGGGAATGCGTCCTCACTCATTCCGAAAATTAGTCGAAAAGCATGTCCATAGAGCTGGCTTACCTTTAAGCTCTCTGATTTTGGGTGGTGACCATTTGGGCTCTAGGAACTTGTTGAAGAAGTAAGTTCCTGTTGCGTCTTGATTAAATTGAGATTCGTCTATTGGGTATGCGTGGAGACGAGCGGTTACAGGACGGGTTGTATAGCTATGTTTCGTTGGAGCGGCGTG
>Ga0123336_10004734_pt1 | contig 10955 bp, 11 predicted proteins | sample SSSSmetaG_FD_96466 | JGI IMG/M metagenome (GOLD analysis project Ga0123336, IMG submission 96466) | Glacier valley bacterial and archeal communities from Borup Fiord, Nunavut, Canada, to study Microbial Dark Matter (Phase II) - ​SSSS metaG | ecosystem: Environmental > Aquatic > Freshwater > Ice... | reverse complement strand
TTTTCAAGTGGACCATAGCCAGCGAACCAAGCATGACTAATACCCTGCCCTGCTGCATTCCTGCGTCCAGTTTCTGCCGATCCAGTTTTACCGGCAGAACCCATCCCCTCAACATAAGCAGTCTGTCCTGTACCAAAACGAGTAACAGTAGTCATCATTTCCCGCATTTGCCTAGCCGTTTTTTTTGATAAAACCCTCGTACCCAAAGATGCTCCATAACTTTTTACAACCATGCCCTCAGAATTAGTTAGTTTACTAACCAAATATGGATCAACTTTAATACCATCATTGGCAATCGTCCCAACCAGCGATGCAACTTGTAAGGGCGTAGCCTCAAATTCCCCTTGTCCAATGGCAAAATTGGCAAGTTCACCTGGAGAAATAGTATCCAGGTTTGGTAAATTGCCAGCTACTTCACCATTAAAATTCAAATTACTCTTCTGCCCAAAACCAAACTTTTGTGCAAAAGAAAGTAATTTTTCTGCCCCTAACTTTAAACCAATCTCAATAAAAACAGGATTACTAGAATAAGCCAGTGCTTCTGTAAATGTCAACTGTCCACGTCCACCCTTATCATAATCCCAGCCCTTAAACCGCAAATTATCAACCTCAATATATCCGGGATCATAAAATCGATCATCTGGCCGCGCGATGCCACTTTCTAAAGCCGCTGCTGCTGTTACAAGTTTGAATACCGATCCAGGCTGATAAGCTGATACCGCTCTATTCATTAGCGGCGCTGTGTTTTTCCTTAGATAATCGCCAAGATGATTGGCATCAAAATTAGGACGTGAAGCCATGGCTAAAATTTCCCCTGTACTCGGGCGTAATACCACCACAGCCCCATTTATAGAATGCTTATCCATAATGTGTTCCACATTCTTTTGAATACTAAGGTCTAAGGTCAACACAACGTTACTAGGTCCTGAACCGCCCGCAAGCCGCAAACGTTTATACCCCAGACCAGGGATGATGCGATCAGTGGCATCAACCAACACCGTGGCATATTCTGGCTGATTGCCCCGCAGTACATCATCATACATACTTTCAATGCCACTAACACCTTCATTATCCGCACTATTAATATAACCTGTTACATGGGACGCTAGTGGACTATAACCATATCTAGACCTTTCTGCTACGACTACAACCCCAGGTATTTTTAAGCTATTTATTTTTTGTCCCGTAACAATATCAATATCCATTTTTAATTTAAATGGTAGTTTATTAACAGTCATTTGGGATAAAAAATATCCGGGCGTTGCCCCAGTTATTTGTGCTAATTGAGTGGATGCCATTTGAATATTTTTAATTTGTCCAGGAAAAATAATCATTGTAAAATGCTGTCCTGTATTTGTCAGGGCTAATCCAGTCCGGTCAACAATCTCACCCCTAGGCACTTCTATCGACACTTCCTGCATGCGCATACTTAAACTTTGCCTGACCAAGTAAGTGCTTTCAATAATTTGCAAATAAAATAGCCGCATCATCAATAAACTGCACATTACAATAAAAAAGCACATAATATTGTAAATACGGGAAATACGAAATGCCATACTATCACCTCATTGATAGTATGGCATTTTCTTGTAAAATTATTTTAGTTTTACATACTCAAACTCTAATGGCAGGTTTGCGAGTATTTCCTGCACTTCACTATATGTATCAGGTGTAACCCGAATCCGCAGTACATTTTTCATCTCTTTGACAGTGGTGACTACGCCTAAATACTCATAGCCTTCCATAATCCTATTAATATAATTAATATGTTTCATATCAATCTTAATTAAAATTTCTTCACACATACTCTGCTACCCTTCGGCGTAACATAGCAAATTCCTTAACTGGTTTACTCATACGCATCAAAACAAGTTGCTGGGGATGTGGCGCCGCAGTGATGGCATTACCGTCCATATCAAACATTTCTGTAATCTCCTGGCTGAAGTTAGACTGCTGCGGTTGCATAATTTCAATTTCCTGACCAACCTTCATATTATTACGCTGTTCAACAACAGCCAGCCTAGTACTAGCATCATAATTTTTAACTAAGCCAATAAAGTCATGGGTTTGATCATACGAAGAAGATGCATAAATTTGGTCATACTGGGTTGTTTTATTAAAATAAAACCCTGTCGTATACGCACGATGAGAAATCTTCTGTAATTCTTCTATCCACTCTGCCTTGATACTAAATTTTTCTGGATCAGACATGTATGCATCAATAGCATCCCGATACACCTTAATGACGGTAGCCACATAATGCACACTTTTCATACGACCTTCAATTTTAAAACTATTTAGACCACTATTGATTAATTCAGGAATATGAGGCAATAAACATAAGTCTTTAGAATTAAAGATATATGTCCCCCGCTCATCCTCCATTACCGGAAAATATTCTCCGGGACGTTTTTCTTCGACTACATGAAATTTCCAGCGACAAGACTGAGCACATTGACCACGATTGGCATCACGACCAGTAAAATAATTACTCATCAAACAGCGTCCTGAATAGGAAATGCACATGGCTCCATGTATGAAAGCTTCCAGCTCAATATTTACTTTCTCCCGAATGACACCAATCTCAGCCAATGAAAGTTCTCTAGCTAGTACCACGCGCCGAGCACCTAGCTCCTGCCAACAAAGCACTGACGACCAGTTAGTATTATTGGCTTGAGTACTAATATGTATCGGCAACTTTGGCGCTACCTCACGGACAATGCGATAAACGCCAAGGTCTGAAACGATCACTGCATCAGCCTGATTTTCAGATAAAAATTTAATATAATCAGGTAATGCCAGTAAATCCTCATTATGAGGAAATATATTCACAGTCACATAGGCTTTTTTTTGCATACTATGAGCAAAGTTTATGCCTTCTTTTAGCTGTTCATCATCAAAATTATCACTAGAAGCTCTCAGTCCAAAAGCCTTACCACCCATAAATACGGCGTCAGCACCATAAAGCAAGGCCATCTTAAGTTTCTCAAGATTACCAGCTGGCGCTAAAAGTTCAGGTTTTTTCACTATTTATTCGCTCCTCGATAATACGAAATAGCCACCCCATCACCTTCAGAATGAATGGTAGTGGAAAAACGCGGATCATGGCTCACAAAATCCAAATATTCTCGTAAACGCTTAACAATCGTCCGATAACGTTTTAACGGTGGTTCTTCACTCATCACCATGCCACGAAACAATACATTATCCGCGATAATTACAGCACCATCCACAAGTTTATCCATGACTTTCTGTAAATAATCAAGATATTGAGCTTTTGCAGCATCAATAAATACCATATCAAAGGTACCCTCAAGTTGCAATAAAATCTCGCTTGCATCTCCATCTAAGAGCTGTATTTGTTCAATTCTACCTGCTCTGGTAATAAAATCATAAGCCGTATCGATACGGTTAGCATCTTGTTCAATGGTAATAATTTTGCCCTCTTTCGGCATATAACTAGCCATTAACAATGCGGAATATCCTACTGCCGTACCTATTTCTAAAATAGACTTGGGCGCTTTGTTCTTAACGGTTTCAATTAGTAATTGACTGCTCACTTTATTAATAATGGGAATGCTTTTTTCAGCAGCATATTCTTCGATTTCCTTAAATAAATCTACCATATCACTCATATTATTTACTCACCTGCTCTATCGATATAAGATGTTCGTCATATGTTTTGCTAAAATGGTGTGCCCCTTGTTTGTCAGCAACAAAATACAGGTATTCAGTTTTGGGGGCATATAAAACTGCATTGATTGCGGCTATACCTGGATTGGCAATCGGCCCAGGTGGCAATCCCATATGCTGATAAGTGTTGTAAGGAGATGATATTTCAGTGTCCTGCACCGTCAGCTCAGGTTTAGGATAACCTAAAATATACTGAATGGTTGCGCAAGATTGCATTGGCATCTTTTGCCGCAGACGATTGAGAAAGACCCCGGCAATGATTGGGCGATCACTTGGCAACTGGGCTTCTTTTTCCACCAATGATGACAAAATAATAACATCCTTAATTGATAATCCAATTTCAGTAGCCCTTGCCCGCATACTTTCCGTAAACTGTTTATTAAATTCAGTTGTCATCATACCTAAAATTTGTTCTTCTGTCGTTCCATTAGTAATCCGATACGTATTCGGAAACATATAACCCTCAGCCTTATATATCACAGTAGAATTATTATTGACCATATACGGATATGGAACAAAACTTTGTGCTAATTTTTTAAAAGTTCCAGCACTGACCAGTTGTTTTTCTTGTAATAATTTTGTGATTTGCTCCACAGTATATCCTTCTGGAATGGTAATCTGCTGATCAGAAGCCTCGCCTTTTGCCAGCATCGCCACAATTTGTTGCATTGTCATATTTTTACTAAAAATATATTCTCCAGGTTGCAATGAGTTCTCCATGCCTTGCACTTTAGAAACGATTTGAAATAAAAATTTACTTTTTATAGCACCTTGATTATATAATAAATCACCAATATCACTCGCCACCATCCCTGGTTTAACCAAAATTACAAAATTTTCACCAGTAGCAGAAGTTGCACTTTGTGTTAATCCATAGGTAATACTTCCCATACAAATAAGACTGAATATCAATATAATTTGCAATTTAAATTTCATTAATTTTTGCCCCATTCATAATCACCTCAATTCTACACATCTATATTTTAAAAGAGTAATGTCTATATTATACACAAAAAGACAAAAAAATACTAGGTTGGTGGCAAGTCTCTAGAAAACTGCCAAAACCGTAGCTAAAAAAAATGAAGCCTATTCGGCTTCATCTTCTTCGTCGTCCTCTTCTATCATCAATTCTTCATAAGCCTTGCGAACTTCTTCAAATTCTTCATCCGTAGGATCGACATATACTTCCTCGCCATTCTCATCAGTATCAATGCGGGCAATATATACATCAACTTCATCTGCATCTTTGGAACAATCGCACCCAGCATCACATTCACAATCTTCATCTTCACATTGATCTTCATCAATAGGAATTAAAATTGCATACTGCTTGTCACCAACGGGAACAATCATTTCCTCACGATAGTAGTATTCATTACCCTCTTCATCAGTCATTACTACGACGAGCTCGTCATCCAATTCTTCGAGGTCATCTTTTTCAAAATCAGCCATTTTTTTCACCTCATCCTTTTAATGTACTGTAATTTTATCGTAGAAAACTTGTCCTGTCAAGGAAGTTTTTAACAGGATAAACTATCAAGATAACCCTGTAAAATGAACATAGCAGCCATTTTATCAATAACGCGTTTTCTTTTAGCCCGACTAACATCAGCAGCAATCAATGCTTTCGTTGCTGCTACTGTGGATAAACGTTCATCCCATAACCGTACTTTTGTCTGAGGGAAAACTTCTTGTACTTTGTTCGCAAATTGTTGCATCAATTCCCCTCTAGGTCCAATGGTTCCATTCATATTCTTCGGTAAACCAACAATAATTGTCTCAACCTCATACTGGGTAATAAGTTCACCCAATCTAATAAAATCTTTTTCAGGAGAAGTACGACGAATAACCTCAATACCTTGGGCCGTTAATAATAATAAATCACTAGCTGCCACACCAATTGTTTTTTCACCCACATCAAGAGCTAGTATACGCATAAATCCTCCCTAATACCCGATCTTCCATACTATTTATCTTTGAGATATGCTCTTACCAGCTCTTCTAAAAGTTCATCCCGTTCTAATTTGCGTATTAAACCACGGGCATTATTATGGCTGGTAATATATGTAGGATCTCCAGATAAAAGATATCCTACTATCTGATTAATAGGGTTATATCCTTTGATCACCAATGACTGATAAACAGCATTAATAACCATGGCTGCATTATTTTCTTCATTATCGACGCGAAACATCATTGTTTCTTCAGATATATTAGGCATTGAGCATCCTCCTCCCTACTATTATTTCCACCTATATACCATTATATTCTACCCGCGCTAGTCTTTTCCTCTAATATCATCAAATATAGTCCCAGTAAATATTAAAAAAGATAGTTAAAGTAAGGTTATACTCACTTAACCTGTTGCTTAATAACTTCTACAGCCGACTGTAAGGCTTCCATAATTTTCTCTGGATGTTTACCACCTGCCTGAGCCATGTCCTGGCGACCGCCACCGCCACCACCAGCGACTTTGGCAACCTGTTTTACAATATCGCCAGCATGTATGCCTCGGGCCACAGCTTCTTTCGTTGCCATTGCCACAAAATTAACCTTATCAGCATAAACAGCACCTAGGGTTACAACGCCACATTTCAAATGATCCCGGACCATATCTGCCACCATACGGAGTCCATCCATATCACCATTGCTGACCTGGCCAACAACAACCTGAATACCATTGATTTCTTCTGATTTAGCCAGCAATTCCTGTACTTCAAGATGAGCTTGTTTGGTATTAAGAAGGGCTAATTCATTTTCTAGTTCTTTTACCCTACTAATCACACTCTCTACTCTAGCCACAACCTCTTCGGGACGTGCCTTTAGCATCGTTGCTGTGGTTTGCAATAAGGTTTCCCGTAGGTTTATATACTCAATTGCACCAGCGCCTGTTACAGCCTCAATCCGTCTGATGCCAGAACCAATACCTGCCTCACTAACAATTTTTATCAGGCTAATCTCAGCAGTATTCTTCACATGACTACCGCCGCACAATTCTGTACTCACATCACCAACTGCCACGACTCGTACGGAATCTCCATATTTTTCACCAAATAAAGCAATTGCGCCCATTTCTTTGGCTTCATCCTGAGTTTTTTCAGTAATATCCACCCCAATGTTTGCAAAAATACTATGTTGTACTAACTTCTCTACTGCGGCTAATTCTTCAACTGTCACCCCAGAAAAATGAGAGAAGTCAAAGCGCAATCGCTCTGGATTAACAAAAGATCCTGCTTGATTGACATGTGAGCCTAAAACCTCTTTCAGCGCAGCATGTAACAAATGTGTCGCAGTATGATTGCGAGCAATAGCCCGCCGTCTTGGCATATCTACCTTCAGTAGAGTAGCATCCCGTACTGTTAAAGAACCTTCAGTAACATGCCCTAAATGATAAACAGTACCATTTAATAGTTTTTTAACGGCTGTAATTTCCATTTTACCCAATGGACCTTCAATAAAGCCACCATCACCAACCTGGCCACCGCCTTCAGGGTGAAAAGGAGTAACATCAAAAATAACACCCACATCTTCCCCATCATGCACTTCATCAACAATGACGCCCTCTTTCCAAAATAGCACAACACTCCCAGCAGAAGCTTGTTCATTAATACAAAGTTCCTCGGCTGTCAAGTGGGATAAATCAGGGATAACGACTTGCTCCGCGCTAGCCTGACGACCAGCCCGTGCCCGTTCCCGTTGTTGTTTCATGGCCGTGTCAAAAGCTTGTTTATCCAGCTCCATACCATGCTCTTCTACGATTTCCAGGGTAAGCTCCCATGGAAAACCAAAAGTATCATATAACTTGAAGACAGTGGCGCCATCAAGCATTGTTACACCAGTTGCCTTTAACCCTTCGATATGCCGATTTAACAATTCCATACCTTGAACCAAGGTTGTCTGAAAACGTTCTTCCTCCAATTGGATTACTTTTTTAATATAAGCCTCTTTTTCCTCTAAATCAGGATAAGGCTGTGCAAAGATTTTAGTTACCACATCAACCATCTCTACCAAGAACATTTTTTCAATACCCAGTAACCGACCATGTCTAACTGCACGACGCAAAATACGGCGTAAAACGTACCCGCGACCTTCATTAGAAGGCAAAATACCATCCGCAATCATTACGGTCATGCTGCGGATATGATCGGCAATAACCTTGAGAGAAACATCTACCTTATTGGAACAGCCATATTCAACCTTTGCGACTTTAGCGGCATGATCAATAAGGGGGAAGAGCAAATCTGTTTCGAAATTTGATGGTTTACTTTGCAGTATAGACGCAATACGTTCAAGACCTGCTCCAGTATCAATATTCTTCTTAGCCAAAGGAGTATACTTACCAGCTTCATCACGGTCATATTGAGTGAATACTAAATTCCATATTTCTAAATAGCGATCACAATCACAGCCTACTGCACAATCAGGCTTGCCACAGCCCCGTTCCTCACCTAAATCAAAATAAATTTCCGAACAAGGACCGCATGGTCCTGGTCCTATTTCCCAAAAATTATCTTCCATACGAATAATACGCTGGGCGGGCACTTTAATATCATTATTCCAAATGGCAAAAGCTTCATCATCTGACGTATGTATCGTCACCCACAATTTATCAGTTGGCATTTCCAGATGCTCAGTAATAAACTCCCAAGCCCAAGCTATGGCTTCGTTTTTAAAATAATCACCAAAGGAGAAGTTCCCAAGCATTTCAAAAAATGTATGATGCCGGGCTGTACGACCAACATTTTCAATATCTCCAGTCCGTACGCATTTTTGGCTTGTACTAATACGCGGCTGAGGCGGATTCATTTTCCCTGTAAAAAAGGGCTTAAACGGTGCCATACCAGCTCCAACGAGGAGCAATGTTGGATCATTATCTGGAATTAATGGAAAACTTTTCAATACTAAATGATTTTTATTAGCAAAAAAGTTTAAAAAATTAGTGCGTAGTTCATTTCCAGTCATATAAATCATAGTAATCGACCTCCAAATTGTTAGGGATACCCATGTTCGCAATTATACATAATTATTCTTACAGTGTCAATAAATGGTGATTATATCAGTACTTTGAGCATATGTTGCACAAAAACTTTACAAATTGCGGCTAAGGGCACGCCCAGTAGCATACCTAGCAGTCCACCTACTTCACCGCCGACAAATACAAAAAAAATCACTGTTAGAGGATGTAACCCGATATTTTCACCAATAATTTTAGGATGGATAATATTCCCTTCTATTTGTTGTATAATAACAAACATAATGATCACTTTTACTGTCAACCATGGCGATTCTAGTATGGCCAACATGACGGCGGGGGCAGCACCGATTATCGGACCAAAATAAGGAATTATATCAAACATGGCTGCTAAGATGCCAATAATTAACGCAAATTTTAAGTGTAAAAAATACAGACCGCATGTGACAAAAAAACCAACAATAAACGCTACCGACAACTGACCACGAATAATTCCCGAGAGCACTTTATCCACATCGCGGAAAAATAAAACGCACTCTGTTCGCCACCGACCTGGCAATAACAGGAGCAGTTTAGCTTTTATCTCATACCAATCATGAAGTAAATAAAAAGCTAGAATGGGGCTGATTGCCACACCAATGGAGTTTAGGGCGATATTAATCATACTATTTACAATTTGACCAATGAATTGTTGCATTTCTTTTTCCCCGCGCAATAATGCTTCATCAATGGCCAAACGCAACGCATAAGGTAATGCTGAATTTTGATACTGGGACTGAATGAATATAAGTACTTCATTGATGCGAGCTACGATCTGCGGTAGATCTTGAGCAAAATATTCTAAATCTCTGATTAATAACATCAGCAATTTACTGCCACCAATAATAACAATACCAAATAAAAATAAGTATAAAATAATGATTGAATATAACCTTTTCAAACCTTGACCTTCCAGATAGCAAACTATCGGATTTAACATATATGCTAGCAGCAGCCCAATAATAAACGGATATAGCCCGCTCCGCACCAGCCAAATAAAATACAAAAAACCTACTACCATTCCCATAAGAATGGTAATTTTGACAAATGATTTGTTAATAGCCACGGTGAACACCTCATAAAGAAAACTTGCTCTCGACCAAGCCTCAGCCCAGGCTGAAGCCTTAGTTGCCCTTACGTGAAATCGGAAAGTGTTATACTTTCTGATGACCTTAAAAATGAAGCGGTGACCCCCTGGTCTCCGCTTCATTTTAATTAAATTTGTAGCTCAACTCCCTAGGATTTTCACATAACATGATTTAATGGTTCTAAATATTGAGTTAAAGTACCGTCAGGTTCCACAGTAAACACCGTAGTTTTTTCATCACGCACAATAAACTCGATACAACAATCCCAACAAAAATATTGTGCTGATCCTACTTTACCAATGGTGCGGTTCGTACTACACACAGGACAACTTGTCATTATACATACACCTCATACAATATTCCCCACAGGCTGTTTTAAAATACCCATCTGTGTTTTTCTACCAATCAGCTGAGCATTTTAAAACAGCCTCTTTATTCACTGGGTCTCAAGGATTTCTGTTTCAGCATGCAAAAGTTTGGTCATTCCTTCAGGAACAATTACTTTGTCCTGCCCGACAGTTTGAGTATTGGGCAAGGGCATCATCATACGACCATACAGCAAATCAGTTATGATACTATCCGATACCTGATACCACTTAATTTCACCAGTAATATGGTCAAAAAAAATATCAGCCAAAACACCTAAGCGCAGTCCCGAGTCAGTAAAGATTTGCTTATCAAATAAATCTCGCAAATAATACTTGTTATGATTCATAATCAGCGTATTAAGCTGACGCACAACTTGCTGGTTACGCACCATCAGGGCATCGCGCCCTACACTAATTAAATCTTCAAAAGCAAGGATACGTTCAGTTGTAAACCAATTTTTCCCATCAACGATAAATCCACCGACAAATGCTGCTTCCATATCCACAATGACTTCCGTTATTTCACCAATCTGCATACCTGTTTCTGTTTCGAGCACTGGTAGGCCAATTATATCCCGCAACTTTTGCATAAAAGTGGCCTCCAATACAGGCTATAATAGTATTATAACCACAATCTAGACTTTTTATTATACAAATTTGCTGATATATAAATTACACACTAAATATTCTTAAAGTCAATCGTCAGGAATGGGCTATAGGGTTGAGCGGCGTTACGTGCCCTATAGCCCATTCCTGACAGACCAACAATAGAGATGTAATTTCTTTAACGAATTC
>Ga0123336_10004732_pt1 | contig 10957 bp, 12 predicted proteins | sample SSSSmetaG_FD_96466 | JGI IMG/M metagenome (GOLD analysis project Ga0123336, IMG submission 96466) | Glacier valley bacterial and archeal communities from Borup Fiord, Nunavut, Canada, to study Microbial Dark Matter (Phase II) - ​SSSS metaG | ecosystem: Environmental > Aquatic > Freshwater > Ice... | reverse complement strand
TGTGTTTGTGATTGCAATAAACCATTCGCCTCTATATCCTGAGTCAATCACGCCCGCACTTTTCTTAATGCCTTTGATTCCGGTTGAGCCTCGTTCTTCTATCTGAAAATAATAATCTTCAGGAAGAGCCGATGCAATACCTGTTGGAACAGCAATTGTTGCATGCTTAGGAATTCTAATAAATGATTTATCAAAACATGGGTAAATGTCAAAACCGGCGTCTTCATATCTTTTTTCTGGTATTTTAGCTTCGCTACCATCAATAACTTTTGCGAATTTTATATCAACACTGATTGATTCAATATCTTTCTCTGTGATGCTGAATAACACAGGCTCGCTTGGATATACATACGCGTTTTCAACTATATGACCTTCTTTTTCCGCCCATGCAATTATATCATCAGCAGACATCTCAACCATTGGCATCTTCAATACGTCTTCTTCAAGATGTTCACCAAAGTTGTCTAATACATAACTAACGAGTCCTTCTTTTACACTGGTGTTTGCATCAGCTAAAGAAAATAACACCTCAGGTTCACTCATTTCTGAACCACACACACTGACCACAATCCATATTTTTTTCTTCATAATGTTCTCCTTCATATATCATATATTTTTTAATCTTCATTAGTCTAAATACCGCATAATTCAAAGTTGAATTGAATTATGCGGAAAGTTTTGACTATAACATGGTATTTCTATGCTTATAGATGAAGAACTCTGTCCTCAATTTCCTGAGTACGACCCTGATTCCAATATTGCGTGCCTATATATCCACAAGTTCTTCTTGCAACAGACATTTTATTTTGGTCTCTATTCTTACAATGAGGGCATTCCCACACAAGCTTGCCTGTATTTTCTTCCTTGACAATTTTAATTTCGCCATCATATCCGCATTCTTCACAATAATCGCTCTTCGTGTTTAATTCTGCGTACATAATGTTATTATAAATATAATCAATGAGTTCTTCTACAGCTTCTATATTATCCTGAAGATTTGGAACCTCCACATAAGATATTGCTCCACCCGGTGATAAATTCTGAAATTCTGATTCAAATTTTAACTTATCGAAGGCATTAATGTTCTCCCTTACGCTCACATGATATGAATTGGTAATATAGTTGTGGTCTGTTACATCTTTGATGCTACCAAATCTGTTCTGTAAGCATTTTGCAAATTTGTAAGTTGTTGACTCCAATGGAGTACCATATACTGAATAATCAATATTTTCTTCAGCTTTCCATTTGCTACAAACATCATTCATTCGCTGCATTACTTCTTTTGCAAAGTTATGTGCGTCAGCATCTGTATGTGACTTACCGTACATGTATTGGCACATTTCGTTCAATCCAGCATAACCCAATGATATTGTTGAATAGCCAGAATATAATAGCTTATCAATTGTTTCACCTTTTTCCAATCTAGCAATAACCCCGTGTTGAAATAAGATTGGCGCAACATCGGATAATGTTCCTTTTAATCTATCATGTCTACACTTTAATGCTTTATGACAAAGGGCTAATCTTTCGTCAAGAATTCTCCAGAATTTATTGATATCCTTCACAGATGAACAGGCCACGTCAACTAGATTTATCGTAACAACACCTTGATTGAATCTACCATAATAACGATGTTGTGGATTCTCGTAATCATAATCAAGCGCGTTTGAAATATTACCAACTCCTGCATCCGTGAATCTATCAGGTGTTAAGAATGAACGGCAACCCATACAACCGTATACGTCTCCATTTTTCAACTGTCTCATAATTTTTGCGGATATGTAATCCGGAACCATACGTTTTGCTGTACATCTTGCAGCCAACTGTGTTATGCCATAATATTTTGAACCCTTTGGTGCATTATCTTCGTCAAGAACGTATAGTAACTTAGGGAATGCAGCTGTAACGCAAACTCCTTTTTCATTCTTTATGCCTACAATTCTTTGTTCGAATACTTCTATGACCATTAACGCCATATCATCTCTTTCCTGTCCATCGGTGCACTCATCAAGATTAATGTACATAGAAACAAAAGGAGTTTGACCATTCGTTGTCATTAATGTCAATAGCTGATACTGAATCATTTGAATTCCAGACTTGATATCATCTTTTACTCTCAACATAGCAAGAGAATTGATTTGTTCTTCAGTGTACTCAATTCCGCTTGAGATTCCGTCGTCTTTGATTTTCTTTTTCCACTTTTTACGAGAAACATCAACAAATGGAGCTAAGTGAGCTAAGCTGAATGTTTGTCCACCATATTGATTGCTGGCTGTCTGAGCTATTATTTGCGTTGCAATATTGCATGCTGTGGCAAAACTCCTTGGCTTCTCAATTAGAGTGTTAGTAATTACAGTTCCGTTCATCAAAGCATCTTTTAGATTAACCAAGCAACAGTTATACATTCTCTGTGCAAAATAATCTGCATCATGAAAATGAATAATCCCAGCGTCATGCGCCTCAACAACATCTTGAGGTAACAATATTCTCATTGTTAAATCCTTACTCACTTCACCAGCCATATAATCTCTCTGTGTTGCCGCAATCTGAGGATTCTTATTCGAATTTTCCTGCTTTACATCTTCATTCGTATAATCAACTAATGACAATATTGTGTCGTCTGTTGAATTGCTTTTTCTCGCTAATGCTCTTTTATATCTATACGTAGTATACGATTTTGCAACATTGAAAGCGCCTTGCATCATAATTCCGTCTATTACATTGTCCTGAATTTCTTCAATTGTTGGTGTATGATGCGCTGTTTTGAATTTACGCGTTATATTGTCAACAATTGTGAGAATTTGCATCTCAGACATACGGTCATCTTCGTCTTCAAATTCAACATTAGCTTTCTCAATAGCGTTATAAATGCTATTTGCGCTGTATGGCACCTCTTGCCCATTGCGCTTAATTACTCGTATAGAACTACCATACTTTATTAAATCTGAAAGTATAGCATTTACACTGTTCTGTTCCATTTATATTTTCCTCACTTTCTTTTTGTACTTTAATATACAATAGCATATTAAAATTTCGACATATCGTAGTTTCGCATAAGTAAATAATACCATAAAATCAAGATAAATACAATTAGAAATTTATCAATCAAATATTGGCTTGTTGTTTTTCAAAACGATATTTCTGTTTAATATCCGGGTACTTATAATGGTCTACTTCAGATAAAAATTCATCGTAATAGCGAATGTATGTTCCATAATTTACATCACCACTTGAATACAATGCTTGATATACCACAACCCTACTATAATCATCGGTTGTATGTGCATCCATAGCTAACACTTTATACATATACATATTTTTATCATCGCCATCATATGTTTCTTTCTTAAAATGACAAACAATGTCACCATTTGCTATGTTCTGTGGATTTGCTTCCACTGAAATATTTTTGTTTTCAGACATTTACATAACCTCCAAGTCTCATTATTATAATATATTTTTTATTGCATCATATCTTTCTTTTGAAATTGCTGATATTGCACCTTTTCCTTGTTCCATTATGCTGGTTACTCTCCAATCATATTTCTGACTCTCAAGTTGATTATTTATATCATTCACCCAGTTTTTCAAAGTCTTATTGCAACATTTTCCTAGACTTATACTTCCGTCCATGCCAATCTCTTCAATTGTCATCCTCACATTTCTCACTGCGCCCAATTTGGCACCTCCATTTCTAACTGTCACGCATAAACCGCCTAGTATCATTTTCAGTACATCATACCAAGATTAGAAAAAATAGCATTCATCTAAATTTATATTAAAATTACGCATTGTATTCATCTTTATTGATTCTTCATTTGAGGATTAAAATCATAATGGTGGCAACACCACACTGATGCCACCACCATATAATTACTTACTCAGACATTACCATTTGCAATTAATGTCCCCTGCGCTACCGGTATTTTAATACGAGATTTTGCTAACTTGCTAATTTCTGACTTATGCCATTTGATATTTGCATCAATTGTCTCATTGTACATCTCGCAACACTCAACTTCGGTTGATGCGTAATTCAATGTATATACTTTCATTGCTTTTTGCCATGATGGTGTTTTGCCGTCTTTTTTCATTGGTATGAAATAGTTGATGAACTTAGTTTGATTTGCCATCGCATCAGCGTGGTCTTTTTCATGGCGGCATGGCGATAATATGCCTTTTATTGGAGTCTGAATTAAATCAGCAGCGCTGTCTGCGCATTGATTATATGCGTAAGCACAACCCCACAGTATATCCCCTACATTAAAACTATTAGCCAGTTGGCTAGATTCTGTGATTTTCATAAAAACCACTCCTTTCATATATGTTTTTTATCATTGAAACCGTGATAAATATAAGCATAACGTATACGCAGCTAATGAAATACCACCAAGTAGAGAAGCTATCATACCTAATGTTTCTATCCAGCTTTTATCTGATAAATGACCTACTATAGTCGTAATGATACCAACAATAACTGTAATTATCAGCAACATTGTAACTGTATCCATTTGCTATACCTCGCTTTCCTAAGCTTAAATTAACGCTGCTAATTTTTCTATAGCTTTTTCTTTAATTATCATTTCACCATGCTCCATGATACGAGCAACTTTTAATACATTCTTTTTTATTTCAGTATTACCCTCACTTGCAAACATCACATATGCATTAAATGATTTTGAATCTATATTAGAAAAATCGCATATCAAATAATAGGTTGATTCAAACTTATACAATTCTGATTTAGGACGCACAAATGATGCTGGTATACTAGACGCGTAATATATCACATCATCTAACTTTTTAAATAACAACAAACAATCTTTTTTCTCTTTTATAATACTGTCCGATTGTTTGTCGTTCGTTTTTCTCTGATTAACTACGTTATCGACCTGTTTGAATTCTGATTCATTTCGTAACTCCGAGCCAACATTAGTGTAATCTGTATCATCAAAATCTATATCATTAATATCTATTTCTTCGCAATAATTATCTTCAAAATCAAATATTTTAAATTGAGCATACACGGCTTCCACCATTATTATCATACTGATTTCGTCTGACTCCATACTGACCATTAAAGGAGGCATTGCACCTGCAACTTTAGATGTTATATGACTTTCAGCTAAAAACATTATCACTGACATGACTCTTTCTAAGCAATCTTGAGCGCTCAGTAGACTTATCATATCAGTTCTTTCACTGGTGAAACCGAACCATTTTAGCTCATTTTTCGTAAACGTATACGATATTTTATTATAACCTACGCTTTTCATTTGCATATCATATTCATCTCCTATTCGTTATTCAACACGGTACCATTTCCAAAACCTATCAATCACATCGTTTGTATCTTTAAATGATTTTGGTGACCAATACGCCTGTTTTCCCCAATCATCTTTAGCGATTCTATCACAACCTTCATAATTAGCGTATAAGCTTTGGTTTTCGCCTGTCGAAATGGCCTTCATGACCTTAGATACTATAAACGATTCTTTATCGCCGCTGCAAGCACTGCCTTCATTTCGTTCAATTATTTTTCTAACAAAATGCGTAAATGTATTTGTATATATCATACCAATAATGCTTTTATTTTTTGTATCTAATACGCCATATTTTTCAATATATGGTCTAGCCACAAAATCCTGAAAATACATTGCTGCAAGATTTATTTGGCTTTCGTATAATTCTTCATTCGCATTGAAGCTTTCATGTAACTGCTTTATCGTATCTGAATTCTCTGCGCTTGCCTGTTCATCAAATGCGGTAGCAAGGCTAAGTATTAATTTTCCTATTTCATTATCCACAATATCATCCTCTCAAGATTTGATAATGGTATAAAATAAACCCGTTCAAAAATCGAAAGGGTTTATTTTATATATGTAGTTATTTAGTTACATACGTAATGTTCATTAAATTAAATACAGAACTATGAACAGAATTAAAGAAACAACACATATTCCACCGGGAATAATTACTTTCTTTTCTGTTGGTTCAGCTTTCACTACGAACAGCATAACTAAGGATACGATACCTGATAATACTGCAAGTACTCCAAAAATCTCCATTATTAATTCCATAACGTAATACCCACCTTTCTATTATATTTATAAAACATCAGCTCAAATATAGAGCATAGTTTTATTTTATGTATGTCCATTATATCGCGATATCGAATTTTTATCAAGTACATTTTATTATAATTTTGGCTCATTCAGCCTTTATTCAACAGAATGAGCCAAAACTTAAATGTATTAGTCTAATACTTTCGGTTCTAATTCAGGACATCCATATTTGTCAGCGTATGAATTACATCCATTTATTGTGCTTTTAACCAATCTTACACCACCCTGAGAGCCCTGAATACATGTAACATAGCCTTTTCCCAGCTTTGTCAAAAATGGTGAAATGTCCATTTGAGATACTTGACCAAAACATGATGCGCACTCAGGACATATGATATCCAATGTGTCAGCTGCTCTTGTCATAGCCACATAAAAACATCTTAATTCTTCGTCCATGTCTTCTTTTGTTTCAGCTCTTGGAAAAATACCTGAAACACAATCAAGAATAATTACGTGGTTCCACTCAAGGCCCTTTGCAGAATGAATTGTTGAAAGAATAACGGTACCGTCACCCCTTGGTTTGTCAACTTCTCTCAACGCGGTTGCGTCAAGCCATTTGTTTACGTTATCGTATTCTGCACTATCTGAAAGCATAAGCAGTATGTCTAGGTATTCAAAAATAGCCTCTTGACCGTCTTTCATTGATTCATTTCCTTCAGCTCTTTTACTATAGACAGCCTTATAGTGATTAATAATGACCTCTAATATTTCATGAGCGCTTTCGCCCATACTAGCGTCGTCAATCACTTCTTCAAGTACTGTTATGTCTTCGTTAATATCTTTTGCTGTCTTAGTGTTACCTTGTCTATGTGGAATCGTTGCCAAGAATCCAATACCATTACTCATTGCGGCTATATCGGCTGCACGTTTACTGCCGATATGACCATATATCTTCAGTATTCTATACCATGCTAATTCGTGGAATGGATTAGCGATAACTCGCATGTATGACAATACGTCCTGAACACATTCTAAATCGAAGAATGCTGTTCCACCATGCTTTTCATAGTCTTTATTGTTTTTGTGGAATAATGCCTCAAGATATACAGATGAGTTTGAACCACGATACAATACAGCCACTTTACTGTTCTTAATGCCGTGCTGTTTGTCTTCTGCTTTGTATTTACGCATTAAAGCATAAGCAAGTTCACTTTCTTCTTTCTGGTCTTTTGTTGCATAAACGGTTGGCTTTGCACCATGTTTGTTGCAGCCTGTAACAAGCGTTTTCTTAAATCCAAAATCAGCGTGTTTTTCCATTACACGATTTGATAAATCTAAGATTTCCTGAGTTGAACGATAGTTTTGAACTAATGTGTGCTCGTGTACATCTTTAAATTCGCTAGGAAAATTAGTGAAGTTCTTTACTTCAGCTCCTCTAAACTTATATATTGACTGAAAATCGTCGCCTACAACGACTAAGTTTGTATTTGTGTCTCTGAGTTGATGTACGATATCAGCCTGAAGATGGTTTGTGTCCTGATACTCATCAATTAAGATATATTCATAAGTCATATTTACAACATCACGAACAACCTTGTTGTCTAACAGGGTATATGCACCAATCAATAAATCATCGAAATCTTTTAGATTCTTCGTTCTTTTGTACTCGTTGATATTTTCTCGCACAACATATAATATTTGATATAAATAATCAATTCTTTTATCATCGCCATTACATGCCTTTGCGAGTCTAGGGTCACCCTTAACAGCATCTTCTAGTGGTATATCCTGATTAATACACGCTGAGTATATTCCAGCCACAGTCTTTGATGTCGGTGTTTTGATGCCGGCATTTCTAAGGTCTGTCTTATAATCATTCATTTTCATACCAACAATATCATTCACCATTGATGGTTCTAATATTGTATAATCGCATGACATACCAATTATAGCATTATATTTACGCATTAATCTATCACAAAAGCTGTGATATGTACACGCCGTTAATCTATCCATACCAGTTGCGCCAAGAGCTAGAGCTCTTGCCTTCATAGTGTTTGCAGCTTCGTTTGTAAATGTCAGAAGACATATTCTTGCCGGGTCCACACCATTATTTAATGGATTAGTGCTATCTGTTAAATTTACTAATTTATGAATCAATGTTTCTGTTTTACCTGTTCCTGCACCGGCTATTATGATTGATGTACCATCTAAATCATGAGCTGCGCCCATTTGTTCAGCATTAAGCATCGTTATTTCTCCTTTTTATAAATGATATTTTTCCAATTTGTTACGAGCAATTATGTCAATTATATAATAAAAAGCTCTATTTGTCGATTATTCTCATACCGAGCACCGTTCACAAATTTAACCATATTAGTCTGAAAAACATATTTTTAATATTTCACTAAGTGTTATAAAATTTCGAAAATTTAATTAAAGGACTTACATAATAAATACCTTATCTCAAATGAAATAAGGTATTTGTTCAAACTATTCGTGGTTTTTATTGCTTAAATCGTATAGCATTGACCCTGTCAATTAATACTTGTGTACTTGTTGGTGGTTTCACAAGTATATCGGTTATGCCCATAGCACATGCTTCTTTTATAATAGAAGCATTTATATTTCCAGATAATATTGTTATGTTTGGTATCGCCATATTATTATTCTGCAAATATCTCACTATTTCAAGACCGTTTTGTTCTGCTTCTTTGTGCTCATGATATTTTGTTAGGTCAAGGTCTAAAAACATCAAGTCTATCTTTTCATTTTCAAGTATTTTAACTGCATCAGGCATACTACCGGCCTCGAAAGTGTTCACCACTTCCCCCATTGATTTAAGCATACTAGCTATTCTTGCTCTAAAAAATTCCACGTCATCAACTATTAAAACATTAACCATTTCTTATATTCCTCCTAAACCCTATCTGAGCACCTTTCTGTTAAAGTAATTCTTCTGGCATATCGTCTTGCCCAAAAATCCATGTTATACATGTTTGGGTGCTCATCTCAGCTAGTGATATGACCAATAACGCCATGCTTGTTACGAAATTGCTTTTGCTCATTTTTTTGAGCCACGCTTTAATCTCTTTCATCTTGTGACCTCCTTGTGTAAGTCTATGTCAACTACATCAGTAGCGTCCACCATTCTGTCGTGTTTAACTTTAAAAATTTTATATGCAATTGGTGTTGTAAACAATAGCGTCAATGACAACGACCATATTGCTAATTCATATATGTGTATACTCATAAACCTCAGCGCAATTGTCATCAAAATCAATATTAGCGTTGTTCTTTTCATTTTCTGTTTTTCTTTTTCTTTTCTTATAGGTCTCTGTGATGTTCCTTGTGGAACAAATAGCCACCATGTTAAAATTATGTATGTGTATACCACTATCTCTAAATGAATGCTCATATCAATAAATTTTGCTAGAAGTATTGCAACCACTATTACTGCAGTAGAATACATTAAGCATTTTATATGACCAACCAAATGTATCCCGCCAGTATTTTCCCTAAACAGCTTGAACATGACAAACAATACCATACATTCTTTAAATAAGCCTAATAATGACATTATAGCTAATATTATCATATTATACAATATAGCTCTTTTAAATAGTCCGACCTGATACGCGGCTTTCAATGATTGCTTATCATCATAGCCCTTATGTTTTTTTATGAATTCTATTGTGCTATCATTTTTCATTGTTTTTTATCCTAAACTCATTATTATATACATCAATTTTAATTTTGAATATCCCGTCAGTCATTTCTTTTACCATTTCTATATTATTGTTATTATTTACTATGTCTGTCACATTTGTAAGGCCTATTCCTTTACTTTCCCCATATTTCATAATGACACCGTTAACATCAACCGTGTATCTATTTGACATCTCCAATGAAAACTTATCATCACCAAAGTATAACTTGATTTCGACATTTTTGTTATCTGCGTAATGCGCGGCCTCTATGCTATTGTCAAGAAGTATATTTAACATATCTATAAAGTCTTTTGAATGCATCGGTATCTCTTTGCTTTTTCCATCATAATCCAACATTAGATTTACACATAACTCATCTGCCTTCTCCATCTTTATACTCAGAATAGATGCCACCATCATATTTGGTAAGTTTATAAACCTTAACTTATTACTTATCTTGTTTTCTTCATTCCAATATAGTATATCTTTCAACACAGGCCTTACTTCCGCCAGCGTTGCGTCCTCACAATTTACCAAAAGCCATATTGTTTGCATTAGATTATTAAAGCTGTGCCCAAATTTATTTATCGTATATACAAAATCTTCATGAACTTTATTCAGCTTGGCTTTTTCTTCTGCATCTCTTGTCTTATTATTGTTAATTACCATCTCATAATAAGTTATAATTACTATTACCATAATTACCATCATAGCTATACATACAAATATTAATATATTATGGTATACACCTGAGTAATTGTAAACGTTGACGCTTAAATATATCATTCCTATTATTAATAATCCGCTAATAATTATCTTTACACTTTTTAATATTAAGCTGTTTTTACTTTCTATGTACCTACACAACGGCGTATACAATTTTTTAATCAGATTTTTTCCATTATATAATAACAGCGACATTATTATCATATAGACTGTTTGTACAATGTTTCCAAAGTCGCTCTCTTCTAGGTCGATATCAATAATATTCATCAGCATTAGCATAATAAAATAACTAATTATTTGCACAAGTATAACAAACATATTGTATATGAAAGCTAACGCTATTGACTGGGCTATCTTTACTCTATGCACAGAGCGTAATAATGTTGTCGTCAATACTATTGGGGCCAATGTTTGCACAAAAGCATCAATGCTTATAACATTTTCGCCCAAATATAC
>Ga0123336_10004730_pt1 | contig 10966 bp, 8 predicted proteins | sample SSSSmetaG_FD_96466 | JGI IMG/M metagenome (GOLD analysis project Ga0123336, IMG submission 96466) | Glacier valley bacterial and archeal communities from Borup Fiord, Nunavut, Canada, to study Microbial Dark Matter (Phase II) - ​SSSS metaG | ecosystem: Environmental > Aquatic > Freshwater > Ice... | reverse complement strand
GGTGGGATTAGTTCTATGCTGCCACCACAAAACCAGGGCCAGGGTGCGGCAAACATGGGACAGGCGGCGCAGGAGAACACACAAAAACCGGCGAAAAAGGGTGGAATTTTCGAGGCCATCCGCAGTTTCTTTTTCCGATAAGCAGGAATAGTAAAGATAGAAACTCAACCTCATTCAGAGGCGGGGCAGGAGCAAAACATGCAGGGCGAACAAACGCAGAATCAGAACATGGCTTCTGCCAACTCGTTACTAGTTGCGGACTGTGGTACTGTCTTTACCAAAGTCTCACTCTTAGGACTCGTCGAGGGTCAATACCGTTTAATGGCACGTGGCGAAGCACCATCGACGGCCTTGCCACCACAAAGCGATATCACACAGGGAATTGTTGAAGCCATTGGCGTCATCGAACAAATTACGGGCCGTCAGTTCTTTAGACAGGGAAATTTAATCACGCCCGAAGAAGAGAGCGGGGACGGTGTTGATGCCTTTATTGCTACCGTCAGCGCGGGTCAACCGATCCAGCTCGTTGTATTGGGCGCAGTAAGTCCAACGTTGGAGGCACTGGCTGAACAAGCCGTGTCGGGCCTCTATGCGGAAATACACGCGATTCCATCACCGTCGTTTATCGCGGCAACCTCCGCAAGTCCGGTATCCGTTGGCGCGGGACAGACACAGAACGGGTGGACGCAGGAACGGCTTGGACTAGAGTGGGAGCGACAACTAGGCCACATGCGCGAAATTCTGCCGCAGGCCGCGCTGATCGTAGGTGCAGCCGATGGGCTAGCAGGTCCAACACCCTTACAAGAAGCGTGTCAGTTGTTAGTGAACGCCGCGAAAGAGCGGCAAGAGCAGTATGGAGCGCAATCCGGCAATGGTACGCCACAATGTGCCGTGCTCTACGCGGGTGCTTCGCAGTACATAGAGGCGGTGCGGCGTATGTTATACGGTGTCGCAGACGTGACACGGGTTGACTCGCTTGTCTCACAGGCCCAACTTGGCTCGATCAGCATCGCGGTTGGCACGTTGCACGAGCGCGCAATTATGCATCGTCTCGCCGGCTATGATCGTCTTCAAGCGTGGTCAAGTGCCGAGCCCGTCGCAACCGCGACATCACTCAGTAGTCTTGTGCGTTTCCTGGCGCAACATTACGCGATGAATGTTACAGCGGTTGATGTTGGAGGCGCAACGACAACGGTCATGCTCGCGGGTGAGCAGGGCGAGTTTGTCCCGAACGTCAACGCGGGTACGGGTGTCGCATCCGGCGTCGGCGCGGTATTGCAGCAGGCGGGTACACAACGTATCGCCCGTTGGTTGCCGTTCAAGATTACAGAGGACGAGCTGCGTCAGTTCGCGATTAACCGCGTGGCGCACCCACATATACTGCCGACCAGCACCCGTGAGTTGCAGATATGCCACGCGTTCGCCCGTGAAGCCATGTTGCTCACCATTGAGATGGCGCGCAAGAGTACGCTCGAATGGCCCGACGCGGACCTAATCCTGGCAACAGGCGGGGTTCTGGCACATGCACCCAAGTATGGACAGGTCGCGCTGATGCTGCTGGACGCGCTGCAACCGCGAGGCGTGACCTCGCTTGTGTTGGACAAAACGATGCTGATTTCCCAACTTGGCGCGGTTGCGACGGTGGCCCCGATCACAGCCGTACAGGTCAACGAGAACGACGCCGTAACGCATCGGCTTGGAACCTGCGTTGTTCCGTATGGACAGCTTCAAGCGGGACAGGTCGCCCTCACGGTGGGCGTCGAGTACAGCAATGGGCGTCAACACAAGGTTGATGTTATCGCGGGTACAATCGAGGTTATCCCTCTGCGGGCAAACGAGCAGGCTCTGCTAACACTTTTTCCCGCGCCAACGGTTGATGTAGGACTTGGACCAGGGGAACGCGCACGGGCGGCGGAGGAGATCGACGGCGGACTTGTGGGCCTTATCATTGACGCGCGTGGGCGTCCTCTGGTGTTGCCAACCGAAGAGGAAGAGCGACAGGCACGGGTCATGCAGTGGATGCAGGCAATAGGGGCGTTGTAACGTGGTGTAGCGCGTAGTTATTGGAAGGAGTGTGGGAGAAATGATGGCCTATCAGCCTGGGTGGTCTGTGGTCGCGCAGACGCTCGTGAGGCGGGAGCGTTGGCCTGGCGGGTATAAGGGTGGTTCTTTGCTACGGGGCGTACCAGTGGTGACGGTAGGACAGGATGTATATCCCGATCAGCCGGTGCTACGTATGGAACGACGCGCGTCAACGGGCAAAGGCGCAAATGTTGAAGTTGTGCCAGCAGGAATGTACGGGCGCGTCGTTGAACTTACACCACGTGGTGGCGTTGTGCTTGAGGGACAGGCCACCCTGATACGCGGTGCAATCGGTGCTGGCAATCAGGTTGCGGGTGTGTTGAATATCGTACAGGACGATACATTGCAACAACAATTGTCCGCCGGCGCAATCCTGGTTATCTCTGGAACCCTGACCTTCGCAATGGTACGTCAGGCATTGCTTGCGGGTGTAACTGGTATCGTCGCGGGGAGCATCGCGTTGCCAGATTTCGAGGGTTTCCTGCACACCGACATACTACAACTGTTCGGGGAACACGATATTGAGCAGGCGCAGGCCACGCTTCCCGCTTTGACCATCGTCTGTACCGAGGGTTTAGGGGCAGCACCGATGGATGAGGTTGTACTGGACGTTTTACGGCGGCATCGGGGAAAAGTGATTCTGCTTTCGGGGCTTACCTCTACACGTTGGGGGGTGCAGCCTGAACTGATTCTTTCCTTTGCACCAGAAGAGATACAACGTGACTGGCAACCAGTCGAGCAAGACCTGTCGCTAACACTTGGGGCGCGGGTACGTGTAAGTGGTGGAGAACACGAGGGGGCAACAGGCAAGGTAGAGTATCTTTTTGCGTATGAGCAGGTCTTTCTATCAGGAGTGCAGAGCCGTGCAATTCGTCTACGTTTGGACAATGGCGCGTTTGTGGTAATTCCCGTTACCCTTGCCCAACGGATAGGCTAAACCCCAGTTACGCTTTCTTATCCACATTCCTAGTGAGTTATCCACATTTTTACTGAAAGTATGTGGATAACTTGTCATGCCTGTTTTTGGTTTAATCGGAAGTCAAAAATAGATGTTTATGGCGTATAAATCTCGCCTGCGAAAAGAGAGCCTGCCTGGTACGCGTACCAGACAGGCTCTCTTAAAAAAGAATAGTGGCGACAGGAATCGAACCTGTGACACAGGGCTTATGAGTCCCTTGCTCTACCGACTGAGCTACGCCACCATGTAATAGGGCTAGAGCGGGTTCAGCAACCAACGCTGCTTAACGCTTGCGCTCATGTCTCTTGTTCTACCTCACTATAATAGCACCCATGTCAAGGGCTAATAACGACCCCAGGCCAGCACGTCTCACGACACAAGGACAGCGTAGATGCAGTTTTAGCAGTTGATGGTGATTGTAAATAGTTCCAATGAGCAAGGCCCTCGGCTTCGCTAACGAAGCCGAGGGCCTTGCTGTAGTAGCGGGAACAGGACTCGAACCTGCGACCTCCGGGTTATGAGCCCGACGAGCTAACCACTGCTCTATCCCGCGTCGATGTGTGTGTTGAGGCTTGGTAGCGGGAACAGGACTCGAACCTGCGACCTCCGGGTTATGAGCCCGACGAGCTAACCACTGCTCTATCCCGCGTCAACTTCTGTATGATACTACATTCTTCAGCGTTTGTCAAATATTTGCTTGCACCTATTTTTTTGTACACGTCATGGCCCACTTCTACTTTAGGACGTAACCTGGCCCTCACCTCGACATAGGCCACAAACAGGACAGGCATAGACAAAAGTACCTTATTTGCAAGCAAGCGTAGACAGAAGCTAAAACGAAACATTAATATATTGTGGAAGTATCATCCCAGCTACACTAACAAGAGCAAGCGTTTTTGTTTGTGTCGGCAATCTTACGTCTATAATATTGTATCATTCTTCATCTTCAATGTGTCCTTTTTGTTTGAGACGCGACAGCAGCTATTTTGGCTGTCTGTGTCGGCGAGGTGGGAGCGAATGTGGTGGAAGCAGCATATGTTAAGCATGAGCGAGAGACGCGCAAAGTGATCCTCTCGTTTGCGACAAGTATTCAGGAGCGCGATATCGTCACCTACGAACACTCACGTAGGGTGGCAACCTATGTCCAGCGTCTGGCCCGTTACATTGGCTGGACCCGTCGTGAGGCACGCGACCTCGCGCTAGCCGCCCTCGTTCACGACCTGGGCAAAACATGGATCGCCAACGACATCCTGAATAAGTCGGGCGCACTCTCCAATGAGGAACGCCGCAAAATGGAGCAGCATCCAATCATTGGTGCGCGTATTCTGATTGGCTGCGATGTGGACCCTTTCTACGTCGAGACGGTGCTATACCATCATGAGGCATGGGATGGGCGCGGCTATCCAGCGGGGAAGCGTGGTGAGGATATCCCCATTAGCGCGCGCATCCTGACGGTTGCCGACGTATACGACGTGTTGACTTCGTGGCGGCCTTACAAAAACGCCCTGTCCATGACCGAGGCGCGCCAGCGTATACTCGCGGACGCCGAGACGTACTTTGACCCGATTATCGTTGATGCGTTTGTGCATCTCCTGGATATTTCATCCGGTTTCACCTTGCCGCAGCACGACCTGGACGAGAAACAAACACTACACTATCCGCCCCACCTGGACGATTTCTAGGGTGTTTACAGATACGGGAGTGGAGCGTGGGTACGCTTCACTCCCGTATCTGCGAGGTGATATAATATCCCCTGTACACATTCGCTATCTTCTTGTCTATTGACACAACAATTGGGTTCTCCCGCTTTCTGATACTGTTGGCGAACCGAAAAAGTGGGGAGGAATACTGTGAAAACAAGGCATTTTTTTCCTCTCAGTGGGAGATATTGATCAACGTTCATGCTCAACGTGAGGGAAGTATCCTTACTACTAATGGGTTCGCCAACAGTGTCACTTTGCGGGAGACCCAGCCTCACAAGAGTCGATGTCCAACGGGCCAACAGAAGGGCACGTCAATCGTCTCAAATTGATCAAGCGCAGCATACATGGTCGTGCCAAATTCGACCTGCTGCGCACTCGTGTGCTTCGCGCCGCATGAGAAGAGGTTTTGAGGAAGGAGATACTCATGGGAAAGCATCTGGTTGCCACTGGGATAGAAGACGATGATACTCCTATTGAATCGCTGGGTCTTACTTTACGACCCTACAACTGCTTGAGGCGCAGTGGTATCAGCACTGTTCGCCAACTCTTCTCCTTGCGGAAAGAAGAGTTTCGCTCGCTCCGCAACTTGACTCCTCACGCTGCTGAAGAGATTCGAGAGCGATTAATTGCCTGTCGATTTCTTAATCCAACGCAACCTATTGGGCCGTTTAGTGAGGATGACGAAGATGAAAGCTCATGAGTACTAGCATCAGCGCGTCTGCGGGAGAACCATAAATTTTTGTTTCCCAGATACCTATCTTTTCGCCGATTTCCGCGGAAAGGGCTAGAGAAAAATGGAGCAGTAATGCAGATAGATATGAAACTTGAGCTTGTACCGATACCAGTCTCTGACGTTGACCGCGCCAAGACCTTTTACATGGAAAAAGTGGGATTTCACGTAGACCATGACGTACAGCCCGGCAACGGCATGAGAGTGATCCAGCTCACGCCGCCTGGGTCAGCGTGTTCAATCGTTATTGGGACGGGTATGGGCGACATTTCAGCAATGCAGCCCGGAACAGTCAAGGCCCTGCACCTGGTCGTTGCGAATATACTTGAGGCTCGTGAAGCACTTGCTGGTCGCGGTGTTGATGTGAGCGAGGTCAACGACCTGGGGGGCGTTAAGTATGTCCAATTCAGCGATCCCGATGGCAACTCGTGGCTTCTACAGGAGATATCAGCGCACCTATAACAAAGGTTTTCAGGCTACCAGATTTTTTCATCGGACACGAGTTTTTAACTGACAAACACCATCATTCTGCTCCCACAACGAGGAGGTTGTATGACTATCGGAAATACCCGTGTTGAGCGTGATTCAATGGGCGAGATGTTGGTTCCTACCAACGCCTATTACGGCGCGAGTACGCAACGCGCCGTTCTCAATTTCCCAATCAGCGATCTACGTTTTCCGCGCCAGTTTATCCACGCACTTGGGGCGATCAAGCAGGCGGCGGCCCAGGTGAATGTGGAACTGGGAACGATCAACGCGCAGACCGCCGAGGCGATTGTTCGCGCGGCACAAGAAGTCATCGACGGAAAGCTCGACGCAGCCTTCGTACTCGATATTTTCCAAACAGGCTCCGGCACTTCGACGAACATGAACGCCAACGAGGTCATAGCCAACCGTGCCAGCGAACTGCTCGGCGGCTCGCTCGGCTCACGCAAAGTTCACCCCAACGACCATGTGAATTTCGGGCAATCCTCGAATGATGTCATTCCCACCGCGATCCATCTTTCCGCGCTCATGAGCATCGAGCAGGACCTGCTACCCGCGCTCAATTTGCTGCGACAGGCATTGGAAGCAAAGGCTGAGAAATTCATGCCGATTGTCAAAACGGGACGTACCCATTTGCAGGATGCGACACCCATTCGGCTGGGGCAAGAATTTTTGGGCTACGCGGGCCAGCTCGAACGAGGCACAAAACGGCTGATACAGGCGCAAGGTGAGCTTGCTGAGGTCGCGCTGGGCGGAACAGCCGTTGGGACGGGAGTCAACACCCACCCGCAGTTTGCCGCTCTTGTCTGTGAACGCCTCGCCACGCTCTACGCCTTACCCATTCACGAGACGGGTAATCACTTTCAAGCCCAAAGCACACTTGATAATATTGTTTCAGCAAGCGGCGCGCTCAACACGCTCGCGGTAAGCCTGATGAAGATCGCAAACGATATTCGCTGGCTTGGCTCCGGCCCGCGTGCAGGCATTGGCGAGATTGACCTACCCGCCGTGCAACCAGGAAGTTCGATTATGCCCGGCAAGGTCAATCCTGTGATCGCCGAGTCGGTTTGTATGGTTTGCGCCCAGGTGATGGGCAATCACACCACGATTACGGTTGCGGGACAATCGGGCAACTTCGAGATCAATGTGATGATGCCAGTCGCGGCATACAACCTCTTGCAATCCATCAGCTTGCTCGCCGCCGTCGTCCGCAATTTTACAGAGCAGTGCGTTCGTGGCATCCAGGCAACCACGAAGGGACCTGAAATGGTTGAGCGCGGTCTTGCGATCTGCACCGCACTTGCGCCTGTGATTGGCTACGATGCCGCCGCTGCCATCTCTAAAACAGCGTACAAGACGGGTCAAACGGTGCGTGAGGTTGCCCGCGAGCAGACACAGTTGACCGATACCGACCTTGACCGTATTCTTGACCCCGCGAGCATGACAAAGCCGGGGTTGGATGGTGGGCCTGCGGGAGGATAGAAACGACGGGCGTGATTTCATCACGCCCTCGTGCTAAATGTCCAATCATCATGAAATGCCTACGCCGCTTTCCCCAGGAAGTCCAGCAGTAGGGCGTTCACACGCTCCGGTGCGGCGGTTGTTAGCCAATGGCCGACGCCTTCGAGCCGCTCATAACGCCAGGACCCTTTGACAAGTTCGCCGGAGCGTTGCATCTGGCCCTCCGACATGGCAAGGTCTTCGCTTCCCCACACGCCCATTGTCGGACATTGGATGGGGGGCATCGCTTGTGTTTCACCACCAATACTGGCTGGCGACACATTTGCACGATACAAATTCAGGCTTGCCGCCAATGCGCCGGTCCTGGAAAGGTCTTCAATATAATGCTCAACCTCGCCTTGCCCGTGCAAGAACTCACGGAATACCGCCCAATTGTTCTTTGGCAAGATGGTTTCAGCGACGCCGGGGAACAAGAACCAGAGGAAATACCAGTGTTTTTCCCACTGTTTCAGGCCATCGTAACCCGCGACAGCGGGATGGCCGACGGAGAGCGCAACGAGCCGCTCAACCTGATTGGGGAAAAACGTTGTGAAGAGCCACGAGATGACCGCCCCCCAGTCGTGACCGATGATGGTTACACGCTCGACACCAAGCACGGCGAGAATACCCTTGAGATCGCTCACGAGCGTTTGTAACTTGTAGGCATCCACCTCTGTGGGACGGTCAGACGCACCAAAGCCACGCAGGTCTGGCGCGATGACGCGAAAGCCGGCATTCACTAGAATTGGAATTTGATGACGCCAGACATAGGCGGAGTCAGGCCAACCATGTACCAGCAGGATCGCGGGACCGCTTCCCTGGTCTAGCACACGGAACGTCAGGCCATTCACCTGGATACGTCGCTCGCCTTCTAACGAAGAAGCCATATTTTTTTCCTTGTGATGCTCTAGTCGAACGAGAGGAACAACGCGTTTCTCTGCGTTCATTGTCCGACATGGGGGAGAAAAACACAACGGTGGGACAAGGAGAGCGAGAGCGTACTGGGGTCTCCTCTCCATTTTTGACTCGTTTCTGTGTATCGCATCTGGAACAGAGACGTGATATAATTCGCTACATACCCTCAAAGAAGAGAGGATTTACGCGAGAGGAGTGGGCGGGATTGTCCGTCCTGCATATATGTTTCGGAAAATTTTGATTGCTAATCGTGGCGAAATCGCGCTACGTGTGATTCGTGCCTGCCGCGAAATGGGGATTGTGAGCGTTATAGCTCATTCAGAAGCAGATCGAGACTCGCTTCCCGTGCGTATGGCCGATGAGCGTATCTGTATTGGGCCTGGGCCAAGCGGCAAGAGCTACCTAAATATACCAAATATTATCAGTGCCGCCCTTATTTCTAATGCCGAGGCCATTCACCCCGGCTATGGTTTTCTTTCGGAAAATACCAGTTTCGCCGAAATATGCGCCGATGTCAATATAGTCTTTATTGGCCCGCCCGCCTCTGTGATGTCGGTGATGGGCGACAAAGTTTCGGCCCGTCAAGCGATGGCGAAGGCCGGCCTACCCATGCTCCCCGGTACACCAATTCTGCGAACCGTTGCGGAGGCACTGGATGCCGCGAAAGAGATCGGGTATCCTCTGATGTTGAAGGCGGTTGCGGGCGGCGGTGGCCGTGGCATTCGGTTGGTAAAACGCGCCGATGAGTTGGAGCGCGTCTTTACGCTCGCGCAAAACGAGGTGCGCGAAGCCTTTCGGGACGATGGCATTTATTTTGAACGCTACCTTGAACGCGCACGTCATATCGAGATTCAGGTGCTGGTAGACAATCACGGCAACGGCGTCCATCTTGGTGAGCGCAATTGTTCGTGTCAGCGGCGCAATCAGAAGGTGCTGGAGGAGTCGCCCAGTCCTTTGTTGCCGCGCAAGCTACGCGATGAGATCGGCACAAAGTCGATACGGGCCGTGCAAAAGGTGGGCTACCGGAACGCGGGTACACTGGAATTTCTGGTGGATGAACAGAATCGTTTCTACTTTATGGAGATGAACACGCGGATACAGGTCGAGCATCCCGTGACGGAAATGGTGACAAGCCTTGATCTGGTAAAGGAGCAGTTACGAATCGCGTCGGGGATGCGAATGCAACTCAAGCAGGACGCGATACAGTTTCGGGGTCACGCAATCGAGTGTCGCATCACGGCGGAGGATGCCGACAACGATTTTCGACCACAGACGGGGACGGTTGAACGCTATCTCCCCCCTGGCGGGCCAGGGGTACGAGTCGATAGCCACCTGTACGTGGGCTACGAAGTGCCACCCCACTATGACTCGTTACTCTCGAAACTGATCGTCTGGGCCGACACCCGCGACGAGGCGATTGCACGGATGCAACGCGCACTCGATGAATACGTTATTGAAGGCTTGACCACCACAATTCCGTTTCATCAGCGTCTGCTGAAACATCCCGCCTTCCTGAGCGGCGAAACCTACACGCGGTTCATTCAAGAGGAAGCGGCGGCACTAGGGATATAATAAAATACATTGATTATAGCAAGAGAACACTATGGATAAAACATAGCTAGAGGAGGACACTATGTCTCGCGTCGTTGTAACCGGAATTGGGCTTGTTACCTCGTTGGGGAACGATCTGGCATCATCATGGGATGCATTGTGTAAAGGCAAATCGGGGATTGGGGAGATTACAGGCTACGATAGTAGCAAACATCGCGTCCACTTCGCCGGCGAGGTCAAAAACTTTGATCCCTCTCCCTACATTGATCGCAAAGAGGTACGCCGCAACGATCCGTATGAGCAACTGGCGATTGCGACCAGCAAGCAGGCATTGGCACAGGCAAAGCTAGAGATCACCGAAGAGAACGCGGACGACATCGGCGTCTACATAGGGAGTGGCATCGGGGGGCTGGTCACGCTGCATGAGCAATTCAGAAACCTCTACGAAAAGGGGCCAGACCGCATCAGTCCTTTCTTCATCAACATGATGATTGTTGACGGTGCGCCTGGGATCGTCTCTATTCTCACAGGGGCCAGGGGACCAAACTGGGCGGCGGTCTCGGCGTGTGCCACCAGCGGCAACACGATTGGCGAGGCGTGGGAGACCATCAGACGCGGCGACGCGAAGGCGATGATCGCGGGTGGCGCGGAGAAAGCGGTGACGCCGATTGCGATGGGCGCGTTCGACAATATGCACGCGCTCTCACGCCGCAACGATGATCCACAGGGAGCGAGCCGCCCGTTCGACGCGACCCGCGACGGTTTCGTGATGGGCGAGGGGTCCGCTACGCTGATACTCGAAGACCTGGAGTTCGCACAGGCACGGGGCGCGACCATTCTCGCGGAAATAGTCGGGTACGGTTCAACGGGCGACGCGCACCATGTCACCGAGCCGGCCCCTGGCGGAACGGGCCTGATTCGCGCAATGCGGCGCGCCCTGCAAAAAGCGGGACTGCAACCGGAGCAGGTGAGCTATTACAACGCGCACGCGACCTCGACGCAATACAATGATCGTACAGAGACACAGGCTATCAAGGCGGT
>Ga0123336_10004728_pt1 | contig 10969 bp, 9 predicted proteins | sample SSSSmetaG_FD_96466 | JGI IMG/M metagenome (GOLD analysis project Ga0123336, IMG submission 96466) | Glacier valley bacterial and archeal communities from Borup Fiord, Nunavut, Canada, to study Microbial Dark Matter (Phase II) - ​SSSS metaG | ecosystem: Environmental > Aquatic > Freshwater > Ice... | reverse complement strand
TGGTCGCCGGGCTCGACCCGCATTCGCAGTATTTCGACAAGAAATCATGGAAGGAATTCCGCGAAGCGACCACCGGCCGCTTCATCGGCATCGGCATCGAGATGGGCATGGAAGACGGCCTCGTGAAGGTCGTGAGCCCCATCGAAGGGTCACCCGCATTCCGCGCAGGCCTGAAGAGCGGCGACCTGATCACCAAGGTCGACGACACGCTCGTCAAGGGCCTGACGGTCGACCAGGCCGTCAAGCGCATGCGCGGCGAGCCCAACACCAAGGTCGTGCTGATGGTGTTCCGCAAGTCCGAGAACCGCAGCTTCCCGGTGACCATCGTGCGCGAGGAAATCCGAACCCAGAGCGTTCGCTCCAAGGTCATCGAGCCAGGCTATGCGTGGCTTCGTGTCAGCCAGTTCCAGGACCGCACGGTCGATGACTTCGCCCGCAAGCTCGACGAGATCTTCAAGCAGGAGCCCAACCTCAAAGGGCTGGTGCTCGACCTTCGCAACGACCCGGGTGGCTTGCTGGAAGGCGCAGTGGCCATCTCGGCTGCATTCCTGCCGAGCGACGCGCTGGTCGTCACCACAAACGGCCAGATCGCCGACTCGAAGCAGACCTTCAAGGCCAGCCCTTCCGACTACCTGCGCCGCGGCGGCGCCGACCCGCTGAAGAAGCTGCCCGAGGCGCTGAAGAAAGTGCCGTTGATCGTGCTCGTGAACGAAGGCTCCGCCTCGGCCAGCGAGATCGTTGCCGGCGCGTTGCAAGACCACAAGCGCGCGATCATCATGGGCGCACAGACCTTCGGCAAGGGCTCGGTGCAGACCGTGCGCCAGCTCTCGCCCGAGACGGCACTGAAGATCACGACCGCGCGCTACTACACGCCCAGCGGTGCGTCGATCCAGGCCAAGGGCATCGTGCCCGACGTGATGCTCGACGAGACGGCCGAGGGCAACTTGTTCGCTGCGCTGCGCACCCGCGAGGCCGACCTCGAGAAGCACCTGCAAAGCGGCCAGGGTGCCGAAGCGAAGGACGAAGCCCGCGAAAAGGCGCGCGAAGAAGCCCGCAAGAAGCTCGAAGACGAAGCCGCCAAGCGCGCTGCGGCACCGCAGAAGCCGCCGGTCGAGTTCGGCACGGCGGAAGACTTCCAGCTCACGCAGGCGCTGAACCGCCTGAAGGGCAAGCAGGTGCTCGCCAGCAAGACCGCCGTTGAACGCAAGGCCGAGGCCGACACGGTCAACTGAAGTCTTCCCACTCTGCCCACACGCCCGTGCATCCCACGGGCGTGTTCGTTTTCCGACCTACCGATGAACGACGACCAACTGCTGCGGTACTCGCGCCACATCCTGCTTGACGCCATCGGCATCGAAGGCCAACGCCGGCTGATGGCGGCGCACGCGCTCGTCATCGGCGCCGGTGGCTTGGGCTCGCCGGTGCTGCTGTTCCTGGCCAGTGCCGGCGTGGGCACCATCACGGTGGCCGACGACGACAGCGTCGATCTGACCAACCTGCAGCGGCAGATCGCCCACCGCAGCAGCGGCATCGGCCAGCCCAAGGTCCAGTCGGCGGCCGCTGCCATGACCGCGATCAACCCCGAGGTGCGCGTGGTCGCGCTGCCCGAACGTACCGATGCGCAGCGCCTGTGCGTGCTCGTGCAGGAAGCCGACGTGGTGATCGACTGCAGCGACAACTTCGCCACGCGCCAGGCCATCAACGCCGCCTGCGTGGCACATGCCAGACCGTTGGTATCGGGCGCGGCGGTGCAGTTCGACGGGCAAGTCTCGGTCTACGACGCGCGCAGTGCTGCGAGCCCGTGCTATGCATGCATCTTCCCGCCCGAGGCGACGCTGCAGGACGCCGCGTGCGCCACCATGGGCGTGTTCGCGCCGCTGGTGGGCATCATCGGCAGTGTGCAGGCGGCGGAGGCTTTGAAGCTCCTGATCGGCACCGGCACCTCGCTGGCGGGCCGGCTTCAGATGCTCGATGCGGGCACGATGGAGTGGAGCGAAATCCGCCTTTCGCGCGACCCGAACTGCACGGTCTGCGGGCCGCACCGTCGTGACGCCAACGCGGGCGACATGACCGTGCCTTAAGCTTGCAGCCATGGACGACAAAACCCCCCTGAACGCCCGCAACTTCCCCACGGCCGAGCAAGACGTTGCGGCCGGCACGGCGCACGCGCTGTCTCGTTACCAGGGGCCGGAGAGTTCATACCGCCTCGCCTTCGCCGACACCGCGTTCCTTCTGCGCGAAGAGATGCGCCCGGTGCGCATGCAGCTCGAACTGCTCAAGCCCGAACTCGTGCAGGACGAACAGGGCATCGAAGCCACCATCGTGATCTTCGGCAGCGCCCGCATCGTGCCACCCGAGGTGGCGCAGCAGATGTTGACCGACGCGAAAGCCGCGAACGACAGCGCCGCGCTCGCTGTCGCGCGGCGCCACGCCCGCATGGCGCCGTACTACGCCGAGGCGCGGCGCTTCGGCGCGCTGGTGACCGAGAAGTCTCGCGCCCTGCAGACGCCGCTGTACGTGGTCACCGGCGGCGGCCCCGGCATCATGGAAGCGGGCAACCGCGGCGCGTTCGATGCTGGCGGCAAGAGCATCGGCCTGAACATCGTGCTGCAGCACGAGCAGGCACCGAACCCGTACATCACGCCTGAGCTGTGCTTCCAGTTTCACTACTTCGGCTTGCGCAAGATGCACTTCCTGATGCGCTCGGTGGCACTCGTGTGCTTCCCCGGCGGCTTCGGCACGCTCGACGAGATGTTCGAGGCGCTCACGCTCATACAGACCGGCAAGTCGCGGCGCCGCCCGGTGCTGCTGTTCGGCCGCGAGTTCTGGACCAAGCTGATCAACTTCGAGCTGCTGGTCGAAACCGGCATGATCAGCGCGCCCGACCTGGCGCTGTTCCGCTTCGTCGAGACCGCCGAAGAGGCCTGGGGCATTCTGGAGGCCGAGTACGGTTTCAGCCTGCGCCAGATTGAAAACGACAGCGACCAACACGCATCCGCCACCAGTCTGTGATGTGCCAGGCGAACCGGAGCCCGCGATGAACCAGCGCATCAGCCTGATCGGCGCCCCCACCGACATCGGCGCTGGCAGCCGCGGCTCCAGCATGGGCCCGGAAGCACTGCGCGTTGCGGGCATCGTGCCCGTGCTCGAAGGCCACGGCCTGGAGGTCGTCGACCGCGGCAACCTGGCCGGCCCTGCCAACCCGTGGCAGCCGCCGACCGAGGGCTACCGCCACCTGAAGGAAGTGGTCGCGTGGAACGAAGCCGTGCACGCGGCCATACATTCCGAGCTGCAACTCGGCCGCCTGCCCATCCTGCTGGGCGGTGACCACTGCCTGGGCATCGGCTCGATCAGCGCGGTGGCCCGCCACTGCCGGGAGGCCGGCAAGAAGCTGCGCGTGCTGTGGCTCGACGCGCATGCCGACTTCAACACCAACACCCTCACCCCCAGCGGCAACATCCACGGCATGCCGGTGGCTTGCCTGTGCGGCTACGGCCCGCCCGAGCTGTGCGCCATCGGCGGCACCGTGCCCGCGATCAGCCCGAAGGTGGTTCGCCAGATCGGCATCCGCAGCGTCGACCCCGGCGAGAAGCGCCTCGTCCACGCCGCCGGGCTCGACGTGTTCGACATGCGCTTCATCGACGAGATGGGCATGCGTCACACCATGGAACTGGCCCTCGCCACCATCGACGCCAACACGCACCTGCACGTGAGCTTCGATGTCGACTTTCTCGACGCCGACATCGCCCCCGGCGTGGGCACCACCGTGAAGGGCGGGCCGACCTACCGCGAAGCGCAACTGTGCATGGAGATGATCGCCGACACCGGGCGCCTCGCCTCGCTCGACGTGATGGAGCTGAACCCCGCGCTCGACGTACGCAACGGCACCGCCATCGTCGCTGTCGACCTGATCGAGTCGCTGTTCGGGAAGAGCACCCTGATGCGGGCTTGACGGGTCAGGGAGTTGGAAGACGAGACCTCTTCCTACGCATATTCGGCGAGTCCTCCTGTGGCCACAGCGCGCTCCGCCCTCGAACATGTAGGCGCTGAAGTTCGATTCAAACCCACAGGAGAAAACCCATGAAGAAGCTGATCGCTACACTCGCCGCCCTGACCCTCACCGGCGCCGTGTTCGCACAAGCCGGCACCGCCATGAAAGAAGCCGGCAAGGCGACGGCCGAGACCACCAAGCAAGGCGTCGAGAACGTCAAGGGCGCTGGCAGCAGCGAGCCCGAGAAGACGATGCACAAGGCCAAGGCCAAGATGCACAAGGCGAAGGCCAAGATGCACCGCAGCAACGCCAAGGCGGCCGCGAAAGAAACGGTGAACTGACCCCGCGCTCAGCGCTGCGCTAACCAGCGCCACGCGGCCCATCCTGCGAGCGAGAGCGCTGTGATCCACACAGCCGCAATCGCCGCAGCACCCCACCAGAGTGCCGGCAGCTTGTCGGACGACGCGCGCGCTTGCGTGAGCATTTCGTTCCACAGCGGCCGCGGCGTGAGGCGCACCACCAGCGCCACGCCCAGCGGGATCAGCACCAGGTCATCGAGCAGGCCGATCACCGGAATGAAGTCCGGGATGAGGTCGATGGGGCTCACCGCATAGGCGATCACGGCGAACGCCACCCACTTCGCCGCGCGCGGGGTTTGCGGGTGGCGTACCAGCTTCCACAGCGCGATCAAATACACGCGCAAGCCGACGAGCTTTGCAGCAGCGAACCGCTTGAACGCCTTGCCGATCATGCGACGCGCCTGCGCCTTCCACGGCGCGGCACGATGCCCGCCGCGGCTTCATCGGCCGCCCGTTCCATGTCGGCCAGCAGCCGGTCGATGCGGTCTTTGAGCTTCTCGGTCGTGAGCTTCTCGCGAAAGCGCTCCACCATCAGCGGCAGCGCAAACGGGCTGGGCACCTTGAGTTCGACATAGTCCACGCGCTGGTGTCGCATGCGTTTCAGTGTGGCGCCGAGGCGGCCGATGTCAAGTTCCTGGCCCAGCACTTCGGTCTGCGCCTGGGTCAGCAGCATGTTGCCCGCGTCGTACTTGCTGAACACGTCGAAGAACAGCGAGCTCGATGCCTGCAGCTGCTTCGTGCTCTTGGGCTGGCCAGGATATCCCGTGAACACGAGCCCGGCCACGCGCGCGATCTCGCGGAAGCGGCGGCGCGCGAGCTCGCTGGAGTTCAGGCTCGCGAGCACGTCGTGGAGCAGCGCGTCGTCGGTGAACAGGCTCTGGTCGCGCAGGGGCGCCGGTTCGATGGGCAGCGCACTGAGCAGCTCGAAACCATAGTCGTTGATCGAGATGCTGAACGTGTTCGGCGCGTCCTTTGCGAGCCGCCACGCCAGCAGGCTCGCCAGGCCGATGTGCGCATTGCGGCCCGCGAACGGGTACACGAACAGGTGTTGCCCCTCGCGCGACTCGAAACGCTCGATCAGCAAGGTGCCTGGTGTGGGCAGGTGCGACAAGCGCATCTGCGTTTCCAGCATCGGCTTCGCGGCTTCCAGCTCAGGCTCGCCCATGGCGTCGATTCTGTCGCCCTGCGCCGCGCCGGCCAGCACCTCCAGCACCGCATCGGCGAGCTCGTTCGACAGCGGCATCTTGGCCCCCGCCCAGCTCGTGACCACACCCTTCGGCTTGAGGGCGCGCTTGACGTAGGCCGTCATGTCCTGCGTGCGGATGTACTCCAGCGTGCGGCCGGCGAACACGAAGCAGTCGCCGGCGCGCAACCGTGCAATGAAGCCTTCCTCGACCACGCCAATGCGCCCGCCGCTCAGGTAGGCGACCTGCATCGACGACTCGGCCACGATGGTGCCCACCTGCAACCGGTGGCGCCGCGCGATGCCACGGTCGGGCACGCGGTACACGCCCTTCGCATCGGGCTGCACGCGGTGGTAGTCGGGGTAGGCGGCCAGGCTCTCGCCACCCTTCTCGACGAAGGCCAGCGCCCAGGCGAACTCTGCTGCCGTGAGGTGGCGGTACGCATGCGCGCTGCGCACCTCGGCCAGCATGGCGCGCGGCTTGAAGCCGCCGCCGAGTGCCACCGTGACGAGGTGCTGCACCAGCACGTCGAGCGGCTTGCTCGGCGTGGCGCGCGCCTCGACGCGCCCGGCCTGCGCGGCACGGCGCGCGGCCACCGCCTCGACCAGCTCCAGCGTGTTCGTGGGGACCAGCGTGATGCGGCTCGCACGGCCCGGCGCATGGCCGCTGCGGCCGGCGCGTTGCAGCAGCCGCGCCACGCCCTTGGCGGAGCCGATCTGCAGCACGCGCTCGACTGGCAGGAAGTCCACTCCCAGGTCGAGTGAGGACGTGGCCACCACCGCCTTCAGGCGCCCTTCCTTCAACCCCGCCTCGACCCACTCGCGCACGCTCTTGTCGAGCGAGCCGTGGTGCAGCGCCACCACGCCGGCCCACTCGGGCCGTTGCTGCAACAGAAGCTGGTACCAGATCTCGGCCTGCGAACGCACGTTGACGAACACCAGCGTCGTGCTCGAACGCTCGATCTCGGCCACCACCGGCAACTGCATCTGCTTGCCCAGGTGGCCGCCCCAACTGAAGCGGCCCGGGTGCTCGGGCAGCAGCGTGTCGATCACGAGCTGCTTGTCGATGCGCCCCTGCACCACGCGGCCGGCCGCCTTGCCGAGCAGCACCTGCCTGGCCTCCATCAGGTTGCCCAGCGTGGCCGACAAGCCCCACACCACGAGCTGCGGGTTCCAGCGCTTGAGGCGTGCCAATGCCAGCTGCACCTGCACGCCGCGCTTGTTGCCCATCAGCTCGTGCCATTCATCGACGATGACGGTGTGGAGGCCGGCGAGTTCATCGTGCGCTGCCGCGCGCGTGAGCATCAGGCTGAGCGACTCGGGGGTCGTGACCAGCACGGTCGGGAAGCGCCGATCCTGCCGCGCACGCTCGGCGCTCGGCGTGTCGCCGGTGCGCATGCCGACCGTCCACGCCGAGCCGATGTCGTCGAGCGGCATGCGCAGTGCGCGCGTGGTGTCGGCGGCGAGTGCGCGCATCGGTGTGAGCCACAGCACGCCGAGCGGCGGTGGGCTCGCGCCGTGCAGCGGTACGCCCAACACCGTCGCGCGCGCGAGCGCGCCGAACCACACCGCATACGTCTTGCCCGAGCCGGTGGTGGCGTGCAGCAGGCCGCTTTCGCCCTGCGCGCAGGCGGCCCATACCTCGCGCTGGAACGCGAACGGCACCCAGCCGCGCTGCGCGAACCAGGCTTCGTGAAGGCTGGCCTGCGCGCTATCGGGCTGCACGCTACTGGCCTGCGGGCTCGCCGCTGGCGCCGTCACGCCGAGACGGGCGCGCTCGGCGCCAGCGCCAGCCCGACGCGGACGATGCGCCCGTTGTGCAGGCGGCTCACGCGAAAGTGCGCGCCGGCCCAGTCGATGCCGTCGCCTTCGGCGTGGTCGCGCGCCAGGTTGTCGGTCAGCCACTCGCGCAGCGTGGCCCGCGCGCCGATGGGTGGCAGCGGCAACTGGAAAAACGCGAACACGTCGGCCACCGGCAGGTCGGCATCGAGCGTCAAGCGGCCTTGCACCGCGCGCTGGTCGGGTGGTGGTTGCTCAGCCGGCAGGGCCACGCCCAGGCGCCGGGCCACCCAGCCGAGCGTGGTGCCTTGCAGCAGCAGCGACGCGAGCACCACCGCGAACGCGACGTTGAAGAAGAGGTAGCTGTCGGGCAGCTTCTCGATCAACGGGAACAAGGCCAGCACGATGGGCACGGCCCCACGCAGCCCCACCCAGCCGATGAACGCACGCTGCGCGGGTGCGAAGCGCAGCGGCAGCAGGCACAGCCACACCGCCACCGGCCGCGCCACGAAGATCAGCGCCGCCGCCACGGCGAATGTCGGGCCGATGCTGGCCAGCATGTCGTGTGGCGAAACCAGCAGGCCGAGCAGCAGGAACATCGTGGCCTGCGCGGCCCAGGCAAAGCCGTCGAGCGCCGACGACGCCGCGTGCGCGGCACTCTCGGCCCGCGCCCGCACGCCCAGGCCGAACAGGTAGATCGCCAGAAAGCCCGATCCGTCGACCAGGCCGCAGAGCGCGAACAGGATCATTCCTGCCGAGACGATGATGAGCGAGAGCACCGCGCCGTGTTCCACCTCGAGCGGCAGCCGGCGCAGCAAGGCGCCCACGGCCCATGCGCCGGCCCAGCCGATGGTGGCGCCGAAGCCGACCTGCCGCAGCAACAGCAGCGCGAGGTCTGCTGCGGTGGCGTTGGACTTGATGCTCGCGATCAACGCTAATACCAGGAACACCGCCATCGGGTCGTTCAGGCCCGACTCGAGCTCGAGCGTGGCCGACACGCGCTCGGCCAGCCGCACGCCGGTCTGCCGCAGCATCGTGAACACTGCGGCCGCATCGGTCGAGCCGACGATGGCGCCGAGCAGCAGGCCGGCGCGCCAGTCCACATGCATCACCACCATCGCCACTGCACCGACGATCATGGCCGTGAGCAGCACGCCCGCGGTGGCCAGCACGAGGGCGGGCTTGAAGCCGGCGCGAAAGGTGCGCACGCGGGTGCTGATGCCGCCTTCCAGCAGGATCACCGCGAGGCAGGCATTGCCGACCCAGGCCGCGAGCTGCACGTTGTCGAACGGCAGGCCGATGGGGCCGTCCACGCCCACGAACATGCCAGCGCCGAGGAAGACGATCAGGAACGGTACGCCCAGGCGCGTGGAAAGCACACCGGCCAGCAGGCTGATGAACACCAGCACGCCCGCGCACAGCATCAGGATGTAGAGCGTGTGCATCGCGCGGACCTTAGCAGAGGGCACGCCGGGGTGAGAGTTCGAGCGGCCCACAGCCGAATGAGCCCGCAGCGTTTCAGGCGGTCACGATCCAGCCTTCGAGCGGGTCGATGGCCAGCGGCAGCCCGTGATTCGGCTGCGTGCCGGCCCACGCGGCCTGCATCAGGCACAGCACGGCATCGAGCCGATCGCCCGCTGCATCGGCGGCCAGATCGTCGCGCTGGGCATGCGTCAGGCGCAGGCGCACACCGAGCCGCGTTCGGCCCTGTTCCAGCGCATCGAGCAGGTCCTTGCGCGCAATGAAGCGCTCGGGCGTCTGCTTCGCCCGGGTGTCGCTCTTGTACGAGCGCGCACCGAGCAGCTCGCGCGCCAGCAGGCCGGGGTAGCCTTCAAGCGCCACACGTGTCTCGTCACCCGCATGCAAGCCGGGCAGGTGCACGCCGGCATCGACGAGCAAGGGCACGCCGGCATGCAGCATGTACGCGACCGGCGGGTTCACCCACTTCATCGACGGCGACGAGCCCGCGGGCCGGTCGGTGGAACGGTGCGCGAACTTCTGCCCCACCGGCCGCGCGTTGCAGAACGCGGCGAACGTGGCACGGATCTCGTCACGCGGCAGGCTCGCGTAGTGGCGCATCAACGCGAGCCACTCGGTCGGCCAGCCGAGCGCCAGCACCAGCTCGCGCGGCAGGCCGAACGGCAGGTCGAACACCGCGAGCCACGGCCCGGGGCTGGCGAGCCACTGCGCGAAGCCCGCGTTGTCGGCATGTGCTTCGATGCGCTCCAGCCGCACCACGCCGTGCTGAGCGTGCCCGAGTGCCACGATGATGGGCTTGCGCTTGGTGGGGCGGCTGGTGAAGTCGACGCCAGCGAGGCGTTGCAGGGCGGGAGGTATGGTCATCTGAAGTGCGGTCGCGGCCATGGCGCCACTCGGCGCAAAGCGCTCGACTCTACGGCCTCGCGTGGCACGCGAGCCGGCACGCTAAAGTGCCCCCATGAACCCGACCCTCGTGAACGTGTTGCGCGGCGCCGCCGTCGAGTCCACCCACTGCGGCGCGCTCGCCGTGCTCGATGCCGCTGGCGCGGTGCGCTGGCAGCTCGGCAACATCGACCGCCCGATCTTCCCGCGCTCGGCGGTGAAGGTGCTGCAGGCGCTGCCGCTGGTGGAAAGCGGCGCAGCCGATCAACTGGGCCTGGCCGACGAAGAACTGGCCATCGCCTGCGCCTCGCACAACGGTGAGGAAGTGCATGTGCGCACCGCCGCCGCGATGCTCGCCAAGACCGGGCTCGACGTGAGTGCGCTCGAATGCGGCACGCACTGGCCCTACCTCGACACGGCCGCGCACGCGATCGCCCGCGCGGGCCGCGCGCCCACCGCGTTGAACAACAACTGCTCGGGCAAGCACGCGGGCTTTCTGTGCCTTGCATGCGCATTGCACGGGCACGGCAAGCCCGACTTGCAGCGCTTCACGGTGGGTTACGTGGCACCCGACCACCCGGTGATGCGCGAGGTGACTGCGGCGTTGCAGGCCGCGACCGGCTTCGACCTGACCGTTGCACCGCGTGGCGTGGACGGTTGCTCGATACCCACCTTCGCCATCCCGCTGCGCCACCTCGCGCAGGCCTTCGCGCGCGTGGGCACCGGCGTCGGCCTGAGCGACGGCCACGCCCGCGCCGCCAGGCGCCTGCGCACGGCAGTCGCCAAGGCGCCGTTCATGGTCGCCGGCACCGGCCGCTTCGACACCCGCGTGATGGAGCGGCTCGGCGAACGCGTGTTCTGCAAGGTCGGCGCCGAAGGCGTTTTCTGCGCCTCGTTGCCCGAGCAAGGTTTGGGCGTCGCCGTCAAGATCGACGACGGCAACAACGCACGAGCGGCCGAGGTGGTGATGGCCGCAGTGATCGAAGCGCTCGTGCCGCTCGACGACGCCGAGGCGACGTTCATGCGTGGGTTGAGCGATGTGCGCTTGTCGAACTGGAATGGGGTGGAGGTGGGGAGACTGGTGGCTTCATCTGTGTTGCGAGCCAACCTGGTCGCATAGCGCTCAAGTCCCGTGATTGGCGCGGCAAAGGCGCGCCCAGGCAGGCGTCAGCGCTTCGGTTCGGTGGTCGATGTAACCATCGACTTCCCTGCGGTGCGCGGTCTCTCGGCCGTCGCCGAACTCACTGCGCTCCTCGGCACCTCACAGGCGCGCTGCCACCTGCCCGAGCGCGCCTT
>Ga0123336_10004727_pt1 | contig 10972 bp, 10 predicted proteins | sample SSSSmetaG_FD_96466 | JGI IMG/M metagenome (GOLD analysis project Ga0123336, IMG submission 96466) | Glacier valley bacterial and archeal communities from Borup Fiord, Nunavut, Canada, to study Microbial Dark Matter (Phase II) - ​SSSS metaG | ecosystem: Environmental > Aquatic > Freshwater > Ice... | reverse complement strand
CCCGGCAGGCCCGCCGGCTGAGATGCGCCGCCTGATCGGTGCGGCGTGCCGCCAGGCCGCTTCCTGGCAGACCGGCGCGCCCGGCCCTGCCCTGCGCGCCGTGCTGCACGTCCAGCCTCACGCCGCCCGCGGCGCAGCGCTGGCAGACCAGACGTCCCGCTTGCTGCAGGATACGGAGCTCGCCCCGCATCTGCTGGAGCTGGCTTTCTCCGAAGCCGATCCGGCGCTCGACAGCCGCGACATGCCCCTGCTGGTGTCCGCGCTGCGCGACCTGGGGGTCCGCGTGGCGATCGACCGCGTCCGCCGCGCGCAGGACAGCCTTCATCTGCTGCGCCGCCTGCCCGCCACCACGCTGCGCCTGCACCCCGTGCTGGTCCGCGATTTGGAGGACACTGCCGAAGCCCGCGCCGAAGCGCTGGAGGCCATCTGCACTGCGCATGCTTTGGGCGCCAGTGTGGTCGCGCTGGGCGTGCAATCCCCGCTGCAGCGGGACATCCTGGCCGACATGCAGTGCGACGAGGCGCAAGGTCCCCTGTTCTCCGACCCAGTGCCGTCCGAAGCCTTCCGCCGGGCGCTGCTCGACCCGGACCTCCCGCATTAAAAGCAGGCCGTCCTTTTTTAAAAAGAAGAAGGCCTTCCTTCCTTAACACTGTTCACGGTGATAAACTGGTGTCCATGGACCAGTCTGTCACCATCCCCACTACCGAACTGCAACTCCAGGCGGCACTCGACCGCCAGCGCGCCGCCTTCGCCGCCAGCCCGTTCCCCACCGCAGCCCAGCGCGTGGAAAAACTCCGCCGCATCGAGGCGATGATGCGCGAGCACCAGGAAGCCATTGTCGACGCGATCAACGCCGATTTCGGCAACCGCTCCCGCGTGGAAACCCTGCTCAGCGAAATTATGCCCACCATCGGCGCCGCCGCGCACGCCCGCAAACACCTGGCCGGCTGGATGCGCCCGCAGCGCCGCGCCGTCAGCATGAACTTCAAGCCCGCCACCAACCGCGTGGAGTATCAGCCGCTCGGCGTGGTCGGTGTCGTCTCGCCGTGGAACTACCCGATCTTCCTCACCATGGGCCCGCTGGTGGACATCCTGGCCGCGGGCAACCGGGTGATGATCAAGCCATCCGAGCTCACGCCGGCCACCGGCGCGCTCCTCGCCCGCATGCTGCACCACGCCTTCCCGCCGGACGAGGTGCTGGTCGTCGAGGGCGATGTCGCCGTTGGCCGCGCCTTCTCGGGCCTCCCGTTCGACCACCTTCTCTTCACCGGCTCGACCAATGTGGGTCGTGACGTGATGCGCGCGGCGGCCGAGAACCTGGTGCCCGTCACCCTTGAGCTCGGCGGCAAATCCCCCGTCATCGTGGCGGAGGATTACGACAGCCTGGCGGCCGCTCGCTCCATCGCCGTCGGCAAATTCTTCAATGCCGGCCAGACCTGCATCGCACCCGACTATGCGTTGGTGCCCGCCGAAAAAGCTGAGACCTTCGCCCGCGCCGTGCTGGACGGGGCCGAGGCGATGTTCCCCACCATCAACGCCAACCTGGACTATACGGCCATCATTTCCGACCGCCACCACCAGCGCCTGACCGAGCTGGTGGCCGAGGCCGAGGCCGCCGGCGCCACCGTGCTGCGCCACCGCGACACGCCGCGCGGCAACGTCCGCCGCTTCGCTCCCACCGTGGTGCTCGATCCGCCGCTGGACGGCCGGCTGATGCGCGATGAGATCTTCGGCCCCATCCTGCCCGTCATCCGCACTAGCGGCACCGACGAAGCGATCGCGTTCGTCAACCGCCGCCCGCGTCCGCTGGCGCTCTATGCCTATACGAAAGATGCGGCCACCGAGCGCAGGATTTTGGACCGCACCATCTCCGGCGGCGTCACCATCAACTCGACCCTCATCCATTGCGGACAGGACGACATGCCCTTTGGCGGCGTCGGCCCCTCCGGCATGGGCGCCTATCACGGTCGCGAGGGTTTTTATCAGTTCAGCCATGCGCGCGCCGTCCACAAGCGCGGTTTCTTCTCGGGCTTCGAATACATGGTGCCGCCGCATGGCAAGCGGACGCAGTTCATGTTGAAGGCCTTGGGGGTTTCTTCGCCGAAGTAAGGCAAGGAAGCAGTCCTTTTTTGAAAAAAAGGACCAAAAAACTTTTGCCAGTTTGGTGCGCGACAGCCTGACAAAAGTTTTTTGCTTCTTTTTTTCAAAAAAGAAGGCCTTGCCTACAGCCCCGCCGCCGCATCCGTGCCGACATCCGGCGTCACCGCCCCCGGAAGCGGCCAGTCCGCCGGCCGGCTCGCCGAGGTCGGCGGCGCCCCCTCCGGCAACGACGTATCGATCACCACCAGAAGCCGCCCCGCCAGCGGCGTCGGCGTGCGGTCGTTCCGCAGCAAATTGGCGTAGCGCCCATCCGTCACCGCAATCAGCTCGTAATCCGCGTCCAGCACGCCATGCGCATCCATGAAGCGGTTCATCGACGAGGACACCCGCACACAGCCCTCGGATGCCGGCCGACCCAGCCGCCCCTCCAGCAACGCCGGATCGGTCGCATGCATCTGCAAGCGGATGTCACCGCCCTCGCCGTCCGTGTGCCAGCCTTTCAGCGCCCACTGCCAGCCGAAATCCCACACCCGCATCCCGGCCAGGCCAAGCCCGCGCACATGATGCTCGTTGTAGGTGCCCTGCGCCCTGAAATCGAGAATGGCGTCCGTATGGGCGAACACCCCCACGGGCGTGATGTAATATTCCTTCCGTCCTGCCTGCCCGGTGGAGACATGGATGGCCCCCACCAGGCGCCATCCACGGGCCGGCCCCGGCTGGGCCAGCATCAGATATAGCCGCTCCACCACCGGGTTCCGGTCGACCACCACCACCAACTGCGGATGGTCCACAACCTGGCCGGACCCGCTTACGAATTCCGCTGCCCGGCCGGCCGCCTCCGCCACCGCCGCCGCGGAGGGCTTGAGAAGATGCGCCACCTCCCGCCCCATCGCCGCCCGCAACTCGCCGAACGCGCCAGCCGCCTCATCGGGTGTGCCGGGGGCGGGGAGCAGCGGCGGCAGCGCATGGATATCTCGTGTCTCGATCGCCGGCGGCTTGGCCCAGGCCAGATGCGTAGACAACGCTACAAGAAGAACAACGACGCGCAGGATATCACCTCTGGACCCGGCAGGATCATACGCCAATCAGGCGCCATCTTCCCAGGCCAGGATGCCGTATTTCCAGGCGGGCCCGCTCAGCGTGCCATCCAGCCGGAACAGCACGCGCCGCGTGAACGCCGCCCCGCCAGCCCCACCAGCCCCCTGGGCGCGCGCCGCAATCCGCAGCACCACTGGCCCGCGTTCGTCCGCCGCGTCGATCGTCAAACCCGAATCCCGCTTGGCGCGGGCGAGCGCCGCCAAAACCGGCGGATCCGCGTATTGCAGCCACGGCCCCTGCTCCGTGCCCAACGTCAGATACGGCAGACTGGCCTTATAAAGCGCCGGCGACATGCCCAGTACCAGTTGAAGCTCGTCCAGCCGCTGGAACTCCTGCCCGGCCGGCCCCCAATGCCGCCCGTCCATCCGGTAGTTGGCCAGCGCCTCCGAATCGGTGTCCATCCCCGCCGGCTGCTGGGATCGCCACTCCGCAATCGCATTGCCCAGCGTCTGCGCCGTCCCGCGGCTCGCCCCCAGCACGGCAAACAGCGCTTGCAGCAGGGCGGGCGGCGCCTGGTTCACATCCAGCTTGCCCCGCTCATCGGTCACCGTCACCGTCACCGGGCCGGACGCCTCGGGCAGCACGCGTACCATCGGGCCGGGCTTCCAGTAATCCCCGCCGCCCTCCAGCATGTGCCAGATCGTCTCATGCACCGCGGCATCGGCCGATTCCTGCAGCTGCGCGCCCTGGCGCAGGGCAGACGCCAGCTTCGTCTCCGCCCGGCCGGCGCCGGTGACCTGGGCGCCAAGCAACGACAGGAGGGCCATGGACCAGAGGACCATGAGGAGGGCGAAGCCGGCCTCGGAAGGCAAGGAAGGACTTCTTTTTTGTAAAAAAGAAGCAAAAAACTTTTGTCTGGCTGCCGCGGTCGGAACGACAAACAGCCGACGGTTAGAAGCTGCCATTGGTGTCCAGCATGGTTGCCACGGCCATGTCGGGCCAGCGGTGCTTGCCGCCCTCGAGCACGAAATGCACTTGAACCGCGGCGGGCAGGCCGGACTCGGACCAGGCCTTCGCCCATTTTCCGCCATCAGCCGCGGGCGCGCGATAGGCCAGGTCGATCCTCGCCACCCCCTCGGCCAGCACCACCTCCTGCATCGGCGGCAGCGCTCCCAGCGGCGTGGCGTTCGGCTTCGGCCGCCAACGCAGCACCAGCTGATGCCGGTCGTTCACGCCCACGGCCACCTGCGCATGGCGGATCGGCTGAGTCTGCGGCTGGTCCGGCAGCAAGGTCATCATCGTCAGCCGATGCTCCTCGCCGGCAAACGGCTTGTCGTCCGTCGCCACAGGTGCCGAGGCCTGCTCGATCAGCCGCCGCAACACCCGATCCATCCGCTCCAGCGCCGCCGCGTTGTCCGCCAGCTTCGTCTCCAGCGACCACGCCCGCGTGCCAAACCGCTGCGCCTGCGCCAGCCCCGCCATCACGAAGCCGAACACCACCAGGGCAACGATCACCTCCAGCAGCGTGAACCCATCATCCCGACGCCCGCTCACGAGCCCTCCGCCGCCCGCACATCGAACCGCCGCGTCGCCAGGCTTACCTGCCGCTCCCGCCCGCCGGCCTTCCAGCTTTCCGTCACCACGATGTCGTACAGCACCGCATGGCTCGGCTTGATGTCGTTCGCCCTGTCCTGGTCCGTCAGCACCAGCTGGCGCGACGAGGCCTCCCTGATCCGCAAGTGCCAGGTGAACCCCTCCCCCTCCGCCCCGCTCGTCTCCTGCTGCGCGATCGGCGCCCCATGGCCAATCCCGGCCAGATGCGACCGCGCCAAGGAAATCGCCTCGTCGTATTTCGCCGCCACACTCGTGGCATTCAGCCCCGCTACCGTGCCCCCGAAAAGCGCGCCCGTCGCCAGAGCGGCGATCACGAAGGCGATCATCACCTCCAGCAAGGTGAACCCGGAATCGTCACGCGGCCCCGTCGCCCGCATGGCGAAGCAAATGCGGGGAAACCAACGGAGGCCCGGAACCCTAGGGCGCACTGGCCACCACCACTTTTCCCGTCAGCCACTCCACGGAAACCGAAAGCCGGCCGCGTCCACTGCCGATCACGACCTGCCCGCCCGTGGCACTCCCATCCGGCGAAAACCGGATCAGCCGTGTCAGCCCGGGGCCACGCGGCGCCGGCGGCAGGACCTCCATCGCCACATCACGCGCAAGCCGGCTCGGCGGCGTCCTGTCCGCGGCGAACGCATGGTGTTCCGGGTCGAATACCACCGCCACGTCCTGATCGGTCGCGATCGCCTGCGCCCGCGCGGCGCGCAAGGTCTGCGCGATCGCTCCGGCCGCCGCCCGCGCCTCCAGCCCGCGGCTGCGCATCGGGCCGCGGCCGATGATCAGGCCCAGAACGACGCCGAGAATCGCCAGCGTGACCAGGACCTCGATCAGGGTGAAGCCTTCTTCCCTTGCCATGAACGGAGAGAAGCTGGTTTGGGCGGCGCTGCAAGTTAAAGGAAGGAAGGCAAGCAGTCCTTTTTTGAAAAAAAGGACCAAAAAACTTTCGCCTGTTGGCTAGCCGACCACACGTAGGGCCGGCCGCTCGGCGGCACCCAGGGCGCGGAAGCAGCGCAGGTAATCCTCCGCCATCCGCCGCGCCGTGAAACGCTCTTCAAACCGGCGGCGCACGCCGGTCCGCGTCAGCGTGTCCAGGCGCCCGACCGCCGCAATGGCACTCGTCTCATCCTCCACGATGAAGCCTGTCAGCCCATCCTCCACGATCTCGGGCACCGAGCCGCGGTTGAACGCGATCACCGGCGTGCCGCAGGCCATCGCCTCGATCATCACCAGCCCGAACGGCTCCGGCCAATCGATCGGCATTAGCAGCCCGATGGCGCCGGACAGGAAATCCGCCTTCTGCGCGTCCCCGATCTCGCCGATCAGCTCCACGCCGCCGCCGGCCAGCATCGGCTTGATGTTCTCTTCGAAATACTGCTGGTCGGCCCGGTCCACCTTCGCCGCCATCTTTAGCGGTATGCCGGCCGCGCGCGCGATCCGGATGGCCCGATCCGGCCGCTTTTCCGGCGCCATCCGTCCCAGGAACGCCAGATAGCCCGGCGTGATCTGCTTCGGCAGCAGAAGTTTTTCCGGCAGCCCATGCAGCACGGTGGCCACGAAATTTGCCTGCGGCAGCGGCCGCCGCTGCGCGTTGCTGATGGAGACCACCGGCATGCGCGGGAAGGTACCGAACACCGGCTTCAGCTCGGGCAGATCCAGACGCCCATGCAGCGTGGTCACGAACGGTGTCCGCTGGCGCGAGAACAGGCTGAACGGCCAGTAATCCATGTGGAAATGCAGCACGTCGAAATCGGCCGCCTGGCGATAGACCTCTTCCATCAGCAGCATATGAGGCGCGATAGGATCGCGGATGGACTGATCCAGCCGCAATGCGTGCGGCCAAACCGCCTCCAACCTTGCGCTGGTTTGCGAGTCGCCACTGGCGAACAGCGTGACATCATGCCCCTGCGCCACAAGCTCCTCAGTCAGGAACCAGACCACCCGCTCCGTGCCGCCATAAAGCTTTGGCGGGACCGCTTCGTGGAGCGGTGCGATCTGGGCAATGCGCATGGGAGCAATCTCCGGCTGAATACCGGAATAACCCGCGAAGGCGTTGTGCGTTGCGATAGGTGGAGAGGACGCGGTGCTTTTTTCGAAAAGTGATGCGCAGGCAGGGGCGCGCAGGATATGTGGTCTTGCGGTCCAGCACGCGCACAAGACACGCGACGTACGGCCGCGCGTTTCAGCTCACATACCCGGCGGCGTGCTGCGCAAATGCGTGGATGGCCGGGTCAAGCCCGGCCGTGACGTGATCATCTCAGACCTTGCGGCGACGACGGGAGCAACGTTCCGGGCGTGTCTGAGGGCAGGCGTTAGAAGCCTTCGCGCTCCAGGCGCTTGCGCTCCATCTTGCGCGCGCGGCGGACGGCTTCAGCGGCCTCGCGGGCTCGGCGCTCAGACGGCTTCTCGAAGTGGCGGCGCAGCTTCATCTCGCGAAAAATACCCTCGCGCTGCATCTTCTTCTTGAGCGCCTTCAGCGCCTGGTCGACATTGTTGTCACGAACGAGAACCTGCACTTGGCCGCCTACTCCTTTGACCCAAACCGATAAATGAAGCGACGCACCCCAAGGAATGCGTCGTTGATTCCCCACACCTAGCACCCAAGCTCTCCCAGCGCCAAGGCGCAAAAGTTTTTTGCTTCTTTTTTTCAAAAAAGAAGGCCTTTCTTTCTCCCTTATGTCCGTTTTGAAAATCGCCCGGATGGGCCACCCCGTCCTCCTCCAGCGCGCGGAGAAGGTGCCAGACCCCACCGCCCCTGACATAAGCCGCCTGGTCGCGGACATGATAGAAACCATGCTCGACGCCCCCGGCATCGGTTTAGCCGCCCCCCAGATCCATGTCCCCCTGCGCCTGTTCGTCCTGCATCTCCCCGCCGAACGCAGTGGCGCCGAACCAGTGGCGCCCTTTGCCGTCATCAACCCCGAACTGGAATTGCTGGGCGAGGAGACGGTCCTGCGCTGGGAAGGCTGCCTTTCCATCCCAGGCTTGCGCGCCGCCGTCCCACGCCATGTGCGGGTCCGCTACAGCGGCGTGGATACCGACGGCGCGCCGGTGGGCGGCGAGGTGGACGGCCTGCACGCAAACGTGGTGCAGCATGAATACGACCATCTGGACGGCATCCTGTATCCCATGCGGGTCACCGATTTCCGCCAGTTCGGCTTCATCGAGGAAATGGCCAAATACCCCCCGCACCCCCAGGAGACGCCATGACGCAGGATTACGACCGCACCGCGGCCCGCGACGCCGCCATCCGCGCGCTTCTGCCTCTGGTGCCGGACCACGGCTGGACCATGGCCGCCCTGCGGCAAGCCGCCGGCCCCACCGCCGACCTTCTGTTCCCCAGCGGCCCGTCCGAGCTGGTCGAAGCCTATATCGACCTGGCCAACCGCGAGATGGCACGCGAGGCCGCCCCCCTCCTGCCCACCCAAAAACTGTCGGCCCGAGTGCGCACGCTGATCCTGACCCGCCTCGCCCAGGCCGAGCCGCACAAACAGGCCATCCGCCGCGCCGTGGCTGTCCTCGCGCGCCCCGGCAACACCGTCACCGCCGCGCGCTGCACCGCCGGCACCGTCGACGCCATCTGGCACGCCGCCGGCGATACCAGCGCCGATTTCAGCTGGTATACCAAGCGCGCCATCCTGGCCTCGGTCTACACCACCACCCTCCTCTGGTGGTTGGGTGGCGCCCGCACGCCCGACGAGATCGCGGCGTTCGTGGATCGTCGTCTTGCCGGCGTTGCCAAACTCGGCAAGCTCCGCGCCCGACTCATGCCGAAGCGCGCCGCCTGAGACTCGTTGCAACCACCGTGCGGAACGGGCGTTTCGGATGCTTCACGAAAAGGAAGCGATCATGCGCGGCGGTCTTCTGTGGCTCCTCGGTATTCCTATCCCGGTTATTATCCTGCTCTATTTGTTCCACGTAATCTGAACAAAGGCTGTAGCAACGCGACGCGACAGCACTGACCAAAGTTTTTTACTTCTTTGTTACAAAAAAGAAGACCTTGCCTTACCTCACGGCGCCGGGACATCCCCATCCCCGACATGCTCCGGCTCCAGCGCCGCGGCAATGTCGCCCGGCCGCTTCTGCGGCACGATCAGGTCCATCACGCCGATGATCGCCGGCAACACCACGATGGCGCCGGCCATGTTCATGAAGAACATGAAGGTGAGCAGCATGCCCATGTCGGCCTGGAACTGCAGGGGCGAGAAGGCCCAGGTGGCAACGCCGATGGAGAGCGACAGGCCAGTGAAGATGACGGCGCTGCCGGTCTCGCGCAGGGTCTGGATGTAGGCCGCATTCAGCGTGTAGCCGCGGCGCATGTAGTAGGACAGGCGCGAGAATTTGTAGATGCCGTAATCGACGCCGATGCCGACGCCCAGCGCGGTGACGGGCAGGGTGGAAAGTTTGAGGCCGATGCCGAGCACGGTCATGGCGGCATTGGCGAGGATGGAGACGGCGGCCAGCGGCAGCACGATGCAGATGGCGGCGCGGATGCTGCGGAAGACGCCCAGGCAGATGACGATGATCATGCCATAGACCAGGCCGAGCATGGGGAGCTGGGCGCGTTCGACCACCTGGTTGGTGGCGCCGATCACGCCGGCGGTGCCGGCGGCCAATTCCAGTCGAAGTTTGGATTTGGTTGGTGTAGCGGCATAGGCCTCGATGGTCTTGATGACGTGGTCGATCGTTCCGGCCTTATGGTCGGACAGGAAGATGATCAGCGGCATGGCCGAACAGTCGTTGTTCGACAGGCCCATGGAGGGTTCGAAGGCGGAGCTGTCGCGGCCGAGTACGCGGGAATCGTGCGGCAGGTAGTCGAATTTCGGGTTGCCCTCGTTGTATTGGACGTTCACCGTGCGCATCAGGTGGCCCATGAAGAGCGTGCTGCGTACGCCGGGCACGCCCTGCAGGCGGTTGTCCAGATCGTCGATCCGCTTGACGCTGTCGTAGTCGAGGCAGGAATTGGCGGGGCCTTCGGCGAAGACTTCCAGCACGTCCACGCCGACCGAATAGTTGTTCTGGAAGAAGGCCGCATCCTGGTTGTTGCGGCTTTCGGGGCGCAGTTCGGGGACACCGACATGGAGGTCGCCCACGACGGGCTGGCCGAGCAGGAGGGCGCCGCCGGCGACGGCCACGGTTAGCAGGCAGATGACGATGGCCCAGCGCGGGGCGATCAGGCTGGCGAGCAGGCGCCAAAAACCTTCGAAGCGAGCGGCGCCGCGCTGGGCTGCTTCGACGCGTGCCATGGAGATGCCGGCGAAGCTGGCGATAACCGGCAGGACCATCAGGTTGGTCACGGCCAGGACGGCGATGCCGATGGCCGCGGTCAGCGCCAGCTCGCGGATGGCGGGAACAGGGATGGTGGTGACGGTGACGAAGGTGAGCACGGCCAGAGCCAGGGCCACCACGCCCGGTTCGAGCAGGTTGTGGAAGCTGCCGCGGGCGGCTTCGAGGGAGGTTTTGCCTTCGCCGACGAGACGCACGTTGGACAGCGCGATCTGCACACCGTGGCTGACGCCGATGGCCAGGATGAGGAAGGGGATCAGCACGGAGATCGGGTCGATGCCGATGCCCATGGCGGTGATGATGCCGAGCTGCCACATGACGGCGATGAGCGAGCAGGCCAGGGCCGCTGCGGTCAGGTAGATCGAGCGGGAGACGATGTAGAGCAGGACTGCGGCGACGGCGAGCGCGATGCCGAAGAACAGGACAATGACCTGGGCGCCGCGCTCGATGTCGCCGATGGCTTGCGCGAAGCCGAGCACGTGCACCTGGGTGTCCGCAGTGTTGTACTTGGCGCGGATGATGCCATCGAGCTCGTTGGCGAATTTGGTGTAGTCCAGATGCGCGCCGGTGGCGGGGTCGACGTCGTTCAGATGGGCGCTGACGACGGCACTCCGAAAATTGTTGCCGACCAGGCGGCCGAGGATGCCGGCCTTGAAGATGTTGGTGCGGACGGCCTCGAAGCCGGTAGCGTCCGGCTTGAAGGTGGCGGGGATGACCGGGCCGCCGTTGAAGCCGCCCTCGACGACTTCGGCAAAGCGCGTGTCCGGCGTGAACAGGCTGCTGACATGGGTGCGGTCGACGCCGGGCAGGAAGAACACGTCGTCCGTCAGCTTGCGGAGTGCGTCGAAATAGCCGGGGGTGAAGATGTCGCCGTTGCGGGCTTCGAGCGAGATGAGCAGCACGTTGCCGCCGCCGAACTGGGTCTCCACCTTTT
>Ga0123336_10004725_pt1 | contig 10975 bp, 6 predicted proteins | sample SSSSmetaG_FD_96466 | JGI IMG/M metagenome (GOLD analysis project Ga0123336, IMG submission 96466) | Glacier valley bacterial and archeal communities from Borup Fiord, Nunavut, Canada, to study Microbial Dark Matter (Phase II) - ​SSSS metaG | ecosystem: Environmental > Aquatic > Freshwater > Ice... | reverse complement strand
TGGCCGATCTGCTGCGTCGGGGCGGAGCCGCTGCCGCCGAGCAGGTTGCCGATGTTGCCGAGCCCTCCGAACACGAGCAGGATCAGCCCGAGGACGACGACGCCGCCGCAGCCGAAGCGGCTGAGGACGAAGCCGAACAGCATCGGCACGAGGCCGCCGCCAAACCCACCGCCGCCACCGCCGAAGCCCGAGCCTCCGCCGCCGCCTCCGCCACGGTCGTCCTCGACATTGTCGCTCTCGCGTTCGCCGTCCAGCCGCATCGGTTCCTCCGCAAATGCGGCGCGACAACGCGCCAGCCGCGGTTCGGGGTCAAGCGCGTTTCCGCCGCCGCGCGCGCGACGTCGCGCACGTTTCCGCAACCTGCGACGGCGTGCTAGGCGCAGCACCATGCTCGCCCGTCGGTTCCTGTGGCTGATCGCCACGATCATCGTCCTCGTCATCGCCGGCGCGCTCGCCTACGCGCTGTTCCCGCGTCAGCTGTTCGCGCTGGCGCTGGTCCCGGGCGTGGCCTTCGCCGACAGCGCTGTCGCGCCGCCGCCCGACTATGCGACGCTTGGCGGCTGGGATGCCAACCCGGCGCTGGCGGACGACGCCGCGCGGGTCGTGCCGCCCGGGGTGACGCGGACCGGCCGGACGCGCGCGGCGGTGTTCTTCGTCACGCCGACCGCGTATCTCGGCCGCGACCGCTGGACGATGCCGTTCACCGACGCCGCGACCAACGCCCGGATCGCGCTGTACCTGCGCAACCAGGCGAGCGTGTTCAACGGGATCGGGCCGGTTTATGCGCCCAAGTACCGGCAGGCGACGTTCGGGGCGTTCCTGACGGCCAAGCCCGATGCGGCCAGCGCGCTCGACCTTGCCTACGGCGACGTCGACCGCGCGTTTACCGCCTTCCTCGCCGCTGTGCCGCGCGACGTGCCGATCGTGCTGGCGGGCCACAGCCAAGGGTCGCGCCACCTGCTGCGCCTCGTCGCGACGCGCATCGCCGGGACGCCGCTGGCGGCGCGGGTGGTCGCGGTCTACGCGGTCGGATGGCCGGTCGGCACGAGCGACCTCGCGGCGGTGCGGATGCCGGCGTGCGCCGGGCGCATGGCGACGGGGTGCGTGCTCAGCTGGCGCAGCTACGGCGAGCCGGCAGCGGTCACCGACTATCGCAGCGTCGATCCGGCGAGCCGGGCGGCGCTGGTGTGCACCAACCCGCTGCTCGGCGCGGTGTCGGTGGCCGCCGTGCCCGCGGCGGCGAACCACGGTTCGCTGGTGCCGGGGACCGGGACGACGGCGACACTGGTCGCGGGCGGCGTCGGCGCGACGTGCCGCGGTGCCTACCTGTCGATCGGCGCACCCCCGGGCGGCTTCGGCGCCTACGTCCTGCCCGGCAACAACTATCACGTCTACGATTACAACCTGTTCTGGGCCGATGTTCGCGCCGACGTAAGCGCGCGCGTCGCGGCGTTCAGGCCCTGATCGTCGACCTCGCGACGTTCCGCGCGGCGCTTCCGGACGGCGGGCGGCTCGCCGGGCTCGACGTCGGCAAGCGGACGATCGGCGTCGCGACGTGCGACGCCGGGTGGAGCTTCGCGACCGCGTTGGTGACGATCGCGCGGACCAAGTTCACGCCCGACCTCGCGGCGCTGGCGGCGGTGCTCGACCGCGAGGGGGTCGTCGGCGTCGTCGTCGGCCTGCCGCTCAGCATGGACGGCAGCGACAGCCCGCAGACCCAGTCCGTGCGCCAGTTCGCGCGCTCGGTCGCCGGGCCGCTCGGCCGTCCGCTGCTGCTGTGGGACGAGCGCTGGTCGACCGTCGCGGTCGAGCGCGCGATGATCGCCGCCGACCTCAGCCGCGCCAAACGCCACGCGCTCGTCGACAAGCTGGCGGCGGCGCACATCCTGCAGGGGGCGATCGATGCCATGGTCGCCGCCCCGCTGCCCGGCTGAGGTGCCCCGCTGCCGCGCCGACCCGGCTGGCAACGGCGGCGGCTTGGCGCTAGACCGGAAGCGATGACCGACCCCAGCCACCCGACCGGCGTCCATCCGTTTCCGCACCGTCACCTGCTCGCCGTCGCCGACCTACGGTCGTGGGAGATCGACTTCCTGCTCGACGAAGCCGAACACTGGGTTGCGGTCAACCGCGGCCTGCGCAAGCACGACGACCGGCTTGCGGGGCTGACGCTGATCAACGCCTTCTTCGAGAATTCGACGCGGACGCTGCTCAGCTTCGAGATCGCCGGAAAGCGGCTGGGGGCCGACGTGGTCAACATGACGGTCGCGGCGTCGTCGATGAAGAAGGGCGAGACGCTGCTCGACACCGCGCTGACGCTCGATGCGATGCACCCCGACGGTATCGTTATCCGCCACGGCGAGAGCGGCGCGGTCGGGCTGATCGCCGCAAAAGTGAACTGCCCGGTGCTCAATGCCGGCGACGGGCGGCACGAGCATCCGACGCAGGCGCTGCTCGACGCGCTGACGATCCGGAGGCGCAAGGGCAGCATCGCGGGGCTGACGGTCGCGATCTGTGGCGATATCCTCCACAGCCGGGTGGCGCGGTCGAACTTCGCGCTGCTCGGCACGATGGGCGCGCGAGTTCGCGCAGTCGCACCGCCAACGTTGATTGCGCCCGACCTCGACCGGATGAACGTCGAGGTATTCAGCGACATGGACGCCGGGCTCGACGGGGCGGACGTGGTCATGATGCTGCGCCTGCAGCGCGAGCGCATGACCGGCGCGTACGTGCCCTCGACCCGCGAATATTTCCGCTTCTACGGCCTGACTGCGGCGCGGCTCGCAGCGGCGAAGCCCGACGTGCTGGTCATGCATCCCGGGCCGATGAACCGCGGGGTCGAGATCGAGACCGAGGTTGCCGACGACATCGCGCGATCGGCGATCGGCGAGCAGGTCGAGATGGGCGTTGCGGTGCGGATGGCGTGCCTCGACGTGCTGACGCGGCGGCGGCGGGGGATCGCGGAATGGTGATCGCGCTGACCAACGCGCGGGTGATCGATCCCGCCAGCGGCCGCGATGCGCCCGGGCACGTCGTGCTCGACGGGCGCACGATCGTGGGCATCGACGGCGCGATCCCGCCGGATGCGCAGGTCGTCGACTGCGGCGGGCGGATCGTCGCGCCGGGGCTGATCGACGCCGGGGTATTTGCCGCCGATGCGCCCGCCTGTCTTGCCGGCGGCATCACCCGCGTCGTGCTGATGCCCGACGGCACCCCGCCGCGCGACGACCCGGCGCTGATCGAGTTTGCGCGGGCGACGACCAAGCCGCACGTCTGGGTTCACCCGCTGGCCGCGGCGACCCGCGGGCTCGCCGGGCTCGAGCTGGCCGAGATCGGGCTGTGCCACGAAGCCGGCGCGGTCGGGGTGGCGACCGGGCGCGGGGCGATCGCCGACGCCGGCGTCATGTACCGCCTGCTGCAATATGCGAGCGCGTTCGACCTCGTCGTCGTCAGCCATGCCGAGAACGCAGCGCTGACCGTGGGCGCAGTGGCGACGGAGGGGGAGTTCGCGACGCGCCTCGGCCTGGCCGCCGCGCCGGCGTTCGCGGAAGGCATCGCCGTCGCGCGCGACCTGCGGCTGGCGGCGGCGACCGGGGCGCGGCTTCACATCCGCCAGGTGACGACGGCGGAGGCGCTCGACCTGATCCGCGCCGCCAAGGCGGCCGGCGTGCGGGTGACGTGCGGCGTCACTCCGGCGCATTTCCTGCTCGCCGACGACGCGGTCGCCGGCTACCGCAGCTTCGCTCGGCTGTCGCCGCCGCTGCGCGCCGATCCCGACCGCCGAGCCGCCGCCGCAGCGGTCGCCGACGGCACGATCGACATCGTCGCGAGTGGCCACGACCCGCGGACGATGGAGGACAAGCGCCTGCCGTTCGCCGATGCCGCGCCCGGCATGGTCGGGGCCGAGACGCTGCTGGCGCTGGCGAGCGTGCTGGTCCGCGACCACGGCATGGCGTGGCCGGCGCTGCTCGCCGCGATGACGAGCACGCCCGCGACCGTGTTCGGGCTGCCCGGCGGGCGGCTCATGCCCGGCGCGCCCGCCGACCTCGTCGTGTTCGATCCGGGCGCGCCGTGGCGGATCGACGGCGACCGCATGGCGGCGAGCGCGGGCAACACGCCGTTCGACGGCCTGCCGGTTCAGGGCCGTGTGACATGCACGATCAAGGGAGGAGAGATCGTATGGCGCGCCTGAAGCCGGCACTGCTGCTCGCCGCACTCGCGCTGCTGCCGGCGGCGAAGCGCGCGCCGCCCGCGCCGCCGCCGCCGGTATCCGCGCCGCCGCCGCCGTCGATCAAGCTTGGTGTCGAGAAATGGCGGACCGGCGATTATCCGGGTGCCGTCGCGATGTGGACGCCGTTCGCCGCTGCCGGCGACCCGGACGCGATGTTCAACATGGGACAGGCGTACAAGCTCGGCCGCGGGGTGACCGCCGACACTGCGACGGCGCGCGACTATTATCGCCGCGCGGCCGCCAAAGGACATCTGCCGGCGCAGGCGAACCTCGGCATCGCGCTGTTCCAGGCGGGCGAGAAGCCCGAGGCGATCAAGTGGCTGAAGACCGCCGCCGACCGCGGCGAAGCGCGGGCGCAATACGTGCTCGGTATCGCGACCTTCAACGGCGACGGCGTTTCACGTTCGCAGTCGGTGGGTTACGCCTATCTGCTGCGGGCGCAGGTGAGCGGCCTGCCGCAGGCGGCGACCGCGCTCGCGACGATCGCACCGGGCCTGTCGCCGGCCGACCGCACGGCGGGCGAGAGCATCGCTGCGAGCCTTGCGGCGGGCGGCGGGGTCCCCGCGCTCGCCGCGGCCGCGCCGAAGCCGACGAATACTGCCGCCCTTCCGCCGAAGCCGGCGGCTACTGCCGCCCTTCCGCCGAAGCCGGCCGCTACTGCCGCCCTTCCGCCGAAGCCGGCGGCTACCGCGATGCTCGCGCCGTCGCCGGTCCGGGTCACCTCTCCCGGCGATCCCGTGCCGCCCAAGACCACGGCGGCTCCCGTCGCGGCGACGACGGGGAAGGATGCGGCAGTCGCTCCCGCGCCGCTCCCGCCGGTTTCCGCGCCCGCTCCGCCCCGGCCGGTTGCCGAACCGACCCCGGCGCAGGCCGACGTCGCGGCGAAAGCTGCCCCCGCGGTTGCCGGCACCATCGCGACGGTTGCGGTGCCCGCATCGACGCCCCCGGCTAGCCTCCCGCGAACATCTACGGAACAGCGGACGTCGAACGTGGTGCCGGTCAAGCCGCCCGTCGCCGCGCCGCGTCCCGCAGCCGTCGCGCTCAAGCCGTTCGAGACCGTCGTCACGCCGGCGAAGAAGCCCGACGGCTGGCGGGTCCAGCTCGGGGCCTTCTCGTCGCGCAAGCTCGCCGACGCGGCGTGGGCCGATGTAAAAGCCGACGCCGCGCCGGCCAAACCGATGTTCGCGACCGACGGACCGGTCACGAAGCTCCAGATGGGTCCCTTCGCCTCGCGCGAAGCAGCGAAGGCGGCATGCACGAAGCTGACGGCAGTAGGGCGGGCGTGCTTCGTGACACAGGGGTAGGGGCTTTGCGGCGCTACGTCGGCTTAGCACCGACAAGGCACCCGCGGCCCGTGTGCGGCGGTCGTGGAACGCCGGATCTGGCGGCCAGTGTCGCATCCGCATTCCCAGAAGGATTAGCGGACATGGCCGGTGGTTCGTGAGTCGCCCATGATGCCCGCCCGCAAGCGGTCTTTTACCGCAGGGTCCGACAGGTGTGGCGGATGGCATATCCACGGATTACAGACGTGCGTCGACATGGGGGCTAAAGATGGCTGCAGTTGATCTGACCAATTGCGACCGTGAACTTATCCACATCCCGGGGAGTGTCCAGCCGCACGGTGCGTTGGTGGTCGTCGCCTGGGACACATTGCAGGTGCGTCAGGCGGGCGGCGCAATCGCTGCTCTGCTCGGTGTCGATACCGTCGCGCTGGTCGGGTCTGATCTGACCGAGCTGCTGGCACCTCCGAGCGTCGAACGCCTCCGCGATCTGATTGCCCGCGCCGACCTGACGCGACCGCGCCATCTGCTTAATTTCGCTGTGCCTGTCGAAGGCAGGCCGCTCGATGCGAGCGTGCATGCGGTCGCTGCGGGCATCGTCATCGAGTTCGAGCTCGCCGACCTCAGCGATCCGATCAGCGACGATCCCCTCGCTGTAACGCAGGCGATGCTGACGACGCTGAGCAGCGCCGGCGACGTCGAAGAGTTCTGCCAGACCGCGACCGAGGAGCTACGCCGCGTCACCGGCTACGACCGGGTGATGGTCTATCGCTTTCTCGCCGATGATAGCGGTTGTGTCGTCGCCGAAGCGAAAGCCGCGCAAATCGAAGCGTTTCTTGGATTGCGCTATCCCGCGTCGGATATCCCCAAGCAGGCGCGCGCGCTGTATCTGAACAACTGGCTTCGGATCATCGCGACGATCGACTACGATCCCGCTCCGTTGATAAGCGACGACGCGGCCAATCCGCTCGACATGAGCCAGGCCATCCTGCGCAGCGTGTCGCCAGTCCATCTGGAATATCTCCGTAACATGGGCGTCGCGGCGACGATGACCATCTCGATCATCAAGGGCGGCCAACTTTGGGGGCTGATCGCCTGTCACCACAACTCGCCCAAACCGGTGCCTCGCCATCTCCGTGCCGTGTGCGAGATGTTCGGCAACATGTTCGCATTCCAGCTCGATGCGCGCGAGCGCGCCGACTCCTTCGAGGACCGGCAGAAGTCGAGTGGCGTCCACAACGCCATCCTGACGCGCATCCTGAGCGCGCAGGAAATGAGTCTGGGCGACATCGGCGACCAGCCGTCGCTGCTCGATTATCTTGACGCCGACGGTGTCGTGACGCTGATCGATGGGCGCTATGAAGCGCTCGGCAGCACTCCGCGTGAGGCCCATGTCCGCAATCTCGCGCGCTGGCTCGACCATAAAACGGTCGATGGATTATTCGCGACGAGTTCGCTCGGTACGCACTGGGACGAGGCGCGTGATTTTGCGATCGAGGGCAGCGGTGTGCTGGCGATCTCGGCTTCACGGACGCCGTCTGACTATGTCATCTGGTTCCGGCGCGAGCTGATCGAGACGGTGCGATGGGCGGGCGATCCCAACCACCCGTTCGAGAGCGGCCCGCTTGGCGACCGGCTTACGCCGCGTAAGTCGTTCGCCGCATGGTCGGCGTCGGTGCGCTGTGAGAGCAAGCCGTGGAGTGCGAACGATATCGCTGCCGCGCGAATCATGCGCACCTCACTGCTCGAGATCATTCTGCGCCGGATCGACGTCGTCGCGCGCGAGCGCGGCGAGGCGCAGGAGCGGCACAAGATCATGGTCGCCGAACTCAAACACCGCGTGAAGAACACGCTGGCAACGATTCAAGCGCTGGCACGCTACACGCACAAATCGTCGGCTTCGCTCGAATCGTATGTTCTCAACTTCGAGCAGCGCATCCAGGCGCTGTCGGCGTCGCACAACCTGCTGACCGATGGCGCGTGGGAGAAGACCGACCTGCAGGCGCTCGTCACCTCGCAGGTGAAGCCGTATCAGCAGGGTGACAATGTCACCATTTCGGGACCGGAAACTGCGCTGACGCTCAAGGCGACCGCGCCGATGGGCATGGTGCTCCATGAACTCGCGACGAACGCGGTCAAATACGGCGGACTATCGGGCGCAGGCCAGATTGCGATCCAATGGAATGTCGTGGGCACGAGGAACGAAAGGCGGCTGTGCCTGCGCTGGCGCGAAAGCGGCGGCCCGGCCGTCGTGGCGCCGACGCGCGAGGGCTTCGGCACGTTCACGCTGCGCCGCATCATTCCCTTCCAGTGCGGCGGCCACACCGAAGTGCGTTACGCTCCCGGTGGTTTCGAATGCGACATCGAACTTCCCGCCGACTGCTTCGACGGAGCCGCGGCGGCAGCGACGGCATCGATGGCGGCAGGCGATGAAAACGTCGATGCGATCCGCGTCCTTATCGTCGAGGACGAGGCGATGGTCGCCTTCGACATCGAAAACGGCGTGCTCGACCTCGGCTGGCAGCCGATCGGTCCTGTCAGCCGGGTCAAAGACGCGATCGAACTCGCCCAAAGCGAGCGGCTCGACGCCGCGATGCTCGACGTCAACGTCGCGGGCGAGCTGATCTGGCCGGTAGCGCATGCGCTGCAGGCGCGCGGCATCCCATTCATGTTCCTGACGGGCTACGACCAGACCAACCTGCTCGATGCCAAGTTCGCGGGTGTGGCGGTGATCGGTAAGCCATTCACGATCCCGCAAGCGCTCGCCGTCTTGAAGACGCTCGTCATGCCGCGCGTGAACCGCGCAAAGCTGCATGTGGACGCTCAACCAGTCGCCTAGCGTACTACGTGGTTCAAGCGCCGCCGTCCGGGCCGCTGCGCGATGGCCGGCAGCCGGAACTTCGACGGTTGCCCGCATCCGAGACGCACGACAGCATCCGAGCCGACGTCCGGTGCCGGGGAGCGAAATTCGGACCGACGACGTCCGCGATCGCCCGTAAGAACTCACCCTACGCGGCAGCCCGAATCGCTTCGCCCGGCCACTTCGCCCACAGTGCCGTTTCCTCGGCAGCGACCTTCACCGCCGCGGCCGACTTGACCGGACCGAAGCCGCGGACCGCGAGCGGGAGCGCGGCGATCTCAATCGCCAGCGCGGCGTTGTCGGGCCGCAGTCCGGCGAGCAAGCGGTCGACTTTGGCCACATACTCGCCGAACGCGGCGCGCTCGTGCCGCCGTTCGGTCGAATAGCCGAACGGGTCGAACGCGGTGCCGCGCAGACCCTTCATCTTCGCCAGCACGCCAAAGGCGGTGAACACCCACGGGCCGAAGCTGTACTTCTTCGGGCGGCCGGTGGCAGGGTCGGTACGCGCGAGCAGCGGCGGCGACAGCTGGACGCGGGGCTTGGCCCCGCCGTCGAATTGCGCGGCGAACGCGGCCTTGAACCGCCCATCGCTGTAGAGGCGGCCGACCTCGTATTCGTCCTTGTAGGCGAGCAGCTTGTATGCCGATCGCGCGACCGCCTCGGTCAGCCGGTCGTCACCCGCCGCCTGAACGCGGGCGACCAAATTGCTGAACTTGCTGGCATACGCCGCGTCCTGATACGCGGTCAGGTCGGCGACGCGACGGGCGATCAGCTCGGGGAGCGTCGTCGCGGGCGGATCGGCGACCGGACCGCGCGCCGCCTCGACCATCGCGCTCACCGTCGCGGGCGCGTGCGCCAGCAGGCGGCCGAGTGCGAAGGCGCGCTTGTTGAACGGGACCGCGGTGCCGTTCAATTCGATCGCCGCCTCGATCGACGCGCGCTGGAGCGGGATCAGCCCCGCCTGCCACGCATAGCCCATCAGCAGGATGTTCGCACCGATCGCATCGCCGAGCAGCGTCGTCGCGATGGTGTCGGCGGCGATGAAGCTCGTCGAATTGGGGTTGGCGGCCTTGCGGATCGCCCGCTCGACCTGGGCGGAGCGGAAGTCGAGGTCGCGGTGGCGGACGAAGTCGCTCGTCGGGGCGATGTCGGCGTTGGCGACGACGGCGGTCCGTGTCGGCACCATCAGCGTCTGCGTCGCCTTGTCGACCGCGACGACGGCGTCGCAGGCGAGGACGAGGTCGGCCCCGCCGGCGATGATCCGCGGCGACGTGAGGTCGTCATTGGAAGCCCCGAGACGGACAGCGGAATAGACCGCGCCGCCTTTCTGGGCGAGGCCGGCCATGTCGGCGGTCGTCGCCGCCAGCCCCTCGATGTGCCCCGCGGTGCCGAGCAGCGCCGACACGGTCAGCACGCCCGTCCCGCCGATGCCGGTCACCATGATGTTGTAGCCGTGTCCGGCGGCGGGGATCGTCGGCTCGGGAACGCCGCTCAGGTCGACATCGGCAGCCTTCGCCTTGCGCGGCGTCGCGCCGTCGACGGTGACGAAGCTCGGGCAGAACCCCTTGAGGCAGCTATAGTCCTTGTTGCAGCTCGACTGGTTGATGCGGCGCTTGCGGCCGAACTCGGTTTCGACCGGCTCGATCGACACGCAGTTCGACTGGACCGAGCAGTCGCCGCAGCCTTCGCAGACGGCGGTGTTGATGAACACGCGCTGGGCGGGGTCGACCATTGTCTTGCGCTTGCGGCGGCGGCGCTTCTCGGCGGCGCACGTCTGGTCGAAGACGATGACCGTGGTGCCCGGCGTCGCGGCGAACTCATCCTGGATCGCCGGGAGCGCGCTGCGGTCGAGAAGGCGGACGGAGGAAGGCAGCGTAACGCCCTGGTATCGCGACAGATCCTCGGTCAGCACGGCCGCCTTGGCGACGTTCTCGGCGACCATCTGCTCGGCGATCGCGCGCGGAGTAAGCTCGCCGTCGTGGGTCTGGCCGCCGGTCATCGCGACCGCGTCGTTGAACAGGATCTTGTAAGTGATGTTGACCTTGGCGGCGATCGACTGGCGGATCGCGAGCAGGCCGGAGTGGAAATAGGTGCCGTCGCCGAGGTTGGCGAACACGTGCTTCTCGGTGGTGAACGGGGCCTCGCCGACCCACGTCACGCCCTCGCCGCCCATCTGGGTGAAGGTCTCGGCGCGGTCCATCCACAGCGCCATGATGTGGCAGCCGATCCCGGCGAGCGTCCGCGCCCCGTCGGGGGCCTTGGTCGAGGTGTTGTGCGGGCAGCCGCTGCAGAAGTACGGCGTCCGCTTGATCGGTACCTCGTAGGCGCTCGCCTTAGCGTCCTGGTCGGTGAAGAACGCCAGCCGGTTGCGGATCGCGTCGGTGTCGTAATAGCGCTGGATGCGTGCGGCGATGACGTGGGCGATCGTTCCCGGCGTCAGCTCGTTGTCGGGCGACAGCAGCCAGTTGCCGTCCTCGTCGTGCTTGCCGACGACGCGGGGGCGCACGGCCTCGCGCCAGTTGTAGAGCTGCCAGCGGAGCTGATGCTCGATGAACTCGCGCTTTTCCTCGATGACGAGGACCTCCTCGAGCCCCTCGGCGAAGGCGC
>Ga0123336_10004722_pt1 | contig 10978 bp, 10 predicted proteins | sample SSSSmetaG_FD_96466 | JGI IMG/M metagenome (GOLD analysis project Ga0123336, IMG submission 96466) | Glacier valley bacterial and archeal communities from Borup Fiord, Nunavut, Canada, to study Microbial Dark Matter (Phase II) - ​SSSS metaG | ecosystem: Environmental > Aquatic > Freshwater > Ice... | reverse complement strand
TAAAATAGATAACATTACGATTGATATGCAAAACAACAAAAAATAATTTCCCATATTATATGTTGCTATAAATGCCACTATTACCGCTAATACACCAAATATTATTGATATAGAGCTTGTAGTTTTTATAGCTCTTTTCAATCCCTTTTTAGGCCTTAACAACGCAAATATTATTGACGACCCGTCAAGTGGTATTATCGGTATTAAATTAAAGATACCAATATATAAATTTGACATTATAATCTTATCTAAACTAATTCCGCTCATAACGGTTTTAGTCGCAGCAAATGCTATAATAATATTAATAAGGGGTCCTGCTAAATATATTAATACTCCTTCTACTGAACTATTGCCTCCATATGGAATGTTCATCTCAAGCTTTATCCCGCTTGGTCCAAACTCCATTAAATCCGATTTAATATTAAAAGATCTTGCTACTAAAGCATGTGCAATTTCATGGACGCTTAGAAAAAACAATAATATAAGATAGTCCTGCATCATTCCTACAGCCCATAAAACTGGCACGTATATTAATAGTAAAGGGTTAAATCTCAGTTTCATCAAATAACATCCTTTTTAAAGTTGCTATAGATAATATGCAAAAATAAAAACATAATGCCATAAGCATCATGTTTTTATTTATTAGATTTATATTTATTTGCTATTAAATTTTTTCGCACTCTTTATTGGTATATTAGCCATCAATGCTGGTACAGATGTTTTGCCATCATCACCAAGCGTTCTCGTTATTTGAATTTCTAAGGATTCTACATCTATTTCAACATAATTAGAAATAACTTTTATTATCTCACTTTTAATCATCTCTAGTATTTCTGGTGAAATATTTGTTCTATCCCCAATAAGTACAAGCTTTAATCTGTCACGTGCAATATCCTTAGAGCTTTGCTCTTTGTTCTTAGAAAAAAATTTATTTAAAGCTTCAAACATTTCATTCACCATCCTTAATTGTTTTTACCAAAGATACGCTTAAATGATCCAAAAAAGCCACCTTTATCATCTAGATCCATAAAAGGAATCTCTTCCCCAATAATTCTCTTAGTTATATTTCTATAAGCTAACCCAGCTTTTGACTTTCCCATTACTGCTGGTTCGCCTCTATTTGTTGTAATAATTATGTTCTCATCATCAGGAACAACACCAATAAGTTCTACCGCTAAAATATCTACGATATCATTAATGTTCATCATATCGCCCTTTTTGACCATGTCAATTCTTACTCTATTTACTAATAACTTATGATCATAAATTCCATTAGCTTCTAAAAGTCCGATAATTCTGTCTGCATCTCTTACAGCTGATACCTCTGGAGTTGTAACAACAATAGCCCGATTTGCTGCAGCAATAGCATTTGCAAAACCTTGTTCTATTCCTGCAGGACAATCAATTATTATGTACTCAAATTCTTTTTTTAGTTCTTCGCAAAGCTTAACCATATTTTCAGGGGTTATAGACGATTTGTCCCTAGTTTGAGCAGCCGGCAACAAAAATAATCCGTCAAAACGCTTGTCCTTTATTAATGCCTGCTTTGTTCTACAAACTCCTTCAATTACGTTTACAATATCGTATACTATTCTATTTTCCACACCCATTACTACATCTAAATTTCTAAGACCAATATCTGTATCAATAAGTACAACCTTTTTGCCTTCCATTGCAAGTGCAACACCAATATTTGCTGTACTAGTAGTTTTTCCTACTCCACCTTTACCCGATGTTATTACGATTACTTCACTCATAAAAAATCCTCCAAATACTATTTTAATTACTAATATATATTGCATCATCTTTTAGATGCGCTACTTCAAACTTTAGATCCTTCTTTTTTGATTTCTTATCTTCCTCTGGTGTTCGGGTAATCACATCGCCAATACTCAATAAAGTGGGTTGCAGTCCGAGTGCAGCAATGACAGAATTTGTATCTCCTTCGACTCCTGCTCTAACTATTCCTCTAATTAAGCCAAGTACAATAATGTTACCAGTGGCTACTATTTCAGAGCCAGGATTCATGTCTCCAAACACCACAACATTTCCCCTATATCCGATATATTGCCCTGATCTTAGAGTGCCTTTGTGAAATTTTGTTATACCTTCATTACTATATGATATAGCATCTGATACAATTTGTGAAACTGTTTTATTTTGTAAATCATCTTGATCCTCAGATAATGAGTCTGTTTGTAAATTATCCTCAGTGGAACTAATTCCATCTGACTTTTTACAAGATATATCTAATATATTAGCTCCAGCAATTGAATTAAATATTGAAACAATAATCTTTTCTTCATCTAAGCTAAGATTTCTACCAACATAGTTCAAACTCAAGCTTGAACCTTTATAAAAATCACGATTGGACATAATTTTTTCTTCTATCCGTTTCGAAATATCGTCAAAGCTAGGCTCTGATCGTAAGATTAAATTGAAACATTCGGCTGTGTTTTTAAATACTACGATATCCTTTTGCAAAAATGCATCCCCCTTTTAAATTCATTAAATATTACCTATTAAAAACAAATTGTGATCCATCAGATATTGATGTATTTGGAATACCTGTATCTTTTAGGTTTAGCATATACTCTTTCAATATATCAGCCGCAATATACGCACCATTACCGCCCCATACACCATGTTCTATAGTTACCGTAATTACAATTTCAGGATCATTTGCTGGTGCATAACAAACGAAATTGGCATGAGAACTCTTTCCGAAAATTTCTTCTCCAGTTTGTGGTGTACCCGTTTTACCTGCAATAAAACCTTTTTCATATCCACGAAATGCATCTTTAGCAAAACTACTACCATATTCAACAACAGCCAGAAAGCCCTTCTTTACTGATGCTATGGTTTCAGGCTTTATCTCTAGTTTAGTTGGTGCTGGCTTATTATCAAATACAACCGTACCAGTTTTTGCAACAGCCTTATTTATCAAATGTGGCACTTGTTTGTATCCTCCATTTGCTATAGTTGAATAATATCCATTCATCTGTAAAGGAGTAAATTGATTGTAAAGCTGACCAATAGCTGATTGAGCAGTGTCGGCATCACCCCAGTTATGGGTCTTATCTTTTTCCTTTAAATTCATCGTCTCCACACTGTTTCTTACGCCCTGGTATTCACTTATTTCTATACCTGTCATTTCACCAAGTCCAAGAGCCTTAGCCCACTTTTCAATTTCGACTATTCCCGTTCTTACTCCAGCTTCACAAAAGTATGCATTACATGATACAGCAGTTGCTTTTTCTAAACTTACATTACCATGTACCCCCAGGCATTTAATCTTTTGCTTGTCATAGGTTACATAACCACCACAATAAAGTGTAGTATCTGCACTAACACTACCTGATTCTAATTCCGCAACCGCTGTAACTCCCTTAAATGTAGATCCAGGAGGATATAGTCCCTGAGTAGCTCTATTTAAGCTAGGTGATGTAGGATCTTGAAATAGTTCAGTTATTTTTTGTTGTGCCACCTGATCAGTAGATGGTTGCAAAAATAAATTAGGATCAAAATCCGGATAACTAACCATAGCCAAAACTTCACCATTTTTAGGATTTGTAACTACAACAGAACCAGAATAAGCATCTCCGAAATTTACTTTATTATCTTTACCTGCTCTAATTTTTGCAAGAGTACGCTTTAAGGAATTTAAAGCTTCATTCTGCAATCTTAAATCAATAGTAAGATATACATCATTTCCAGGAATAGCGGGAACATTGGATAGTTCTTTTAATTGACGATTATTTTTATCAACATATATAGTCTTTGCCCCTGGTTTACCCCTCAAATAGGCTTCTGCACCCTTTTCAATCCCTACTTTACCAATTATATCATCTTTAGCATATCCTTGGTCTTTTAGAAGCAGATATTCCTCAGGATTTATAGATCTAACATAACCAAGTACGTGGGAAATAGGAATTGGATTTATATACTGTCTGAAATATGTTTCTTCAGTGGATACTCCTAGAAATTCTAAATTTCTTGCTTCAATTTCAGCCATTGTATTAGCACTAACTTCATTAGAAACTCTTATTGGATCAACAGAACTAGTGCCATTTTTAAAAACCTCATATCTAAAAATACATATTTTAAAAGCTTCTTCATCAGAATAAGCTTTATCAATTTTAAACTTCTCATTTCTTAAATAATTAAAAGCGTCACTTGGAGAATATGGACCAACACTTGCTAATTTTTTCGCACCAATCTCATTAATCCAAGCCTTAATAACTGGATCCTTTTCTTCCCCAGAAAGTAATGTTCCCCATTCTGTAGGCGATTTCAAATATTGTCCTAAAGAATTGACAAAACTTTCTCCATTTTTATTAAATAAATTTATAAGACTTATATACATTTTATCCTTATCCGCTTGCTTACCATTTGTGTATACCATCTGAACAATGTATGCAGTTCTATTCGTCGCTATAAGAACTCCATTACGGTCATATATATTACCTCTAGGAGCAGCAATTACTCTAGTACTCTTTTGTCCAACAGTAGACTCATTATCAATTTTCTCACCATTAATTATCTGCAAGTAAAATAATCTCCCTACTATAACAAATATAAATGCTAAAGTAAAAATGAAAATATATAAATACCGACTTCTTAATAAGTTCAAAAACTTATCTCTCATAACTTTTTTCTCCTATAGATCAAACAAATCATCTCTTAATAAACCTAATAGTACTAACCATCGGATATGCCAACACAATAAAAATAATAACATTATATAATATTTGAGGTAAAATTCGTGCTTCCATTGTACCACTGAAGTCCTTCAAAAACACCGCGGATTCAGCCGTCATCATATGTAGTAATCTCATAAAAAAATATTCAATAAAAGAATATATCGCAAAATATGGTATTGTTATAATAGCTAAATATGAAAAACTATTTTTGAATTTGCTAAAGTTAAGTAACGATGCAGCCAACGCTGAATACATCATTAAGATTGCATATGGACCAATAAGTCTTCCGCAAAAAATATCTAACACTAATCCTACAACAAGGCCTAACCCTATTGCGTTTCGTTCAGTTGAAAAAAAAGAAAAACAAAAAACAAACGCTAATAATAAATTAGGTGATACCCCAAGTATCTTGAAATGTATAAATATAGATTCTTGTAATATTAATAGTACAATAATCCACAAAGCATAAAAAAGCACTTTCTTTTTCATTACTTATCACCTTGAGTTTCCTTAGGACTAAGTATAATTACTTCACTTAGTCTTTTAAAATCCACTGCAGGCTCAATTATTGCAACTCTTGTTGAGTCACTAGATTGACTTTGTATAGATTTAACGGTTCCAATAACTAAACCCTTTGGATACACCCCTCCACTTTCTGCGGTTATAATCCTATCGCCAACAAATATGTCAACATTAGAGGCAATCCTATCTACTCGAAGCTCAAAAACCATATTTTCATTAGATATTCCTCGAACTCTAACGAGATCATTTGTCCTTGCAATCCTTGCCATCAAAATATTAGTTTCATCAACAACTGTCATAATTTTTGAAGAAGTAAGTCCACATGAAACAACAATACCAACAAGTCCTTTTGAGGTTATAACAGATGAATGAATTACAATTCCATCTGCAGTTCCTTTATCTATTTGGAAAACATTACTCCAGTCTGTCGCGTCACCAGCTATAATACTTGCAGCGATATACTGGTAATCAGTATATTGCTCTTTTAGACCAAGCAACTCTCTTAGCTCTTCATTCTGTTTTATAACACTCTGCGCTTCATTCACTTTGTTTTTCAATTCATCATTCTCATTCTTAACAGATTGCAGCTCCTCTTTAACTTCGTCTATTGATGACAATACAGAAAGGCTACCCTTAATCTCCGAAGTTAAATTAGAAGATGCCTTTTGCAATGGTTCAAATGGCATACTAAAGGTATCGTATATAAAATGAATCTTACTATCAGCACTTCTTGAAATGATAATAGTAACAAACAATAATACAGTTACAATTGTAAGAATGAAAAGTGTATTTTTAAAATGCCGTGGCAAAGTATTACCTCCTCAAATTATAGGGTTTTTTTCTTCTTGATATTAAAAGAGATGTTCCCTCATCCAACGCATCAAGACATTTACCTGTACCGATTGCAACACAATCTAAAGGAAATTCAGCAATAAAAACAGGCATTCCTGTTTCTAACTTTATAATCTTATCTAATCCACTTAAAAGAGCGCCTCCTCCAGTAAGCATAATTCCTCTATCCATAATATCGGCTGCAAGCTCAGGTGGTGTTTTTTCTAATGTATATTTTATTGCATCTATAATAGATGTAACTGGTTCTTTAATGGCATCTACTACTTCAGACGAAGATATTCTAATATTCTTAGGTAATCCAGTAAGAAGATCTCTACCTCTAACCTCCATATACTCTTCCTGTGCCTTTGGATAAGCAGCACCAATTGTTAATTTAATTTCTTCAGCTGTTCTTTCTCCAATTAATAAATTATATTCTTTCTTACAAAATGATACAATATATTCATCAAGTTCATCCCCAGCAACTCTAAGAGATTTACTAGCTACAATACCACCCAATGAGATAACTGCTACTTCACTTGTTCCTCCTCCGATATCTACAACCATGCTTCCTGTAGCCTCTTCCACTGGCAAATTAGCACCAATTGCTGCAGCCATAGGTTCCTCAATTAAAAGAACATCTTTTGCACCTGCATTTGCAGCAGCTTCTTCAACAGCTTTTCTTTCGACCTCTGTTACTCCTGAGGGAACACATATTACCACTCTTGGTTTCCCAAAACGAGAGTAACCTGTAGCTTTTTTCATGAAATGCTCAAGCATTTTTTGTGTTATTTCAAAATCGGCAATAACGCCATCCTTTAATGGTCTTATTGCTACAATATTACCAGGAGTTCTTCCTATCATCTTTTTTGCATTATCTCCAACGGCTAGAACTTCTCCTGTATTATTGTTTATAGCAACTACAGAAGGTTCCCTTAAAATTATACCTTTACCCTTTAAAAAAACAAGAGTGTTCGCAGTACCTAGATCAATTCCTATGTCTTTTGTAAACATTATCTTCACTCCTTAATAATATAAATAATTCGTCATTATACTAATTCTAGTAAACAATTACAGTTTCGCGAAGAATTCATGCGTTAACTAAATAGAATTAGTATTACATTAACCCCTTCATTTTTAAACTAATAAAAGTTCCATTTCCTATTACGATATGATCGAGAACCTTTATTCCAACAATTTCCCCAGCCTTAACAAGTCTATCAGTTGTTACAATATCATCATTGCTTGGTTCAGGATCTCCACTTGGATGATTATGAACCAAAATCACACTTGCACATGAACATTTTACCGCGTCAACAAAAACTTCTCTGGGATGTACTAGTGATGAGGATAAGCTACCTACCGAAATTTCTACTATCTTTATTACATGATTTCTTGTATTTAGCATTACCACCTTGAATACTTCTTTCTTTAAACATCTCATTTGTTGCATTAATAATTTGCTTACATCCACAGAGCTTTTAATAATACTAATATCGGTATTAGGCGTAAAAGAAGACATTCTAATACATATTTGTATCAGTGCTTTGATTTGAATTGCCTTTACTCTTCCAATCCCGCTTATTTCCTTAAGTTGCTCAAGCGACATATCGTATAAAGGCAAGAATCCATTGTCTCCACCTGCCATTAGTAATTTTCTAGCTACATCAACTGCGCTTTCGCTTTTTGTGCCTGTTTTGATTATAACGGCAAGAAGCTCAGCATCCGAAAGATTTTCTGCTCCATAGAGTTCAATTCTTTCATAAGGTCTTTCACTTAAAGGAAATTCTTTAAGTGATAATCTTGATTCAAGTGTTTTCATTGACATTCCTCCAATTAATAATGTTGTGAACGCAACATCCCTTGAAGAAAAGAAAAACTCAAGATCTTTTCCAAATAATTATTCCCACAATTATGCCTATTAAACTACCAACATTAAATGACATTGAAAAATTAAAACCAAAGCTTAAAATATATACATCTATATTCTTTACGTCTATATTAAACAATGGATCCTTTCCTAATGCCATCCACCCAAGATAAGGAGTAACATTTGCCAAAACCTCACCCAATACCCCACCAATCAGTGCGCCTATTAAAAGATAAATTATAAATATAGGTATACTCTTCTTGCCTTTGGTCATTAGCATGTCCCCCAAACATATATAATACATAATATATTGTATTATATATTCACTTTTGCAGTATTTCAACTAAACTGGTTAATTTTATAAAATAAAAATTTCTACATTAAGTCAATATTGACGTTTTCAACATTGATTTCAGGTGTTTGTGTACTGTGTTTTACAAGAATATCATTACCTGAAGCCTTACTTAAATTAGTTTTAAAAACATTTCTACACAATGCAATTTTTAATACCTCGTCCATATGTTGAGCATAAATAAATTTTATACCCTTTTTCACTGATGCAGGTAGTTCTTCAACGTCCTTCTTATTATCAATAGGTATAATAATTGTCTTAATGCCAATTCTTAATGCAGCAAGAGATTTCTCCTTTAATCCACCAATAGGAAGTACTTTACCTCTCAATGTTATCTCACCAGTCATAGCAACCGTCTTCTTAACTGGATTTCCAGTTAGTGCCGATACAATTGCTGTTGCCATAGTTATTCCAGCCGAAGGTCCATCTTTTGGTGTTCCACCCTCTGGTATATGAATATGAATGTCATGCTTCTCATAAAAATTTTGTTCAATTCCAAATGAATCAGCTCTAGATCTAATATAGCTCAACGCGGCTTTTGCAGATTCTTTCATAACATCTCCAAGACGCCCAGTTAAATCAATTCTCCCTGTACCTGGCAGAACATTCACCTCTATTGAAAGTGTCACTCCACCTACTGATGTCCATGCGAGCCCAGTAGCTACTCCAATTTCATCTTTTTCAAGTGCCTTATTATTTAACCTTTTTTTGCTTCCCAATAGCTTAATTAAATTTGCTTGTGAAACCTTATAGCTCTTTCTTTTTGTCATGGCTAATGCTCTAGCGATTTTTCTACATATAGTTGCACATTCTCTTTCAAGATTTCTAACGCCAGCTTCTGAAGTATAACCATTAATAACATCAAAAATTGCATCATCGTCTATAGTGATATTCATTATTGACAACCCATGAATCTCAACTTGCTTGGGAAATAAATACTTTTTGGCTATATTAAATTTCTCCTCATCAGTATAACTAGATACCTCAATAACTTCCATTCTATCAAGTAAAGCTCTTGGAATACCTTCATAACCATTTGCAGTTGTCATAAATAACACCTTTGAAAGATCAAAGGGGAGTTCTAAAAAATTATCTCTAAACGTAGAATTTTGTTCACTATCAAGAACCTCAAGTAATGCTGAAGAAGGATCCCCTTTATAGTCATTCCCAAGTTTATCAATTTCATCAAGTAAGATTAGAGGATTATTAGAGCCCGCAGTTTTAATAGATGTAATAATTCTACCAGGCATAGCTCCAATATAAGTCTTTCTATGACCTCTGATCTCTGCTTCATCTTTCATTCCGCCAAGTGACATGCGTACATACTTACGATTTAAAGATTCGGCAATTGAACGTGCAATAGATGTCTTACCAACACCTGGAGGTCCTAACAAACAAATAATCGGCCCATGAAGCGACTTTTTAAACTTATTAACTGCTAAATATTCTAATATTCTTTCCTTTACCTTCTCAAGTCCATAATGGTCGCGATTCAAGATTTCTTCAGCTTTAATCAAATCATCAGATTCTTCAGTGGAAATACTCCAAGGCAAATCTAAAATTAAATCGAGATATGTCCTCAGAATTTGTGCTTCTGCATAACCCGAATTCATCCTTTCTAGACGACCTAACTCTTTTATTGCTTTTTCTTTAACTTCTAGCGGCAATTCAGCAGCTTCTATCTTACTCTTATATTCACTTAACCCCGATGAGTCACCTTCGCCAAGTTCATTTTGTATTACTTTAATTTGTTCTCTTAAAAATTGTTCTTTGTGAAGTGTTTCAAGCTGTTTTTGAACCTTTGCGGCTATTTCTTTTTCTAATCTAAAAATTTCGAGTTCCTTAGATAGCATTAATAAAAGACTCTCTAATCTGCTCTGAGTTGTAGCTTCCTCAAGAAGAGTCTGTTTCTGTTCGAACCCAATTGGTAAAATACTAGCAGCTTCATAGGTAAAATGTCTAATGTCCTCAATATCCAACAATAACTTTATCGTTTCGCCAATTACCTTTGGATTCAACTTTTCATATTCATCCAATATTTTTAGAAATGTTCTAAAAAGAGCTTCAAGCTTTTCTTTTTCATCTTCCTCAGGTTTTTCGTCATCAATCTCAAGTACCTTTGCTGACAAAAAAGGCTCCTGTTCTGAAATTTCAATAATTTCGGCTTTTTTTATACCTTCTACCAAAACTCGTAGTCTATCATCCGTAAATCTCATTAACTGCTTAACTTGACAAATAGTGCCCATTTTGAATACATCGTCCTCATTAGGATCATCTACTGACACGGATTTTTGGGTAACCAGAAATATCTTTGAATCTGTCCCCATAGCTTTTTCTAAGGCTTTGATTGATTTTTCTCTACCTACATCAAAGGTAATCTTATTCCCGGGAAATACAGTAAGACCTTTTAAAGCCAGCATTGGTATAAATATTGTGCCGTCTTCATTAGTATCATTATTAATATTACCGTCTGCTAGGATTTTTTCATCATCCTTAGGTAAAATTTCTCTCATATTTTCTAATCATCTCCCAATTCTTAGTATAACAGAATTATGCCCAATTAAACAATATCATTCATCTAGATTTCAAATTCAACATATATGTTAGTGATTTTTAGATAAATTAATTCGGCATCACATTGTTTATACAATAAAAAATACTCCCCGAACCTTCATCTAACTATTAACTAGTTTATACCAT
>Ga0123336_10004720_pt1 | contig 10980 bp, 9 predicted proteins | sample SSSSmetaG_FD_96466 | JGI IMG/M metagenome (GOLD analysis project Ga0123336, IMG submission 96466) | Glacier valley bacterial and archeal communities from Borup Fiord, Nunavut, Canada, to study Microbial Dark Matter (Phase II) - ​SSSS metaG | ecosystem: Environmental > Aquatic > Freshwater > Ice... | reverse complement strand
GATGATCCATTTATATTTTTCGTCAGAGCTGGTCGCGGTTCCCTCTTCGGCGATAAAACCGGAACCAGGTAACAACTCGCGAAGTCCGTCAACAATCAACTTCTCAGCTTGCTTGTCAACATACGAAACAAAATCAGCCTTTCCCTTAACGATAACATCTTCAATGTTGAACTTTTCGCGTTCTTCGGAAATAAAAAGACCGGCAATTTTAGCAAGTCCTTGAACATCAAAGCAAAGATTTTCGAGATTCATAATTTCTTTTTTGCAAAAATAGTGATTACAATTTTACCGCCCTTATAAATCCACGTCTTAAATATGGGGCTCGTATCTTTTTATCGTAATAGAAAAGCATATATCCATCGGAATGAGAGGTTTCAAATCCATTTTGAATTAAGAGATCATTAAATAACTGCTCATCATTTTGCTTGTGATAGGTGCATATCGCCAATTTAAGTGGTTTTTGATCCGCAAGAATGCATTTACACCCCGCTAATAATCGCGACTCGGCTCCATCAACATCAATCTTCAGGAATGTTATCCGGTCACCTTCAGGAATGAAATCATCAAGCGTTGTATTGGTTGCATTGGTAACATCACTCACAAATTTATTAACAATCAGCACCTTATCTTTCCATGGTTCGAATGTGGCATTCAGTGCTTCGATCCATTCCCGATCGGTTTCGAAAAAAATCAGACGTGAAGCCTTTCCAACAGCACCAAGCGCGAAATTACCTTCTGCAACTCCAATATCTACAAGAATTTCACCATTTTCAATCATAAAATGTTCGTTGAGGTAACAGTGTGGACTATGAAAATCCTGCTCTCTCGTTAATTCATTAAAGCTGTGTCTGATTCTTTGTTTGCTCCATCTTTTTTTGAAATAAAGCCCTTTGCCATCAAGCATTTCATACTTTAATCCTTTTGACTTATCGTCCAAAACTTCAATGTCATCAGCATTATATTGATTTTGAAATGGATAAGGAAAGACTGCAGTTGGATTTGTTTCAAGGTAATTCAAAACCGGTTTAATCTCTTCTGATGGAGATTCAGGAAGCGTTGTGTAATAGTTCAGAATAGATTTACGGAGTTCTTTGGCAAGAATTTTCTTCCGGATAAATTTTGGAACAACAATTCTGTATATCTGCGGAGTAAACGTGCTCATAGTTAGATTTATTCGAGCAATTTTTTATACAATATTGATATCGTTTGGTTTTCATTGAGCCCGCGAAGATTCGCTGTCTTGAGTTTATTTTACGATTCAGTCATGAATTGGGTTTCGACTTCAATGTAATTTACTGTTCATACTGTATAAAACCTTTCGATTTTTCATTTTCGAAAAGATCGCAAATATGCTGTTTTATAACAACATAGATAAGATTAATCAGTATTGCAAATTTTTGTTATGTACTTAGTGTGTAATATTTAATAGCTTTGTAAAATATTTACAGAATTAATACCCGATGTTAAAAGAATTTGGAATTGACGGAATCTATGTTATTCATGCAAAAACCGGATATGAGTTGCATGAAAATCGTATTAAGAATTTGTTTAAAGAAAACAACTTAGATTTTGAGTTTGTGACCGATGGAGATCCAAGCCTTTTCACAAAGGAGTTACTCGCAAAATATTTTACTGATGAAATGTTAGCGAGATGGTCTGACGGGATTATATCTTGTACATTAAACCATATTAAGGCTTACGAAAGAATCATAAAAAATAAAAACAGGTATGCAATCGTTTTCGAAAATGACCCGTTTTTTCTGGGAAATTTTTCGGAAAACATAAAAAACATGGCAAATGAAATAAAGGATCTGGAAAAAGGATTTATTATTTCATTAGAAAATACAACTTTAAGGTTTCCATCCTTCTGGGCTATAAAAAAGGGGAAACATTTATACAGGGCGAAAACCGGGCGTTGTGCCGGTGCCTACATTATTGATTTTGAGGGGGCAAAGAGAATACTCAGTGATGTACAAACCAATAAATGTCTTACTGTAATTGATTGGTGGCAGAATATTTTAATAACCAACCATGTGTTCAAAATGTACTGGGCACATCCTTGTTTAGTAGAGCAGGGTTCTCACAATGGACAATTAAATTCAACGATATCAACTAAGCCAAATTCAATGGGGAGGCGCTTCAAATGGCTGGCTCAAAAAGCATATAAAAGTTCCTTTAAAAGATTATTTAACGACAAGTGTATTTATTCTTGATTGGATGTCATCAATAAATCTGCGAAGTAATCGTTCTTAGAATTTCAAGCTATTTTTTTATGCGATGCTGATGTCCATCGTTCCGTTTTCGTTGAACCCGCAAAGTTTCACCATACGGAATTCATTCACTAATTCTGGCCGGTATTGAGTTTCAACTTTAATGTAATTCGCAGTCCACCCATGCATAAATCCTTTTGATTTTTCATTTTCGAAAAGAACGACCGCTGTTTTACCGATGTTTCGCTGACAAAACGCTGTATGTTTTTGTTCCGAAAGCTGAATCAGTCGTTGAGCGCGATGACGACGTTCTTCGATCGGCACAACCATGGCGATTTTAAGTGCCCGTGTGTTTTTCCGTTCAGAATACGGAAATACGTGAAGCGCCGAAATATCAAGACTTTCAATAAATTGGTAAGCTTTTTCGAAGAGTTGTTCCGTTTCGCCATTCATACCGGCAATCAGATCGACACCGATAAATGCATCGGGAAGCAGTTCCCGAATTCGCGAAACCCGTTGAGCAAATAAACCCGTTGTGTATCTCCGTTTCATCAGGTGAAGCACTTCGTCGGTACCTGCTTGTAATGGAATATGAAAATGTGGTGCAATCCTTTTTGATTCAGACATAAAAGTAATGACCTCATCTGTAAGCAAATTAGGTTCTACAGAGCCTATGCGAATCCGTCCTAAAGTTTCGACTTCATCAAGGGCTTTGATCAGTTCAAGAAATGTTTCGCCGGTACTGTGACCGAAATCGCCTATGTTGACGCCCGTAAGAATAATCTCCCGAATGCCTTGTTCTGCAACATTACGCGCTTCATTTACAAGGCTCTCAATTGATGGATTACGACTTTTGCCTCTTGCCATCGGAATGGTACAATAAGTGCAGAAATAATTACATCCATCCTGAACTTTCAGAAAACTTCGTGTGCGGTCACCAAATGAATAAGAATGCTGAAATTCAGAGATTTCTCCGAATGCACAGGTGTGCACTTCCCCTTCCTGATGCTTATCGAGGTTTTCGAGGTATTTTGTTATATTGAATTTATCGTTTGCGCCGATCACGAGATCCACGCCTTCGATGCCTGCGGCTTCTTCAGGTTTAAGCTGTGCGTAGCAACCAGTTACGACCACGAATGCAGCAGGATTGAGTTTCGCCACCTGACGGATAACCGTCTTACTCTTTTTATCAGCCGTATCCGTTACCGAACAGGTATTGATCACATAAACATCTGCTTTCTCTTTGGAATTGACCCTTTTAAATCCTTTTTCTTCAAATGTCCGGGCAATGGTCGATGTTTCCGAAAAATTCAATTTACACCCTAATGTTGCAAAGGCTACTGTTTTATCTTTAAAATCCATCCATGTATTTTCAAGTTGGCAAAGGTACAAATTTAACGAAGCCGGAAGACAGAAGACGGAAGACAGAAGTCGGTAGATAATATTTTTAGGGATGTTTAAGGCAAAGTCAAAAAATCGATGATTGGTTTTTTACCTGATTCCGGTCGCGTAAACCAAGAGTCAATCTCCGTTTTATCGTTAAAAAATCCGCGGTTTTTCAGAAAAAAACCTTCATTTTCAATACCGCCGGAATAATCCATACGAGCCTCTTTCCTCGCAGTTGCATCCGCAGTAAACCTGGCTTTTTTCAATTCAAACCATTTGCCGGCAGTATTGCAAACCCATTGATTTGTATAGAACGCCATACGTGGAATATTTCCGTTTTCGGGAATGAAATTCTCAAGAAAAGAATGTGGCCTTTGCAAATAGGTAGTTGTCTTTGGGCATCTGAAACTTGCAATCAACTTCCATTTCCCGACTTCTGGTGCATAAAAGTATGCGGTATAGTCTGTTGAATTATTCTCTGTCGGTGCACCTTTCAGCAGAAAGCGGTAGGTTATTCCAGATTGCCAGTTATACTTAAGATAACTTTGTCCGCCGGAACCTTCATTCCCGAATGCTCCCGAATGAACATCGTTTCCTTTTTTAAGGAGAATTATTTTCTGATCTTCAGGTATTTCACCTGGCTGATCCGTTTTAAAAGGGCTCCACACCGAGAAAAGTATTCTGCGTTCAGAAGAAGAATTTACCTGGATTCCAAAATACCCTTCCCCAAATCCATTGGTCATAAAATATGAACCCTCAACATCATTTGAAGCAGGGACAGTAATTTCATTATAAAACCACACCACATCACCTGCTTCTTGTGGCAGTTCGTAATTCATATGAACCGATGGACCACGGCGACCCCAGTAAAATTCATCTTTCACAAAACTGGTTTTACCATCAATTGCTTCTCCACTAATCAGCAGATCAGTTATTTCAGCAAAACTCTCAGAGGTTTTCTCAAGGCCACTTATTATTAATTTCTGATATCCAGCCTTTTCCAAAGTAAAGACACCTATGTTTAACGTGTCATAAATAGTATTACTTATTGATATCTCTTTGGTCTCATTCCCAAGTTGAAATTTAATTTTCAATCTTCCCGATTTTATGCATGCCCTTATTGCAAGTTGAATTTTCCCGGTTCGCCCGGTTCTAAAATAAGTATTTAGATGAGTAAAAGGATCGTTCCAATTTACGACACTGGAATCGGAGATGATATTATCTTTATTTTCAGCAGTATTCAAAGCCCAACTATTTCCAGCCATTGGAATTAACATGTAATTCGAGAATTGAGTCTTTAATTTGCCAGTAAGAGGTGATTGACAATAGGATGTAGATTCAAATGCTAAAGTAATAAAAATCAGAAGGATTAATTGGCAATATTTTTTCATTTTATCGTGAAGTAGTTTCTATTTTATCTAAAGTTCTGTAAAGATAATAAGTCTATTGATTTTTGTAAAACCTTTCCTAAATGGATTACGTTTAAAGGCTTAAACCCAATAAATTCTAAAGAGATGAATATTATAAAATTTGTTTTAATCGGTGTGGTGAGCCTCGTGGCTCTTTTACTGATCGTCGCAATGTTTACGAAAAAAGATTATGGAGTAATCCGTGAAGTGGTCATCAATAAACCAAAATCAGAAGTCTTTGAGTATGTTAAACTTTTGCAGAATCAGGAGAATTTCAGCGTCTGGGCCAATAAAGATCCCGAAATGAAGAAGGATTTCCGCGGAACGGACGGTACAGTTGGCTTTGTCTCAGCCTGGGACAGTAAAATGAAGGATGTTGGTAAGGCGAACAGGAAATTAAAAAGATTATTGAAGGTGAGCGGATTGATTACGAGCTCCGGTTTATTGAACCATTTGCTTCAACCAGCTTTGCATACATCACATTTGAAGGTGTTTCCGAAACTCAAACCAAAGTTAAATGGGGTTTTACAGGAAAAATGAACTACCCGATGAACTTGTTGTTACTTACGATGAATATGGAAAGGATGATTGGAAAAGATTTTCAGGATGGATTGAATAAGCTTAAAGTGATTCTTGAGAAGTAAAAAATTGAAAGTCAATGAAATTCTGCGGGAAAATACCATTACCCGCAGAATTTATTGGAGAATGCAGAAACATATTCAAATCTGGTTGCTTCCTTATAACACCTTTTCGTTAAAACGTATCCCAAATTCTTCAAGTTCTTTTAGTACCGGTTCGTAAATTTCTTTGCAGGTTGGAATATGTACCCCCGTAAGCTGGATTTGCCTGGTCAGGTAAAGTTTGGCAGCAATACCCAACGGCAGTCCAACAGTTTTCGCCATGGAGGTGTAGTTTGAATCTTCTCCAATCACTGCCATTGAGGAAGTTAAATCCACCTCTTTTTCACTTTCCTTTTCCACGTATGAAATTTTATGCCACATTACAATCATGTCCTTGTCATCAGGCTGGAGCTTCCATTTTTTACTCAGGATATTTTGAAGAATTTGTGCCGGGGTTGCATTCCTGATACCCACTTTTTCGTCCGAAAAAATGCCCAGCCATTCAAGCATATGCACAATTTCAGAATCCTGATCGATGTGCATCATCCGGTACAGTTTTACCTGCACCGAATCGGTCGGGTGATAATACAGGAAGGAATTAATAAAATCGCGATGGGTAAGATTCTCGGTGTTTTCCATCACATACGAGTTGTCGGTAACCCCCAATTGAACGAAAACGTCCCATGCTTTGGAGTAACCCGGCCTCCTCAGCGTTCCGCGGTAAATGGTGGGGATACCTTGCAAGTTGTATTTTTCAATGTACTTCAACGAATCGCGGTTGGCATATCCTTCGAACCTTCCGTAGCCTTCAATATCAATAAATTCCGTTCGCCGGAAAAGCCGGGTGTAGGGAATGTATTTGAATTTTCCGCACTGGATAAACTTGGCAGGACCTTCCTGCCCGGCGAGAACAACATTCATGGGAGCCCACGAAAACTTGTAGTGCCATGGATTGTCATCCGACTGCGGGGCTACGAGTCCTCCGGTAAACGATTCAAAACTGGTAAGTCTGTGCCCCTCTCCTTTTAACCTGTCCAGCATCTTCATGGCCGACATGTGGTCAATTCCCGGATCGAGCCCCATTTCGTTTAGCAATAAAACTCCTTTTGCTTTTGCTTCGTCATCCATACCCCTCATTTCAACCGACTCGTACGATGCCGTGATCAGCGAACGCGAAAAATGCAGGCATGATTTGGCCACGACCAAGTGAAATTTCGCAGGAAGCATAGAGATCACTACATCAGCATTTTCAACTTCAACGTTGAGTTGCACGCTATCAAACACATCAAACCTAATTGCCCTGGTTGCAGTACAGGTTTTATGGTTTACCAAATCCTTATCCTGATCACCAACTGTCAGTTGCCAATCGTATTCTTTCGCATTACTTTCGAGGTAACGAATCAGTGCAGACGATGCAAGTCCGGCTCCTAAAATCAAAATATTCTTCATTCGTTTTCAGATAAATAGTTAGTTAAATACATAAATTGTTCCGTCAGTTTTCCCGCTTCGGTGATCGTTGCGCGTTTAATGACCTCCTGTTCATCTCCTCCCAATAAGTGAGGCAGTACTTTCTCGATCAGGTTATTCCCAAAATCAAGCGAGGCATTTTTGGGAAGTTCACAAGGCAAATTATCCACTGCCATCACTGTTATATTTTTTTCAGAAGAAAAAGCTTGCTCCAATTCCCCGGTTGATGGATTGTAATCATAAACCGGATTAGAAATTGTACTTGAAATTCTGGTCGATGGAATGGAACCCTCAATATCACACGAAATATCGGCAATCACCTGAATCCGGAAATCTGGTTTTTTCATTTCTTCGGAAGTAAATAAGACGGGAGCCTTGGGATCCCAGAATGCCGCACCAATCAACAGATCAGTCTGGCTGCAAAATCGCCGGAAATTTCCGATGTATTCTGTAGGATGGCTGAAGAAATAAAATAAATCAAAAGGTTTATCGTCTCTGTGAAGATTGTAATCCTCAGGATTGAGCTGAACAAAGACAGGCTCACCAAACGAATCATGCCCGAGATACTCTTCAACCGAAACCTGCCTGACCGGAATCTCCCGAAGCAGTTCGAGTGCGCCACCAGCCACACGCCCACCTCCGGTAACGACGATTTTAAGTGGTGGCAACTGCAATCCCACTAAATTATTTTTCAATTCCTGAAGATCGCCGCACTGATGTGCAGGTTTTAATTCGAACAAATGATTACGCTTTCCAAATGTCATTAATCCATTGTAGGCACCTACCAAACCGGCAAAATGCCCAAAGCCAATAATACGCAGGTTGTCTCTTCCAGTCAGCACTTCGTAATCGATTAGTCTGATTTTTTTGCGGACCACTTCCTGCAACAACTTCCGGTTATGCGATTGTCTTTTGATGGTGTGCGAAAAGAAAAAATAGATTTTCTCCGGGATTAAATCCTGAAGAGGCACTTCTTTCACACCCATTAAAACATCACATGTGCTTAGGTCTTCCTGAACAGGAACGCCAGACATCAGGTATTCTTCATCGCTAAAACACCTGATTTTACTGGGCTGGACAAAGATTTCCACGACCGGAAATTTTTCGGTAATCAGTTTGCATTGTTCAGGAGAAAAAGGCACCCGCTTATCAGGCGGTTGCTTTCCTTCCCTGAGAATTCCAATCTTCATAATCGATTTCCTTTCGTTAAATGTCAAATTTCATTCCCTGTGCTAATGGCAGTGTTGACCCGTAATTGATTGTATTTGTTTGTCTGCGCATATATGATTTCCATGCATCGGATCCCGATTCACGACCACCGCCCGTTTCTTTCTCGCCGCCAAAAGCGCCACCAATTTCAGCTCCCGAAGTACCAATATTGATGTTGGCAATGCCACAATCAGATCCTTCCTGCGAAAGGAAAAGTTCCGATTCGAGCATATTTGTGGTAAACATGGCTGAAGACAATCCCTGTGGAACATTGTTGTGCAGTTCAATGGCATCGTCCAGTTCATTGTATTTAATTAGGTAAAGCAAGGGGGCGAAGGTTTCTTCCTGAACGATCTGGTAATGATTTTCTACTTCTGCAATACAGGGAACCACGTAGCATCCAGATTCGTAACCTGAACCGTCGAGCGCTGTTCCGCCATAAACGATCTTGCCACCTTCAGCTTTTACTTTTTCGACAGCTTTCAAATAGGTTTCGCGTGCCCAACTGTCGATCAGTGGACCAACCAAAGTCTTTTCTTCAAGCGGGTTTCCGATAGGGATACTTTTGTAGGCTGCTACCAGTTTTTCCTTGAAGGCTTCATAGATAGATTCATGCAAAATAATCCTCCGTGTCGACGTACAACGCTGACCGCAGGTTCCTACAGCTCCAAATATTACAGCCATTAAAGCCAATTCCAGATTCGCATTGGGAGTGACAATGATGGCATTGTTACCACCCAGTTCGAGGATGCTCCGGCCAAGTCGTTCGCCCACCAGACGCCCCACTTTTTTGCCAATTTTGGTGGATCCGGTAAACGACACCAGCGGAATATTTTTGTCGCTGAACAGATCATCGCCCAGGTATTTCGATCCTGCGGCTACCAGGTTAAGTACACCTTCGGGAATATTATTGCGTTTCAGTACATTCTCGACGATTTTATGAACCGCCACTGCACACAGTAACACTTTCGACGATGGCTTCCACACCACCACATCGCCGCAAATCATGGCAAGCATTGCATTCCAGGCCCATACGGCCACCGGAAAATTGAACGCTGATACTACACCTACAATTCCCAGTGGATGATACTGGTCGTACATGCGGTGGTCGGGGCGTTCAGAATGCATGGTGAAACCGTACAACTGGCGCGACTGTCCCACGGCAAAATCGCAGATGTCAATCATTTCCTGCACTTCGCCCAACCCTTCCTGGTAAATTTTCCCCATCTCGTACGAGACCAGTTTTCCCAGCGGTTCTTTGTATTTCCGAAGTTCAAGGCCAATCTGGCGAACGATTTCGCCCCTCAACGGAGCGGGGGTTTTTCGCCATACTTTAAATGCTCCTTGAGCTGTTTCAATCACTTGTTTATAATCTTCACGCGTTGCCTGTTTCACCGAACCAATTTTTTTACCGTCAGTGGGTGAAAAAGATGTTATCGCATCACCCTTTGTTTCGTACCATTTGGTTCCTGTACAAAGACCATTACTAATCTCTTCTATTCCCAGTTGCATCAGTGTGCTTGTAAAATCAAATTTCATTTCCAATATATTTTAAATTATTAAATATGTTCTTAATTAAACTTCAATGAGCTAAACCAATACTACGGCTTTGAAGGCTATTTTGGTTTGCCTAAATCACCCGCAACATCAGGCAAAAGTGATTACACTACCAGTGCATTCATAAAGTCTCTGGCAGAATAATTTTCACACTCAAAAATCATTTCTTTTATTGCATGCTGTCTTTTAGAAGAAAGAAGGGAAGCCGAGAGTGCATTGAATTTATTTTCAAGGTCTTCCATGGACATGGGTTCGCGGGGATCACCTTTGGGATACTCAAGGTACGCCTCATACTCTCTATCATCTTTTGTTCTGACTACAATCTTCGAAGGTTGTTTTGCGGGAAACATCGCTTCAAATTCAACTGATGCAATACCCTTTATTTTATCAATTACCTCCCAAATTTTCGGGTCTTTTAATTTCTCATCCAAGAAGGAACGGGTCGTCACCTGATGGTCAACCAATGCTACGGCTATGCAGTAAGGCAATGAATGATCAGCAGTTTCCCTTGATTCCGGACGGTATTTTGTATGGTCAAAAAGAATATCGCAGGCTTTGGCAATAGTTGTAACCCGGACTTCTTCTATCTGATCATAAGTGATCCTGTTTTCGGTGACAACTTTTAGCACTGCCGAAATATGGGTATGAGTAAGCGCTTCAGTTGGGAAAGCCTTCATACTACATTCTAAAATTTTATAGCTTTCTCCAAGTTTTCCAATGAACGCGTCAACATCCCAACTCAATTCAGAAACGCCTTCTCTTCCTTCCATCCTAACGGGAGCTACTTTTTCCTGTTGAAAGCTCCAGCCAAAGAAACAGTCCATAAACCCTTCTTTACCTTCAAAAACTTTCTCCGTTCCTGTAAAACCTCTTTGCGCGATCAATGCAGCAAAAACTCCTGCCTGAACGGCCATAGGATCAACTGTATTTTTAAGCATGGTTAGCTTTCCGGCAGTCGGACAACCAATTGTATGGTTATGAGAGCCGCTGATCCCGATTGCATTTACCATCTGATCAACTGTCAGTCCCAGAATTTTCCCGGCTACGATTGGGGAAACAAATTGTGTTAAGGTAGCATGGTGCCATTTGCGTTCCCTGATACCAGGAACGGCAAAAAGACAT
>Ga0123336_10004715_pt1 | contig 10984 bp, 8 predicted proteins | sample SSSSmetaG_FD_96466 | JGI IMG/M metagenome (GOLD analysis project Ga0123336, IMG submission 96466) | Glacier valley bacterial and archeal communities from Borup Fiord, Nunavut, Canada, to study Microbial Dark Matter (Phase II) - ​SSSS metaG | ecosystem: Environmental > Aquatic > Freshwater > Ice... | reverse complement strand
TTAAATTATTTTTCTAGAAAGGGTTTGGAGATGTAAAACTTCAATAACAAATATGCACTCACTTATCTATACAGGCAATAGCATAAACATGTGATATTTTATCTCATAAAAAAACCTGCAAAAATTTGCACGTTGAATAATTATGATTTGGATAAAATTAAAGCGGTAACTGAATATTTATAGATGTGCCTTCACCCACGGCACTGCTAATATTAATTTTCCCTTTTAGCTGATTTACTCTTTGTTTCATATTGAGGAGCCCGTTTCGTTCAGAAGGGAGGGTGGTATCGAAGCCAATACCATCATCAGTTATCGTACAAAAGAGTTGTTTGCTTTTTGTAAATAGTGTAACTGTACAGGTTTTGCATTGCGCATATTTGCAAATGTTATTGATGGCTTCTTTATAAATTAAAAACAAATTTTGTCGGGTATTTTCTTCTAGGCTACTACTTTGCATTTTTACATCAGGCTCAAAATTAAATTCAATGCCTTTTGCTTGTAACAATGGTCTGGCAAAGCTATCCATGCGCTCAGTAAGGTTGCTGAGTTTGTCATTTTTAGGGTTGATGGCCCATACTATATCATCAAGCTTTTCTAAAACCCCTCTTGTGTTTTCCTGAATAGATGCGGCATGTGAGTGATCATTAGGTTGTAGCTGAGCAATTTGGCTGTACATATTAATGCTGCTTAATGTGCTACCAATATCATCGTGCAAATCGCTGCTTATTTTTTTACGAACGTTTATTATTTTCTTAAGCTGGTTTATTCTAAAACTATATAATAACCATAGAATTCCTATAATAGTCAATGCTACTAAAATTTTAAATAGTATTGTTTGATGCCATTTCGGTAGAATAGTGATTTTAATTGTTTTAAATTTTTCTACACTTAATTCATTGGCGTACTTAAACTCAATTTCATATTTTCCATATTCCAAACCACTTAACTGTACAATCATTGTTTTTGGAATTTCTAAAAAGATTGATTGCTTATTTTTTATTCGATAATAAATTTTAAGTTTCTCAACGTTATAAAAATCGTTTGTGGCTAATTTTATTATGATTGATTGTGTATTTGAAGGAGCATGTATGTAATTAGTATCTATTACAGTTATTTTATTGGATTTATTATCACTAATAATTTCAATACTTTTTATCAGCAGGTTTTTAATATTTTTTTCACTCCTAAATTTCTGTAGGTTTATTTCTGAGAAACCATCAATTCCTGAGAAGTATAATTTTTTATTAAATAGCAGCCCGCCTTTCTCTTCAAAGCTATTGCTGTGTAATCCGTCTTCTGAAAAAATATTATCTATTTTTCTTGTATTTATGTTTATTCTGTTTAACCCATTATTTGATGATACCCAAACCATAGTATCATTTTCTTTCAGAATACTGTATGTGGCATTATTTGATAATCCTTCACTTTCAGTAATATTCTTCCAAATTTTTGTTTTTTTATTTAATATGCAAAGTCCACCTTCATAACTGCAAAACCACAAATTTTCTCCATCATCATACATGTCAAATATATATTTACTTCCTAGAAAGTTTCCGGTATTCTTAAATTTATAGGCGGCTAAAACACTGTCATTTTTTAAATTATATTGAACTACTGAACTATCACCCAATAGCCAGGCATAACCTTGGTTATCTTTTTTAATATTGTGAAAATGATTTTCTACAAGTCCGTTTTTTTCATCTTCATAAGCTTTTCGTTGAATTATTATTTTACTTTTTTTATTCCATATAAATAAGCCTTCATTGTTTTCACTTACCCAATATTCTTTGTTATCTGTAACAATTGAATTATTGAAATAATTTTTTATAAATGGTTTCCACTCAGAAAATTTATTAATGACAGCATCTTGAGAAAAGCTATTATTCTTTTCATTATACAGGTACATTCCTTTATCAGTTGAAACTAATAATTCATTACCGTTTATGTAGGTTGCATAATGAACAATGCCAACTTCTCCTGAGCCTTTTATTTTTTGAGTAATACCCGTGTTTATATTGGTTTCAAAAAGACCATTAGTGCCGGTTGTATAAATATTTATAGAGTCTTTAGGAATTATGCTATACAAATGACTCATCACTGCATTTTTTTGCCCTTTAAAAGATTTTATACTACTCTCTTTTAGTGGCAAAGAGTTAAGTTCTTTTGAAGAACTAATCCATAAATTATTTTTAGAATCTATTTGTAGATTATTTATTGATTCATCCAATAATTTTACTTGAGTACCATTTTTATTCTCAATTTTATTCTCTGAAAGAGGTATTTTGTAGAGACCATTATTTGTTCCTACCCACATATTATTTTCAGAATCAATAACTGCGCTATTTATTATTCCCTGCTTTTGAGTGGGTTTAAATATGTCTTCTTGTGGAATCCACGTTCCCCTATTAAAATATCCACGTACAATAATATCTTCTAAGATTAAGTAACAGTTATCTTTTTTTATAATTAAATCTTTAAAAAATAATTGAGATTTATAATCAGTTTTTGTAAGTCTTAAATTATTCTTAGCGTTTATTAAGCGTTTATTTTCACTTGTTGTTAAGCCCATTCCATTGCACCCTATTGCAATATTTTCATTAACTATTTTTACAAATGCAGCTTCCTTAACTTCAGGAAATTGTTGTTTTAAGGGATAAAATATTTCTTTTGTATTAATATCAATTTTGGCAAAATAAGATTCGCAAAATATCCAAAGCTGATTGTCATATAGCTCCATTTTTTTTATCCACCCATTTTTTAACCTCCCTACGTTTTTGTTCACACTACAAAAAAAATGGCTGGTATTTAAGGTTCTTACATCTATAACATCAATACCATTTAAAAAAGAGGTCAAATAAAGTTTATTATTACCATCGTAGCAGATATCAAAAATAAAGTTCCCATCTATACTATTTAAGTCAAACGGGGTATGTTTTACTGATTCAAATTCATTACCATCATAGCGGTATAATCCGTCCTGCGTTGCTATCCAGATAAAACCATATCTATCTTCTAAAGTCTTTTTTATATTATAAGTCTTTAATCCCTCTGTATAGGAAAACTTTTTAAAATTTGGAAGTTGAGCTGTTCCAAATTGAATTGATAACACAAATACAAATAATATAAATATCTTTTTCATATATATTTATAAAAAAATAAAATGGAAGAAGCTATCATTAAGAAAAGTTTGTGGACTATAATTATCTTGGCTAATTGTGAAAATAATTCCTTTCTTTATATTGAAGAAATTTATAATGATATATCTCAAAATGTTTTAGACAATCATAATAAAATTATTCAGGATGTAAATTTTATAATGCTGGTTGATACTCCATACGTAACAGTTGATGACAATATTGAAGATAAAAGGTATAAATTTTTTGAAACCGATGGCACAGGGTTCATTTCAATTTATAGAGTAGAGGGAAATTCTAATTATAGAAATGCCGTTCCTTTTTATCAATTAAAAGATACACCTGAAGATAATCTTTCAAATCAACTCAATTTCGAAAAGCATTTAGATAAAATAAAATCTTCGTACCCTGCAGACAGATACGGTTTTATATACAAAAGCCATGGAGGAAATACTACGGATATATCTTCCAAACATATAAAATCGCTTTTATTAAAATGCACCAATAGTGAGGTTGACTCCATAAACGATTTTATAGAAAAAAATAATTCTCGTGGACTTCCTAAAAAGGTTAAAGAAAAATGGGATGTGAAATTTAATCCTTCAAATTGGGAACTTCAAACATTGGAAATTGTTGGAACGGATAATGACCAATCAAACATTTGTTTATTGACTTTAATTGAGAAGAACGTTGAATACGTTTGTTATGACAGCATTCGTGATGCATTGATAAATATATTCGGTGAATATGGAATAGAATTCATTTTAATGGACTGCTGCTGGGGTATGCGATACGAATTATTAAATATATTTTATACCACATCAAAGTATTATATAGGTTCAGCTGACGAAAGTCCTCTAAGAGGTATAGGATATGATATCTGGTCTAAAGAGTTGCTGAGCTTTCCGAATATGAGAAGTAATGAACTAGCTAATATGTTGGTAGCACAGTTTTTCATAAAAAGATTTGACGATTATTATGATCACTCAAACATAAAAGGAAATGGTGCAAATCAATTTTTTAAATATGGAGTGTCTATCACTGCTGTTGATATGGCTCAATTCAATCAAACTGCAGTGAACTTATCTGCATTTTCAAAGGAGTTGTTGTATCTGATGGAACAAGAATCTGTATCAGAAACTGTTTTTAACGCAATAAAAAATGCAAGAAAAAAATGTGCTGATTTTACCTACGTTTCCGAAGAATCAAATGCATTTCCAATGTATAATATCGATTGTCTTTGGTTCGTAGAGAATGTTATTAATCAATTTGAGTTGTTACCAAAAATTGATTCGAATAATCTGATCGCCATGGCCAATAAATTAATTATTCAGATTAAACTAAAATTAATTATTGGTTTTTTGTCTAATAATTATACTTATGCAGATGTCACATCAGACGAAGTAAACAATGGAGGATATGGAATTACTCTAAGATTTGCAAAACAATGGGAATCAGAAAAATACTTATCCAAGCAGCCCGGCTATCTTCAGTTCATAAAGTATGAAAATGCAGAGTGGGATAAAGTTGTAGAAAAATATCATTCTTTAAAACATAATTATTAAGCCCTCCTAAATGTTTTGAGTTTTGCACCACTCTAACACAGAAACGCAGCCCAAAAAAGTACGGTAGCATTTCTTTGCCTTCGTTAAATTTCGTAGTTGATCGTTAACCATTTTTCTTTCTGATTGTAATTAATCCCATAACAGCGATTACTAAGAATTTTGTTTTTTACAATCTGGAAATTTGTATTTTTTTTCATAATGTTAGATCCTTTTGTAGATCATAGAGCAAAGGAAAACAGAATGGATAGAGCTGTAGAAATGTGTCCAACTAAAGATTTTTAAAATAAAAAAAGATGGACATTGTTGGTTATATACATCAATTTTACAAATATAAAAGCAGCTATAGAAAATGACTCATTTCAATCAAATTTGTAAATCTTAGTTTTGATCTATTTTATTTAATCGAGTTAATGACAGGTTCTCAGGATGATGAATTCAATAAAAGAATACACAGATTAAACACACGAGAAAAGCAAAAAGAAGAGTTAGAAAATAATGTGGCATTGATTTCATTTTCACTTTATGCAATTAGTGAGAAAGCAGAAAATGAAGTAGATAATAGGGAAATTATTATAGAACAGCTTTGTAACGAGCTGACTGGTTTTGAAAAATTGCACTTGAATTTGCAAATAGTAGAAAACATTTAACAGTGGTTACCGAAAAATCTTTCAAAATATAAATAATGCTCTACATGACACAAGAAGTGAAATTTTAAAATGCATGCATTTGCTTACCACAACAGAAAAAGGAGAATTAATCGAAAATATTGACGAAGAAAATCTAACTTTTAAATAAAATAAATATTATGTTGGCATCGAAGTCCATTCAAGTGGTAAAAGATCAACTTTTTGGTCTGCGAAAAGATATTCAGATTGCGCTTCCTTTATTAATTTCTTACCTGCTGTGAAAAAACCTTCTTTTATCAAATCATTACCTTCTGCAAATTTTCTAATTGCTGCAGTATTTACTGGCGCATTATTCACCCAACTATTTTGCCCTCTTGTTTCTGTGCTCATTGCTCTTTGTGCAAGAGGACTAAACATTTTACTATGTGCTATCCAGGCTGCCTCTTCCCCCATTCTACCAAATTGGTTACCTTCTACAGCATGACCAAAGAAATCATGTACAACCCTAAATTTTTCAGTAGTAGACACACCTTTATCATCTTTAGTATCTAAAAACGGGTGAGGTTCACCACCTTTAAAAATTTTCAAATGATTGTTTGTTTGAACATCATAAATCATGTGTTCTGAATTATCGTATGGATCATTCTCGATAAAAGTAACTTTCAATTTTACCTCATTAACCAGATATTCATATTGAGCCTCTACCTCTTTTACAAGTTGTAGGTAAGCATGCTTAACTTCCTGATTTTCGGAATTATCTATTTTTAAATTGGAATACGCAGCGTAGATACTTTTGGAAGTTTCTTCATTAAAATTAATGACTTCTCCAAGCATTTTAGGAAAAGTCAAACCAAATTCATCTTTAAATAAATTGATATAATTGTACGCAATTTGAGTAAACTGCTGCTTTTTGCTTAATGCCCTTTTCTTTGGTTGTGGTAATGTAGCCCCGTTTCCGCTTTGTCTATTGATTCGGGTGCTGGCGAGGTGTAAAATGTCATTGAGGTTTTGCCTTGCATTTCCTCTGTTCCATTGCTTGTAGGAATTCCATGCTCCTTGCAGTATTCCGCAATAATCCTCTTTTTGGACAAAGGTGACCCTGATGTCGAATTCTCTGTGTTCTGTGAAGTCTTGTCCATGGGTTACTAGGAATTTGCTTACATTAAAATTAACACCATAGCTCGGTATATCCAAAATTATAGCAGTATTAGTTTTGGGATCAACCGATAGGTCATGTACTCCGTATAACTTTTTCTTGATTTGAAACTCCTGTGCTAATTCTGGCGACTTGAAGGTAATATGATGTTCTGTATCCCATCCATTCACATCATATTTATTAAGCATAACCGAATGCTGTATATCTGGTGCAAGTGTACCCATTAAAGCGGCAAATATGTTAGCTTGTTCTTCTGTAGCAGTTATTGTTACAATAGCACTTGCTTCCATTTTGGCACTTGAAGCACCGTATACGCCAAGTGTTTTAACATACGTATCAATCGTTATCCCAATTTCATTTGCAAAATTGTTCGCCATCGCCAACCATTGCTTGTATTTTTTGGAATCGAAGACTTTTTGGCTTTCGCTTATCTTGTTAATATTCCCTTTTTTGAATGGGGCGTACCCTACAGAGAATTGTTTTAAAACTGCTGTTGAAACTTTTGAGCTTCTAATTATCTTTTTCATATTTATGTCAGAAAGCCAATTTGATGGCCTCTTGACACAAAAGAAAAAATTATAGCCACTCCTGTAGAAGAGTGTCCAACTAATGATTTTTTGAAATAAAAAAAATGGACAACATTAAAAAAATGGTCAATTTTACCAATATGAAAGGAACGATAGAAAATGGGTCAATTAAGGTTAATTTGAAAATCGCTATTTCAGATTTATTTGATTTTATTAACCTGATAATAGAAGCTAGAGAAGATAAATTAAATAAAAAAGGCAATAAATTTAATACAATAGAAAAGCAAAAAGAGGAGTTATTTTATCGAGTTAATGTAATTGCTTTTTGTTTAACCTCTTTAGATGAAAAAGCGGAAACTTCAAAGGAGATAAAAGAACTCATTAAAATAGGGGTATTTGAACAAATACAAATCTTTGAAAAAAGTGCTTTTGAATACAGCAATACATTAAAACACATCTCAACAAAAAGTGTTTCATTCTATCAGAATATTAATACAGCTATCCATGTAGCTAGACAAGAAATAATTAATACATTATTTATACTTTCCATAGGCGACGAAGGTATAATTCAAACTGGATTAGATGAAGAAATGAATGAATTTTCAGAGGCATTGCAAGCTTATGTAAAATCAGGATTGATTACATCCAGTCCTGAAAATTATGAAGTTCACAAAGCGATATTTGATAAAGCATATAAAATGATTCACTATGCTTCGATGTTATCTGAAATTGAAAATTCGATAGAATTACCAGCCAATGAAATAGTACGATATGATTTAAGACTTGTATGCGCCAGACTTCAAAATCTTTGTAAAAACCAAGATTTTATAGTAGCACGAAATTTCGTAACGAAGCTATTTGACCTTAAATTGGATAATATGGAAGTGATATTAACCGATAATTTACTTGAAAGGGCAGAGCTAAAACTAGACTTGCTAGAGTACATTTTAATCCCAAATAATTTTCGAGTAAGGTTATACTTCAATTCTGACGTTAAGAAAGGGGATATATACTACCTTCTACGTACACTTCACAAAAAATCATGGGTTCAAAAAAAGTTGTTGCAGGCTATGGAGGGAAAAACATTTTTTATAAAGGACGGGGTTGATAAAACCCGAATTACATATGATGCAGTCGCTGCATTACTCAACAATCATGATTTAAAAACGAATGATAGAGTTGATGTGCTTTTTGAGTAAATGAAAGATTTAGCTCATAGATAGAATTTTTAAACCTTTTATAAGTAGCTTCTAGATAATTAAAAACATATAAGATTTATTTTGTAATTCCAATATTTTGTTGTACCTTTACACTGAAGGTATTGATCTTGTGAGGGAAGTTCCCTACTATTAAATTATTCACTACTGAATAATTTAATTCCATCATTTTTTACTTCAACAAAGGCTCCTAGTACTTGACTGCGGTTCACTCTCTAAGAAAGATACGACAGGATACAGAAGTTGGCTTGGATAAGTAGCGTCAGAGAAATCTATGATCGTGAAAAGATTATCGCCGATAGAGCCAAAAGAGAAAGGTTAAGCTCCCGTGTTGCTACCTAGCAAATTGTTAGGTTAGTGGAAAAAGCAACGACCCAGGGTAAAGTTGAGAAATCAATCAGACCTACGAGGACAATCCCTTTTTTGAAAGGATATAGATAGCAATAATAATTGTTTTAATTATTAATTGTTTCTATGAAAGTGCAAATTCACCATTTGCTCTAAGGGCTTTTTATGCTCTAAAAGTAAAGGAATTTAAAAAGTAAAACATTAATAAAGGATGATCAAACAACTCCAAACTTCAACACTATTTAGTTGATAAGGAGTACGGAAGTCTCATCCTTACCAACAAAATAAAAATGGAAGCAACATTGAAAATCTGGAAACCGATTAAAGGGTATGAAAATGAATACCTGATTTCAGATGAAGGGGAAATTAAAGGAATGGAACGTTTCGTAAAACACAGAAGTGGAGTAAAGATGATAAAGGAGCATATTCTTGCCAAGCGCATGGATCGCTCCGGATACTGGACGGTGCGATTATCAAAAGATGGTAAAGATTCAACATTCTTAGTTCATCGACTTTTAGCCGGAGCATTTTTATCCAATCTCTTCAATTATCCTCAAGTAAATCATAGGAATGGTATGAAATCAGACAATAGATTAGATAATTTAGAATGGGTAACGGCTTCGCAAAATACCCTGCATGCTTATCAACATGATTTGATCAAACTGAATAAGAAAAGGGTAGTGGATTCCTGTACAGGAAAGGTTTATCAAAGTGGTCGAGATGCAGCGATTGATACAAAAGTCAACTACAATACCCTGCGAGGGTACTTAAGTGGTAGAAAAGAAAACCCTACCTGCTTACAATATGAGGTAAAATAAAAAAGAACCAATGTGTATGTAATAATGCACATTGGTTTATTATAAAATCACTTAATGCTTTTTTTCAACCCCGCCATATCTGTTTCAATTTTTGTATCCAGAACCTTAGCATATATCTGTGTAGTACGAATTGTTGTATGACCTAGCATTCTGCTTACCGTTTCTATTGGTACGTTATTACTTAAAGTTATTGTTGTAGCAAAAGTATGACGAGCAATATGCGTACTCAGGTTTTTACTGATAGAGGCTAATTCTTGAAGAATTTTTAAATGGTTATTTATTTTCTGATTTGACAATACAGGGAAAACCATGTCTTCATCAGGATAAAGAATTTTGTACGCTTTTAATAATCTTAATGCAGGCTTTAATAATGGGATAGAAAAAGATCCTCCTGTTTTTTGCCGCTCCATTTTAATCCAGAGCTCTTCTTTATCATCAATATAAATGTGTTTATGCTCTAAACGTTTCATATCAATATATGAGAGTCCTGTATAACATTGAAAGATGAAAATATCCCTAACCCTTTCTAAATCCTTTCTCTCTAAGGATAAGTTTTCAAGTTTGCCAAGTTCTATTAAGGTAAGTGCAGACCGTTTTGCAGGTTTAAAACTCAAGGTATAGGTTCCCATATTACTAGAGACTATATACCCCAATCGAATGGCGTAATTGATGATTTTCTTAACCCTCTGGATTTGCTTATTTGCACCGTTATTTTTACATGCTTTTGTCGTGGTTAAAAATGAAAAAAATGCATCACAGAACTTGTAATCGACCTCGGTTAATGGAATATCTTTCTTTTTGTAAGCAATTGGAATGAATTCAATCAGGTACTTTAAAGTGGTCTTGTAATTCTTATAACTCCCATAACTATATTTTATCCCTATCATTTTTTCAAAGTTGATGTTATGTTCGGTAGCAGTGTCAATGAGGGTATGAGTTTTTAAAATTGTCTTTTTTCCTATGAAAGATGTTTTGAAATTGGCGGGAGTAAGTTCAATGTTTGAAGCCAAGAGATTTGAGTATACTTGGTAAATTCTACTTTTGAAAGCTTCAATAACATTCGTAATCGTTTTGGAGTTTTTACAATTTTTTTTAGGGAGTTGTAAATCATCATTCCAATCAGCAGCTGAAATGTTCAGATTCAACGAAATCTTTAACGCCTGACTATTTATATTTATTCTGCAATAAATAGGAATTAATCCATCTTTATTAGCTCTGTCTTTTCTTATTAAGAAATTGACACCAAATGTGTTTGATTGCATCTTAAAATGTTTAGGGTGATAAATAATTGTGGGGAAGAATGATTAGGTTTTGGGGTCTGATTTGGGGAAGAATGATTGCACAGATGGGCAGAAATGAAAAGATGTAACTGATAGTAAAAAAGGAGAGGAATAAGCAATAAGATAGTGGGAAATAGGTCACTTCAGCGCATAAAAAAACCCTTCAAAATAAATTGAAGGGTTGTAAAAAGTCGGGATGGCAAGATTCGAACTTGCGACCTCCTGGTCCCAAACCAGGCGCGATAACCGGGCTACGCTACATCCCGAACTTAAAAAGTTCTACCGGTGTTTTAATTCTTTTAAAGATCTGCGG
>Ga0123336_10004714_pt1 | contig 10985 bp, 7 predicted proteins | sample SSSSmetaG_FD_96466 | JGI IMG/M metagenome (GOLD analysis project Ga0123336, IMG submission 96466) | Glacier valley bacterial and archeal communities from Borup Fiord, Nunavut, Canada, to study Microbial Dark Matter (Phase II) - ​SSSS metaG | ecosystem: Environmental > Aquatic > Freshwater > Ice... | reverse complement strand
ACCCAGCCCTCCCATAAAAAATGCCAGGGACTTACACCCAGAATCCGACGGACGTACCAAGGCCAGAACACCATGTACACCACCGCACTCGATAAAGACGTCCCCCATGCAACTCCATAGATTCCAACGGTCTTCACCAGCACCACGCTCAGCCCAAGATTCACGCTCGCCTCAACTACGGCCCACTTCGCCACCGGCCTGTGCTTTCCAATCGCCATCATGATCGACCCTGCAGTCGACCCCGCCACGCTAAAAAACTGCGCAATCATCAGGATCTGCAGCACCGTCCCGGCAATCTCGCTGTACTTCGGTCCCATCCATAGCCCGATAAACGTCTTCCCGCGAAACAGCAGTGCCACGCTGATCGGCATCATCAACGCAATTGTCGCTTGCGTGCCGCGAATCAAAAGCTTCCGCAGTTCTGCTTCCTGCCCCGAAGCCTCCAGGCTGCTCGCCAGCGGTCCAAACGTCGTCGAAAGCGCCGAAACCACCTGCCCCGTATACGTCACCAGGCTGCCGCCAATCGAGTAGTACGCCACCATCCCCACCGAGAGGAACGCGCCCACCGCCATATTGTCCGTGTTGATGATGATCTGCACCGCGACGATCAAAATAAAGGTCGTCATGCTGTAAGACCAGATCGCCTTCAGCGTCTCCCCACTCGGCCGTGCAATCCGCACGCGAGCCGCCGGGTACTTCCGAATCGCCACCACGTACGTCAGCGTGCCCGCCAGCAGCACCACCGTAAACTCCCAGTACGCCAGCGTCACCAGGCCACCGCCATGGCGCAGTAAAAACAGAACGCCGCCCGCCCGCGCCAGCGTCTGCGCCATCGTCACCCAGCTCAAAATATCAAACCGCTGAATCGCCGCCAGGATTGCGCCAAACACGCCAGAGACCAACGTCACCGCGATCCCGAGCGCGCACATCATCACCGTAATCTGCGATGCCCGTTGCAACTCTGCCGGAATCTTGAAGAGGTGAGGAAACAGCAGAGCCAGCAACACGCTCAGCACCCCAACACCACCTGCAATCAGCAGTCGAAACCACAGTGCCGCGCCAATCGCCTTCTGCCCCTCTTCAATCTTGCCTTCCGCCTGCGCCTTCGAAACGAATCGAATGATCGCACTGCGCAACCCAAGATCCAGAAGATTCAGATAGGCCACCGTCGAGACCGCCAGAATCCACACACCGTAAGCTGCGGATCCAAGACTGCGCACCACAAACGGAGTCAGAAAAAATGGCACCACCATGCCCACCGACATGGCCACCCAGTTCATCCCGACATTGAAGGCAAAACGTTTCTTACTTGGCATGAATAAGTTTCATAAACATCTCGATACTACCAGCGACGTATCTCGTGCAAACACTTGAGAATCTAGCGCATAACCCCATCCATCCGCAGTCACATCTGCGGTTGGCAAGGCGCATCATCCACCGGATCAGGCGCAATCGAATCTCCGGGTCCAACCAGTATCCTCCGGCGATAACCCCATCCCCTTCAATAGCACTTGCGTGGCACGTCGCCCCTGCCATCCGCCCGTGTTGCCCGCGTATCATCGCTTAGGGAGAGGTACGCATACACGTCGTGAGGTCACTTCTGTTCTGGCTCAGTTTCGCGTTCACCGCCTACGCCTACTTCGGCTATGCCGTTTGGCTGTGGCTCTATGTGCGCATCCATCCTCGTCCTGTCATCATGCGGCCGGTTCCCTTCACCGCCTCTATCCTCATCGCCGCGCGCAACGAGCAGCTCAATCTCCCATCCAAAATTGAGAACCTCTATCAGCTCGACATCCCGCAGAACCGTCTCCAGATCATCATCGCCTCCGACGGCTCCACCGACAATACCCCCGCCATCCTCCAGCAGCACGCCCCCCGCATCACACCCCTCATCCTGGCGGACTCCCGCGGCAAGGCGCTCGCGCTCAATCACGCCGTCACCCAAGCCACCGGAGACATCCTCGTCTTCCTCGATGCCCGCCAGTCCGTCGACACGAATGCCGTCTCCGAGCTCCTCCAGTGCTTCGCTGACCCAGAAGTCGGAGCCGTCAGCGGCGAACTCCTCCTCGAAGCCGCACCCGGTGCCTCCGCCGGAACCGCACTCGGCATCTACTGGAAGATAGAGAAAGTCGTCCGCAAGCTCGAGTCCGCCTCAGGCTCTGTCGTCGGAGTTACCGGAGCCATCTACGCCATTCGCCGCGAACTCTTCACCCCCATTCCACCCGGCACCGTCCTCGACGATGTCTTCGTCCCCATGAACGTCGTACGCCAGGGCAAACGCGTCGTCTTTCAGAGCGCAGCCATCGCCCGCGATCGCATCTTCGAGCAAAACGGCAAAGAATTCTCCCGCAAGGTCCGCACCCTCACCGGCAACTACCAGCTTCTCCGCATCGCCCCTTGGCTGCTCTCCCCCCGCAACCCCATCCTCTTCCGCTTCATCAGCCACAAGATGCTCCGGCTTCTCGTCCCGGTCTTCCTGCTCGTTATGCTCATCGCCTCGGCTCTGGCATCCGGCATCTTCTTCAAATTCATCTTCGCCCTGCAGATTATCTTCTACCTCATGGCCGCGTTGGGCCTCCTCAGCGCCGCCGCCAGAAACATCAAGCCTTTCGCCATCGCCAGCACCTTCGTCATGCTCAACGCCGCCGCCGCCATTGCCTTTTACAACTTCGTCACCCAAAAAAAGAACGTCTGGGTCTAATCCACCTCCGGGGACGAAAGTCGCCGGAGCATCTTGAATACGAATCGACAACCTTCGCAATCCGGTTCGTTCACACGCTTCGATAAACTAGTAGGGATAGCCGGCTCGCACCAATACCGGCTCAGGAGACATCGTCGTGGGAACCGGAATAGGGCATTACATCCCGCTGGTCTGCTATCTGGCCTGCTGGGTCATGGCCATTCGCGCCCTCGCTGGCAAACCCTTGCCGACCCTCTACTTCACCATCCTCCTCCTCCCCTACCGCACCATGCGGGATCACTTCCTCGACTATCCCCTCGGCGGCAACGCCCTCACCATCCTCGTCGCCGCCATCATCATCGGTGGTCTCCTCAAAGGCAAGAAGCTCCCCAAGTCCAGCCTCTTCCTCATCTGGGCCGTCTTCGGCATCTACCTCTACTTCTCCATGTGGTTCGGAGTCATCCTCGGCAACGCACCGCCACCGCTATGGCTCAATGACATCAACTTCATCACATGGAAAGACTACATGCTCATCCCGCTCGTCTTCGTAGCGGCCAGCCTCGTCATCGAAGATAGAAAATCCGTACGCACCGTCATCCTCGTCGCTGCCTTCTCGCTGCTTGCCATCGATCGCAGCTCGCTCTTGAGCAGCCTCTCCCGCTCCTGGGGAACCTTCGACGAAAACAAGCGCGATGGCGGCCCCCTAGGCTTTGCCGGGGCCAACGGCCTCGCGGCATTTCTCGCTCAGTTCTGTATGTTCTTCTGGGGCTTCATGCAGTTCGTCCAGACCAAAAAATACAAAATCCTCGGCTACCTGCTCGTTGCGACCACTGCCTTCGCAACTATGTACACCTTCTCCCGCGCCTCCTACATCGCTATCATCGTGGGCGCGCTCATCCTCGGCATCCTCAAAGATCGCAAGCTTCTCCCCATCATCGCCATCTTCCTCGTCACCTGGCAGGCCGTCGTGCCCAAGGCCGTCTCCGAGCGCGTCAACATGACCCACAACGCCAACGGAAAACTCGAAGCCTCCGCCGACGAGCGCATCCGGCTTTGGGAAGCTGCCAAGGCCAGCTTCCTCAGCGATCCCATCGCAGGCGTAGGTTACGCCACCTATCAGATGAACGCCCACACCGACAATCTCCGCGACACCCACAACTGGTACGTCAAGGTCCTCGTAGAAACTGGCCTCGTCGGCATGATTATCGCCCTCGCGCTCATCCAGCAGATGCTCGCCCTCTCCTACCGTCTCTTCAAAAACGCCCACGATCCCCTTTACCGGGGCCTCGGGCTCGGCCTCTTTCTCGCCACCACCAGCACCGTCATCCTCAACTTCTTCGGCGACCGCTGGACCTACCTCGAAATCAGCGGGCTCCTCTGGGTCCTCCTCGCCGCCGGCGTTCACGCCGAACGCCTCGACCAAACCAGCACCGTCTCCGAGGAATCCCCCGCCGAGCAGCCCGTCAACGTAAATCCCTACCTCATCACCCGCTAGTCGAAGCATCTCGCAAGCTCTCGCATGATCACCCAACTCACCCCCAACTTGCCCCCCTCTTCGCCACCAGCCTCGCAAGCAGACGTCACCTTGCCGCACGTCCTCCTCGTCGTCGACCAGTTCGGCAAAACCCTCGGCGGCGGCGAGCGCATCGTCCTCAAACTCGCCGCGAAGCTTCCCGCCTATGGCTACCGCGTCTCCATCCTCACCTTCGCAGTCCATCCCCAAAGCCCGCTCCTCCAGGCCCCCGCACCCTGCCCCGTCTACACCCTCCCCCTCCAGCGCACCTACGATCTCACCGCCATCCGTGGTGCCTTCGCTCTACGCCGCTTCCTCAAGCAACAAAACATCCGCATCGTCCAGACCTTCTTTGAGAGCTCCGACATCTGGGCAGGCTTCTTCACCAAAACTCTATCCAGCGCCAGTCTCATCTGGAGCCGCCGCGACATGGGCATCCTCCGCACCGGTAAGCATCACGCAGCCTATCGCCTCATGGCCGGGCTGCCCGACAAAGTCTTCACCGTCTCCGAACTCGTCCGTCAGTACACCATCGACACCGACCACGTAGCCCCATCCAAAGTCCAGACCATCTACAACGGTCTCGACCTTGCGGACTTCAACCCCGCCGCACAAACCCATCGCCCGACCGCACAGTGGGTCATCGCCACCGTAGGCAATATCCGCCACATCAAAGGCAACGACATCCTCATCCGCGCCGCAGCCCTCGTCATCGCGCGTTACCCCAACGTCACCTTCCAGATCACCGGCGAAGTCCTCGAACCCGCCTACATGGAATCCCTCGACCAGCTCATCCACAAGCTCAACCTCACCGGCCGCATCCTCTTCACCGGCGGCTGCAACGACCTCCCCACTCTCCTCGCCAACGTCGATCTCTTCGTCCTCCCCTCCCGCAGCGAAGGCTTCTCTAACGCCATCATCGAAGCCATGGCCGCCGCCCTCCCCGTAGTCGCCACCGACGTAGGCGGCAACGCCGAAGCCGTCCAGCACGGCACCACCGGCCTCATCGTCCCCCCGCAAAACCCCGAAGCCCTCGCCACTGCCATCCTCACTCTTCTCGATAACCCCCCTTTAGCCCGGGAAATGGGCACCGCCGGCCGCCAGTTAGTCCTCGAAAAATTCACCACCGAAGCCATGATGCGCCAAACCACCAACATCTACGCCACCCTCCTCCACCCCCAACCCTGACCACCAGAACCCGCCTCCCCCTCAACCCACCCCAAACGCCCGGGTGCCCCATCCTTCGCAGCCCCACCGCGAAGGGTGGGAGACACAAACACCCAAGCCCACGTTCAACGCAGCCACCAATAAAGCAACAGCCAATGCCTCACCTCTCGCGAAGTCCGTCGCCAATCTGGCACCATCTGACAACGCCCCCTACTCACGAGAACGGCGTTTATCAGGATTGATTGAACTAAGGCTCCAGCCTGCGGTCTCTCGTAGTTGATATCCTCAAAGAATGAACACTGTCTTCTATTCGTGGCAGAGCGACAGGCCTGGGGCCGTTTGTCGCAATTTCATCGAGCGTGCTCTTCAGTCGGCCATCGACAGGCTGCGAGCCGATGTGGAGATTGAACCGTCCTTGCGGAAGGATCTCGAACTCGATAAAGACACGAAAAACGTACCTGGCTCCCCCGCCATTTTCGACACGATTCTATCAAAGATTGAGGCAGCCAGGGTCGCGGTTTCCGATCTTACATTCGTGGGTCGGCGCGAAGACGGGAGACCGATTCCAAACCCGAACGTTTTGATCGAATACGGATATGCGTTAAAGAAACCAGGCGCTACGCGAATCTTTGCCGTGATGAACGAAGCGTATGGCAAGGCTTCGAATCAATCGCTGCCTTTCAATCTAGCGCATGTAAGATTTCCTATTCGATATTCGCTGGCCGAGACCGCATTCGAGGACCAGAAGAAGGAGGCGCGGAAAGCGCTCACGGACGCATTCGAGTCGGCTTTAAGGACAATCTTCAGTAGCAAAGAATATCAAACGGAAGAGGCCAGACGGGTTCCCTCGGCCCTCGATATTGCCGCTGTTCACAAAAGAGAGCAGGAGTATTCATATCGGCTGTCCGCTCTCGGCTGTGGAGACGGCCTAGAGGATGTCAACCAAAACGTGAAATCCTTGTTCGACCTCATCTGCGCCAAATGCAATGAAGTCGAAGCAAAACACAACTTGAATATTGAGTGCGGCTTCCAAATAGTTCCTCATGAGAGAACGCAGTCCTGTGTCCTAAAGACACGGTATCTTGGAATCGTTGTGAATTGGGAGCAGCCTTCCATAAATTCGCTAGATCGCGCGAACCTCAACATCATTGAGTTGAGCGGACATCTATATCTGCCTGGCCAGTTCCCGGGGGGAGTGTATTTTCCGCCGAAGGAACTCGGCCGAAAAATCTATCAGCCAACTCTCTCGGACGCGCTTGAGATCGGATGGGTTAAGCATGGAAAAACGATCCGTCAATCTCCTTTCAGTTCGAACGAAGAATTTGCTGAAGGATGCGTCTCGCAGCTTGTGAATATGCTTCGAAAGAGCAATCGGTGAGGATAGCGCCTTACTTGTAGATCAGTCGTAAGGTCGATTACTCCTCATATGTCGGCATGTCGGAAGTGATCTCCAACGGACGAGAACAGCGTTTCTCGGGATCAGGACTTTCACCGTTGACCGTCTTAGGGTTCAGTCTCGCCAGAGACGAGCTGGGCTATGTATCGGCTCGCATCGATCTGCTGTGTCGTCTGTCCGAGTCTCTTGGGCGTGTTGAGATATCCGGGCCACACATGACCGGCTTCTAGGATGCGGTAGTGCGTCACCTCCCCTCCGGCAGCACAGCCGTGGAACCGGATGCGCTCGACGTGTGTTCCGTCGTCTCCGTGGTCCGATAGCTTCTCGGTCGTTGGGTCGGGCGCGCAGTGATTGATCCGCTGCCATAGCTGAAGGTCGTCGGCCACCGAGATGACCATCGGTCCGTTCGGTACGGCGACGCGGCCGCCGAGATAGGGCACCAGCGGATCTGCGGTACCGTGGAATTCGATGAGACGCACCGGATGCTTCGGAGCGCATCGCCCGGCTGACTCGATCGTAAGCGTACCGTCGATCGCCACAATCGCTTTGAATCGAAGGTCAGCGGAGCATGCGAGTTCCTGTCCAAACTCTGCTCCATTGGAATAGCCTGCCACGATCACTCGACTGCGATCAACAGAGTACGAACTCTCCATCTTCGCCAGCAGATCTTTCACGAATGCAAAGTCGTACCCACCGGCTCCGGGCGGCAGTCCGGTGCTCCAGTGCTTTTCGAGCCCTTGAGGGTACACGACGATGAAGCCGGTCTTATCGGCCCAGGCATTCAGCCCCGTCAACTCCGCCATCAGCTCAGAGGTCATTCCAGATCCTTGCAGCGCCAGCAGCAGCGGCAAAGCCTTTGCGCTCGAATCGCCCGGAGGGACATGAACCAGGTAAGTACGGTCCACTCCGCCCACCTGCAGCGTTCCCGATGTCATCTGTTGCGCGGCAAGGCCGGACGTCGCCAGCAGGAACATACACACGAGGTAGAAGGTTTTCATACAACCTTTATACCCAGCCGCGGGGCCCAGTGGGCGTGCGTTTCTGCCACTCTTTTGACAAGGGCCTTCCAGCACTGACCAGCCCGAACCCGGCGGGTGCGGGACTCATCCACCTATTCTGCTTCGTCGATTGGCAGACTACTACGGTAGTTCATCCCGATACGTCGGCTTCTCGCAAGCAATCCCCGCGCGTTCTCAAATAACGAACACACCGCAATGCACCCGCCGATGCCGTCTCCCTGCTCGAATAACGCGAGCCCAGGCCAGCCCGCTCATCGCCATCCAAAATCGACCTAGCAGCGAAACACATTCCCCGCCTTGATCCCCTTCGTCGCATTCCGCGAATCCACCACCAGCTGCGATGTCTTCACAATCTCCGGGTAGTCATAGTCCGAGTGGTCCGTCACAATCAGCACGCAATCATACTGCCCCAGGTTGTCCAGCGGCGTACACGTCATGTTCAGGTTGTAGTGCCGCCCGCGTCCAACGGTCGGGAAGTAGGGGTCGTTGTAAACAACATCCGCACCCTCCGCCCGCAGCAATTCAATAATGCTCAGCGACGGAGACTCCCGCAGGTCATCAATATTCTTCTTGTAAGCCATCCCCAGCATCAGGATCTTCGCGCCGTTCACAGCCTTCTTGTGCTGGTTCAGCGCCTTGCCCACAGAGGTCACCACATGCGCCGGCATCGCCTCATTCACTTCCCCGGCCAGCTCGATGAACCGCGTGTTGAAGTCATACTCCTTCGCCTTCCAGCTCAGGTAGAAAGGATCGATCGGAATGCAGTGCCCACCCAGCCCCGGCCCCGGATAGAACGGGTGGAACCCGAACGGCTTCGTCGCCGCCGCGTCAATCACCTCCCAGATATCCACGCCCATCTTCATCGAGAGCAGCTTCAACTCATTCACCAGCGCAATATTCACGCAGCGATAAATGTTCTCCAGCAGCTTCGTCATCTCCGCCACTCGCGTCGTCGACACACGAACCGCGCGCGTAAAAATGCCCTCATACAGCGTCGCCGCCAGCTCCGTGGCAATCTCGTCATGCCCACCCACAACCTTCGGAATATCATGCCGCGCCACCGTCTCGTTGCCCGGATCTTCGCGCTCCGGCGAGAACGCCACGTAAAACACGCCATGCTCGGCCGGTGCGCCGCCGTCTTCCACCTTGCTCTGCACCTTCAGCCCCTGCGTGTTTTTCGCTTCCAGGATCGGAATCATCAGGTCTTCCGTCGTCCCCGGATACGTCGTGCTCTCCAAAATAATCAATTGTCCTTCGCGGATCCACGGGGCAGCCGCACTCGCCGTATTCTCCACGTAGCTCAGGTCTGGCTCACGATGCTCCGTCAGAGGAGTCGGCACGCAAAGAATGATCGCGTCCATATCCACCAGCTTTGAGAAGTCCGTCGTCGCACGCAGTCCTTGCGTCCGAGCCACCTGAATCTCTTCCGCCGGAATCCGGAAAATATACGACCGGCCGGCTTCCAGGTCCGTAACTTTCTTCTCGTCAATGTCGAAGCCGGTCACTTTAAACCCAGCTCCCGAAAGCAGAAGCGAGAGGGGCAATCCAACATAACCAAGTCCCAGCACGCCGATATTGGCGGTGCGGGCCTGTAGGCGCTCTAGGCGCTCCTGTGCAATCTGCGGAAGGGCTACTTCGGTCTGCGTCAACATGAATTCGATTATCGCATTCACCATCTCCCCATAACTTTTTTTGCCCGAACCAGAATCTTAACTGCAAATCCCCCTCATTTAATTGGCTTTTCCCAGCATTGCCCACGCAACACGCATCACCATCAAACTCTCCTCCACCGCGGGCCGTCACTGCGATATAGTCTGATTTTGCGGCGTTTCCTGCGATAATCCGCCCAGAGGCGTCTCATGCCTGCCGTCATGCACTTCGTCCAACTCTACAAAAGTTGCATGGACGCACACGAAAGTAATTGCCACACTGTACGCCTGGCAATTTGTTCGTAAACATTTCAGAGAAGAAGCAATCCCAGACCGCTCTGCCTGGTCTCTAACGCTTCTCTCCTTCACTTGGACGCACTCCGGCGTAACGTCGCCGGCGGAGGTTTCATGGCGCGCTATCTCATCACTGGCATCGCGGGTTTCATCGGCTCCACCCTCGCCCACGCTCTCGTCGAGCAGGGTCACGAAGTCTGCGGTTTCGACAACCTCTCCACCGGCAATCTCGATAACCTCGCCGACATCCGCTCCTCCATCTCCTTCCAGCAGATGGATCTCCAGGACGTCCCCGGCGTAAAGGCAGCCTGCGAGGGCGTCGACTACATCCTTCACCAGGGAGCACTCGCCTCCGTCCCCCGCTCCGTCAAGGACCCCGTCACCTCCCACGAGTCCAACGTCAACGGAACCCTCAATCTCCTCGTCGCCGCCAAAGACGCCGGCGTCCGTCGCATCGTCTACGCCGCCTCCTCCTCAGCTTACGGAGATCAGCCCACCCAGCCCAAGCAGGAAGACATGCTCCCCATGCCCCTCTCCCCCTACGCCGTTCAGAAGCTCACCTGCGAGTACTACATCCAGTCCTTCTATCGCGCCTACGGTCTCGAAGGCGTCTGCCTCCGCTACTTCAACATCTTCGGACCACGTCAGGCCGCCGACTCGCCCTACTCCGGCGTCATCGCCCAGTTCACCTACAAAATGATGGCCGGCGAAACCCCCACCATCTTCGGCGACGGACTCACCAGTCGCGACTTCAACTTCGTCGAAAACGCCGTCAGCGCCAACCTCCTCGCCGCAGTCGCACCCCGCGAAGTCGCCACCGGACGCGTCTTCAACATCGGCACCGGCAAAAGCCACACCCTCAACGAGGTCTACGCCGCCATCGCCGAACAGATCGGCTTCAAAAACAAGCCCAACTACGGCCCGCCCCGCGCCGGAGACATCCAGCACTCCCTCGCCGACATCACCCGCGCCCGTACCGAACTAAGCTACGAGCCCAAGGCTCACTTCCACGACGGTCTCCGAAAAACAGTGGAATGGTACCTCGCCGGCAACACCAGCAAGGTACTCGCCACTACCACCGCCTAGTACCAACCAAAGCCCGGTACCAACTAAAGCCCAGGACCACCTAAAGCCCAGGACCAACTAAAGCCTGGTACCAACCAAAGCCTGGTACCAACCAAAGCCTGGTACCAACCAAAGCCTAGTACCAACCAAAGCCTAGTACCAACCGAAGCCTAGTACCAACCAAACTAGGGTGCCCCATGGT
>Ga0123336_10004713_pt1 | contig 10985 bp, 7 predicted proteins | sample SSSSmetaG_FD_96466 | JGI IMG/M metagenome (GOLD analysis project Ga0123336, IMG submission 96466) | Glacier valley bacterial and archeal communities from Borup Fiord, Nunavut, Canada, to study Microbial Dark Matter (Phase II) - ​SSSS metaG | ecosystem: Environmental > Aquatic > Freshwater > Ice... | reverse complement strand
CGCTGCGCGCCGGCATCACCGCGCGGACGCCCGCCGAGCTCCTCGCCGCGGTCGCGATCGATCCCGCCGACGTCCTCCAGGCGCCCTGCCCTTCGCACCACGTCGATCTGTGCTGGAGCACGGAGGGCGAGCGCTTCGCGTCCGACGACGCCGCCGTCGCCGTCCTCACGAAGGACCTCGCGAGCCTCGAGCGGAAGGGCGTGCGCATCCGCCGCGCGCGGGTCGCCGTCGTCTGCACGAAGCGCCTCAACGACGCCATCGACCGCGGCCTCTCCCGCTTCGACATCGACCTCCACACCATGGAGCGGCTCACGCTCGACGCGCGCGACGAAGCGGCCTCCGAGGTCTACGCGCTGTGCGGCAAGGTCGGCGGTTTCGACTTCTACGGCCCGCGCTTCGGCCCGCTCGCCGGCTACCTCCACACGATGCTCGTCGAGGGCCGGGCGCGTAGCGAGTACCACGTGCCGGGCGTCGGGCGCCTCGCGTTCCTCCGCGACGCCGACGACACCCATCTGATCGTCGGTCTCGCCTCGCTCGTCGGCAAGTGGGCGCGCGATTTCCTCATGCGCCGCGTCATCCGCTACCACCGCACCCACGACACGCTCGCCCAGGATCTTCCGGACGCGAGCGGCTACCACGACCCCATGACGACGCGCTTCATCGCGTCGTCGGCGCTGGTTCGCAAGACGCGAAACGTGCAACCCGCATGCTTCGAGCGCCTCGCCCTCGGCTCGCTGCCTACTTCTTCGAGGCCGAGGAAGCGCTCGAAGGCGCAGCCGGAGCTCCCGCATCTCCTGTCGCCAGAAGAGGCTTGATCTTCGCGATCGACTCCTCCTTCGTGAAGCGCGCCTTCTCCTTGTCGGGACCGCGCAGCGCATACTCCTCGTCGGCGATGCCCCAGATGGCGCTGCCCTTGCGGACCACGAGGAGCTCGATCTTCGGACCGCCGCCCTGCGGAGCGACCACCACGTGAGCCGCCTCGTCGCCCATGCCGGAGACGGGCAACGTGCCCGGCTTCGACTTCATGGTCTTGAACGCGTCCTTCGCCTGTTCGGCGTCGTTCTTGAAGACGACGAGCGTCCGCCAGCGACGATCGCCCTCCTTGTAGAAGCCGAGCGCGCCGGGGCCGACCCCCTTCCACTCGTAGATGTCCTTCGGCTGGAACACGATGCCGTTTGGCAGCCGGTTTTGATCGGGTAGCGCCGCCGCAGCGGGCGGCAGCGTGCGCGCGCCCGGCAGCTGGTTGCCGATCTCCTTCCCGACGGCGCGGAGGATCGCGTCGCTCGACTTCGCGAGCTGCTCGGGAGACTCCTGCTCGTTCACGTACTGGAGCTCGACGAGGTACTGGCCTCTCCATACATAAGCGCGCCCGGTGCCGATGGCCCCGGCGCCGCCGCCCTCGAAGACCTTGGGCGTGGAGGGCTCGGCGGGATCGCCGGCCACCACGCGGAGCGTGAACATGCCGTAGGCGCCCGCAACATCGGCAAACTGCGAGAGGTTCACCTCGACGGTGCCGCCCTGCCCGCTGCCGTCCACATAGTGAAGTGAAACCACGCGCTTCAGGCCGAACCGCTTGTAGACCTCGCACTCGCCATCGAACGCGGTCGTGCAGACCTCGTCCATCGAGAGCTTCCCCTTCTCGCCGTAGCTCTTCACCTCGCCCTGCGGGTCGACGCAGTAGCCGGCGACTCGCTTCGGCAGGAACGGTGCAGAGATCGCGTCCGTGAGCTCGCCCCCGCCCGACGTGCATGCCCCGGCCTTGGCACCCGACACGCTAGAAGGAGGAGGGGGCGGGGGCGGCGTGTCCCCGCCGCCGCGCTTGTCGTCCTTCGAGCAGCCCGCGCAGGCGCTGAGGCTGAGAAGGACGAGCAGGCTGCAGCAGGTCAGTCGCGGAAGGGCGGCCCAGCGGAGCTTCGGCATGGCGTGAGTCATACCGCGGCCACCGGCGAGGGTGAAAGCGAAGGTGAGAGAAGTGCGAGGCGGGAGCTCCGCAGCGCCATCGCACCTTTTTTCGTAGCCACGCAAACGGTTCTGTCAGGCTCCTCCGCGGGCGGGAGCGATGGCCCTGAAATGCCGCTGACCGTCGCTTCCTGCGCGGGGCACGAGGCTTGCTCGGCGGTGGTCGGTGCGAACTCCGGGGGAGCGTCTGCGAAACACGAGGCGGGTCCGCGCGGCCCAGGCCGGCTTCACGCTCATCGAGCTGATGGTCGTGGTGGTGCTGATCAGCATCCTCGCGGTGATCGCGACCCCGGCGATGCGGGTGGCCCGCGATGACCGTCTCGCCTTCGATTTCGCGCGGCGGATCGAGCAGCTCGAGGACCGCGCGCGCACCCGCGCCGCAGGCCGCGGCGGCGCCCATCTCTTCGTCGCCGCGCCGAGCGGCGCCTCGCGCGGCAAGTTCCTCCTCTTCGAGGCGCTCGACAACGTGACGACAGCGGGCCCGAACCCGGTGGCGACCTGCAAGGCCGCCAACGAGTGGGACGACGCCGTCACGTTCTCGCCCGGCACCGTGAGCAACAATGCGCGCATCGTCGATGGCCTGGATCTCGACACGACGGGCATCAACGTCACCGCGGACATCCGCACGGCCTTCAACCTCGACGGCGTCGCGAAGACCGCCATCGTCATGTGCATCACGCCCGGCGGCACCACGTACGTCGGTAGCGGCGGAAGCGTCAAGGCCGCCATCGCGGACATGCAGGCCAGGACAACCCCGTTCGGCGGCGTCATCGACCTTGCCGTCACGCGCAACCAGAGCGGCAGCCCGGTGGGGCTCCAGCGGCGCGTCCTCGTCACCGGCACCTCCGCAGCGCGGATCAGGTCGCAATGAGCTCGCCCCCTCCCCGTCGTCAGCGCTCGCGCGGCTATACCGCCGTCGAGGTCCTCTCGGCGCTCACGCTGCTTGCGATCGGCGCCTCGGGCGTGATCGGCATGCAGCGTGTGACCCTCCAGGGCTCGGAGGATGCGCGCCGCTTCGACATCGGCGGCAACATCGTCAACGAGTGGCTCTCGCGGCTCCAGCGCGACGCCGCGCAGTGGGACAAGCCGAACGCCACCGACCTCGTCACCAACAATCTCGGCAACACCAAGTTCCTCAGCCAGATCGGGCCGTGCACGGGAAACTGGTGCAACCCCCCGGCCTCGCCGTTCGCGACGCCCGGCGGCATGAGCGGCTCGTTCGACATCTTCGGGGCGGACCTCGCGATCCCCGCGAGCACCGCGACCTACTGCGCGCAGTACCGGCTTCAATGGATCGCACCCATGGGCGCCGCGCCCCCGTTCAACCCGTCGGCGCTGATGCGCGCCGAGGTGCGCGTCTTCTGGTCGCGCCTCGAGCGCAACCCGATCGGTGACTGCAGCACCGCCACCCCGGACGACGCGACCGCCTTCAGTCGCTACCACTTCATCTACGCCACCACGATGGTGCGAGAGAGCGCGCTGCGCCAATGATGCCGAAGCGCACCCAGGCGCGTGGATTCACGCTCGTCGAGCTGATGGTCTCGCTCGTCGCGGGGCTCATCGTGACCATCGCCGTGGTCGGGCTCGCGCGCGCCGCGACGACCACGTTCTTCGAGGCGGCCCGGATCTCCACCGTCGAGGCCAACGTCCGGACCGCTGCGGAGCGGCTCCGCCAGGATCTCTCGCGCGCTTCGTACATGTCGACGGGCAACATCAAGCTCGCCGTCGACCAGGCGCCCGGCGTCCCGCTCGCGCACCGCATCGGCATCCCCAACCCGAGCACGCCCACGCCCAACGGCGGCTCGCGGTACACGGCGCTCAACGATCTCGCCGGCGTCAACGTCATCGTCGGCGGCTCCGGGCTCAACGCCGCGGCCGTGCCCGGCGCCGGCACCTCGAACAACTCGCTCTCCGCGAACAACCTGCTCAACCCCGACGCCGTGATCCTCGGCGGCAACTACACGACGAACGACTCCTACCAGGGCACGTTCTCGGTGACCGGCGGGTCGTGCCCTGGCGGCCAGTCGATCGCGCTCAACGCCGCCGGCGATGCCGCGGTACGCCGCCTGGTCAACACGGCCGATCCGCTCGCGAGCACCCAGGCCGCTTTCACGCCGGTGGTGGGCAAGCGCTTCGCCGCGCGCGTCGTCGACGCAAAGGGCTGCCAGCACTACGTCGTCGTCTGCAACGTCACCGCGACCATGAACGGCGCGTTGATCAGCCTGGAGCAGGACGGCGCGGCGAACCCGGCGGTGATGCTCTCCGGCGTGGGCAACCACACGAACTGCGGCGCGACCAACGCCGAGCCCGTCACCATCAACCCGGTCCAGCGCGTACGCTGGTACATCGGCCCCAACACGGACGCCCTGCTCGACCCCGCCTCGGGCGTCGAGCCGGCCGGCAACAAGTTCAACCTCTACCGCGACCTCATCGACGCGGAGCCGGTCCCCACGCCGCGCCCGGAGACGCGCCAGATCGTCGCCGAGTACGCCGCCGATCTGAAGTTCGGGGTCGCCGTCGCCGACGTCGCGAACGCGCTCAAGGTCTACGACGTCGACACGGACTCCGGCACTGGGTTCGTGTCGAAGTACACCGCGATCCCGTTCAGCACCGCGTCCGGCGCAGAGGGCCCGCAGCGCGTGCGCTCCGTTCGCTTCCGTCTGGCCACCCGCGCTGCCATGCCCGACCGCAACGCGAGCCTCATCGTCGGGCCCGCGCCGTACATGGCGCGCTACTGCGTGCAGAACCAGCCGCTCGCGGCGTGCAAGAGCTTTGCTCGCGTCCGCACCGTCGTGTCCGAGGTCGCGTTGATGAACCAGATCGGGATGACCTACTGATGGCTCGCCGTTCCTCACCTGCTCTCGCGCGCGCCCGGGCGCGCCGACGGAATGCCGGCGCCGTCATGTTCATCGTCGCGGTGACGCTCGGCCTGCTCGCGGTGATGGGCGTCTACGGCCTCTCGGCGACCTCGGCGGATCTCCGCTCCGCCGGCCACATGCGCGAGGCCCTCCAGGGTCAGCGCGCCGGCGAGGCGGCCTTCATCATGACCGCGGAGACCTTCAATCCCACGGTCGCGCAGGGTCTTGTCCAGCAGATGACCGACGGCCAGGGCCAGGCGCGGGACTGCACGACCGCGGTGCCGTACAACGCCGGCAACGTCGAGACGCGGTTCGCCCAGGCGTGCATCCGGCTCAGCCCCGATCGCATGACGGTTCTTGCGAACAGCGTCAACTCCACGGCGTGGGCGGTCTCGCCCCCGACCGTGCAGCCGGGATTCACCGCGCAGAGCTTCGGGAGCACCCTGAACCAGCCGTTCATCACCGTCGAGGTGACGAACCCGATCAACACCGAGGTCACGGCGGGTAACTCTCAGGCCGTTCGCTACAGCCAGCTCACGGTCACCGTGCTCGTACAGCTCAAGGCGTCCGCACTGCTCCCCGCCGAGACGGCGGTGGCGGGCCGCGGCCGCATCACGGTCGGTCCCAGCATGGCCAGCGGCGGCGCACCGGCTCAGTTTTGAGGAGGAAGTCGATGAATTCGAGGATGACTGTCACGGCCGTTCGTCGCTTCGCGCTGCTCGGCGCGATCGGCGCGGTGTCGCTCACGGTCCTCGGCACCAGCGGCGACGCGAGCGCACAGATCGCCGGCACGACGAACAAGCCGCTCCCCAACGTGCTGCTGCTCGTCGACTCGTCGGGGTCGATGGAGCGCATGCCCGACAACTCCCTTCCGAGTGACAACAGGAACCCGCCGTCGGCGACGACCAACGTGTGCTCGCCGGGCGTTGCATCGAACCCGAACCGCTGGGGCATGCTCCTCCAGGCGCTCACCGGAAACCTCCAGCCGTTCTTCAGCTGCGACGCCATCTCGCGCTCCGGCGGGTCGTTCAAGAACGAGTTCCGCATCGGCAACACCGGCGGCCCCGGCGTGAACAACCAGCCGTACGATGCCGACTACTTCCTCCCCTATCACCGGCCGCTCACCGGTGAGTTCGCGCCGAACGCGTGCGCGCTCGCGCCCTACACGCTGCCCGGCGCGTCGAACGGACAGGGCGTCGGCTCGACCGGTCTCGGCACGCTCACCGCGCCGTATGCGGACTCGTCGAGCTTCCCGCCCGACGCCTTGAAGGCGTTCCGCGAGACCTACCTGCGGGCGCAGTATGGCTCGGGCGGCCTCGGGAGCACGCTCTCGCCGGGCTCCGCCAACACCTGCAACTTCGAGCAAGCGAACGACGGCCAGCTCGATGCCGCCCGCGACTACATCCGCTTCGGCCTGATGATGTTCGACAACGATCCCAGCGCGGGCACGGGCACGCTCGCCAGTGCGCCGACCGGGCCGAACGCCAGCTGGGGAGCCGTCGACACCACGAACCCGTTCACGGGTCAGTGGTCGTACGTCAAGAGCCCCGCCAACCCGCTCCCGCTCGGCGCGGGACGGCCCGCCGCCTGCGCGACGACGTCCCCTTTCGAGGTAGGCGCTCGCCACTGGGGGGCTCCGCCGTGGGAGGGCCGCATGGTCAAGTTCCCCAACCCGGACGGGACGCTCTACGACATCGCCGACACGAACGACCAGATCCAGAAGGTGCTGCTCGGCACGCGCCCGTACGGCGCGACCCCCATCGACGGCATGATGGAAGATGCGCGCGACTACCTCTGGTACAACGACTACGGCCCGCTCGGTACCACGCCTGGTTACGCCGACGCGTACGTCAACGCGACCTGCCGCGATCAGTACATCGTCCTCCTGACGGACGGCGCGCCGAACCTCGATCTCCGCCCGTCGTGCACGGAAGCTGGAACGCCGACCGGCATCTGTCCCTACCCCAACAAGGCGGCCCAGGTCGCCTACCAGCTCGCCACGTCCTCGACCGTCAACCAGCGCGTGAAGACGTTCGTCATCGGCTTCTCGGTCAACGGCGCCGGTAGCCTGACGTTCGCGAACGACGGCTTTCCCGGCACCTTCACGACACCGAACAACAACTGCAAGGCGTGGTTCAACGGCGTCACGTCGAACGGAACGAACCTGTCGGCGATGCACGCGGTGTGCTCGGCGCCGAAGTGCCTCGTCGATCCCTGCCCGGCGACGAGCGCGCCGCGCGAGGGCTCGACCGCCGACGCGTGCTGCCAGCTGAGCGAGATCGCCTGGTTCGGCTCGGCGCCCACGAACGACACGCCGCCCTTCTTCGCCGAGACGCAGGCCGACCTCGTCCTCTCCTTCGGCCGCGTGCTCGGCGGCATCTCGAAGACCGCCACCACGCGCACGCTCCCCGGCTACTCGCCGGCGGTCTCGGTCTCCGGCGCCGGCCTCACCGGTGACTTCATCGCTTCGTTCATCCCCAACGCCCAGAAGGTCTGGTCGGGCGAGATCGATCGCACGCGCTCGCTCTGCGTCGGCACGCCCACCCCGGTGCCCACCCCGCAGACCCAGTCGGTCGCGGCCGGCGACTCCTTCGCGGCCAATACCGCGTCCCAGGCGGCCGCGGGCAAGCGACTGTTCGTGTCCGTCCTCGGAACCGTGGGCACGTCGCCCGGCGGGCCGGTCGTGGACTCGGCCCGGAGCATCCGCCCGTGGACGTCGGCGCCGGACGGCATCGTCCCCGCCGACGCGGCCGGAACGCAGTACGTGGGCCTCGACGCCTCGATGGCGCTCTCGGCGCCCAACTGGACGGGGGCGCTCGGCCTCGACGACAACTCCTGCAAGCGCTCGCGCGACATCAACGGCGCGATCATCCCCAAGCTCGCTGCGGACGACTGCCGCGACGTCATCTGGAACTTCGCCACGGCCAGCAAGACGCCGGTCACGAAGGCGGGCGGCGGCGTCAGCTACTCGAAGTTCAACGTCCGCTGCAGCGGTACGGCGAGCGCAACGGCCGGCTTCTGCTCCTTCTCGAGCTCGATCGGCTGCTCGATCGGTGGACCGAGCTGCCAGTCGCTCGGTGGCCAGCCGGGCGAGGTCTGCGTGCCGGAGTGCTCGGCGCTCGGCGCCATCTTCCGCTCCTCGCCCACGCTCGTCGGCCCGCCGAACGATCTCCTCCGCGAGGACGCTTACCGGACGTTCTCCGAGCAGCGCAAGACCCGCCGCCCCGCGATGTTCGTCGCGACCACCGACGGCGTGCTGCACGCGTTCAAGTCACTCGCCACGAACAACCCCCTGTTCGACAACGTCCCCACCGAGCACGAGCTCTGGGCCTTCGTCCCGCCCGCGGTCCTCCCGCGGCTCGCCTCGAACTACCCGACCGGCCAGCAGATCCTCCTCGACGGCACCCCCGCCGTGAAGGACATCGTCTGGGATCGCGTGCTCCGCACCGAGGCGCCGCTCTATCACACCACCCTCGTGTCCGGCATGGGCGCGGGCGGCGGCGGCTATTACGCGCTCAGCGTCACCGACTCCGATTGCCAGGGCAGCGGGTCCACCACCATCGCCAACGCGCCCAACGGCTGCTTGCCCAACGGCAGCATCTCGTCGCCCACGTCGCTCACGAACCTCGCGAGCGCCGGCACGAAGGGCCCGCAGTTCCTCTGGCAGCTGACCGACATCCAGTCGGTGGGCAGCGGCGAGACGGCGAAGCCGCTCCGCAGGTCGAAGGACTCGAAGGACTACGTCGCCCTCTTCGGCAAGGAGAGCGGCAACGCCGCGATCGCGACGCTCCTCGTGAATCCGAACGACGGCAATGGTGCGCGGCAGATCGGCGTCGCCATCCTGCCGGGCGGCATCGACGGTCCGCCGGTGAAGAACCAGTACTGCGACCGCGCCATCTTCGGCGGCTCGCTCGGGTCGTTCTCCGCGACCGACGACGTCAGCGACAACGTCACGCCGATGGCCCCGCGCACCCAGGTCCGCCAGTGGGCCGGCGCCACCGCCGCCGATTGCAAGACCGCTCCCGTCCCAGGCCGCAACGTGACCATCGTTCGCGCGGACACCGGCGAGATCCTCCGCGTGTTCGGCCGCCCGGGCTCGGACATCCCGCAGGCCATCAGCAGCGCGAACCGCCGCACCGACGCACCGTTCGACTCCCCCATCATCGGCACGCCCGCCATCTACCCGAGCGGGGTCGGCGTCTCGACGCAGAAGATCTTCGTCGGCGACGCGGACGGAACGCTCTGGCGGATCGACGTCAGCGACCAGAACCCGCTGAACTGGCGAGTCGCTCTGTTCCAGGACGTGGTCAGCAAGAGCCTCCCCGTCACGCCGACCCCCAGCGGCGCCCAGAGCCAGCCGATCCAGATCCAGCCGGTCATCACGCAGGATCCGTTCGGCGGCCTCGTGATCACCGCGGCCACGGGCGACCAGGAAAACCTCGTCGCCTCGACCGAGCGGAACTACGTCATGACCATCCAGGAGCAGAAGGCGATCAGCGCCACTCAGCTCGGTCGCGCGTCGGTCCGCTGGTTCCTCCCGCTCAACAACGCGGCGCGCGTGACCGGTCCGATGACGGTCTTCGATCGTACGCTCTACTTCGCCACGTACCAGCCGGTGGTACCTTCCGCCAGCGCGTGCAGTAACGGCGGCGGCGCGCTCCTCTGGGGCATGGATTTCTACAACCCGCAGGGTGGCAGCGTCGCCTCGGCGGCCGGCGGCGTCTCCCGCTGGTGCCCGATCGGCAGCGTCGATGCCGTCTCCGGCGCCTGCACGGCCGCGCTCCAGCCGAACGAAAACCCAGCCATCACCTACCCGGGCCTGCTCGGGGCGATCATCCCCGGCGTGACCATCCGCGCTTCGCAGTCGTGCGCGGCCTTCACCAACGCCGGCGGCGTCGACCCGCTCGTCACCGGGATGTCGTCGACCACGTTCAGCCTCTTCTTCGGCGCCACGGCGCCGAACGGGAGCGGCGGAGCGACGGGCTCGCCGCAGGCCGCACGCCCCACCAGTCCACTCGTTCGCCCATTGCCTCGCACAGCCGCTAACATCGACTCATGGGCGCTCGTCGTCGACTGACCACGGCGGTCCTCTCGTGCGCGCTCGCGGCGAGCGCGTGCTCTTCGTGCAAACGAAATCAGGAGGACGTACCGAAGACCGAGGAGGCCCCTCCCGATCGGCTCGCCCCCGGCGAGCTCGTCGAGGGGACCGAGAAGGCGTTCGGGCTCCCCTTGCCCCGCGCCTCGCATGTCTCGGCGCGCTTCCAGACGTCGGTGGACATCACCTCGACCGCCACGCCCGAGCAGCTCGCGAACTTCGTCCGCGCGCGCGTGAAGGACGGCAAGGTCACCCAGGGCACGTCATCGACGCGGCTCGACGACGTGATCCCGCGCGACGACAAGAACAGGCGCCTCAGCATCGATGTGCGCGCGTTGCGCACGGGCAACGGCAATCGCAGCGAGATGGTGGTCCGCGACACGACGCCCCCGCCCGGCGACCCGAGCCTCAACGAGGAGCAGCGCTGGAAGAAGGCCGGGCTGACACCGGACGGCAGGCTCCTCGATCCGAAACGCGTGGAGTGAGTTTCGGTTGACGGCGCGGCGCGTCGAGGGTTCACCTGGTGCCGTGTTTCGCTTCCGTACCTCGGTCGTCGCGTCGGTCGTCCTGGCTTCGGTGTGGGCGTGCTCGTCCTCGGAGGGTGACGCGGCGCCGCCGAGCTGCGCGGCGACCGAGATCATCGCGGCGGCGAGCGACTACAGGTCGAGCGTGGTGTGCGGGGCGCCGCCGTGCGTGCTCGGGCCCTTCACGACGGGGACGGATCTGGGCAGCGACCCTTCGCTCGCTTCGTCGAACGGACGCGTGTTCTACGTCGGTCGCGACAACGACACGATCTACGAGCTCGACGCCGCCTGCGGCACTCCGAAGACGAAGAAGATCAGGGTTCACCAGGACGATGTCGCCACGGCGAACCCGCACGACGTCGCAGCCGCGAGCAACGGATCGATCTTCGTTGTCCTCTACAACGTGCCGCGCATCATCGTCCTCGGCAAGGACGGCAAGCCGGACGGCGCGCCCATCGACCTCACGATGTACGACGCCGATCACAACCCGCAGGCCGACGCGATCCGGATCGTCGAGGTGGGCGGGGCCGAGAAGGCGTTCGTGACGCT
>Ga0123336_10004710_pt1 | contig 10988 bp, 11 predicted proteins | sample SSSSmetaG_FD_96466 | JGI IMG/M metagenome (GOLD analysis project Ga0123336, IMG submission 96466) | Glacier valley bacterial and archeal communities from Borup Fiord, Nunavut, Canada, to study Microbial Dark Matter (Phase II) - ​SSSS metaG | ecosystem: Environmental > Aquatic > Freshwater > Ice... | reverse complement strand
TAAAAAATTTGTGGGTATGCAATTCTCAAACTACGAATTACACAACAACCTTTTACTTTGGTTCAACATTTGTCTATTCCATCCATTCCATATCTTCTTATATAAATTTGAATTCCTCATCGCATATATATGTAAAATTGTGATTTAAGAATTAATGTAACCTCAATGCAACGTCTCTTCAAATTTGCTACAACGTTGACGCCTTTTTTGGTTTTTTCCAATGATAGTTAAAATAGGTGTAAATCTTATTTAACAATTTAAATACGACCAGCTATTGGCGGCTCGCATGTTATTTTTACATATCGTAATAGTTAGGTTGTTCTGTGGTATTTTGGCACAGAATACAACTCGCCGCTAAATAACAGAGCGATTCTGTATCAACGCAACGGTGGTGGCCCAGCACACATTGATTATATGTATATTATTTTAGATTTTTTCGGAAATACAGTCTATAAATTGGACTTTTCAAAATACGAAGCATTTGATGAAAATGGTATTAAAACAAACGCAAGATTTATATTTGATGGTGTAGATGTAACAAAAGAATTATGGGATGCTCTGACAAATAGGTATTTATCTTTAAAATCTTATTTAATTGTATGGAAAAATATTGAATAAAAATTATTCGGTACCCAACCGATGAAGAGGCAAAACGACTTTGCACAGTTTTATGGAAGGTAAAATAGCTTGACAATCAACCAAGCCAAAGTATAAAATTGCACTATAATAAATCAACCTCATTGCTGACGGAAAATAAAATGTGGAGAACCACAGTGCAGTGAGGGCATTTTACCGCCGACCGTCTGGGCAATCCTGTAATAGGGATTGCCCTTATTTTTTTTTCAAGGAGGAAAAGAAAGATGAGTATAACAAATTTAGAAAACAAGGATTTTATTGAAGGAACTTGGGAGACTGAAATTAATGTCGCAAACTTTATAAAGAAGAATTACATGGCATTTTACGGTGATGAAACTTTTCTTAGATTGCCAACGCAACGTACAGCAAAATTATTAAAGGTATTAGAAGAGCTTCAAGAAAAGGAAAAAGAGAGAGGTGGAGTGTTAGATGTAGATACCTCAACAGTGTCATCGCTAACAAATTATCAGCCAGGGTATATAGATAAAGAAAATGAAATTATAGTTGGCTTGCAAACGGACGGACCATTAAAAAGGGGCGTAAATCCGTTTGGGGGAATAAAGATGGTGAGAACGGCCTGTAGCGCGTATGAATATACGATATCAGACAAGATTGAGCAGGAATTTCAATATCGAACGACTCATAATGATGGAGTTTTTAGAGTATATACAGATGAAATGAAAAAGGCTAGAAGATCAGGAATCATAACTGGGCTGCCAGATTCATATGGAAGAGGCCGAATAATAGGAGATTACCGCAGAGTAGCGCTGTATGGAGTAGATATATTAATATGCGATAAAGAGAGTGACAAGAAAAAGCTAGGACAAAAGCTTATGGATGTTGAGAATATAAGATTGAGCGAAGAGCTTTACCAACAAATAAGCTTCCTAAATAAATTAAAAGAAATGGCTGAAATGTATGGTTGCGACATATCCAAACCTGCCAAAAATGCTGTAGAAGCAGTGCAGTGGCTGTATTTTGCATATCTTGCTGCAATAAAAGAGCAAAATGGTGCGGCAATGTCACTTGGAAGAGTAAGTACATTTTTAGATATATATATTGAACGGGATATGAAAAAAGGCTTGCTTACAGAAGAAGGAGCACAGGAGTTAATTGACCAATTAGTAATAAAACTTCGGTGTGCTAGACATTTAAGAACTCCAGAATACAATGAACTTTTTGGAGGAGATCCAATGTGGATAACAGAAAGTATAGGTGGAATGTGTGAGGATGGTATAACTCTCGTAACAAAATCATCCTACAGATTTTTGCAAACATTATATAACCTAGGCACATCACCAGAGCCTAATCTAACTATCCTATGGTCGGAACGATTACCACAAAGCTTCAAAAAGTATTGTGCAAAAGTATCAATTGAAACAAACTCAATTCAATATGAAAATGATGATCTGATGAGACCTACATATGGAGACGATTATGGAATTGCGTGTTGCGTATCTGCAATGAAAATAGGAAAACAAATGCAATTTTTCGGTGCAAGATGCAATTTACCAAAGCTTCTACTAATGGCCATAAATGGTGGCAGAGATGAAAAAACTGGCGGTATTATAGGTAATGAAATGGATGTTTATCAAGGTGATGTGCTGAATTACGGAGAGGTGATGGAACGATTTAATAAATATTCTAAATGGTTATGTAGCCTTTATGTGAATACTATGAACGTAATTCACTATATGCATGATAAATACGCATACGAAAAAGTGCAAATGGCATTACATGATACAGAAGTGCAGAGATTCATGGCATTTGGAGTAGCAGGGTTATCCGTAATAGTGGATTCTTTAAGTGCAATAAAATATGCAAAAGTACAAATAATTAGAGATGAAAATGGTCTAATAGTAGACTTTGCAATTGAAGGAAGCTTCCCCAAGTTTGGGAATGATGACGATAAGGTAGATGAAATAGCTGTAAGCTTACTCAAAAATTTCAATGAGGAACTTCACAAGACCCCCGCATACAGAAATTCGGAGCACACACTTTCAGTACTTACAATAACGAGCAATGTTGTTTATGGTAAGAAAACAGGTTGCACACCAGATGGCAGGAAGAAGGGCGAGCCATTTGCACCAGGAGCAAATCCAATGCATAATCGTGAGGTAAATGGCGCACTTGCCTCAGCAAATTCGGTAGCGAAGCTTCCATATGAATGTTGCCGTGATGGAATTTCTAACACTTTCTCAATAATACCAGAGGCTTTAGGCAAGAAAAGTAGTGAGCAGGTAGATAATCTTGTGAACATATTGGAGGGGTATTTTACCCAAAAAGCTCATCATATGAATGTGAATGTTATTGATAGAAAAATGCTGCTTGAAGCATTTAATGATCCGTCAGTTTACCCTAATCTTACGATAAGAGTTTCTGGATATGCTGTTAATTTTCATAAGTTGAGCAAAGAACAACAGCAAGAAGTAATAAATAGAACTTTTCACGAGGTTATGTAAAATGAGTGAAATTGTTGGCAGAATTCACTCAATTCAAACTTTAGGTACCGTAGATGGACCGGGAGTGCGTTTTGTGGTTTTTATGCAAGGCTGCCTCCTGCGATGCCCTTACTGCCACAATCCAGATACCTGGTCGTTAACAGAGGGCACCGAAACTACGACAGATGAACTTTTCAATAAAATAAAGAGATATAAACCTTATTTTGGTAAAATAGGTGGCGTCACTATCAGTGGTGGCGAGCCTTTGTTGCAGGCTGAGTTCGTTTTGGAACTAATCTCACAGTGCAAGAAAAATAATATACACACAGCAATTGATACTAGTGGCACTATTTATAATTCACTAATTATTAAAATTATAGAATTAGTTGATTTGGTATTATTAGATGTTAAAATGAATAGTAATGAGTTATACCAGAAATATATTGGTGTTTGTTTAGATAATGTTTTAAAATTTTTATATGAGTTAGAAATAAAAGAAACTAATACATGGATAAGGCAGGTAATTGTTCCTAATATAAATGATACAAAGGAAAGCGTTGAAAGTCTTTGTAGCATTGTTTCTAATTATAAATGCGTCGAAAAAATTGAACTTTTGCCATTCAGAAAGTTATGTCTAGAGAAATATAAAAATCTTGGAATAGAATTTCCTTTTGATATTTACCCTCAAGCAAATGATGAAAATATGAAAATTTTGAACTCCTATATTTGTAATTTTGATAATAAGAAGTAGTGTGTTGAGGAGCTAAAAGCATTTTACCCTAAAATAAAAATTTTATTGCTGTCGATTCTTGTAACGAAGTTAACATTCCAGTATAATAATCAAGATGTTATTAAATATGACGAGGTGTTCACATGAATAGATTATTAAGAGCGATGTTATGTTTTTCTTTGTGTCTTGCAATATCAGCCCCTATTTTACAAGTGCTTAGTGAATCTAAGCTCGAAATGCGAGATACAAAAGCTTACTCTGAAAGCGTGAAAAATCCTAAGATGGATTTTGATTCCATATCAAATATTAGCGAATACACAACTGCAGATGAATGGAAAGTTACTTCACCGGCAAATGCGATTATCAAAGACGGTAAACTCACTTGTAAATCAGGCGCATCCTTTATAATTCGTACTGGTTATACAATAGGTGATGACTATGGTCTTGAAAAATCTAAATTGTCTTTTGACATGGTTTTGACAGAAGGAAATATTGCAATCGGAACAAGGATGATTGAAAATACATCCACTCTAAAGAAATTGGGTATATGGTTCACTATATATAATGATAAGATAGAGGTTACTGAATTAAGCAGTAAACTAAAAGAAACAATAATCCACAGTCAGGTCCTTTCTAATGAACAAAAGTATACAATAGAAGACAATCTTTCATCAATCGTACTTAAAATAGGTGAAACGACAGTTTGTTCTGTTATTTACAGTCTTGATACACTTACTGTCCAAGACGGCAGTGGCAATATTGTAAAAAGCATTAAAAATGATAGCACCCCTCTTGCAGGGTATTCTAGAGTAGACGTCAATAAATTAGTCGGAACCATAGATAATATTGAATATATACATAGAGATGTAGTTAAGACATTACCTGAGTCAGGGCAACGAGCTGTAGATTATACAACATGGGTTGCAACTGATGATATTGAAAGAACTACTCCTAATAATTCCACTGTTGGAGATGTAAAAGATAAAAAGTATGTAGGACTTTTCTATTTTATCAATAATACAGATTCAACTGGCGGAGAGGTTAGAGACCATACAAAAATTTATATGGAGCAGGGACTTGATGCTCTAAAAGCATTTTTGCCCAAATCGTTTGGAGGCCACTGGGCTGAACCTTACTTTGGTTATTATCTATCCACGGATGAGTGGATTTACAGAAAGCACGCTGCGATGCTGTCAGCTGCAGGTGTAGATTTTATATACCTTGATATGTCAAACATGCAGACTTATCCAGAATCTCATAAAGTATTATTTGATACTTGGCTAAAAATCAGAAAAGAAGGCGGCCAAACTCCTCAAATAGTACCGATGTGTGGAGATATGCCAGCTACAATGGTCATTGATCTTTACACCATTTGGGGAACTATCTTTTCAAAACCTGAATTTGATGAGCTCCTCTTTAAGTGGGAAGGAAAGCCTTTGATATTGGGAAACAATGATAACCCCAAAGGGGATAAGTGGACTGTATCTGGTACTACCCCACAATCTAAGGCTCAATTCCAGGAAGCAATAAGCAAAAATAAAGAGGTTCTTGAGTTTTATGAGAGTGGAGAATTTGAAAATTGTTTATCAAAGCTCACTGTTCGCAAAAGCTGGGCTTGGCAGGCTAAAAATTATGATAAGAATAAAGATTTTGCAGGGTATTGGGATTGGCTAGACGAATGGCCTCAAACACCTGGCAGAAGTTTTGAGGGAGTAGTTGAACAAATGTCAGTAACTTTGGGAACACATGCTCACACTAGCAAAGGCCGAAGCTATATCAACGGTAATACTGACTACGGGACAGGTCTTGAAGATTTTGATTTCACACTAGGCACAGCAAAGTTTGGTTATTGTTTTTAACAACAATTCCAACGCGCAATGGAAATCAATCCGCAAATAATTATGATAACAGGTTGGAATGAATGGTATGCTGGAGTTGCAACAAAGGCTCCTTTAACACAAACCACAGGTCACACAAAAACTCCAGGTTACTACCTTGTAGATCAATTTAATCCTGAATTCAGTAGAGATGCTGAACCAATGAAAATACGATCAGGAGTAGGTTTTGGTGACAATTATTATTATCAAATGGTTAACTATATTAAACAATATAAAGGCGCAAATGAGATGCCTGTTGCTTTAGGACAAAAGTCTATTTCGCTTTCTAGCAATACAGATATATGGTCTAATGTAGGACCTGAGTACAGAGATACTCTTTTTGACACTACTTACAGAAGACACCTTTCTTTTGGTGGTAAATACCAATATATTAATAATACCGGACGAAATGATATGGATTTTGCAAAGGTTTCTCAAGATGATGACTATCTATATTTCTTAATAACTACATCAAATGATATAGTTACCGTAGATGAAAGCAATTGGATGAACCTATTTATTGATGCAAATATGGATAATAGCACAGGATGGGAAGGCTATGACTATATGCTAAATAGGAGCCGTGACGGAAGTACGGTCTCAGTTGAGAAGTTTGTTGACAACAGTTGGAAATTTGAAAAAATAGCAGATGCCGAATATACGCTTGGAACAAAGAGCATGACTATTAAGGTGCCAAAAAACTCTCTTGGGCTTCCTAAAGGTCTTTCTTCTTTTGATTTTAAATGGGCTGACAACTCCACAATAACTGGAGACGTTATGCAATTTATGGACTTAGGAGATTCTGCGCCAAATGATAGATTTAACTATAGATATCTAGGTACTGCACCTAAGAAAAGTAATAATTTCTTCTCATCAATTTTTAAACCTAAAGAATGGACAGATGCACATATTATTTCCCTTACTGTATTGTTTTGTGCAATTATCTCCACTGTGGTTGTGATAAAAGTAAGCCCTAAGAAAAAGAATAAATAGAGAATAAACGAATGCCTCCATCTTATATAAGTGAAGAAATTTAGGTGACTGTATTTGGTATTACCAGACAATACGAAAAACGTTTAAACTAACTATGGTTAAGCGTTTTTTGTCAATTTCAAATTAATTTTATAAAGGAATGGTTATTATGTTAAAAAAGGTAAAATGCTTGCATTGTAATACCAATATGCTGTACATAAGAAGCGAAAAGTTGCAATTAGGTGAAACTGGATTGTTAATGGGTCATCTGTCAAATCTAGTTTCTGGTGCATTGGACGTAGATATATATACATGCAAAGAATGTGGAAAAATTGAATTTTTTCAAACAGAGTCAAATTTAGATACTGAAGATATAGCCCAAAAAGAATGTCCTAATTGTGGGGAGACACATGATTTTGACTATGCGAAATGTCCCTTTTGCAAGTATGATTATTACGCTTGAAGTATAACTTGAAAAAGATGTAATAACACTTTAAAATATATACATTAAGTGGTAAAGAATGTAATATGACACCTATCGCGAGTTATCATATTTTTAGTGGAGGTATAATTTAATGTCCAACGAGTTTATAACAAATCTATGTCTACCCGATAAATGTAGAGTAATATGCATTAGCGACATACATGGTTCAACCGATTTATTGATAGCTTTAATAGCAAAGTGTAAAATAACAGAAGATGACTATTTAATTTTATTAGGTGATTATATTGAAAAGGGAAACGACAGTTTCAAAACGTTAGAATATGTGAAAGATCTTTATAAAAATCGCAAGAATACATATTTAATTAAAGGAAATGTAGATTATGTTCCATATGTTATTCTAAATGAGTGCAACGATGATCAGGCTGCTAACTATCTCGCTAATAGATCAAAGTCCATTATCCATAAATGGGCTCAACTATCAATGCTTCCAGAGATAAACAGGGAAAATATAACGGATATAAGAAAATTTTTGTACTCCCGATATATAAATGATATTGATTTTATAAGTAATTTGCCATTCATCATAACTACATCGGACTTTATATTTGTGCATGTAGGTGTTAATAAGGATACTTTTAATGGTACTGATAGACAAACATTTTTTAGTACTGGCTTACTAGCTGATGGTAACAGTCCAGATGGACGGTGGGTGGTATTCGGCCATTTTCCCACATTTAATTCCAAGTTATCGGGAAGCAGTAATAACCCTATCATTTTCCAAGATCGAAGGGTTATAGGAATTGATGGTGGTAATGTCTTAATAGAACACGGGCAATTAAATGCTTTAATAATCAATAAAAATTTTGGTAAAATAGAATTCTCAAATGAATTTACAAATTATTTTAATACAAAAATTACGATAAATTCTTATGAATCAGAAAACGATGATCATCCTATTTCTAAATGTTTACTTCCACCATACAATATATTACGCGAAGAGGAATATTTCTACGTATGTCTCCAGCCCGAGGTTGGCAAAACCATTAGGATAAAAAAAGAGTATTTGGAACTTTGTGAAAACGGTTGCTATAATATAATATCAAATTTTCTATCTGTTGAAAAAGGTGAAAATGTATATATTATAAATGATGATTGTAAAGGCTATACCCTCGTGAAAAATATGAGCGGAATTATAGGTTGGATTAAAAAAGACTGTTTTATTTGTGGATCATTGGTTGTTACAAATTGTTAAAGATGAAATGATATATATTGAATAGAGTTGTTGTAGCTTTTTAGTATGAGTGCTAAAATAATTGCATAAGCTAAATTGCTCGGATATATCAACAAGAATTAATTTTATAAAATGATCAAAAAAGAAACCGGTATTTTACCAAGCGAATATCGGAAATAAAAAGTGAAATGGGGATTTAATGTGTACACACTGATACGTAATACTATGACACCAAGAGAAAGGGTTATAAGGGCGCTGAATTTTGAAAAAGCCGACAGAGTGGCCACTTATTTGTCTGTGCCAGGACAATACTATTCAAAGTTTGAGAGTAAATATGGCGCCAACTGGCTTGATTATTTCAAGATGAGCGATTTGGACGAATGCATACCTCTGCTTGCATGGCCGTCTTCTCCCGGCAAAACTGTTGACGGCGTTTTCTGGTTTACAGACAATATTCTAAAGGACTACAGCAAGGCGCACGAACTGATAATGCCCGACCCAAGAGCGGCCGGCGTTTTTGACAACTTATACAGAAATTTAAAAGCAAACCCAGACAGTGCCAAGGTATGCAACATATTTGGGCCTTTTACTATTCTGCACGCCTGCCGTAACGTGGCCAACCTCTACTCCGATGTGCTGGAGTACCCCGACGAGCTTCATGCTTTGATAAAGCGTGTTATGGATATTCAAACGGATATTATTCGTCAGGCAGTTAAGCTGCCAGTTGACATTATATATTTTCAAGATGACATCGCTTCAACAAGAGGGTTGATTATGAGCCCGCAAATGATAAAGGAGTTCATTCTGGATTATTTTGAAGAAGGTATAGCCATTGCCAAAAAAGCAGGCAAAAAAGTGGCATTTCATTCCGACGGAAACGTTACGGATATATTGGATGATTTGTGTAAAATGGGAGTTGACGCTATTAATCCCATGCAGATAAGCTGCAACGATTTTGATGCGTTCCGCAGAAATTACGGTGGCAAGATGGCTGTTTTTGGCGGGATTGACAACTCGTTTATAATCCCTAATGGAACACCCGAGCAAATTGTCGCTCATGTCGAAAATCTTTTTAAAACCTTTGGATATAACGGCGGATTAATTATGGCAACTCATGAAATTCGCGGGTATGTTCCCTTTGAAAGCTACGATGCGCTGTTCTACACAATGCAGAATTGCAGGTATTAATACTATTTGCTACAATCGTATACAAGACAGCGAGTTAGCTAACAAATGTCCTAATAACAATTTAGGAGACACTAATTATGAATAAAAAAAAGACTATTTTAATTTTTATTATTTCATTTATCTTTGCATTCATCATTGTCGGATATGTTAGAAATACATTGTTTGTGTTAATAGATTGGATAGATGATGTAACCATTTGGCAAAAATTAAATGAATATTATGTAAGAACTTTTTTCTCTAATATAATTCCTTCATTTATAATAGCTATTGTATCGACCTTTCTAATAAGTATGTCTTACCTTATGAGAGAAGACTCAAGAGCAAAATTTTGATAGCTGAAGACTTTATAGCAAAAAGAGTTAGAAGGGAATATCTAATAGATTTATCGTTGATTTATGTTATTCGGCGTATAGTTGTTTGTTTATTAGTAGATGCGTCAGTTATCTGTTTTACAGGAACAAAGAAACATAAGCCGGTAAAATAACAATAGTATACTATCATTTTACCTTCAACTTTCAAGGGTTTTGAGTACATATAAAAAGTTTGTTGAGCTCATAGTATTATTGCCATTAAAACAAAAAGGAAAGGATAATAGAAATATGTATGAAATACGTTTTTGGTTTGAACATGGAGGACCTTGTTTGTGGTCGCTGAACAGAGAGACCAAAGACAAATATGGCTACCCAATTAGCAAATTGGAGCTGCCTTTATCAGAAAGCACCTTAATTAAGCTTAATTGTCTTAAAGAAGAATACCATTCCTATTTAAATTGGGATGCCCCTGCTTCACCTTCCGCGTGGTCAGAAGATCATAAGAAAGATTTTATAGTACGAGGAAATGATGTGTATTCCATACTAGTAAAAGAATTAGGAGACGTTTTTCAAGTTAGAAACGAGATAACATCAAGTGTACATTTTAACCAAGAGTTAGATGAATATTCTTCTTCAAATAATCCTTCTAATACTAACTCAAATGCGCAACCTAATGGTAGAGTAGAGGAAGGCAAAATGAAGGAGACTGTATGAAATGGAAGATTATCTGATTTTAACCATAATTATGGTATTACTTTTTCCTATAGAATTATATTTATCATTACGAAAAAATATTGTTGTTGCGGCTATAATCCCAATAATTTCGTTTATAGTTACGTTCAGACTTCTTATAGATTTACTAAAAGGAAATTATCATGCAGCAACAATTTTCCCAGGCCTTGCATCTACAATAATCATTATCGTATTTATATCTTGCAGAATAGTTGTGAGACATAAACATTTTACTAAAACGAGTAACAAAACTAAATTATGTTTTGCATGTATTATTTTTGCCTTGTTCATAATTTCTTTATCAACCTATGCTATTGACAGAAACAGAGCATATAAACTACAAAAACCAATTTTTGCACTTGGTGGAGGACCTAGAGGAACTTTTGTTAGCGGACAAACATTCCTGCAGTAATACCTAGTAAATG
>Ga0123336_10004704_pt1 | contig 10994 bp, 6 predicted proteins | sample SSSSmetaG_FD_96466 | JGI IMG/M metagenome (GOLD analysis project Ga0123336, IMG submission 96466) | Glacier valley bacterial and archeal communities from Borup Fiord, Nunavut, Canada, to study Microbial Dark Matter (Phase II) - ​SSSS metaG | ecosystem: Environmental > Aquatic > Freshwater > Ice... | reverse complement strand
TGCTTGCCACATCCAGCCACTTAGACGCCTTGAGAATGGCCCGCATCACACCCTTGAGTTCCTCTTTGCGGCTCGAGAACTCCTTGTTGAGCACCAGAGCCTTTTCAGGGTGATGCCGCCAGATTTGCTGGCTGGTGATGTGGGTGAATCCCACGCCCTGCGCCACGCCTACGCCGTTCCACGGCTCGCCCACCGAGTAGCCGTCCATGTTGCCCACCTTCATGTTGGCGACCATCTGCGGCGGCGGAATGGTGATGATGCCTACCTTGCTCTGGTCAATGCCCGCTGCCGCCATCCAGTAGCGCAGCCACATGTCGTGGGTACCGCCGGGAAAGGTCATGGCAAAGGTGGGCGCTTTTCCGGCCTTGATGCGGGCGTCCACCTGCTCTTTCACCTTAGCCAGGTCGAAACCCGCGCTCTTGAACTCCTTCTCGAGCGTAATGCCCTGACCGTTGTTGCTAAGAATCATGGCGATGGGTAGCTCTTTACCCGCCGCTCCGCCCACACCGGAATACACGCTAAACGGCATCCCGAACAGGCAGTGCGCCGCCTGCAAATCTCCGGTGAGCAGCCCGTCGCGGGTCGCAGCCCAGGATGCCTGCTTAGCGACCTCAACCTCCACGCCAAATTCCTTGTAGTAACCGAGTTCCTGGGCCATCACCACGCTGGCGCAGTCGGTCAGCGCAATAAACCCGATGGTGATTTTCTTGTTCTGGGCGCGGCCCACGTTGAACAGGGGCAGGGCGCTCGAGGCGGCGACGGCGGCGGTGGTCTGGATGAACTTGCGGCGGTTGATTTCGGTCATGTGGCTCCAGGGTCAGAGATTGAGAAGAGGGGTGAGGGGTTTAGCGGCTCGAGCGTGGGATTAATCTCCTGCAATTAACACGGCGTCTAGTAATACTGTGTCTGGTAGGCGGTCTGGCTCGAGCATCGCCTGTGAGTGCTCAACCTTCTCGAGCGCGGTGAGGGGGGCATATTTAAAGCTGGGCATCCGGCTAAAGGGGTCGAGACGGGTGCTCGAGACCAGCAGATTGGCACTCTCGGGCCAGTGAAAGGGCGCAAACAGCGTGTCGGGGCGAATTTTGTGTGATAGGACCAGCGGCATCATCACCGTGCCCTCCGCGCTCGAGAGCCGCACGGTGTCGCCGCTCGAGAGTCCATATAGCGCGGCGGTCTCAAAGTGAATCTGCACCTCGAGCGCGCCCGAGAGCTTAGGGTTGCGCCGCGTCTGGGTGCCCGATTGGTATTGCCCGGAGAGGCGTCCGCTGGTGAAGTGAAGGGCGGTTTCGTCTGGCTCGAGCGGTACGGCAACGGCTCTGAGTCGCGCTTTGCCGTCTGGGGTGGGAAAGGGAAAAGAGTAGGGGTAGGGGGTTCCTTCGCTCGAGGCATCCGTCACCGGCCACTGAAAGGAGCGCTCGAGCAGACGCTCGAGACTAAGGCCGCTGTAGTCGGCAATCCCACCCTTGGTAGAGGCGAAGAACTCGCTTTGCAGCGCGTCAAAACTCGAGTAATCAAACAGCTCGCCGCGACCCATTCGCGTTGCAATCTCGCACAGAATCTCGGCATCCGAAAATGCGCCCCCCTCGAGTTCGAGCGCCTGGGAGCGCAGCAGCACCCGGCCCTCAAAATTGGTCATGGTCCCCCCCTCCTCGGCCCACTGGCTTCCGGGCAGTACCACATCGGCCAGTTCGGCAGTTTCGGACAGGAAAAAGTCAATCACCACCAAGCACTCGAGGGCTTTGAGTCGCTCGAGCACCGCGCCAGAGCCGGGAGCCGATACCACCGGGTTCGAGCCGAGAACGAGCAAAGCCCTGACCGATTTTCCACACTCGAGCAGCAGTTCCTGAGCGCTGAGTCCGGCCTCGGGTAACTCGGATTCGGGAATATTCCAGAACTGGGCCATCTCGAGGCGGTGCTGTGGGTTTTTAATCGAGCGGTATCCCGGTAACTGGTCGGCCTTCTGACCGTGCTCGCGCCCGCCTTGTCCATTGCCCTGCCCGGTCAGGGTGCCATAGCCGCCGCCCGCTTTGCCCACATGTCCGGCCAGCATCGCCAGATTGATGAGGGACTGCACCGTGTCGGTGCCATTAATGTGCTGCTCGGCCCCGCGCCCACTCAAAATGACCGCACACTTCGCGTTCGCGTAAACCTCGGCCACCTCGAGCAAATCGCCCTCTGCGATACCGCACACCTCAGCCACTATCTCGGGCGTGAGGGAGCGCACCGACTCGAGCACGGCGTCCGCCCCATGAACCCGCTCGAGCGCCACCGAATCGAGTTTCCCCCACTTCTCGAGCAGGTGCAGCAACCCTCCGGCAAAAGTCGCGTCGGTTCCGGGCCGCACAAAGAGGTGCTTTTTGGCCATGCTCGAGGTGACGGTCTGGCGCGGGTCGAGGGTGTAGATGCTCGAACCCGCTTTCTTGGCGGCCTTGAGAAACTGCATCAGCGGCGGCAGGGTCTCGGCAATGTTGGCCCCGAAAAGTAAGATGCAGTCAGCTTTCTCGAGGTCGCGCACTGGAAAGGGCAAACCCCGGTCCAGGCCAAAGGTCATGTTCAGGGCGGTGGCGGCGCTGGACATGCAGAAACGCCCGTTGTAGTCGATGTTTTTGGTTCTCAATCCCAGCCTTGCGAACTTGCCCAGCAGGTAGACCTTTTCGTTGGTCAGGCTGCCGCCCCCGAACACGCCCACCGCGTGCGGATTCTCACAGCCCAGCTCGAGAAACTTGCTCGAGACGTAAGAAAGTGCTTCGTCCCAAGAAACTGGCTCTAGCAGGCCATTTTTACGCAGCAGCGGCTGGCGCAGTCGCTCGGGGCTGCTCAGGTCCTCGAGCGAGGCCAGACCTTTCTTGCACACCGTACCTAGCGCCACCGGGCATTCGGGCGTGGGGGCGACCTTGACCACTTTGTTGTCCAGAACGTGCAAATCGAAACTGCACTGCACCGCGCAGTAAGGGCAGGTGCTGCGTACAACCTGGGGTTGCGCCCCCCCTTGCACCCCTGTTGACGCCTGTGTGGTCGTCCTCGAGAGGACCGCTGATTGTGTGTTTTCCTCGAGCACCCTGAACCTCCCGCCCCGATTGGTGTTCGTTCCACACTATTAAGGTTTTTGCGCGCTTTGTCAAACATTTTTTTTACACCGTGCATAGACAAGCTGACCTGGAGTTCCAAGTCTGGCGTTTTAGACAAGTTGTGTTGCTTTTTCATTCCGTTGTCTTGACTTGGTGTGACCCGTACACTTACAATGCCTACAGCGCAGGTGTCCTTAATCGGCACCCCGCGCCACCCCTTGCGCTCGAGCATCCCACCCCCGCTCGAGCGCAGCTTTATAGGGGTTCCCGCTGGGAATCGCAAAGAGCTAAATTCCAAATTTTTGTTTCTTTCATGACTTATTCCCTACCTTTGACCGCTCATTACTAATCGCTGATGTCTAAACCAAAAAAGGAGCGTGAGCATGGCTAAGCGCGTTGTCGTAATCGGAAATGGAATGGTCGGACACAAATTTGTCGAATCGTTGATGGGCACGGGTCAACCGTTTGAAATCACCGTGGTTAACGAAGAAAAACACCTAGCCTATGACCGGGTACACCTTTCGAGCTACTTTGACTTTGACGACGAGACCTCGGCGCTCGAGCACTTAAAACTAGGCTCACACGCCGATTACGCCGCCTGGGGCGTGAGGGTGGTCCCCGAAGCGGCCCTCGAGCTGGACCGTGACGCCAAAACTGTAAAAACCTCTAGTCATACGGTTCCTTACGACACTCTGGTGCTGGCCACCGGGTCGTACCCCTTCGTGCCGCCTGTTCCGGGTAAAGACCTGAACGGGGTTTATGTTTACCGCACGCTCGAGGATTTGGACAAGATTCGCGCTCGAGCGGCCACTGCAAAAGTGGGCGTGGTGGTGGGCGGGGGCCTGCTGGGACTAGAGGCGGCGGGCGCGCTGCAAAAGTTGGGCCTCGAGACCCATGTAGTCGAGTTCGCGCCGCGCCTGATGCCGGTGCAGCTCGACGAGGCGGGTGGCAAGCTGCTCAAGCGCAAAATCGAGGCCACCGGGGTGGGCGTTCACCTCAGCAAGAACACCCAGTGTCTGCTCGAGGAAGAGGGTCGGGTTACGGGCCTGCAATTTGCCGATGGAAACACTCTCGAGACCGATTTGGTGGTGTTCTCGGCGGGCATCCGGCCCCGCGACGAACTGGCCCGCTCGAGCGGCCTTTTGGTGGGTGAGCGCGGCGGTATTCTGGTGAACGGGCAGATGCAGACCTCCGACCCCAACGTGTACGCCATCGGCGAATGTGCGCTGTTCGAGGGCCGGATTTACGGTTTGGTCGCCCCTGGCTACGCGATGGCCAGGGGGCTGGCCGAGCATCTCTCGAGCGGAGAATTTGCCTTCACCGGTGCAGATATGTCCACCCAGCTCAAACTTCTGGGCGTGGACGTGTGCTCGTTTGGAGACGCACAGGGCCAGAGCGCCGGGGCTGAGGAACTGAGTTTCACCGACCCGATGGCGGGGGTTTATAAGAAAGTGGTGGTCTCGAGTGATGGTAAAACCCTGCTGGGCGGCATTCTGGTGGGCGACGCAGTCGAGTACCGCTCACTTTTGATGCAGTATCAAACGGGTGCGGAACTGACCTCGAGCGGCCTGGACCTGATTCTGCCCGCTCGAGCGGGGGTTGATGCGCCCAAGATGGTCATGCCGGACAGTGCTCAGGTGTGTTCCTGCGAGAACATCAGCAAGGAAGCGATTTGCAGCGCCGTGCGGGCTGGAGCGCAGGATTTGGGCAGTCTCAAAACCGTGACGAAAGCCATGAGTGGCTGTGGTGGTTGTGCGCCATTGGTCAAAGATTTGCTCAACACCGAACTCGAGGCGATGGGCCAGAGCGTGAGTCACGCGCTGTGCGAGCACTTCGACTTCTCGAGGCAGGAACTGTACCACCTGATTCGGGTGAAGGAATATCAGAGTTTCGAGGCGGTGCTCGAGGGCCACGGGCACGGTGCGGGCTGCGAAATCTGTAAGCCTGCGGTGGCCAGCATTCTGGCCTCGCTCTACGACGCCTACATTTTGGCCGACGGTCTCGAGACTCTCCAGGACACCAACGACCGCTTTCTGGCCAACATGCAGCGCAACGGCACCTACTCGGTGGTTCCTCGAGTGCCGGGGGGCGAAATCACGCCCGACGGCCTGATTGCCATTGGCAGCGTGGCTAAAAAGTACGGGCTGTACAGCAAAATCACTGGAGGTCAGCGCATCGATTTGTTCGGGGCGCGGCTCGAGCAACTTCCCTCTATCTGGGAGGAACTCATTGACGCGGGCTTCGAGTCCGGCCACGCTTACGGCAAATCACTACGCACCATCAAGAGCTGCGTGGGTGAAACCTGGTGCCGTTACGGTGTGCAGGACAGCGTGGCGCTGGCTATCGAACTCGAGGAACGCTACCGGGGCCTGCGGGGACCGCACAAGTTTAAAAGCGCGGTTTCGGGCTGCACCCGCGAGTGTGCCGAGGCTCAGAGTAAGGATTTCGGCATCATCGCCACCGAAAAGGGCTGGAATTTGTATGTGTGCGGCAACGGTGGCATGAAACCGCGCCACGCCGATTTGCTGGCGAGTGACCTGGACCGTGAAACCCTGATTGCCCTGATTGACCGTTTCCTGATGTTCTACATCCGCACCGCAGACCGCTTGCAGCGCACCAGCACCTGGCTCGAGAAGATGGACGGTGGACTCGAGTACCTGAAAAAAGTGGTGATTGAGGATTCGTTGGGCCTCGCCGCCGAACTCGAGTTGGATATGGCGCGCCACATTCACAATTACCGCTGTGAGTGGAAAGAAACCCTCGAGAACCCCCAGAAGCTGGCCCAGTTTTCACACTTCGTCAACTCGAGCGAACCCGACAGCGGCGTGGTCTTCGTACCCGAACGCGGCCAGATTCGGCCCGCTTTTGAAAGCGTAAAGCTCGAGCTGCTGCCGATGGTTTGAATGTGGGTTACGGGTTTCAGGTGATGGGTTAAAGGGTTAAAAGAATTTTGTCTCCTGTAGGGGCAGTCCCTTGTGGCTGCCCAAGAGCAAAGGCTCGAGCGGCTTAACCCCCCTTACTCTTTTGCGCTGCGCTGTCTTGGGCAAGACGGCACTGTCTTGGCGTAAACGGAACCCCTTGGGGCCACGCCACCCCGTGGGGCCTGCCCGCTAAAAAGAATATCCCCCCTGTTTTACAGGGGGGAACCACAGATTTAGGAGAATCCTCAATGAACCCAACCCTCGAGCAGAAAACACAGACCTGGACTTCCGTTTGCACCCTCGAGCAGATTCCTTTAAATGGCGGGGTGTGCGCCCTGGTGGGGGGGCAGCAGGTGGCAGTGTTCCGGCTGCCCGAAAATCGCCTCTACGCCCTGAGCAACCGTGACCCGTTCATGAATGCCAACGTGCTCTCGAGGGGCATCGTGGGAACTCGCGTGGTCAACGGCTATGAGCGCTATAAAGTTGCCTCGCCGCTGAAGAAGCAGAACTTTGACCTCGAGACCGGGGTGTGTCTCGATGACCCCACCGTGACCATAGCGGTGTACCCCGTGAAGTTAGAGGGCCGACAGGTTCTGGTGGGAGGTGCTTGATGCTGGCAGTGGATAGGGGAGGTGCTGCGGATAAAAGCCGTGCTCGAGAAGCTTTCTCGGGGCTGGCCGGAAAGCGGGTGCTGGCGCTCGAGAGCCGTCGCCGTGACGAGATGCGGAGCCTGATTGAGAAGCAGGGTGGCGCGGCTACCGTGGCTCCAGCGCTGCGCGAAGTTGCACTCGAGGACAGCGTGGGGGGTAAGGGAGCCACCCTCGAGCGCTTCGCTCGCTCCCTGCTTCAGGGCAAGGTGGACTATCTGGTGTGCATGACCGGGGTGGGAACCCGCATGTTGCTGCGCGAACTCGAGAAGCGAAATGTGGAAGCGCTCGAGGCGCTGCGCGAGGTCAAAATCATCGTGCGCGGCAGCAAGCCCTTGAACGTTTTGCGCGAGGCGGGTTACAGCGCCACCCTGGTCGAGAAGCCGCACACCTGGCGCGAGGTGCAGGGTTACTTCGCTTCTCTCGAGCGCAGCGACCCCAAAGTGCTGGCCCTCACCGGAAAGCGCGTCTCCATCGCTGAATTTGGTGAGGAAACCCCGCTCGAGCTGCAAGACTTCCTCTGCGCTCAGGGCGCGAAGGTGGACCCGTTGCCGCTGTACCGCTGGGGTCTGCCCGAGGACACCGAGCCGTTGGAACAGGCCATCCTCGAGCTGGTGAAGGGAAAGTTCGATTTGCTGCTGCTCACCAGTGGCATTCAGTTGTGGCATCTGATGGGCAAGGCCTTTGAGATGGAACTCGAGGGCGTGGTCCGAAAAGCGCTCGAGAGCGTGCCCATCGCCTCGATTGGGCCGTCTTGTACCGATTCGGTGCGCGAATTGGGCTTTCAGGTGGCGCTCGAGTCGGACCCCTGCCGCATGGGAAATCTGGTCTCGAGCGCGGCGGCCTGGATGTCGTCTCGAGTGGGGGTGTAGGGCGGAAGGCGGAAGGCGGAAGGCAGAGGGCCGTGTCTAATACGTTAGGTTCTTCGTTCAATCAGATTCGTGAACGAGGTCAAAGGTTCCGATGGGTCGAAATTTGCGCGACCTTCTCTCGAGCGATACACTCGAGCTATGCCCCAGACGATGCGACAATTCTTTTGGCACTCCATTTATTCTATGGGCCGGTTTCTGGGTCGGTCATGAAGCGCTTGCGAGCTGTGCTGGTCGCCTTACTGTGGTTGGGCATCGGCACACTCCTGGGTTTCGGCATCCAGTACATCCCCGGCCCTATCAAGCTGGGCGAGGATGCGGCGCTGCTCGTCACCTCGAGCGCGTCCCAAAAAGTTGCGGTCACGCTCGAGCCAGGAAACATCATCCTGGCACAGCCCGCCCAACCTAACGGCGTGGTGTTCGTGTTTTATCCCGGCGGTCTGGTCGCGCCCCAAGCTTACGAATTCATGGCTCGAGGGCTGGCCGCGCAGGGCGTCACCGTGGCCATTCCGGCGGTTCCGCTCGAGCTGGCCGTACTGGCACCCAACCGCGCCGACGACGTGAAACGCCTGCTCGAGTCTAAAAAATTGACTTTTCGTAAATTCGTGGTGGGCGGACACTCGCTGGGCGGCGCGATGGCCGCGCAATACGCGGGCGGCCATCCGGTGGACGGCTTGGTGCTGATGGGCGCGTACCCGGCAGGCAACGTCAACCTCTCGAGCAGGCGTTTCCCTGTACTCGACCTTGCCGCCGAACTCGATGGGGTCGCCGCTCGAGCTAAGGTGCAAGATGGCCTTAACCGCCTGCCTGCCGGAACTCAGGTCACGGTGCTCGAGGGGGGCGTACACAGCTTTTTTGGTCGCTACGGTCCTCAGAAGGGCGACGGCCTCCCCACGGTCACGCGGGCCGAATTCGAGGACCGCTTGTTCGAGCGTTTAACCGCTTTTCTCGAGGGGCTTTAAAGCGGTCTCGAGCGTGGCCGGATAGCGGAAATTTTCGGCAAACTCGAGCGGGGCGTTTTCGTCGTCAGAGCCGGGAATCGGGCGTCCGTCCAGTTCCACCCAGGCGTGGCCTTTGATGACGCCCCCTTCGCGCCGCACCCCACTCACAAACTGTGGCGCGTACCCCTCGCGGCGCAGGGCCGCGTAAATCGCCAGTGAGCGCGGCACGCAGGCATCGTGCTTCCAGCCCAGCAGGTACAGCGACCACTTGGCCCCCTGCAAAATCTCGAGCACCTTCTTGGGCGAACGGTCTGGTTTCGCCCGCGCTGGAAGGTGCATCTCTGAGAGCAACTGGTGCATATCTGGGGTACGGCGAAGGTGTCTCCAGGCCCACAGCACGTCGGGCAGCGCCTGAAAACTCCACTTGAGGCGGCGCGGCCCACCAATGAGTAAGCGCTCGAGTTCCATAAAGCCGAAGTCGCGCCGCGCTGCGAAACTGCGCCGCCAGCGTTCCCTGCGGTTTGGCTGCTCGAGCGAGTACCTTCCTTCCCACGGGTCAAAACTCTGCCATACCACCCTCAAAGTGTCCAGGCAACCCAACTCCCCCGCTCGAGTTTCCACCTGTGTGCGGGTCAGGGTGTGGTTCTCGAGCAACACGCGGGCGTCGAGGATATCAAATATCTTACGGCCCCAACGGTCTCCCTGCGCCCGGTCCAGCAGCATGAAAATAAGCGCGTCTACCCCCGCGAGGGTGCGAACCCGCACGCCTTCCCAGTCGCGCAAAACTGAACTCTGAACCAGCTTCTGGGTAAAGCGCTCGAGCTTGGGGGTCCAGCGCCGCGCCTTGGCCAGACTGCCGTGTAACTCGAGCATCACCTGCCAGTCGGGGGAGCGCAAAATGGCTTCTTCGTGCTTGAAGCCATCGAGCCAGGTTTCGGGAGACCACACCTGACTCCAGCCCCGCTCGAGCGCAAGTTTGGCGGCCTCAGCGCACTCGTTCGGGGTCAACCAGACATCCACATCGCCATAAAACCGCTCAGCGGCGTGAGGATACTCGAACTCGGCCAGGGGAAAGCCCTTGAGCAGCAGCGGCTCGAGGCCGTTGGCGTTCCAGATTCTCACCAGCTCGAGGGTCGCCCTCTTGGTCAGCGCGTGGTGTAGGGCCGCCTGAAGGTAGTCGCCTCTGAATTCGCTCGAGCGCGGATGGTGGTGATAGGCGTAAGCCCCGAGATGCAGGGTACGCAGAAAAGTGGGTTGTAGAGTTGCGCTCGAGGCAAGCCACTCCTGATTCTGACGTGAATATGCAGTTTTAATGTTTAAAAACTCAAGGATGGGGTACTCGAGGGGTGTAGACATAGGTTAAGTCCTCGTTGGGACAGTATAAACAGAGGGTTAAGAGGTTGGTCGCACGATGGTAACAAAGCGTTAGGTTAGTCACTTAGACTGTTTTCATGTATACTAGGGCGTCTCGAGAGGCCCCACAGAACTACCGCCGCTCCAGAAATCCCCTCACCTTCACCCACCGAACGGATTCACCCCCTAATTTAAGGAGTGTTTATGCAAAAAGGATTGCTTCTCGTATTTGGAACACTTGCCCTGGCGGCGTGTTCTCAGGATGCCCCCAAGCGTGTTGCTAACGCGACGCCCGGCAAGCTCGAGGTGTTGGGCGTGTTGCAGCTCTCGGTGTCTACCGACTCTCAGCTTGGTTCGACGGCCAAGTTTACACCTTTAGGAAATTTTAGTGCCCAGTCGATTGTGGGTCCGACGTTGACACCCGTTAAATTCCTTCTTACCGAACCTACCGTCATCACGGCAACTCAGGAAGACTTCAAGAACAACCGACGCTATATCACCAACATTTTGAAATTTACCAACAGCTCTGGGTCAACGCTGCAAAATGCCATGCTAGTGGCATTTGCAGGTAACACCACCACATCCAACACGGGCAACTCCACGCTTGCTAACAGCACCTACTACACCATCGGTGGAACAAACCTAGCTGAAATTCGTTCGGTGGGTCTGGGGCCGATTGGCACTGGAACTGGACAGACCGGGCAACGCCTCGTTTTGGATAAGCTTGCACAGTGCATCAAGCCTGCTCACACGGTTTCGGTCAACAACCTCACCAGTCCCACCAACACCTTGGTGTCGCCTATCGCAACGGGTTCTGGCGTTGCCGGGGTGGACTACCTGGGGGTAGAACCTTTCTACGCCGACCTGCAATTTCTGTTGCCCAGCGAATTGTCAACCATCCAGAGCTACCTGAGCACGACAATTGCGCCAGAAAATCCTCGGGCGCTGAGCTACGGTTTTGCCATTCACACCGACACTCAGGGCCGCACTTTGACGAATACGCAGCAGGGAACTGTGGCCGTGACTTACGCCTTTGACCGTGGCTCGAGCACAACGGCAAGGCCCGCACGTTATTTGTTTAACTTCTTGGTGGTCAATCAGGCCGGAACCACCCCCTATCTCACTCAGTCGTTTGAGGAGCAAACCTCGAGCGTGGCCGTTGTGTCCAGGGCCAGTGCGCTGTCTGCGGGCAACT